>WBZU01000327.1_pt1 | contig 42985 bp, 39 predicted proteins | sample 5204311 | NCBI WGS metagenome assembly WBZU01 (sample SAMN12344359, study PRJNA552823) | activated sludge metagenome | biome: Activated sludge suspended growth; feature: Nitrification reactor; material: Wastewater; isolation source: activated sludge from nitrification reactor of wastewater...
TGGTGACGCCATGCGTGGCGGTCGACGGCGAGGGCGTCGCGACAAGTCAGCCATCCACAGACACACCCTTGCGCGCGCGATGGATCGAGAGACGAATGGCGACGCCACGCGTGGCGGTCGACGGGCGGGGGGCGTCGCGACAAGTCAGCCATCCACAGACACACCCTTGCACGCGCGATGGATCGAGAGACGAATGGCGACGCCATGCGTGGCGGTCGACGGCGGGGGCGTCGCGACAAGTCAGCCATCCACAGACACGCCCTTGCACGCGCGATGGATCGAGAAACGAATGGCGACGCCATGCGTGGCGGTCGACGGCGGGGGCGTCGCGACAAGTCAGTCATCCACAGACACACCCTTGCACGCGCGATCGCTCGCGCCCCACCGCGCTCTGCACCCCTCCGCCCCCCTGATCCCTGATCCCTGACCCCTGATCCCTGACCCCTGATCCCGGTCACCTGACACCGCACGCCGCCTCTACCTCGGCGACGGTCTTGGGCGTGTGGCCGGTCAGGTTCTCGACGCCGTCCGCGGTGACGACCACGTCGTCCTCGATGCGCACGCCGATGTCGGCGAAGTGCGCGGGCACGCCGTCGCCGGCGCGGAGGTAGAGGCCCGGCTCGACGGTGAGCACCATGCCGGGCTCGAGCTTCACCGACTCGCCCTTCTCCTGGTAGTGGCCGGCGTCGTGCACGTCCATGCCGAGCCAGTGGCCGGCGCGGTGCATGTAGAAGCGCTTGTAGCTGCCGCTCTCGAGCGCGGCGTCGAGCGGGCCGTCGATCAGCTTCAGGTCGACGAGCCCCTGCGCCAGCACGCGCTCGGCGACGCGGTGGTAGTCGTGGAACGGTACGCCGGGACGCACCGCGTCGATGCAGGCGAGCTGCGCGGCGAGCACGACCTCGTAGACGTCCTTCTGCGGACCCGTGAACCGGCCGTTGACCGGGAACGTGCGCGTGATGTCGGACGCGTAGCCGCGGAACTCGCAGCCGGCGTCGATCAGGATGAGGTCGCCGTCGGCCATCCTGCGGTCGTTGTCGCGGTAGTGGAGCACGCACGCGTTCGGGCCGCTCGCGACGATCGACGGGTAGGCGACCGCCTGCGCGCCCTGCCGCAGGAACTCGTGCGCGAGCTCGGCCTCGACCTCGTACTCGTGCCAGCCGGGCCGCGCCCGCGCCATCGCTCGGCGGTGCGCCTCGGACGAGATCGCGCCGGCGCGCCGCATCAGCGCGAGCTCGTGCGCGTCCTTCACGAGGCGCATCCGGTCGAGCGCGCCGCGCACGTCGACGATCTCGTCCGGTGCGGTGACGCCGGTGCGCACGCGCGCGCGCACCTCGTTCAACGCCGCCGCGATGCGCCGGTCCCAGTCCGCGCTCATGCCCACGGGCGTGTGGAGCGACGGCCGGTCGGCCAGCAGGTCGGGCAGCAGTCGGTCGAGCTCGCCGATCGGGTGGGCCTCGTCGAAGCCGAAGATCTCCTTCGCCGCATCGGGGCCGTACCGGAAGCCGTCCCAGATCTCGCGCTCCGCGTTCTTCTCGCGGCAGAACAGCACGTGCCGGCCGCCCGCCTCGTCGGCGACGAGCGCGACGACCGCCTCCGGCTCGGGGAATCCGGTCAGATAGTAGAAATAGCTGTCGTGCCGGTACGGGTAGGTCGAGTCGCGGTTGCGGACGGCCTCGGCGGAGGTCGGCAGCAGCGCGAGCCCGCCGCCGGAATGCTTGCGCATCGCGGCGATCAGCGCGTCGCGTCGGCCACGATGCAGGAGGTGAGCGTTCTTCATCGGCGTGGGAGAGGGCGCGCCGCGACGGCGGCGCCGAGGCGTCGGATTATAGGCGGAGACCGGCGGAGAGGCCGCGCGGGGACGGCCCGCGCGGCGCGAAGGAGCCGGACGATAGAATGGGCGCATGCCTCAGGATCGCACCGCCGCCCCGGTCGGCGCCCCGCTGCGCGAGGCCAAGCAGGCGATGCGGACGGCGGTGGCGGCGGCGCGCGATGCCCTCGATCCCGGGTGGCGCGCGAGGGCATCGGCCGCGCTGGTCGAGCGGATCGCCGCCCTGTCGACGTACGCTGCGGCGCGCACGGTCCTCCTGACCGCGCCGTTCCGCACCGAGTGGGACGCCGGGCCGCTCATCGCCCGCTCGCTCGCCGCGGGGAAGACCGTCGTGCTGCCGCGCGTGGACGAAGGGTCGCGGATGCTCGAGCTGAAGCGCGTCGCCGATCCCGAGCGCGACATCGTCGCCGGCTATCGCGGCCTTCCCGAGCCGGACGCGCGCTGCGAGCGCGTGGCGGCCTCGTCGATCGACTGGGTCCTGGTGCCGGGAATCGCCTTCGACCGTTCCGGAGGGCGGCTCGGCTACGGCGGCGGCTACTACGACCGGCTGCTGCCGGCGCTGCCGGCGCGCGCGGCGCGCGTCGCCGGAGCGTTCTCCGCGCAGATCGTCGACGCGGTGCCCTCCGCGCCGCACGACATCACGATGGACACGGTCGTGACCGAGGCGGGCGTCGTCGTCGACCGGCCGCGCGGGTGGTGAGCGGGCGCGAGCCGCTCCGCGGCGGCCCCGGGGGAGACGCCCGGTGACCCCGGCGCGCCTCGCGGGCGTCGCGCTCGCGTCGACGCTCGCGATCCAGATCTACACGTCGCTCTCGGCGACCGCGGTGGCGGTCCTCGCGCCCGCGATCGCCGCCGACCTCGGCGTACCGGCGCGCTGGGTCGGGGGCTTCGTCGGGTTCGTCTACCTGGGCGCGATGAGCGCGAGCTTCGTCTCGGGCGCCTGGATCGCGCGCCTGGGCGCGATCCGCGTCTCGCAGGCCTGCGTGGCGCTCTGCGCGGTCGGTCTCGCCGGCGTCGCGTCCTCCGGCGCCGGCGCGCTGCCGCTCGTCATGTTCGCCGCGGTGACGATGGGACTGGGCTACGGGCCGATCACGCCGGCGTCGTCGCACGTGCTCGCGCGCACCACGCCGGCAGCGCGGATGAGCCTCGTGTTCTCGATCAAGCAGACCGGCGTGCCCGCCGGCGCGGCGATCGCCGGCGCCGTGCTGCCCGCGCTCGTGCTCGCGGCCGGATGGCGCGCCGCGTTCGTCGCGGTCGCCGCGCTCGGCGTCGTCGTGATCGCGGCCGCGCAGCCGATCCGCGCGGCGCTCGACGCCGGTCGACGGGCGGGCGCGCCGGTGAGCTTCGGGCACGCGCTCGCGCGCGTCCGGCGCGTGTCCGCCGACCCGCGGCTCGCGCCGCTCGCCTGGATCTCGTGGGCGTATGCCGCGACGCAGGTCTCGCTCACGAGCTTCCTCGTCGTGCACCTGACCGGGACGCTCGGCTGGTCGCTGATCGCCGCGGGTCTCGCGCTGTCGGTCGCGACCGCGGGTGGCGTCGCGGGCCGCATCCTCTGGGGCCACGTGGCCGACCGGAGCCGCGCGCCGTTCGCCGTCCTCGGCGCGACCGGGCTCGTCTCCGCCGCCTGCGCGACGTTGACCGCGGTCGCGGCTCCCGACTGGCCCGCGTTCGCCATCTACGCGCTGGTCGCGGTGTTCGGCGCGACGGCGATCGGCTGGAACGGCGTCCAGCTCGCCGAGCTCGCGCGGCGCGCCCCGGAGGGCGACGCGGGTGCGGTCACCGGCGCCGCCGGCGTGATCACGTTCAGCGGCGTCGTCGCCGGGCCGCCGATCTTCGGCGCGCTGGCCGCGCTGACCGGCAGCACGCGCACCGGCTTCGCGGCGGTCGCCGTCGTATCGGCAGCCGGTGCGTACGCATTCGCCATACGGCCGGCAATGTCGGCAAAGCGAGCGGTGTTTGATGAGAGTGACCACTGACTCCAGACACCCTTCCGACGCGACTTTCCCCCCGCCTGCGCGCGTCGCGGCGCGACCCGGGGACCCGATCGACGCGATGCCGACGCGCCCATGCGTCCTCGCGCCCGGCTCCGTTCCTGTGGCGGTCGCCCGGGCCGATGCCATCGTCGGCTGTCGCACGCACATTCAAACAAGCGTTTTGGAAATGATTTCCATGATGTGGTAACGTCGACTCACGCCGGCGCCGGGAGGACGCCGGGGCCCGCACGGTCCATCCGCTGCGCCGCGGCGCAGCAATACAGTCCGCGGCAACCTCCCTAGAATCGGGAAGACTCACGCATCACCTCCCACGCCTTCCCCGCCCCGAGCCGGAGCTTCGACGACCATGGACGCGACGATCCCGAACGATCCCGATCCCCAGGAAACCCGCGAGTGGCTCGACGCGCTGTCCGGCGTCATCGAGAACGAGGGTCCCGACCGCGCGCACTTCCTGATCGAGGGGCTGATCGCGCGCGCCCGGCGCAACGGCGCGTTCCTGCCGTTCTCGGCGAACACCGCGTACATCAACACGATCCCGACCGAGCGCCAGGTCCGCATCCCCGGCGACCAGGCGGTCGAGCACCGGATCCGCTCGTACGCGCGCTGGAACGCGATGGCGATGGTCGTGCGCGCCAACAAGAACACGAACGTCGGCGGCCACATCGCGAGCTTCGCGTCCGCCGCGACGCTCTACGACGTCGGCTTCAACCACTTCTGGCACGCGCCCTCCGACAAGCACGGCGGCGACCTCGTGTTCGTGCAGGGCCACTCGGCGCCGGGCGTCTACGCGCGCGCCTACATGCTGGGCCGGCTCTCCGACGAGCAGATGGACAACTTCCGGCAGGAGGTCGACGGCAAGGGCATCTCGAGCTACCCGCACCCGTGGCTCATGCCCGACTTCTGGCAGTTCCCGACCGTGTCGATGGGACTGGGGCCGCTGATGGCGATCTACCAGGCGCGCTTCATGAAGTACCTCGACAACCGCGGCTTCATCGAGAGCGGCAACCGGAAGGTCTGGTGCTTCTGCGGCGACGGCGAGATGGACGAGCCCGAGTCGATGGGCGCGATCGGCATGGCGTCGCGCGAGAACCTCGACAACCTGGTCTTCGTCATCAACTGCAACCTGCAGCGGCTCGACGGCCCGGTCCGCGGCAACGGCAAGATCATCCAGGAGCTCGAGAGCGAGTTCCGCGGCGCCGGCTGGAACGTCATCAAGGTGATCTGGGGCACGCACTGGGACGCGCTGTTCGCGCGCGACCGGAGCGGCATCCTGATGCGCCGGATGATGGAGTGCGTCGACGGCGAGTACCAGACGTTCAAGTCGAAGGACGGCGCCTACGTGCGCGAGCACTTCTTCAACACGCCGGAGCTGAAGGCGCTGGTCGCCGACTGGTCCGACGAGGACATCTGGAACCTGAACCGCGGCGGCCACGACCCGCACAAGGTCTACGCGGCGTTCCACGCGGCCGTGAACCACCGGGGCCAGCCCACCGTCGTCCTCGCGAAGACGATCAAGGGCTACGGGATGGGCGAGTCCGGCGAGGCGCAGAACATCACCCACCAGCAGAAGAAGATGTCGGGCGGCTCGATCCGGGTCTTCCGCGACCGCTTCCAGATCCCGGTCCCCGACGAACAGCTGCACGAGGTGCCCTACGTCCGGTTCCCGGAGGGCTCGAAGGAGCTCGACTACATGCGCGCGCGCCGCATGGAGCTGGGCGGCTACCTGCCGGCGCGGCGCCGCAAGGCCGAGCCGCTGATCGTGCCCGACCTCGCGGCGTTCGAGCGGTTCCTGAAGAGCACCGAGGACCGCGAGATCTCGACGACGATGGCGTTCGTGCAGATCCTGCAGACGATCGTGCGCGACAAGCACCTCGGCAGGCGCGTCGTGCCGATCGTGCCCGACGAGTCGCGCACGTTCGGCATGGAGGGCATGTTCCGGCAGCTCGGCATCTGGAACCAGCAGGGCCAGCTCTACACGCCGGAGGACTCCGACCAGCTGATGTTCTACAAGGAGGCGAAGAACGGCCAGATCCTGCAGGAGGGGATCAACGAGGCCGGCGGCATGTGCGACTGGATCGCGGCGGCGACGAGCTACTCGACGCACGGCGTGCCGATGATCCCCTTCTACATCTTCTACTCGATGTTCGGCTTCCAGCGCGTCGGCGACCTCGCGTGGGCCGCGGGCGACATGCGCGCGCGCGGCTTCCTGCTCGGCGGCACCGCCGGGCGCACGACGCTGAACGGCGAGGGACTGCAGCACGAGGACGGCCACTCGCTCGTCCTGTCGTCGACGATCCCGAACTGCATCTCGTACGACCCGACGTTCGGCTACGAGGTCGCGGTGATCGTGCAGGACGGCCTCCGGCGCATGATGGCCGAGCAGCAGGACTGCTACTACTACCTGACGGTGATGAACGAGAACTACGCGCACCCGGCGATGCCGGAGGGCGCCGCGCCCGACATCATCAGGGGCATGTACCGGTTCCGCGAGGGCGCGAAGGCGAAGAAGGGCGCGCCGCGCGTGCAGCTCCTGGGCTCCGGCACGATCTTCCGCGAGGTGATCGCGGCGGCCGACCTGCTCCGCAACGACTGGGGCGTCGAGGCCGACCTGTGGGGCTGCCCGAGCTTCACCGAGCTCGCGCGCGACGGCAACGCGGCGTCGCGCTGGAACCTGCTGCACCCGGGCGAGCCGGCGCGCCCATCGCACGTCGAGCGCTGCCTCGCCGGCACCGAGGGTCCGGTGATCGCCGCGACCGACTACATCCGCACCTATGCCGAGCAGATCCGCGCGTTCGTGCCGCGCCGTTACACGGTGCTCGGCACGGACGGGTTCGGACGCTCGGACACGCGCGAGAAGCTGCGCCACTTCTTCGAGGTCGATCGCCACTGGATCGTGCTCGCCGCGCTCAAGGCTCTCGCCGACGACGGCAAGATGCCCGCGGGCAAGGCCGCCGAGGCGATGAAGAAATACCGCCTCGCCGCCGACAAGCCGGCGCCGTGGACCGTCTGACCGGAGCCCCGACGATGAGCACGATCGAGGTCAAGGTTCCCGACATCGGCGACTTCACCGACGTCCCGGTGATCGAGGTGCTGGTGAAGCCCGGCGACGCGGTGAAGGTCGACGATTCGCTCGTCACGCTCGAGAGCGACAAGGCGACGATGGACGTTCCGTCCACCGTCGCGGGCGCCGTGAAGTCGGTGGCGGTGAAGGTCGGCGACAAGGTGAGCGAGGGCTCGGTGGTCGTCGTGATCGAGAGCGCGGCGTCGAGTCCCAATGCAGGTCCGGCTTCAGCCGGACGCCCTGCTCCCGCACCGGCGGCGCCCTCACCCCAGCCCTCTCCCGCGAGCGCGCCCTCACCCCAGCCCTCTCCCGCGAGCGCGCCCTCACCCCAACCCTCTCCCGCGAGCGGGAGAGGGAGCGGGGCGGCGATCGACGAACAGGCGTTCCGCCACGCGCACGCGTCGCCTTCGGTGCGCGCGATCGCGCGCGAGCTGGGCGTCGACCTCGCGCGGGTCGCCGGTTCGGGCCCGAAGAGCCGCATCCTGGTCGAGGACGTGCGCGCCTACGTCAAGAAGGTGCTGAGCGGCATGGCCGCGCCGGCCGCGGCGGGCGGCGGCGCGATCAGCGGCGGCGGCGAGTTGAACCTGATCCCGTGGCCGAAGGTCGACTTCGCGAAGTTCGGCCCGGTCGAGGCGAAGCCGCTCTCGCGCATCAGGAAGCTCTCGGGCGCGAATCTCGCGCGCAACTGGGTGATGATCCCGCACGTCACGCAGTTCGACGAGGCCGACATCACCGACCTCGAGGCGCTGCGCGTCGCGCTGAACAGGGAGAACGAGAAGTCGGGCGTCAAGCTCACAATGCTCGCGTTCCTGATCAAGGCGTCGGTCGCCGCGCTGACGAAGTTCCCGGAGTTCAACGCCTCGCTCGACGGCGACAACCTGGTGATGAAGCGGTACTTCCACGTCGGCTTCGCCGCCGACACGCCGAACGGGCTCGTCGTGCCGGTGCTGAAGAACGCCGACCAGAAGGGCGTGCTGCAGATCGCGAAGGAGATGGGCGAGCTCTCGGCGAAGGCGCGCGAGGGCAAGCTCGGGCCCGCCGACATGCAGGGCGGCTGCTTCTCGATCAGCTCGCTCGGCGGCATCGGCGGCACCGCGTTCACGCCGATCATCAACGCGCCGGAGGTCGCGATCCTCGGCGTGTCGAAGAGCGCGACGAAGCCCGTGTGGGACGGCAAGGCGTTCGCACCGCGGCTCGTGCTGCCGCTCTCGCTCTCGTACGACCACCGCGTGATCGACGGCGCGGCGGCGGCGCGCTTCACCGCCTACCTCGCGCAACTGCTCGCCGACATGCGTCGGGCGATGCTGTAGGAGCCTCGCGATGGCCACCGTCGAGGTGAAGGTCCCGGACATCGGCGACTTCAGGGACGTCCCGGTGATCGAGGTGCTGGTCAAGCCGGGCGACGCGGTGAAGCCCGAGGACGCGCTCGTCACGCTCGAGAGCGACAAGGCGACGATGGACGTGCCCGCGCCGGCCGCGGGCACCGTCCGCTCGATCGCGGTCAAGGTCGGCGACAGGGTGAGCGAAGGGTCGCTCGTGCTCGTGCTCGACGCGGCCGCTGCGGCTCCCTCACCCCAGCCCTCTCCCGCAAGCGGGAGAGGGAGCGAGACGGAGGCTGCGGCGCCCTCACCCCAGAGATCTCCCGCAAGCGGGAGAGGGAGCGAGGCGGGGGCTGCGGCGCCCTCCCCCCAGAGCTCTCCCGCGAGCGGGAGAGGCAGCGGGCCGGGGGCTGCCGCAACCTCGCCCCAACCCTCCCCCGCGAGCGGGAGCGCGCCGGCGGCGACCGGACACTACGCCGGCAAGGCCGACGTCGAATGCGAGATGCTCGTGCTCGGCGGCGGGCCCGGCGGCTACAGCGCCGCGTTCCGCGCGGCCGACCTCGGCATGAAGACCGTGATCGTCGAGCGCTACGCGTCGCTCGGCGGCGTGTGCCTCAACGTCGGCTGCATCCCGTCGAAGGCGCTGCTTCACGTCGCGGCGGTCGTCGACGAGGCGAAGTCGATGGCGGCGCACGGCGTCGCGTTCGGCGCGCCGCAGGTCGACCTCGACAAGCTGCGCGGCTGGAAGGACAAGGTCGTCGGCAAGCTCACCGGCGGGCTCGCGCACATGGCGAAGGCGCGCAAGGTCGAAGTCGTGCGCGGCGTCGGCCAGTTCCTCGACCCGCACCACGTCGAGGTCGAGCTGACCGAAGGCACGGGACAGGACAAGACCGGCGAGAAGAAGGTCGTGCGGTTCGAGAAGGCGATCGTCGCTGTCGGCTCGCAGGTCGTGCGGCTGCCGTTCATCCCGGACGACACGCGCATCATCGACTCGACCGGGGCGCTGGACCTCGAGAGCGTGCCGAAGCGCATGCTCGTGATCGGCGGCGGCATCATCGGCCTCGAGATGGGCACCGTCTACTCGACGCTGGGCGCGCGCCTCGACGTCGTCGAGATGATGGACGGGCTGATGCCCGGCGCCGACCGCGACCTCGTGCGCGTCTGGGAGAAGCACAACAAGCACCGCTTCGACCGGATCATGACGAGGACGAAGACCGTCGCGGTCGAGGCGCGCGCCGACGCCGTGTACGCGACGTTCGAGGGCGAGGGCGCGCCGCAGGGCCCGCAGCCCTACGACCTCGTGCTGATGAGCGTCGGGCGCGCGCCGAACGGCAGGAAGATCTCCGCGGAAAAAGCCGGCATCGCGGTGTCCGACCGCGGCTTCATCCCGGTCGACTCGCAGATGCGAACCAACGTGCCGCACATCCACGCGATCGGCGACGTCGTCGGCCAGCCGATGCTCGCGCACAAGGCGGTGCACGAGGGCCACGTCGCGGCCGAGGCGGCCGCCGGCCACAAGAGCCACTTCGACGCGCGCGTGATCCCGTCGGTCGCCTACGTCGACCCCGAGATCGCGTGGGCAGGGCTGACCGAGGACGAGGCGAAAGCGAAGGGCATCGCGGTCACGAAGGGCCTGTTCCCGTGGACCGCGTCGGGCCGCGCGATCGCGAACGGCCGCGACGAGGGCCACACGAAGCTGCTGTTCGACGCGACCACGCACCGCATCGTCGGCGGCGGCATCGTCGGCACGCACGCGGGCGACCTGATCGGCGAGATCGCGCTCGCGATCGAGATGGGCGCCGACGCGGTCGACATCGGGCGCACGATCCATCCGCACCCGACGCTCGGGGAATCGGTCGGCCTCGCGGCCGAGGCTGCCGAAGGCGTCTGCACCGACCTGCCGCCGGCGCGGAAGCGCTAGCCCTCCGGCACGCGGCGGCTCCGCCCGGCGAGGCAGCCGTCGCGAGGCCGCGCGGGCCGCGATCCTTTGATCGCCGTCAAGGCGCCACGATTCCGCTGCGCGCCCGCCGGTGCGCCGGCGGGTTCGTCGCTTCCCATCGTCGTTCCGCGGGACTAGGATGAAAAGAAGGGGGGAGATCGTCAAACCCGACAGCGGGAGGCATCATGAGACAGACGACGGCAAGGTGGGCGACGGCGATCGCGTGCGCGCTCGTCTCGGCGGCCGGCCACGCGGCGAACACGGTCGATTGCACGTTCGGCACCGGCGGCGACTTCATCACGCGGGGCTTTTACGTCTCCAATTACCAGGGAAGCACGATCGACCGCGTCGCGCTCGCGCACAGCGCGGCGGCGGCCGGAGAGCGAACGATCTCGCTCACGATGCGGCTCGACACGTTCGACGGCGCGTTTCTCGGCATCGCGACCGTCACGCGCAACATCTCGACGGACAACTCGCTCTCGGTGTTCGACTTCGGCCGGGTCACGGTGCCGATCGGATCGCGGATCACGTTCACGCAGACGCTGGTATCCGGGACGGGATCGGTCTACTACGACTACGGCGTGGGCCCGTGCACCGGTCTCACCGAAACGAACGACACGAGCGCGCCGCTCAGCACGGTCCGGCGCTCGACCGTCGGCATCGTCATCCAGGGCGACCCGGCCGACATCGCGAGCGCGATGAACGTCGATTGCCCGTTCGACCCGTGGGGCGGCGGGGACCTGATCTCGCGCGGCTTCTACGTGACGAACTACCGCGGCACGACGATCGACCAGGTCAAGCTGCGTCACTCGACGGACGCCGGCAGCGTCGGCTCGAAGACGATCGCGCTCGTCGCGCGGCTCGGCCGCTACGACGGCCCGATCCTCGGCACCGCGAGCGTGACGCGGAGCGTGACCGCGGACAACACCGAGTCCGTGTTCGACTTCGGCGACGCTCCGGTCCCGGCGATGTCGACGATCGCGTTCACGCAGGCGCTCACCGCGGGAACCGGCAGCCTCTACTACGACATCGGCTTCGAATCCTGCGACGGCGTCGTCGAGACCGAGGGAACCACGCCGCCGCTCGACTCGGTCCGGCGCGACAGGATGGGCGTCAAGATCGTCGGCCGCGTCGCGTCCGACCTGCCCAAGACGGCGGTCGAGTACTACCACACGGTCTTCGGGCACTACTTCACGACGGCCGACGCGGACGAGATCTACGGCCTCGACCACGGCGCCTACGGCGGCGTGTTCGTGCGCACCGGACAGTCGTTCCTCGTGAACGACGGCCCGGTGCCGGGCAACGCCGACATCTGCCGGTTCTTCACCGTCACGTTCGCGCCGAAGAGCTCGCACTTCTACACCGGCGACCCGGTCGAGTGCGCGGGGGTCAAGCTGAACCCGAACTGGCAGTACGAGAAGATCGCCTATTTCATCCGGCCCGCGACGGCAGGCACCTGCCCCGCCTTCTACACGCCGGTCTACCGGATGTACAACAACGGGATGACCGGCGCGCCCAACCACCGGTTCACGACCGACGAGTCGATCTACCTCGACTTCACGACCACGCGCGGATGGGCGGGCGAGGGCGTGCGCTTCTGCGCGCCGTTCATCTTCTGACGACGCCGGGACCGGCAGCGGAGGCGGGCGCCTCCGCTGCGGGGGCGCGTAGAATGGCGGGCTCCCGGCCCCGGAGCCCGCCATGACCCAGGACGAACAAAAGCAGGCCGTCGCGCGCGACGCGATCGCGCACGTGGTCGACGACGCCTGGATCGGCGTGGGCTCGGGCTCGACCGCGAACTTCTTCATCGACGAGCTCGCGAAGATCAAGGGCAGGATCAGGGGCGCGGTCGCCTCGTCGGTGAAGACCGCCGAGCGGCTCAAGTCGCACGGCATCCCGGTCGACGAGCTCAACAACGTGGGCCCGCTGCCCGTCTACATCGACGGCGCCGACGAGGTCACCGAGCACGGCGCGATGATCAAGGGTGGCGGAGGCGCGCTCACGCGCGAGAAGATCGTCGCGGCCGCCTCGCGCAGGTTCGTCTGCATCGTCGACGGCTCGAAGCTCGTCGACGTGCTCGGGCGCTTTCCGCTGCCGATCGAGGTGATCCCGATGGCGCGCAGCCACGTCGCGCGCGAGATCGTCCGGATGGGCGGCCAGCCGGGGCTCCGGCAGGGCTTCACGACCGACAACGGCAACGTGATCCTCGACGTGCGCAACCTGAAGATCCTCGACCCGGTGAAGCTCGAGACGGAGATCAACCAGCTGGCCGGCGTCGTCACGGTCGGATTGTTCGCGCGCCGCGGCGCCGACACGATCCTGATCGGCGGCGAGAACGGCGTGCGGCGAATCGACGTGCGGCGGTAGCGCGGCCCGCCCGTGAGCGATCCGCGTTCCGAAGCGCCGAGCGGGGTTCCGGCCGCCGCGCCGGTCGCCGGCGCGCCCGTCGCGGCCCACCTGCGGCTCGAGGCGTTCGTCTACGGCAGCCTCCTCGCGCTGATGGTCGGCTGGATCTTCTACCTCGGCAAATCCGTCTTCGCGCCGATCGTGCTCGCCATGCTCGTCGTGTTCGTCATCGTGGGCCTCAACCGCCAGCTCGCCAGGATGCCGGTCGTCGGTCCGTTTCTGCCGTCGCACCTGCGCTACGCGCTGGCCGTGATCATCACCGTGGGCGCGCTCGCGGTGATCGCGTACATCGCGCTCGACAACATCGACCGGGTCGCGGCGCGGGCGCCCGCGTACCAGGCTTCGCTGCTCGGCACGATCCAGAGCCTCGCGGCGCGCTTCGGGTTCGAGCACGAGCCCACCTGGGCGACGCTGCGGCAGCTCCTGCGCGAGCAGATCAGCATCCAGGCGCTCGTCGGCTCGACCGTCGCTGCGGCGGCATCGATTCTGGGCGGGACGATCGTCGTCCTGCTCTACGTCACGTTCCTGCTGGTCGAGCGGCGCGCGTTCGCCGCGAAGGTCGACCGGCTGTCGCCCGATCCGCGCAACGCCGAGCGGATCCGCGAGATCGTCGCCGACGTCAACGCGCGCGTCGGATCCTACCTCGCGCTCAAGACCCTGCTGGGCCTCCTGCAGGCGTTCGCGAGCTGGCTCGTCATGACCTGGTTCGGCCTCGAGTTCGCGACGTTCTGGGCGATGCTGATCGTCCTCCTCAACTACATTCCCTACATCGGATCGTTCCTCTCCGTCTTCTTCCCGGTGGCGATGGCGATCGTGCAGTTCGGCGACATGAACACGATCGTCACGCTGGCGCTCGCGCTCGTCGTCGTGCAATTCGCGATCGGCAACTTCCTCGACCCCTACCTGCTCGGCAACTCGCTCAACCTCTCGCCGGTCGCGATCCTCGTCAGCCTGTCGATCTGGTCGGGACTGTGGGGGCTCACCGGCGCGTTCCTCGCCGTGCCGATCACCGCGGTCTTCGCGATCGTCTTCTCCCGGTTCGCGGCGACCCGCCCGATCGCGGTCCTGCTGTCGCAGAAGGGCGCGGTCTCGGGCGACTGAAGCGGTTCGCCGGAGCCGCGCGCCTGCTCGATTCGCCGCGCTACAATCCCCGCATGACTCACCTCGCCGTCCCCGGTCCGGGCGCCTTCGCCGACGTCGCCGCCTACATGCGCGGCGTGGGCGAGGCCGCGCGCGCCGCGGCGCGGGCGCTCGCGCGCGCCGACACGGCGACCAAGGACCGGGCGCTCCGCGCGATGGCCGCGGCGATCCGCCGCGACGAGGCGAAGCTCATCGCCGCCAACGCCGAGGACGTGGCCGCCGCGCGCGCAGCCGGTCACGACGCGGCGTTCGTCGACCGGCTCTCGCTGACTACGAAGGGGATCGCCGCGATGGCCGAGGGCCTCGAGCAGATCGTCGCGCTTCCCGATCCGGTCGGCGAGATCTCCGAGATGCGCTACCGGCCGACCGGCATCCAGGTCGGCATGATGCGCGTGCCGCTGGGCGTCGTCGGCATCATCTACGAGTCGCGGCCGAACGTGACCGCGGACGCCGCCGGACTGTGCCTCAAGGCCGGCAACGCGACGATCCTGCGCGGCGGCTCCGAGGCGATCCGCAGCAACACCGCGATCGCCGCCTGCGTCCACGAGGGCCTGCGCGCCGCCGGGTTGCCGGAAGCGGCGGTCCAGGTCGTCGCGACGACCGATCGCGCGGCCGTGGGCCACCTGATCGCCGACGAGCGGCACGTCGACGTGATCGTGCCGCGCGGCGGCAAGAGCCTCACCGAGCGCATCGCGCGCGAGGCGAAGGTGCCCGTCATCAGGCACCTCGACGGCGTGTGCCACGTCTTCATCGACGCCGCCGCCGACGCCGCGATGGCGGTCCGCATCGCCGACAACGCGAAGACGCAGCGCTACTCGCCGTGCAACACGATGGAGACGCTGCTCGTGCACGCGGGCATCGCCGGACGCGTGCTGCCGCCGCTGTGCGCGATCTACCTCGACAAGGGCGTCGAGCTCCGCGGCTGCGACCGCGCGCGCTCTCTCGTCCCCGCGATGAAGGCCGCGACGGAAGAGGACTGGTCGACCGAGTACCTCGCGCCGATCCTCGCGGTGCGCGTGGTCGACTCGCTCGACGGGGCGATCGACCACATCGCGAAGTACGGCTCGCAGCACACCGACGCGATCGTGACGAACGACCACGCGGCCGCGATGCGCTTCCTGCGCGAGGTCGACTCGAGCTCGGTGATGGTGAACGCATCGACGCGCTTCGCCGACGGCTTCGAGTACGGGCTCGGCGCCGAGATCGGCATCTCGACCAACAAGCTGCACGCGCGCGGTCCCGTCGGCCTCGAGGGCCTCACGTCGCGCAAGTGGATCGTGCTCGGGAGCGGGCAGGTCCGGAGTTGAGGCAGTCGCGTCCGGCCGACGCGGGGAAGCCCGTCGGACTGAAGTCCGACCCACAGGACATGCGGATCGGGCTTCAGCCCGACGCCTTTCCTTCGCATCGCGCGAACCCCGTCCCGTCGGACTGAAGTCCGATCCACGGGACATGTGGGTCGGGCTTCAGCCCGACGCCTTTCCTTCGCATCGCGCGAACCCCGTCCCGTCGGACTGAAGTCCGACCCACAGGGCATGTGGGTCGGGCTCGAGTCCGACGGGTGACGTCCCTCACAAGGGAATCAACGCGTCGTCGCGGATCGCGAAGCCCCAGCCCGCCCCGTCGCGTGGATACGCGAGGCCCTGCTCGATCCGAAGCGGGCGATCGACGATCGCGTCGATCCAGTCGAACGACTCGGCCCCGGCCCCGTTCGGGATCGTGCACAGCAGCGCCACGTCGTAGTCGCGGTAGTAGTGCGGCAGCACCGGGATGCCGTGCGCGTGCGCGAGCGCGGCCGATTCGCGCCACGCCTCGACGCTGCCCAGCCGCAGCAGGTCCGGCTGCCACAGGTCGATCGCCTCGCGGCGCGCGAGCTCGCGCAGCGCCACGAGATCGTACTCGCGCTCGCCCATCGCGACCGGCATGCCGGCGCGAGAGCGCAGCGACGCGTAGCCGTCGAAGTCGCGGTGGTCGATCGGCTCCTCGAACCACGCGATGTCGAGCGCGCGCGCGGCGAGCGCGAGCCCGAGCGCCGCGTCGACGCTCATGCCCTGGTTCGCGTCCATCATCACGCGCACCCGCGGGCCGACCGCCTCGCGCACGCGGGCGAGGCGGTCGAGATCGCGGCCCGGCTCCCCCGATCCGACCTTGACCTTGACCGCCGGGAAGCCGCGCTTCGCGTACCCGGTCACCTCGTCGACGAGCTCGTCGTCGGAGTACGAGAGCCAGCCGCCGCTGCCGTAGACCGGCACCGGTCGCGCCTCGCCGCCCAGGAGCTTCCAGACGGGCGCGCCGGCGAGCTTGCCCCGCGCGTCCCACATCGCGAGGTTCGCCAGCCCGAGCGCCCAGCGGTTGACGCCGGCGCGCCCGAAATACTCGCTCTCCGCATCCCAGTCGCGGATCACCGCGCCGGTGTCGAGGGCGTCGCGGCCGTGCAGGAACGCCTCGAGGTCGCGGCAGGCGCCGGCGATCGCGTGCGGCGAATAGTGGAACGCGAGCAGGTGCGATTGCCCCGCGACGCCGCTCGCGAGCTCGATGCGGGCGACGACGAAGCGGATCCCGGGGATCGCGTGCGTCGCGTCGGCGATCGGCCGCGACAGCGTCGAGCGCGCCGTGAAGAACCGGACGTCGCGGATCGCGGTCGGCGGCATCGAGGCTCGCACCGTCAGGCGGCGGCCGGCGCCCTGCGCCGTCTCGCGAGCCAGACGACGGCCACGACCACGACCGCGAGCACCGGGAGCGCGAGCAGGTTCATCCGCTCCCAGCCGGCGACCGAGACGAGCGCGCCCGACGAGAACGACGAGACGCCCATCGTGGCGAAGATCGCGAGGTCGTTCGCGCCCTGCGCGCGCGCCTTCTCGGCCGGCGCGTACGCCTCGGTGAGGAGCGCCGTCCCGCCCGTGTACATGAAGTTCCAGCCGATGCCGAGCAGCACGAGCGCGACGAGGAAATGCGTCACCGTAGTTCCCGCGAGCGCGACCGCGACGCAGCCGGCGACGAGCGCGACGCCCGCCAGGATCACCCGGAGCACGCCGAGGCGCCGGATCAGCGACCCGGTGAAGAGTCCCGGCGCGTACATGGCGACGACGTGCCACTGGATCACCATCGCCGCCTGCGCGAACGGATGGCTGCAGAAGTCCATCGCGAGCGGCGTCGCGGTCATCAGCAAGTTCATCACGCCGTAGCCGAACGCCGCCGACAGCACCGCGACGACGAACACCGGCTGGCGCACGATCCCGGAGAGCGGGCGTCCCGCGCCGGAGCGCCCCTCGCGCGCGGGCTTCGGCACGTGCACGCGCGACTGCACCGCCATCGCGACGAGCGCGTAGCCGGCCAGCACGACGAACGATCCCGCGAACGGCGTGGCGAACCAGTCGCGCGCGATGCGCATCGACCCGGGGCCGAGGATCCCGCCCGCGATGCCGCCGGCGAGCACCCACGAGATCGCCTTCGCGCGGTCGGCCGGCGCGGCCACCTCGGCCGCCGCGAACCGGTACTGGAGCCCGATCGCCTGGTAGATGCCGATGATCGCGGTGGCGGCGCAGTAGAGCGGGAAGCTCTTCAGATGCAGCGCGAGCGCGGCGAGGCTGCAGCCGCCGACGTTGATCGCCGCGCCGGTCATGAAGCCCGCGCGGCGGCCGACGCGCGCCATCCAGAGCGACGCGGGCATCGCCGCGACCGTCGAGCCGATCACGTAGGTCGTCGCGCCGAGCGTCGCCAGCGACTTCGTGTCGACCAGCATGTAGCCGACGAGCCCCTGCATCGAGATGAGGCCTGCCCCGTTGATGAGCAGGAGCGCCTGGCAGACCGCCAGCAGGGCCAGCGTCTTGTGGTCGGTGGTGACGGGCGCGCGCATCGCTCGGGAAAACGAACGGGAAAAGCCGCGGTCGCCCGGGCCTTTCCCGTCCCCGTATGATACGCCGATGGACGACATCGCCCTCGCCGGGGACATCCACGCGTTCTGGTTCGGCGCGGCCGCGCCGGACCCGCGCTGGTTCGCCGGGGATCCCGCGTTCGACGCCGCGATCCGCGCGCGCTACGGCGCGGCGATCGAGGCCGCGCTCGCCGGCGGGTTCGAGGCGTGGAGCGCGACGCCGCGAGGCGCGCTCGCGCGCGTCCTGCTGCTCGACCAGTTCACGCGCAACGTCTTCCGCGGCACGCCCCGGGCGTTCGCCGGAGATCCGCTGGCGCTCGGGCTGGCGGGCGACGCGGTCGACGCGGGCTTCGATCGCGCGCTCGGCCCGTACGAGCGCTGGTTCCTCTACCTGCCGTTCGAGCACTCGGAGGACGCCTCCGTGCAGGACCGGTCGCTGCGGCTCTTCGGCGCGCTCGCCCGCGAGACCGGCCGCCGCGACGCGCTCGACTGGGCGGAGAAGCACGCGGCGATCGTCCGCCGCTTCGGCCGCTACCCGCATCGCAACGCGATCCTCGGCCGCGCGTCGACCGCGGAGGAGCTCGCCTTCCTCGGAGAGCCGGGCTCGGGCTTCTGAACGATGGGCGACGCGATGGCGCACGCTCCCGCCGCGCTGCTCGGCGGCACGTTCGATCCGGTCCACCTCGGGCACCTCGGGCTCGCCGACGACGCGCGGCGCGCGCTGGGCATCCCGGAAGTCCGCCTCATGCCTGCCGGCGACCCGCCGCACCGCGCGGCGCCCGGCGCGTCGGCCGCCCACCGCCTCGCGATGCTGCGCCTCGCGATCGAGCGGCGTCCGGGCCTCGTGATCGACGACCGGGAACTGAGGCGCCAGGGGAAGTCCTACACCGTCCTCACGCTCGAGGAGCTGCGCGTCGAGAGCGAGAGGCGGCCGATCGTCCTGATCCTCGGCGCCGACGCCTTCCGGGGCCTGCCGACCTGGCACCGCTGGCGCGAGCTCCTCGCGCTCGCCCACATCGCCGTCGCGGCGCGTCCCCGCGATCCGTTCGACGCGGCGCTGCCCGACGCGCTCGTCCCGCTCTGGCGCGATCGCCGGGCGGCGGACGCCGCCGAGCTCCTCGCCTCGCCCGCCGGGCGCATCCTCGTCGTGACGATCGTGCCGCGCGACATCTCGGCTTCGGCGATCCGGGCCGCGGTCGCGCGCGGCGGCGCCGACGCCGAACGCGCGCGCGCGTTGCTGCCGCCCGCGGTTTGGGACTATATTGCCGAGCATCGGCTCTACGCCGCCTGACCCGCCCGGATGCGCCAAGACACGCTCGCGAAAGTCGCCGTCTCCGCCCTCGAGGACATCAAGGCCCACGACATCACCGTCCTCGACGTCCGCAAGCTCACCAGCATCGCCGACACGCTCGTCATCGCCAGCGCCGACTCGAACCGGCAGGTGAAGGCGCTCGCGCACCACGTGCGCGACAAGCTCAAGGAGGCCGGGGCGACGATCGTCGGCGTCGAGGGCGAGGAGAGCGCCGAGTGGGTGCTGGTCGACGCCGGCGACATCATCGTGCACGTGATGCAGCCGGCGGTGCGCGCGTACTACAACCTCGAGGAGCTGTGGTCCGCCCGTCCGGCGCGCCGGACGAAGGCCGCGAAGGCGGCCTGACGGCGCCCGCGCCCCGACCGCGCGACCGGTGAAGATCGCGATCGTCGCGCTGGGACACCGCATGCCCGACTGGGTCGCCGCCGGCTACCGCGACTACGCGTCGCGCCTTCCGCGCGACTGGCCGCTCGCGCTCGTCGAGCTCAAGCCCGAGCCGCGCGACCGCGGGCGCAGCGTCCCGCAACTGCTGGAGGCCGAGAGCCGCCGCCTCGACGCCGCGTGCGCCGGATCCACCGTCGTCGCGCTCGACGAGAGGGGCGCGCCGTGGACGACGCGCGAGCTCGCGTCGAAGCTCGAGCGCTGGCGCGAGTCGACCGGCGCGCTCTCGTTCGTGATCGGCAGCGCCGACGGCCTCGACGACGGCTTCAAGGAGCGCGCGGCCGCGCGCCTCTCGCTCTCGGCGCTGACACTGCCGCACGCGCTCGTGCGCGTCGTGCTGGCCGAGCAGCTCTACCGCGCGGCGAGCCTCGTCGCCGGCCATCCCTACCACCGCGAATGAGCGCCCCGGCGTCGAACCGCCCGAAGATCTGGCTCGCGTCGAAGAGCCCGCGCCGGCAGGCGCTGCTCGCGCAGGTCGGCGTCGCGTTCGACGTGCTGCGGCTGCGCGAGGCGAACGGGCGCGCGCCCGACGTGCTCGAGGTCGCGCACAACGGCGAGCCCGCGCTGCACTACGTCGAGCGGATCGCGCGCACGAAGGCGAACGCCGGCTGGCACTCGATGGGCCTGCGCGGGCTCGAGCCGCGGCCGGTGCTCGGCGCCGACACCGAGGTGGTCCTCGACGGCGAGGTGTTCGGCAAGCCCGCGGACGAGCGCGAGGCGAAGGCGATGCTCGCGCGCCTCGCCGGCCGCACGCACGAGGTGGTCACCGCGGTCGCGCTGCGCTGGCAGGACGACGTGCACTTCGCGCTGTCGGCGTCGAAGGTCACGCTCGCGCCGCTCTCGAAGGCGGCGGTCGCCGCGTACGTCGCGACCGGCGAGTTCCACGACAAGGCGGGCGGGTACGCGGTCCAGGGCATGGCGGCGGCCTTCATCACCCGGCTCGACGGCAGCTACTCGGGCGTGATGGGGCTGCCGCTCGCCGAGACCGCGGCGCTGCTCGCCAAGGCCGGTTTTCCCGTACTATGAGCGGCTGAACTTCCCCTACCCCGGGAACCACGATCGATCCACGTTCCGGTGGCCGGAACGTGGATCGATCGTGGTTCCTACCCTTCCCCGCCGATGGCCCATGAGATCCTCATCAACGTAACGCCGCAGGAGACCCGCGTCGCGATGCTCGAGCAGGGCGTCGTGCAGGAATTGCACATCGAGCGCACCAGCGCGCGCGGGCTGGTCGGCAACATCTACCTCGGCCGCGTCGCGCGCGTGCTGCCCGGGATGCAGAGCGCGTTCGTCGAGATCGGCCTCGAGCGCGCGGCGTTCCTGCACATCGCCGACATCTGGGAGCACCGGCAGAACGGCCACGGCGGCGTCGAGCGCCCGATCGAGCGGATCCTGCACGAGGGCCAGTCGCTGCTCGTGCAGGTGATCAAGGACCCGATCGGCACCAAGGGCGCGCGGCTGTCGACGCAGGTGAGCCTCGCCGGGCGCCTTCTCGTCTACCTGCCGCAGGACTCGCACATCGGCATCTCGCAGCGCATCGAGGACGAGGCCGAGCGCGAGCAGCTGCGCGGCCGGCTCCAGCATCTGCTGCCCGAGGGGCACCCCGGCGGCTTCATCATCCGCACGATGGCCGAGACCGCGACCGAGCGCGAGATGCAGGCGGACATCGAGTACCTGACGAAGCTGTGGAGCGACCTGACCGCGCGCTCGACGCAGTCGCCGGCGCCCGCGCTCGTCTACCAGGACCTGAACCTCGCGCAGCGCGTGCTGCGCGACATGGCGACCGAGGAGACCACGCGCATCCTCGTCGACTCCCGCGAGACGCACCTGCGGACGGGCGAGTTCGCCGCGCAGTACACGCCGGCGCTCGCGCGGCGGATCGAGCACTACTCGGGCGACCGGCCGCTCTTCGACCTCGGCGCGGTCGAGGACGAGATCGAGAAGGCGCTCGCGCGGCGCGTCGACCTCAAGTCCGGCGGCTACCTGATCATCGACCAGACCGAGGCGCTCACGACGATCGACGTCAACACCGGCGGCTTCGTCGGCGGGCGCAGCTTCGACGACACGATCTTCAAGACCAACCTCGAGGCCTCGCAGGTGATCGCGCGGCAATTGCGTCTGCGCAACCTCGGCGGCATCATCATCATCGACTTCATCGACATGGAGAACGCGGACCACCGCGCCGCCGTGCTCGCGGAGCTCAATCGCGCGCTCGAGCGCGACCGCACGCGGCTCACCGTCAACGGCTTCACCCAGCTCGGCCTGGTCGAGATGACGCGCAAGCGCACGCGCGAGTCGCTCGCGCACGTCCTGTGCGAGCCCTGCCCGACGTGCAAGGGACGCGGCGCGCTCAAGACGCCGCAGACGATCTGCTACGAGATCCTGCGCGAGATCCTGCGCGAGTCGAAGCAGTTCAACGCGCGCGAGTTCCGCATCCTCGCATCGCAGGCCGTGATCGACATGTTCCTCGACGAGGAGTCGCAGAGCCTCGCCGGCCTGGGCGACTTCATCGGCAAACCGATCTCGCTGCAGGTCGAGACGCTCTACACGCAGGAGCAGTTCGACATCGTCCTGATCTGAGCGGACGCGCCGGCCGGGCGGCCCCGATGGCGCGCCCCCCGGCGGGGAGGCGAACGGCGTTCGCTCCCCGGAAAGCGCATCCGCGGCAAGGCTGGAGGAGACAGGCCGATGAACCCCGCCGAGCTCGACCACATCGTCGTCGCGGGCGCGACGCTCGCGCAGGCGATCGAGTACGTCGCCGACCTGACCGGCGTCGCGCCGCGTCCCGGCGGCCGGCACGTCGCGATGGGCACCCACAACGCGGTCGTGCGGCTCGGCACGCGCGTCTACCTCGAGCTGATCGCGACCGACCCGGGCCTTCCGCGTCCCCCGCGTCCGCGCTGGTTCGACCTCGACGATCCCGCGCTGCAGGCCGAGCTCGGCGATCGCCCGCGCGTGATCCACTGGGTCGCACGCACCGCCGACCTCGAGCGCACGGTCGCCCGCGCGAAGGTCGATCCGGGACGCATCCACCCGATGTCGCGCGGCGACTTCCGGTGGCGCATCACGATTCCCGACGACGGGAGGCGGCCCGCAGGCGGCGTGCTGCCGACGCTGATCCAGTGGGACGTCGCGCGGCACCCGGCGGACGGCCTTCCCGACGACCGCGTATCGCTCGTCGAGCTCGCGGCTTCCCATCCGGACCCCGCGGCGATCCGCGCCGCGCTCGCGGCGCTCGGGCTCCCCGATGCGCTGCGCGTGACCTATGGCGCGGCGCCGCGACTCGTGGCGATGCTGCGCACGCCGCGGGGACTCGTCACGCTCTGAGCCGGGCCGGCGCCCGGGCGGCCGCCGAGGTCCGGTCTCAAATCAGCCGGCGGGAACGAGGGCCCGTTCCCGGATCGGCCCTCACTTATTGGGGATGCGGTAGTCGACGCGGCCCTTGTCCTGCACGAGCGCCTCGAGGCGATGGGTCGCCGGGCCGGCGATCGGGAACCCGCGCAACCAGCGGACGAGCGGACGGATGCGGTCGTGTCGCCGCGACCGCGCGAGCGCGCGCTCGACCGCGCGGGCGAGGTCGGCGCGCCCGTGCCTGCGGCAGAACGCCGGCAGTTCGTCGTAGTAGCTGCGCTCGCGCTCGTCGACGACCGTCACGCGCGCGACGCGCGCGGCGGAGAGCGACTTCCGTCCGAACGGCGCGCGGCCGAGCACGCCCAGCGCCTCGAGCGCGATCATCGTGCGCATGCACTTGACGCACTCGCCGCAGTTGGTCTCGTCGCCGGTCATGAAACACACGCGCAGCGCCGCGAGCGCCGGCTCGCTGCGCGCGACTGCCTCGGTCTTCTCGACGCGCGAATAGCCGAATCCCTCCTCGAGGAATCGCGTGCCGCGGGTCGAATGGAGCGCGGTCAGGTACGGGTGGCCGGTGGCCGGGTCGAACCCCCGGGGATCGGCGGCCGCGGAGACCATCACCCGCGAGTAGCGCCGCTCCAGCGCGAGCGCGGCGGCGGCCAGCATGCCGCCGCCCGCGAGATGCTTCGGGTCGCTCGCCGCCATGCGCGTCTTCATCTGGTTGGTCGTGACCGGCACCAGCGTCTTGCCGATGGCATCGGCCGCGGTCCGCATCCTCGCGCGCACGCGCTCGAGCGACGCCTCGTTGCCGCTCACCAGGTCGAACGTGCCGAGCACGAGCAGCAGGTCGTCGACCGGCACGCGGCGCGGCGCGAGCGCCGTGTGGAACGAATCGACGCCGCCCGAGAAGAGGTCCGCGGTTCGCGCCGCCCCTCCGGGCGTCGACGGCGCATCGAGCGTGTCCGCCTCGATCGCGACCGGTTCGCGCTCCGGAAACCAGAAGCGCCAGACCCCCATCACCTCGAGCGCGTTGTCGAGCAGCAGCGGGTCGACCGGCCGCGACAGCACGAGCGGCTCGCCTAGCGCGACGGCGACCGGCAGCAATCCCGCGAGCCACGGGTTGCCCGAATCGCTGATCGACGAGGCAAAGGTCTCGGGGACGTCGTACCAGTACGTCTCCTCGGCGGGACCCCCGCGCGCGTCGTCGTAGCGAACGACGCCCGACAGCCTCGCCGACGACGGACGATCGGGCGAGCGGCCGATGTCGATGCGCAGGAGCTTCATCGGGCTCGCGCGGTCGCCCGCGAATGGCGGAGAACCGCCGCCCGGCCTTCGTTCCCGGCGGAGCTCATTGCGGGAGATGCCAGGTGACGCCGGGCTCGTGCACGCGCGACTCGAGCCACCTCGTCGCGGCGCCGATCACCGGCAGCCGGCGCAGCCGGCGCACGATGGCCCGGAACGGATCGTGGAGCCGCGCGCGGGCGAGCGAGCGCGCGATCGCCTCCGCGAGATCGTCCCGGCCGCGCTCGCGGCACAGCGGGATCAGCTCCTTGTAGTAGTGGCGCACGTCCGGGTCGCCGATCGGCATCCTCCCGACGCGCCGGACGTCGAGCTTCGCCGTGCCGAACGCGGGCGCGCGGCCGAGCACGCCCAGCGCCTCCAGCGTGATCGCCGCGCGCAGGCACTTCTCGCACCGCATGCAGTTGGTCTCGTCGCCGGTGAACAGGCACACGCGCAGCGCCGACAGCGCGACGTCGGAACGCGCGACGAACGCGGTCTTCTCGACGCGCCGCGCCGCCAGCCCGTCCTCGGTCACGGTCGTACGCGACGTCGACAGCATCGCATCGGTGATCGGGTGCGTCCCCCACGCCTCCTTCCAGTCGAGGTCGATGCTCGACGGGATCAGGATCCGCGCGAAGCGCCGCTCGAGCGCGAGCGGCACCGAGCCCATCATCGACCCCTGGGACATGCGCGCGAGATCGGTCGTCCCGAGCCGCGTGTGCAGCAGGTTCGTCGCCGACGGGATCAGCACCTTGCCCAGCGCATCCGCCGCCGCCTGCAGCTTCGTCTGCACGCGGTCGAGCGCCTCGCGCTTCGCGTGCATCAGGTCGAACGCGCCGTGGATCACGAGCAGGTCGTCGATCGGCCACGCTCGCGGCGCCAGCGCGGTCCAGAACGAGTCGACGCCGCCCGAGAACAGGCTCACGGTGCGCGCGCCCTCGAACGCCGGAGCGGCCTCGGCGTCGGCCTCGATGGGCACCGGCGCGTTGCGCGGATTCCACCAGTGCCAGATCGCCATCCGGTCGCGCGCGTAGTCGAGCATCTGCGGGTCGGCCGGGCGGCACAGCGTCAGCGGCTCGCCGATCTCGACCGCGACCGGCAGCAGGCACGCGAGCCACGGGTTCCCGCTCGTCGTGATCGAATCGGCGAAAGCCTCCGGGAAATCGAACCAGTAGGCCTCCTCGCGCCTGCCGTCCTGCGGAGCGTCGTAGACGACGTGGCCGGCCAGCCGCGTCCAGCCGGCGCGGTCGGGAGAAGGCGCGATGGCGATGTCGGCGAGCTTCACGGCGCGAGTGTGCCACGGACGAACGCGCCGGCGCCCTCCTCGACGTCGGCCGCGACCGCGAGCATCGCACCGACGAGCAGGCCCCGCGGCCAGTGCGGCTCGATCGCGCGCGCGACCGCGCCGCCCCCTGGAAGCACGACCGCGGAGCGCAGCCTCACGCGCGCGACCGGCAACCCGGCGAGCAGACCGACGGCATCGCTCGCGTCGTGCCAGCGGGCGCCGCCGTAGCCGCCCTCGCTTCCAGGCCGGCCTTTCGCGCGGTGGAGCAGGCTGCGGCGATTCAACAGTCCCAGCACGACGCTACGCCGCGCGACGCGGACGATCTCGCGGACGGCGGCGAACGGATCGCGCACGAAGCCGATCGCGGCGACCGACGCGACGACATCGAAAGATCGGTCGGGAAACGGCAGCGTCTCGGCGGCGCCGCGCACGTAGCGCTCGCCGGACGTGGCGTGCGAGCGCGCCCAGCCGATCGCGGCCGCGTCCGGATCGATCCCGACGACCGCGCGGCAATCGCGCGCGAACCGGCGCGTGAAGTGCCCGGTGCCGCAGCCGACGTCGAGCAGCGCATCGCCCGGCCGCGGCCCCGCCAGCGCCCGCAGCATCGCGTACTCGGCGTCGCCGATCCAGCGGCCGCGTGGCGTCGCGTACCACGCCTCGTAGGCGCCGGGCGTCACTTCGTCGCGACGGCGACCGGGGCGAGCGCCTTCATCGCCGCACCTCGATCATCATCGAGTCCTCGATCGGCGGATCGCGCGACGGGCGGCCGGTCTCGTCGAGCGGCTGCACGCGGAACGTGACGCGCGCCTCGCCGCGCTCGCGCGTGACGATGCGCGCCGCGTGCAGATCGGACACGCCCGCGCGCTCGACGCGCTCGACCGATACGATCTGCGGTCGGTCGGACTCGACCGCCACCACGTCGGCCCACGTGGAACCCGGCCCGGCCGTCAGCTCGCCCTGCGTCAACGGTCCGCCGTCGCGGCCGCTCCCGCCGCTATCCTTCACGTACGGAACGACGACCGCCTCGGCGCCGGGCGGCAGCGTCGGCGACAGCACGCGCAGGTAGCCTCTGCCGCCGTCGATCGGCCGCCACCGCGTCGCCTCGTCGAGGGGTTTCGTGAGCGCCGGGTCCACCGCGAGACCGATACGGGCCTTGTCGGTGTCGCCGAGAAACGCGTCGCCGCAGGCGGCCGCGAGCGCGGCGAGCGCGAACGCGACGCCGAGCCTCGACACGCCGTCCGCCGCGACGGCGATGCGCGAGCGCCAGTGCAGCGGCCTCGATTCAGCCATGCGCCTTGTCCGCCGTCGTCTCCAACCGCAGCGCCATGCGCCACAGCGCGACCCCGGCGACGACGAGCGGCAGGCCGGCGAGCGCCGCCGCCCGCGCGTCGGTCCAGCCGGTCTTTTCGGTATGCGCGACGCCGTAGGCGAAGCCGACGAACGCGAACCACGCGGCCAGCGCCGCGATCAGCGCGATGCCGGCGGCGCAGGCCGCGGCGGCCCCTGGCCGGCCGTCGCGCGCGACGCGCCAGCCGCACAAGGCGAGCCGCGCGACGACCGCGAGCGCGACCGCCGCCATGGACAGCAGGAAGGCGAAGAACAGGAACGCCCCGGGCGTCATCGGCGAGCGATCGAAGCCCTCCGGTCGAGGGCCATGCGCGGATTATCCCCCGGTCAGGCCCGCGGGGTCACGCGCCGGCCGCCTCCCATGCCCCGCTCCGCTCCGACCGGAACAGCGCGTCGATCACGCGCATGTTGGCGATCGCGTCCTCGACGCCGAACGGCAGCGCGATCTCGCCGCGCACCGCGCGCGAGAACGCCTCGCCCTGCAGCTCGTACTGGTCGCTCTCCGGCAGCGTCTCGACGCGAATGCCCGTCCCTTCGAGCGACGAGCAGTCGTCGACCAGGATCCGCGTCGCCGCGCCCTGCGCCGGATTGAACGGAATCGGGATCTCGATGCGTCCCTTCGTGCCCGACAGCTCGACGCGCTGGTGCGGCGCGAGCCGCGTCGACACCGTGAAGTCGAGCCGTCGCCCGTCGCCGAAGTCGACGAGCGCGCTCGTGAGGCGGTCGGTGCGAAACACCGGGTCGCGCTCGATCAGCGCGATGCCGCGCACCGGGTCCGCCTCGAAGAAGTAGCGTCCCGCCACGATCGGATAGCAGCCGATGTCGTAGAGCCCGCCACCGCCGATGTCCGCGCGGTTGCGGATGTTGGCCGGGTCGGGATTGTCGTAGGCGAAGAACGCCTGCACCGCGCGCAGCGTGCCGATGCGGCCCTCGCGCACGAGCTCGCGCGCGCGCAGCCACTGCGGGTGGAAGCGCACCATGAACGCCTCGGCGACGAGCACCTTGCCCGCGACCTCGCGCAGCTGCGCCGCCTCCCGCGCGTCGAGCGCGATCGGCTTCTCGCACAGCACGTGCTTGCCGGCGCGCGCCGCGGCGAGCGTGAGCGGCACGTGCAGGTGGTTGGGCAACGGGTTGTAGACCGCCTCGATCTCGGGGTCGACCAGCAGCGCCTCGTACGAGCCGTAGGCCTTCGGGATGCCGAGCGCGTCCGCCGCCTTGCGCGCGGCGGGCTCCGAGCGCGACGCGATCGCGCGGACGTCGCACCACGGGCTCTTTCGCATGCCGGGCAGCACGCGGTTGACGCCGATCTTCGCGGTGCTGAGGACGCCCCAGGCGACGCTCTTCGTTCTCATGGGAAAACCGGGGTCAGATTCCCGGGATGGCGTCGATCATCCGAACACCGGAAGACCGGGGTCAGGCACGGAGCCCGCGTCCCGGCTCCAACGCGCCGATCGCTTCGAGCGCGCGGCGCACCTCGGCGACGCCTTCCGCCGAGAGCGGCGCCTGCGGCGGCAGCGGATCGCCGACCGGGTAGCCCTGCAGCGCGAGGCCGCCCTTGATGCAGGCCGCGAGGTTGTATTTCGCGAATGCCTGGTTGAGCGCCCACAGCGGCCGCTGCTTCGCCATCGCACCGTTCCAATCACCCTTCCGGCACGATTCGTAGAGCTCGACGCTCTGCCGCGGCGCGACGCACGCCGGCCCCGCCATCCAGCCGACGCCGCCCAACAGCATCACGCACGCGGGGACGTGCGACGAGGCCGCGAACACCTGCATGCGTCCCTCGACGCGATTGACGATCGACAGGAGCCGCCCGGTGTTGACCGAGGCGTCCTTGATGTAGCGAATGTTCGGGACGCGTGAGAGCTCCCCGATCACCGGCAGCGTGAGGTCCGAGCGCTGGAAGTTCGGGTTCGTGTAGAGCACGACCGGCAGGCCCACGGCCTCGGCGATCCCCGTGAAGTACGAGCGGACACCGTCGTCGGAGATCGGGAAGTACGCCTCGAGGATCGCGAGGATGCCGTCGGCGCCCATGCGCTCGTATTCGCGCGCCTGCGCGACGGCGTCCGCGGTCGTCGTCGACGCGACGCCCGCGACGACCGGCACGCGCCCGCGCGCCGTCGCGATCGTGACTTCGACGACGCGCCGGCGCTGCGCGGGCGACAGGTACGCGAATTCGCCGGTCGATCCCAGCGGCGCCAGGCCGTGGACGCCGGCCGCGATCAGGTCATCGCACAGACGCGCGAGGACCTCGTCGTCGACCTCGCCCGATGGCCTGATCGGCGAGACGAGGTACGGGAAGACGCCGTGGAACGACGCATGGGCAGGGCGCATGGTGCGCATCGTAATCCGGAATCCGGAGCGACGGCAGGGTCTCGCCGGCGCCGCGCGCCTCGCGCGTCGGCCGTCAGCGCCCCTTCCCGGTCCTGATGCGTTCCATGAACGCCTCGCGCCCGGAGAGTCCCGCCCACGACACCTCGCCGCTCGTCCGGTGCACGAGGATCGGGTCCGGCGCGACGGCGCCGGCGTGGCCGAACTTCGCCGCTGGGGCTCGCCCAGGAATCGACACGGGGATCTCGATCCTCACGCTGCACACACGTCCTCGCGTCATGTCGCTCGCTTCCGGTCAGCCCATCGCCCCCCGCCCCGCCACCGGCCACACGTGCTCGACGCGCTCCCCGCGGTACGCGACGATCCAGTCGTACAGGTTGACGGTCGGGTCGCAGTGGCCGGGCACGAGCAGCAGGCGCTCCCCCAGGCCCGGCGGCGACGCCCCGCCGACGATCTCGAGCACGCCGTGCTCGTCGGAGGCCTTGCGGTAGGCGAGGTCGTCGCGCTTCCATACGAAGGGCAGCCCCGAGTCGAACGAGAACGCCTTGAGGCCGGCGTCGCAGATCGCGCGACCCTGCGTCGGCACGCTCATGACGGCCGCGAGCACGAACAGGCTGTGCTCGAAGCGGCGCTCGCCTGCGCCGGGCGTGTTGCGCCCGTAGTCGGCGTCCATGAACACGTAGGAGCCCGGCTGCAGCTCGTTCCAGACGCCCGACGCCATCTCGTGCTCCCAGGTGCCGGTGCCCGCGCCGGTGACGATCGGGCACGCGACGCCCGAGCGCAGCACCGCGTCGCGCGATTCCGCGGCGAACGCGGCGGCCTTCGCGATCGCGTCGCGCCGCTCCTCCGGCGAGCGCAGGTGCTGCGCCGCGCCGTGGTAGCAGTGCAGACCCCCGAACCGCAGCGAGCGCTCGCCCGCGATGCGCCGCGCGAGCGTCGCGGCGGCCTCGCCGGGCCGCACGCCGCAGCGGCCCGCGCCGACGTCGACCTCGACGTACGCGTCGATCGTCGTGCCCATGCAGCTGGCCGCGTGCGCGAGCGGTGCGATCGCGCGCTCGTCGTCCACCAGCACGCCGATCCGCGCCTGGCGCGCGAGCGTCGCGAGGCGCAGGAGCTTCGTGGGCGCGACGACCTCGTTGGTGACCAGCACGTCGGGGATGCCCGCCTCGACGAACGCCGCGGCCTCGTCGACCTTCTGGCAGCAGACGCCGACCGCGCCGCGCGCGATCTGCGCCTGTGCGATCGCGGGCGTCTTGTGCGACTTGGCGTGCGGCCGCAGGCGCAGGCCGCGCGAGGCGACCTCGCGCGCCATCGCGTCGACGTTGCGCTCGAACGCGTCGAGGTCGAGCACGAGCGCGGGCGTCTCGATCGCGGCGACCGGGTCGCCGGGGCTTGCGGGGGCTCGCTGCATCGTGGTCGCGTCGTCGCTGCCGGGGATCGGCGATTGTCGCGCATCCTGCGCGCGAGCGGACGGACGACCCGCCACGCTCGAACTCCGTGGGTCGGACTTCGGTCCGACTCGCTCCTGCGCATCGAAAGACGTCGGGCTGAAGCCCGACCCACACCGCCACCGCGGTGGGCCGGGCCTCGGCTCGGCGGGGTCGGCGGGGCGGCAGGGATTGCCCGGGTTTGGCGCCGAGGGCGCGGAAGCCGCCCCCGGGCAACCCTGCCGCACCGGCGAGGATCGCGCGCGTCAGGCTCGCCAGATGAGCCTGGCGGGCGACCCCGGGGAGGCGGCCGACGGGCGGCGGTGGTGTGCCTGCGATGGACGTTTGCCAGCCGCCCGGGCAGCGTATGGCGACAACGAGGCGCCGGAGGGGGGACCCGCCCGTCCGAGCCAGCTAGCCTTGCACGGGCGGCTGGGGCGCCTGCTTCGGCACGCTGCCGCCGGGCGGCACGGTCGCGGGCTTCGGCTTGCCCGGCTCGGCCAGCTGGCCGTAGACGACGCGCGCGACGGCGAGGAGCTGCGTGCGGTCGAGCGGCCCGGAGAGCGCGTAGGCGCACTCGTCCTCGATCCAGTAGAACACGCCGACGCCGTTCTCCAGCGCATAGCGGAACGAGGTCTCGCCGGAAGGCTCGCCCTTGTCCCTGGTCACGCGCCACTGCAGCGTCAGCCGCTGCTTCTCGGCGTTCTCGTACATGACGAGCGCGGTCGGCTTCTCGTTGCCGGCGACGAGCCGCCCGCCGACGAGCGCGTAGCCGAGCGAGTTGAGGTTCGGCACGTGCGCGTCGTACGAGAGGCGACGCGTGAGCCAGCGCACGAGCCCGTCCTCCTCGTTCGCCCAGACCTCGACCGGACGGCGCTGGTCGGCCGCGTAGAGCACGTGCGCGAGTGCGGCCTGGCGCGCGAACGTCGTCGGCGTGCCCGATCGCTCGAGCACGACGTCGCGCCCGAACCAGCCGACCGCGACGCCGAGCACCAGCGTGGCGGCCGCGGCGAATGCGGGCCACATGCGGAGGAGCCGCCCGCCGCCCGCGCGGCCCTCCGCCGCTGCGACGAGGCGCGGCGGGATCGCCTCCGCTAGCCACGGGTCGAGCGCGTCGCGCAGCGCGGCGTTCTGCTCGCGGATCGCCGCGACGCGCGCGGCGAGCGACGCGTCGCGCGCGAGCGCCTGCTCGACGGCTTCGCGGCGCTCGCCCGCGAGCTGGCCGTCGGCCCAGGCCATCAGGTCGTCGTCGTTGATCGGCACGGCGTTCATCGCTGTCGGCTCGCGGGGCTCACTTGACGCGCTTCAGCGCGGCGGGGCGCTCGTCGGCCATCCGGCGCAGCTTCTCCCGCGCGCGGGAGAGCCGCGACATCACGGTGCCCACCGGCACCGACAGCGTCGCCGCGATCTCCTCGTACTTCATCTCCTCGACCGCCGCGAGCAGCAGCACCTCGCGCTGCTCCGACGGAAGCCTTCCCACCTGCTGCATGATCTCGGCCAGCTCGACGCGGGCGAACTGCCCGGCCGGGACCGCGATCTGCCACGCGCCGCGCCCCGACTCCGAGTCCGCGTCGAGCGAGACGTTGCCCGCCTCGCGCACCGCGCCCGCCCGCTGGTTCACGAAAACGTTGTGCATGATCGTGAACAGCCACGCGCGCAGATCCGTTCCCGCCTGCCAGAGCCGGCGCTTCTCCCAGCCCCGCGCCAGCGTCTCCTGCACCAGGTCGTCCGCGCGGGCGGCGTCGCCGGCCAGCACGCGCGCGTAGCGGCGCAGCCTCGGGATCGCGGCGAGGAGCTCCGGCTGGGGCAGCGGGGCGTCGACCACGGAGAAGAAGGCGCGGACCAGGGGAGTGGGAGAAACGTCGGCCCGCGCCGCCCGTGGCGCGGGGACGCCACGGGCAAGACGAACGCGTCAGGGGCGCGCGACCTTCCAGACGTTGTTGAAGCCGTCGCCGGTCCGGTCGCCCGGCTTCGCGTCCTTCGACCACGTGTAGAGCGGCTGGCCCTTGTACGCCCACTGCCTGCTGCCGTCGTCGCGCGTGACGATCTGCCAGGCCGCGTTGGGCGGCGCGTCGGCCGTCGCATGGAACGGCGGCCAGTTCTGCGCGCAGGGCCCGTTGCAGGCCGACTTGCCGCTGCCGCCCGCGTCGCGGTCGAACGTGTAGAGCGTCATGCCCTTGCCGTCGACGAGCACGCCGTCGACGGATTTCGCGGGGTCCGGCGGCACGGTGGCGCAGCCGGCGGCGACGGCCGCCAGCGCGGCGGCGAACGTGATGCTGGCGAATCGGCTTTTCATCGGCTCTCCCCTCGTGTGGATCGAATCGACGGGGCCAACAGCCGGGGGCCGGGATCTATTCCCGGGGTGGCCGCCGGACGGGCGGGATGGCGCGCACCGTACACCTGTCCGGCGCGCTCATGGTACTGCCCGCGGCGTTCGCGGCGCCCGATCACCCCCGACGGGGCTCCCATGCGGCGCCGGCGCGTCGCTAGACGAGAAAGCCGAGCGCCTTCAGTTCGGCGCGCGTCCCGGCGTCGTCGAGGACGGCGCGGAAGGCCCTGACCGCCGGGCGCTCGAGCCGCGTCTTCGGCACGACGAAGTCGTAGCGCTCCTCCCGGAGCGGCAGGAACGCCAGCCCGTACGCCCGGGCGACCGTGTCGATCGCGACACCCCAGTCGGCGCGTCCCTGCGCGACCGCGGCGGCGACCGCGTTGTGCGAGCGCGTCTGCACGCCGTAGCCGGGCGGCCGGCGCGCGCCCAGGAGCTGGTCGATGATCACGCGCGTGCCGCTGCCGGCGTTGCGGCTCACCATCGTGCAGTCGGAATCGGCGAGCGCGGCGCGCACCGCGTCCTCGGCCGTCCGCCCCTCGAAGCGCGCGTCGCCGCGGCGGTAGACGACGCCCTGCATGCGGCCGTAGCCGGCAACGAGCGCGAGCGCGTCGGTGAGAAGGTGCGTGTTGTACGCGCCGGTCGCCGGATCCATCAGGTGGATGCCGGCGACGTCGCACTCGCCGCGCTTCGCCGCCGCGAGACCGCCCGTGCTGCCGACGTGCATCCTCTTCGCGCGGATGCCGCCCCGCAGGAGCTTGCCGACGACGAGGTCGAGCCCCACGCAGTGGCTGCCGATGATCACGAGGTCGGCGGGCTCGATGCGGCCGCCGATCAGCCGGACCTGCACGCGCGCGCCGGCGTCGACGATCTCCGTGTGCTGGTCGATCGTGACGAATCCGTCCGCGGCGCTGAACGCGGTGACCGAGCCCGAGCCCTTCCCCATCGGGTACGCCGCGAGTCCCGCGTCGCCGCGCACGAGGCCCACGAGCAGGTACTCGGTGCGCCCGCGCTCCGAGTTCACGCGCATCGGCAGCGTCGCCTCGACGATGCGGCGCTCGTCCTCCGGCAGCCCCGCGTACGCGCGGATGACCGGGGCGACGAACTCGTGGAACGTGAACACGGCCGACGTCGGGAATCCGGGCAGGATGGCGACCGGCTTCCCTGCGGTGACCGCGAGGCAGATCGGCTTGCCGGGCTTGAGCGCGACGCCGTGCGCGACGACGCCGGGGTCGCGCAGGCGGCTCGCGATCCGGTACGAAACGTCGCCGGCGCCCTTCGACGTGCCGCCGGAGAAGATCACGACGTCGTGCTCGAGGCCGCGCGCGAGCGCCTGCGCGAGCGCCTCCTCGGTGTCCGGGACGATGCCCAGCGCGACGCACTCGCCGCCGAGCTCCTCGACGGCCGCGCCGATGATCGCGGCGTTGGAGTCGTAGACGGCGCCGGGCCGCAGCGGCGCTCCCGGCGCGACGATCTCGTCGCCGGTCGAGAACACCGCGACGCGCGGCCTGCGCCAGACGGCGACCCGGTCGCGCCCGATCGCCGCGAGCACGCCGATCTCGCGCGAGGTGAGCCGCTGGCCCGCCCGCAGCACGGTCTCGCCGCGCGCGATGTCGGTGCCGGCGTAGCTCACGTTCTCGCCGGGCGCGACCGGCCGCGACACGAGGAGCCCGCGCCCGCCGGCGGTCTCGGTGTGCTCGACCATCACGACCGCGTCGGCGCCGCGCGGCACCATGCCGCCGGTCGCGATCATCGTGGCGGCGCCCGCGCGCACCGTGATCGACGGCGCCACGCCCGGCGACAGCACCTCGCCGGTCAGCGCGAGCGCGCGCGCGTCCTCCTCGGCGGCGCCCACCGTGTCGGCCGCCTGCAGCGCGAAGCCGTCGACGTTCGAGCGGTCGAAGCCGGGCACGTCCACGTCGGCGCGCACGTCCTCGGCGAGCACGCGGTCGAGCGCGCGCGCAAGCGGCACGACCTCGCGCCCCAGCGGCGCGAGCGCGAGGTGCGACCGGAAGCGCCCGGCGGCCTCGTCGCGCGTGAGCACGCTCAGGAACTGCGTCTGCCGCGGATCGGCCTTCGGGGGAGGATTCGTCATCGCGGCGCCGTTTCAGTCGTACAGGTACACGGTCACCGTCGCGCCGGGAGCGTAGCCCTCGCTCTCGCCGGGCACGATCACGAAGCCGTCGGCGCGCGTCGTCGACGAGAGGATCGCCGCGCCGCTGATCGCCAGCGGCTCGACCTCGTCGCCGCTCATCCGCACGCGGCAATAGTCGACGCGCCCGATCGCGGAGACGATCTTGCGGGCGAGCACGCCGGTCCGCGCGCGATGCGGCCAGGCCGCCGGGCGCCCGCCGAGCAGACGGATCGCCCGACCGGCGAAGAAGTCGTACGCGCACAGGCACGAGACCGGATTGCCCGGCAGCAGGAACACGAGCGTCCCCCCGATGCGCCCCGCGCCCGCCGGGCTCGACGGGCGCATCGCGACGCCGTGGATCGCGAGCTCGCCCAGCTCCGCGACGAGGCGCGGCGCGAAGTCCTCGGTGCCGACGCTCGACCCGCCCGACAGCAGCGCGACGTCGGCGCCGGGCGCGGTGAGCGCGGCGCGCAGCGCCTCGGCATCGTCGGCGAGCTTGTGGAACGACTCGACGAGGCCGCCGTCGCGCGCGACGAGCGCCCGCAGCATCGACGAGTTCGCGTCGTAGATCTGGTGCGCTCCCTTGGGCTCGCCGGGCGAGACGATCTCGTTGCCGGTGACGATGAGCCGCACCCGCGGCCGCCGCCGCACGGTCGCGTGCGCGAACCCGAGCGACGCGATCAGCCCGAGATCCTGCGGTCGCAGCACCCGGCCCGGCGCAAGGGTCTCGCTGCCCGCGCGGATGTCCTCGCCGCGCAGGCCGACGTTCTTGCCCGGTGCGACCGCCTGCGCGATCTCGACGCGCCCCGCGCTCTCCTGCGCGTACTCGGCCGGCACGACCGCGTCGGTCCCCGCCGGCATCGCCGCGCCGGTCATGATCCGCACCGCGGTCCCGGCGGCGACGCTCGCCCCGTGGGGATGCCCCGGCATCGCCTGGCCCACGACCGCGAACGCCAGCGGGTTGTACTCGCTCGCGCCGGAGGTGTCGGCGCCGACCAGCGCGTAGCCGTCCATCGCCGAGCGGTCGAAGGCCGGCACGTCGATCGGCGCGATCACGGGCGCGGCGAGAACCCGCGCGGCGGCGTCACCGAGCGCCACGGCTTCTCCGGCGAGCGGCTGCGCGTGCGCGTCGATCCAGCGCCACACCGCGCCCACCTCGGCGCGCTGCGCGAAGCCGTGCATCCGCACGTCCCGCGGCGGCGGGCGATCGTTCATCGGTCCGCTCCGGCGCGGCCGAAGCGCGTTGGCGCAGCCAAAGACCCCGCGCTGAACGCGGGCTCGCGGACATCGTGGCCGGAGAGCATCGCTCGCATCATGTCGCGATGATTATAGGTGGTCGGCGACGCGGGTTGCCGGGGTCGCCCGCGACACGTGATCCGCCGCGCCGGACGGACGCAGCGGCGCGAGGCGTCCCCGGGGACGGCTACGGCGTTCCCGCGCGGGCGGCGACCACGCCGTCGATCCAGGCGCGGACGGCGTCGTCGTCAGCGGGAAGCAGCGACGCGCCTCCGGTGTAGCGGCGCCAGTCGTCCTGGAATCGCGGCGACACGACGGTCAGCAACGGCACGCCGGCCGCCATCAGCTCGAGCAGCTCCGCGGCGAAGCCCCCGCCGGCCGCCTCCAGCTCGCCGAAGCGGTTGCAGACGACGAGGTCGACCTCGCCGCGCGGCGCCGCGAGCGCGCGCCGGAACACCTCGCTCGCCCGCGCGAAGCCCTGCGTGTCGGCGCGGCACGCGGACGAACCCGCGCCGAGCGCCTGCGACACGAGGTACGGCTCGCCGGTCGCGATGTCGACCAGCACCATCGCGGCGGCGCAGCCGGCGCCCCGGTCGGGGTAGGTCATGAGCATGCCCTGCATCCGTCGCCCGCGCGCGCGCTCGCCCGCGACGACGTCCGCCAGGAACGCGTCGATGTCGCGGGAGCCGTCGTTCAGGATCGCGGCCGCCCGCGGGGCCGCTTCGCCGGGGATCTTCTCGTCGTTCATCGCGGATGCTCGCGGAGGATGGCGCGCCTGCGCGGCGCTCGATCGGAGGATGCCTCAGATCAGGAGGAGGGTCGCCAGCCCGAGGAAGATGAAGAAGCCGCCCGAGTCGGTGACCGCGGTGATCAGCACCGACGCGCCGACGGCGGGGTCGCGGCCGACGCGCATCATCGTCATCGGGATCAGCACGCCCATCAGCGCCGCGAGCAGCAGGTTCAGCGTCATCGCGAGGATCATCACGACGCCGAGCATCACGTCCTTGTAGAGCATCATCGCGATCAGCCCCATCACGCCGCCCCAGATGAGCCCGTTCAGGAGCGCGACCTGCAACTCCTTGCGGATCAGCTTCCTCGCGTGCTCGCGCGCGACCTGGCCGAGCGCGACCGCGCGCACGATCATCGTGATCGTCTGGTTGCCCGAGTTGCCGCCGATGCCGGCGACGATCGGCATCAGCGCCGCGAGCGCGACGAGCTTCGCGATCGAGCCCTCGAACACGCCGATCACGCGCGACGCGAAGAACGCGGTCATCAGGTTGATGGCAAGCCAGGTCCAGCGGTTCTGGAACGACTTCCAGACCGACGCGAAGACGTCCTCCTCCTCGCGCAGGCCGGCCTGCGCGAGCACGCCCTCCTCGCCCCGCTGGCGGACGAAATCGAGCACCTCGTCGACGGTCACGCGGCCGACGAGCCGGTCGTTCGTGTCGACGACCGGCGCCGAGACGAGGTCGTAGCGCTCGAACGCGCTCGCGGCGGCATCGGCCTTCTCGTGCTGCCGGAGCTTGACCGTGGGGGGCGTCATCACGTCCGCGACCATCTTCTCGGGATCGTTGACGATCAGCGTCGCGATCGGGAGCGCGCCGAGGAGCTTCTCGCCGCGGTCGACGACGAACACCTGGTCGGTCTGCGACGGCAGCCGGTCGAAGCGGCGCAGGTAGCGCAGCACGACCTCGAGCGTGACGTCCGGGCGCACCTGGATGTCCTCGAAGTCCATCAGCGCGCCGACCATGTCCTCCTCGAACGACATCGCGGCCCGCAGCTGCTCCCGCTCGTCGACCGGCATGCCGCGGAAGACGTCGTCCATGACCTCCTGCGGGAGGTCCTCGGCGATCGCCGCGAGCTCGTCGGCTTCCAGCGTCTCGGCGGCGGCGACGAGCTCGTCGGTGTCCATCGACGAGATCAGCGACTCGCGGACAGCGTCGCTCACCTCGACGAGGATGTCCCCGTCGCGCTCGGCGGACTTGATCAGGTCCCAGACGTAGAGCCGCTCGTCGAGCGGCAGCGCCTCGAGGATGTAGGCGATGTCGGCCGGGTGGAGCCGGTCGAGCTTCTGCGCGAGGGCCGCGCGGTTCTGCCTGGTGACGAGGCTCTCGACCAGCCCGGCGCGCTCGGCGTCGGACGCGTGCGCGGCCTGCTCGTGGACCAGGCCCTCGACGAGCCGGTTCTTGCGGATCAGCGCGGTGACTTCGGCGAGCGCGTCCTCGACGCGCACGCGCGCGTCGCCGCCTTCGGCCGGGGTCTGGTCGGCGATCTCGGACATGGGGGCGGCGGGGACAAGCGTCGTGGCAGCGTCGTCGGGGGCGCCGGCATTCTACGCGCCCGCAAGCGCTTCCGACAGCGAAAAGGCCGGCCGGATCCCGGCGCCGAATTCGTCGGGCTGGGCCCCGGCCTGCAAGGGCGGCAGGCTTCAGTCCGGCCCCTGTCCATTCATCCGGCGGGACACTAACACTGACCCGGCAGCCGCGGTAAGGCGACTCTTTCCGCGCAGGCGCCTCCCCAGACGTGTTGGCCGAACGCAATCCTCGAGCGCGCGTTGATCCTGATCGCCGTAAGGTTGAATCGACTTCCCTGGCCGGAACCGGTAGCCCTTGCGCGTTTGCCACACATTTGGTTCCGGCTCGAAAGAACAGCCGGAATGACCCTCTTTACGGCGACGCGCCGACCGCCGCGGCCACCGCTTCGCCAAGTCGAAGCGCCCCGGCGACATTCAAGTGCACGTCATCGTAGTAGCTTGCTGTCGTATGCGGCAGGAGCGCATCGGCGTCGACACATGCCAGCTTCCGTTCCTCGCACAGCCGCAGCGTGACCGCGTTGTAGCGCGCCAGCGCCCGCTGCATCGCAGCAGCCGAGTAGTAGTGCGCGGCAGGTGGATCGCTAAAGACGCTCCGGCCCGCGGCACCGAACCAGAGAAGTCTTTCATCCTCAGCGGGCATCGGATCGCGGTAAAGCGATCCCTGTGTCACCAGCACCAGGCGGATGCCGAGCGGAAGCACGATGCCGGCAATGCGCCGAAGGTTGTCGTCGAAGGGGATCAGGCAGGGGGCAAGGTCGGGATCGGTGTCCACCTTCTGCGCGCCGGCGCGCCTCGCACGCAGCACGTGATAATAGGAAGCCTCGCGATCCTGCACGACGGCCGCGCGCCCGCTCGCCACCGCGGCGCGCCGCTCGGCGTAATGGACGATCGCGCGGTCGACGATCGCCTGCAACCGCAACCCGCGCCCCGCGCCTGGCGGATCAACCTCAAAAAAGATGCGGTGGCCGTATGCGTCCCACGCGTCTGGCCAGCGAAAGCGAAAAGCGGTCTCGACGAGTGCCCGCTGATCCCCTGAGACGCACATCGTGAGGTCGTTGATGCCGGCTTGGATCACGATGACATCTGGCTTAACGTCGTCCACGTAGGCGAGCGCCTGCGAAACGTGCGCGAAGCTCGTGAGTCCGGACTTACCGGCATTGCCGACCCAGACCGGTCGCCCGAGGCGCTGCGCCAGTTCTCTTTCCAGTACTGCAGTCCAGGCATCGCGGTCGTCGAGATAGAGCGATTCTGTGGTGCTGCCCCCGATGGCGAGCACGCGCATCGTCCCCGGGCCGGGAAGGGGACGGCTGCGCAGACCGGCGGCGTCGGTGGTGAACTTGCTCTCGGCGTACTCGACGCCGGGCATCACGCCCGCCTCGGGGTGGAAGACGGTCGTGCGCGACGGCGGATGCAGAATGTGCCGGACCTCGGTGGGCGGGGGCAGTGCAAGTCGCAGCGCCGCCTCGGCGAGGCCCACGGAGGCGAAGCACGCGACCGCCGCGGTGGCGATCTCAGCCCGCCGGCGGCGCCAGAGCATTCCGGCCACCATGAACGCGGCCGCGCTCGCCGTCAGCGTCCAGGCGACGCTACCCCAGCGTTTCGGCCGGTCGGGAATCCCGAGCCGGATCGCGTCGTCGGCCAAGTGGTGCGCCCACGCGTCCGTCGGCGTGGTCGGACGGGCGGTCTCGAGCACGGCGCGGGCCTCGTCGCGGCGGCCGGCGCGCTCGAGCGCGACCACGAGCGTGTGATCGCGCGAGGCGCGCTGCGCCGTATCCGGATCGGCGACGCGAGAGGCCGTCAGCAGCCGCGCCGCGTCGTCGGGGCGGTCGAGGTCGAGGAGCACGCGCGCCGCCTCGCCGTTCACGTAGTCGGTCGACACGTCGTCGCCGCCGCGGTGGTAGAAGTCAGCGAGGTCGGCGTACAGGCGCAGTGCGCCGACGCGGTCGCCCGAGTCGGCCGCCGCTTTCGCGCGATCCAAGCGCTCTCGGATCGCGCTCACGTCCTGCGCGAGCGCGCCGGCCGCGAGCGTCGCGACGATCAGCGTGAGCGCGAGCGAGGCGAGTTCAGAAGATCGTGTAGATGAACGGCGCAATCGCCGACCCCTGGCCGAGCACGAGGAGCGCGCCGAGCAGCACCAGCACCAGCACGATCGGCACGAGCCAGAACTTCTTGCGCACGCGCAGGAACGCCCACAGGTCCTTCAGCAGGTCCCACATCAGAACGGTCTCTCCATGTCCTCGGCCGCGCGTTCGGTCGACGGTTGCCGGTACGACGGCCCGACCGACTTCGCGCGCCGCATCGGGTCGCGCCCGACGAGCCGCATGACAACGCCCACCGGCATCACGACGAGGTAGAACGCTGCGGCGAGCAGGATGCGCGTGTTGATCCAACCCAACACCGAACCCACCGCCATCCAGGCGCGATGCACTGGCGCGAGCAGCGCCGGCGCGAAGCCGGCCGGCAGCGCGAGCAGTACGGCGACGATCCACGGCCACCTCGCCCACGCGCGGCCAAAAAGCCACGGCAGCGCGAGCCCGAAGAGTGCGGCCACGATCGCGGCGGTCGTGAAGCCGAACTTGCGGAGTTCCGTGCGCGACGGAGCGGCGGCGGGTGCGGTCATCGTCAGTCGGGGGCGAAGTCCTGCTTGGGGTAGCGCGCGCGGAGCTCGGGCGGCTGGGCGTCTTTCAGCACCACGACGTCCTCGATCGCGAGCGCGTCCATCTCGGTGCCCATGAAGCAGCGGTACGCGTCGTCCGGCGTGCACACGATCGGCTCGCCGCGGACGTTGAACGACGTGTTGATCAGCACCGGACAGCCGGTGCGCCGCTCGAACGCCTCGATCAGCGCGTGGAACCGCGGGTTCGTCCCGGCGTGGACGGTCTGCACGCGTGCCGAGTGATCGACGTGCGTGATCGCGGGTAGCGTCGAGCGCTGCCGCTTCAGGCGGGCGAGACCGGTCAGCCCGGCGTCGTCGACCGGCAGCCGGTGTCGTTCGCCGACCGGCGCGACGAGTAGCATGTAGGGGCTCGCGCGGTCGAGGTCGAACCAGTCGCTTACTGCCTCGGCCTTCACCGCGGGCGCGAACGGACGGAACGATTCGCGGTACTTGATCTTGAGGTTCAGCACCGACTGCATCGTCGGGCTGCGCGGATCGCCCAGGATCGAGCGGCCGCCGAGCGCGCGCGGGCCAAACTCCATGCGGCCCTGGAACCAGCCGACCACCTTGCCCTCGGCGAGGAGGTCCGCGCAGCGCTCGATCACCGCGTCGCCGTCGTGCAATTCGTATGGCGCGCCCTGCCGATCCAGGACCGCGCGCGCGTCCGCCGTCGTGTAGGCGGGGCCGAGGTAAGCGCCGCGCATCGCGTCGGGCACGGTCAGGCGACGCGGGTGCCCGGCGTACTCGTGATACGCGGCGAGTGCCGCGCCGATCGCGCCGCCGGCGTCGCCTGCCGCCGGTTGAATCCACAGATCCCGGTAGCCAGCCTCGCGCAGCACGCGCCCATTGGCGACGCAGTTGAGCGCGACGCCGCCGGCGAGGCAAAGGTGCTCGACGTCGAGCTCGCGCTTCACCGTGCGCGCGAGGCGGAGCACCACCTCCTCGGTGACGACCTGGATCGAGCGCGCGAGGTCCATGTCGCGCTGCGTGGCCGAGGTGTCTGGATCGCGCGGCGGGCCGCCGAAGAGCGCGTCGAACTTCGCGTTGGTCATGCGCAGTCCGGTCGCATAGTCGAAGTAGCTCATGTCGAGCCGGAACGTACCGTCGTCCTTGAGTTCGATCAGGCGGTCGCGGATCGTGTCGACGTACTTGGGCTCGCCGTATGGCGCGAGGCCCATGAGCTTGTACTCGCCGCTGTTGACGCGAAAGCCCGTGTAGTAGGTGAACGCCGAGTACAGGAGACCGAGCGAGTGCGGGAAGTCGATCTGCCAGCACGGGTGCAGTAGGTGGCCGTCGCCCAGCCAGACCGAGGTCGTCGCCCATTCGCCGACGCCGTCGAGGCACAGCACTCCGGCGCGCTCGAACGGGCTCGGGAAGAACGCGGACGCGGCGTGCGACTGATGGTGCTCGGCGAAGAGCATCGGGGCGAGACGACGCTCGTCGACGTCGCCCAGCGCGGCGAACTCTCGGCGCAGTGTGGCCTTGAGGTAGAGCTTGTCCTTGAGCCACACCGGCATGCTCATCAGGAACGAGCGGAAACCGCGCGGTGCGTTGGCGAGGTAGGTCTCGAGCAGCCGCTCGAACTTCAGAAGCGGCTTGTCGTAGAACACGATCCGGTCGACGTCGCACAGCGCGAGGCCTGCCTCGGCGAGGCAGTAGCCGATCGCCCGCGACGGAAAGCCGGCGTCGTGCTTCTTGCGCGTGAACCGCTCCTCCTGAGCAGCCGCGACGATGCGTCCGTCGTCGATCAGCGCCGCGGCGCTGTCGTGGTAGTAGGCGGAGAGGCCGAGGATCTTCATTCAATTCTTCGCTAGCAATCGGTCCACGACGGTATGCAAATCTCTCCATCCCCCTCCCGGATTGCGCGACTACTGAGAATTACGTAAATGAATCACTGCTGTCCGGTCAACGAGGCTGGTTCGGGCGAAAACGTCTTTGGCGACATGGTGTTACCACCGATTTTCCTTGGTGCCGACTTGAACGCGCCCG
>WBZU01000328.1_pt1 | contig 42950 bp, 33 predicted proteins | sample 5204311 | NCBI WGS metagenome assembly WBZU01 (sample SAMN12344359, study PRJNA552823) | activated sludge metagenome | biome: Activated sludge suspended growth; feature: Nitrification reactor; material: Wastewater; isolation source: activated sludge from nitrification reactor of wastewater...
GTCGGCGCGTGGGCGGGATGGGGCGACGTGAAGACGCTGTTCGCCGACCCGGCGCTGCAGGCGGGCATCGCGTGGCAGGTCGTCGCCGCCGTCGGGTCGTACGCGGGCCTGTGGCGCGAGCTGCACTTCCGCAGCCCCGAGGAGCTTCGCGTCAAGCGCCGCTTCTCGCTCGTGTTCCTGCGCTGGGTCGTGATCCTGCTCGCGGTCTACTCGCCGATCGGGTGGCTCTTCGGCCGCTTCCTGCCGCTCGTGCTGGTGGTGCTGTACGCCGGAGCATCGGTCGTCGTCGAGATCGCGCCCGACCGGTTCCTGCGCGCGATGCCCGGCGGCGCGGAGGACGCGGATCCGCCGCCCGGTGCCGCGAAAGCGCCGCCCGGGAAGCGGCGTCGGCGCTAGTCCGCGAGCGCCGGCTCGACCGCCGCGAGCGCCTCGCGCAACAGCTCCGGCCCGGCGCCCCTGAGGCGCCGCGCGTCGGAGAGGAGCTGCCGGTAGCGGCGCCCGCCGCTGCATCCGTGGTAGAGCCCGAGCATGTGCCGCGCGATCGAGCGCAGCGGCGTACCGCGGGCGAGCTGCGCCGCGACGTAGGGCAGCATCGCCTCGAGGACAGCGGCGCGCGTCGGCGGCGGCGCGTCGTCGCCGAACAGGCGCGAATCGACGTGGGCGAGGAAATACGGATCGTGGTAGGCCGTGCGCCCCAGCATCACGCCGTCGACCGACTCGAGCTCGGCCTCGATCGTGCGCCAGTCGGCGAGCCCGCCGTTCAGCACGATCGTCGCGCGCGGGAAGTCGCGCTTCAGCCGGTGCACGACCTCGTAGCGCAGCGGCGGCACCTCGCGGTTCTCCTTCGGCGAGAGCCCCTTCAGCACCGCGTTCCGCGCGTGGACGACGAACACCTCGCAACCGGCCTGGGCGAGCGTGCCGACGAAGTCGCGCACGAAGCCGTAATCCCGGTTCGCGTCGAGGCCGATCCGGTGCTTGACGGTGACCGGCACCCCGACCGCGTCGCGCATCGCGCGCACGCAGTCGGCGACCAGCGCGGGCTCCGCCATCAGGCAGGCGCCGAAGCTGCCGCTCTGCACGCGCTCCGACGGGCAGCCGCAGTTCAGGTTGATCTCGTCGTAACCCCAGCGCTCGCCGAGCTTCGCCGCGTGCGCGAGCTCGGCCGGATCGCTGCCGCCCAGCTGGAGCGCGAGCGGCGCTTCGGAAGGATCGAAGTCGAGGTGGCGCGGGACGTCGCCGTGCTTCAACGCCGGCGCCGTCACCATCTCGGTGTAGAGGCGCGCGCGCTTCGTGATGCTCCGGTGGAAGACGCGGCAGTGCCGGTCGGTCCAGTCCATCATCGGCGCGACGCAGAAGCGCCAGCCTGCGCCGGGTGCCGAAGTCTCCATCACGGCGATTGTACCGGCCGCCCACGTTGCGGCGTTCGCGGGGCGATGCCCGCACCGCATCAGCGCCGGTAATCGCGCACGCTCGCCGCCCTCGCGATGTCGGCCTCGACCTCTGCGCGGCTGTGCTCGTAGACGAGTTCGCGCCCCATCACCGTGCCCGAGTACGCCTGGCCGGTGCGCGTGGGCAGCAGATGGCAGCGCACGCTGTGGACGCCGGTTCCGACGACCACCTCGATGCAGTCGGCGCGCTTGCCGTACACGACGACCTCCAGCACCTGGCCGCTGGCGGTGGCGCGCACCTTGATCTTCTCCTCGACCATCGATCGTCCGGTTCCATGCAGGGCCTGCGCCCGGCGGGGCGGTCCCGATGCATCGACTGTACCGCGCCGCGCATCAGCGCGCGCGCCGCCTCGACGCCGGCTTCCCGCGACGCGAGGCGGCGCGCACGGGCGTCGGCAAGGCCGGCGCGCGGCCGGCACCGTAGTCGGTCGCGAGCCGAAGCTTCCACCACCTGTCCTCCGGGCACGGCCGCGCATGGCTGAACACCACGAGCAGGTCGTCGTCGTCGGAAGGCGGCCTGAACGTGAGCGCAAGCACCCCGGGCTCGTGCAGGCGCTTCGCATCGGCGACCACCCTGCCGCCGAGCGCGCAGACCTTCGCATGCAATCCGTCGGGCACGTCGAGCAACCACAGGCGGAACCAGTCCGGAGCCTCGTCGCCGCGCTGCCGCAGCGCGTGCGGAACAGGGACGCCGGGAACGCTGTCGAGCAGCTGCGAGAGCGGGATGACGCCGAACGGAGTCGTCCGGTTGCCGCACGGCAGTTGCAGCGCGATCTCTCCCGGCATGCTGCCCGGCAGCGGCAGGATCTCGCAACCGAACGGCGGCGCCGACGGCGGCACCTGCCCGGGCGGACAACAGCCGACGCGTTGCGTCCAGACGTCCAGGCCCTCGACCTGCGCGGCGCCATCGTCGGCCCAGGCGATCGCCGCCACACCGGGCGCGACGGTCGACGCGAGCGGCAGCAACTGCCCCGTGGCGCGTCGCGTGATCGCGGACACGCCGCTCGCGACCGAGCCGCCGTCGTCGAAGCAACAAACGTAGACGCGAGGCGTCGGACTTCCGGGCGTCCAGGACTGGAACACGACGATCGCACCGCCATCGCCGTCGGGCAGCGGCCTGACGAGCCGCGCCCACGCGTCGCGTCCCAACACGGGCGTCAGCGGCGGGAGTTCGACGACGATCGGCGGATTGGCGACCGCGCCGAAGGTCGTCGCCCCCTGGGCGTCGATGCGTTTCAGTTGCAGACGTCGGTCGGGGCCCTCGAGCCACGCGACGAGCGCGCCGCGCCGGCCGTCTTCGCTGATCCAGTACGCGCACCGGTCGGAGGGCGTCGCCAGTGTGACGTCCCACCGAATCCCTTGCCCCGGCGTGTAGCGAACGAGGTGCAATACGCCCTGCGGGTCGGGATAAGCCAGGAACAGCCCGTCGGTGCCGTCCGTCACGGCGACACGCACGCGCTGGAACGCGGACAGGTCGTCGGACGTGGACGACGCCACGTTGACGGGCGGCCCCGCCGTGCCGTCGGATGCGATCGACACCGCGAACAGGCGCAATGCGCGTGGCACGTACCGCGAGTAGACCGCGATTGCCCCGCCGTCGTCCTTTGCGACGAGCTGGATCCACGGCTGGCCGGCGGGCCAGGTGCCACCCGCGATCGCGCCGAGCGAGACCCCATCGGCGCCCCAGCGCACGCGCCCGTCGGCCTCGACGCGCTGCGCGCGCGCTTCCGCATCGCCATTGGCGAGGGGATGCCGCCACGCGAATATCGCAGCCTCGCCGGTCGACGGCTCGGCCACGAGATTGACGGCCAGCGCGGTCGAGTTGACCGGGAACGCCCCACACAACGGCCGCGGCCGCTTCCACAGCGTACGTCCTCGGACATCGTATCGGCGGGCCGCCAGTCGGGCGTAGGGATCCGCGGTGGCGACGATCACCCGTCCCGGTCCGCTGGCGCACATCGCGCCGTCGGCCCACACGCCGATGACGCCGACCCAGTACAGCGGATCGGCCAGTTCGACCGGCGTCCCGGCCACGCCCTGCGCCGAGACGCGGACGAGCGCGTACGCGCCTTGCGAGTGCGGCCACATTTCGCTGCGGGTCGCGAGCACGAAAGCGCCGCCGCGCGCGTCGGGAACGACGGCCGAGGGCACCTCGCTGTAACGCCACGGGGGATGACCTCCCGCCGCAGGGAACGGTGGCCTGGCCACGGCGCGCACGCCGTCCCCCCAGTGTGATCGACGGCACGGTCGCTGCCAGTCGGCCGGAACGTCGACGCGGCCCAGCGAGCCAGGAAGTTCGATGCGCGGCATGCCGGTCTCCTGCAACGAGCGGTGACACGGCCAAGCTAGCACGCCATCGCGCCGCGTGCTCGTCCGGACGTTGGCCAGCGCGGCGAAGGAACGGCCGCCTATCTCCCGAGCAGCAGCCCCGGCAGGAACGTCGTGACCGCCGGCCAGAACGTGCACAGCGCCAGCACCGCGAACAGCGGCACCAGGTAGGGCAGCACCGCGCGTGCGATGCGGTCGAACGGGACCTGCGCGACCTTCGCCGTCACGTAGAGCACGACGCCCACCGGCGGCGTGATCGTGCCGATCATCAGGTTCAGCACGAACACGAGGCCGAAGTGCACCGGGTCGATGCCGAGCTTCGCCGCGACCGGGACGAGGATCGGGATCAGCACGAGCATCGCCGCCAGCGCCTCCATGAAGCAGCCGACGACGAGGAGCAACGCGTTGACGATCAGGAGGTACACGAGCGGGTTCGTCGTCAGCCGCGCGAGCGCCGCGCCGAACTCCTGCGGCAGCCGCGAGACCGAGATGCAGTAGCCCAGCAGCGACGCGGTCATCACGAGCGCCATCACGACGCCCGAGGTCTCGACGGTGTCGACGATGAGCTTCGGCAGGTCGGCGAGCCGGAACTCGCGGTAGACGAAGAGGCCGAGGACCAGCGCGTAGACGACGGCGACGGCGGCGGCCTCGGTCGGCGTGAAGATGCCCGAGAAGAGCCCGCCCAGCAGCACGAACGGCGCCATCAGCGCCCAGAACGCGCCCTTGAACGCGCGCCACAGCGCGCCCATGCCCTCGAACGGATGCCTCGGCAGGTTGCGGCGGATCGCGAGGTGCCGGACCATCAGCATCAGCGCGACGGCCATCAGCAGCCCGGGGATCACCCCGGCGAGGAACAGCGCGCCGATCGAAGTCTCGGCGACGACGCCGTACACGATCATGGGCAGCGACGGCGGGATGATCGGACCGATCGTGGCGGACGCCGCGGTGATCGCGCCCGCGGTCTCCGCGTCGTAGCCCTCCTTCTTCATCATCTCGATCTCGACGGTGCCGAGGCCCGCCGCGTCGGCGACCGCCGAGCCGCTCATGCCGGCGAAGATCACCGAGCCGACGATGTTCGCCTGGCACAGCCCGCCGCGCATCCACCCGACCACGGCTTTCGCGAACTCGAAGATGCGCACGCTGATGCCCGCCGAGTTCATCAGGTTGCCCATCAGGATGAACAGCGGCGCCGCGAGCAGCGGGAACGAGTTCGCCGCCATCGCGATCTTCTGCGGGATCACGATGCCCGGGATCCCGGCGATCGCGAGAAACGCGAAACCCGCGAGCCCCATCGCCGCGTAGATCGCCGGTCCGGCGAACAGGCTCACGAACCACGCGGCGAGAATCGCGAGCATCAGCTCGATCATCGCCATCCTCCCGGCGCGAGCAGGAAGGCCCTCATGGCCGCGCGCGCGTCGGCGAGCGCGTAGAGGCCGACCGCGAGCGCGGCCAGCGGCACGATCGCGTAGACGACGCCCATCGGGAAGAACAGCGTCGTCGTGTCGACGTCGAGGTTTCGCTCCGTGATCCGCCAGCCGTAGAACAGGAGCACCGCCGCGAACGCGATGGCCGCGAGCGCCCCGACGAGCCGCAGCGCGGCCTGCCCGCGCGGCGCGAGGCGCGCGGCCGCCATGTCGATCGACAGGTGGCTGCGCCGCCGCGCGGCGATGATCCAGCCCAGGAACGACGCCCAGACGAACAGGTAGCGCGCGAGTTCGTCGCTCCAGACGAGCGGGTCGCCGAGGAAGTAGCGGAAGCCGACCTGCGCGAGCACGCAGCCGAACATGCCGCCGAACGCCGCGATCGCGGCCCCGTCGACGATGCGGTCGATCAGGCGCTGCACGTCGCCCTCACCCCGACCCTCTCCCGCCTGGCGGGAGAGGGGGAACCTCCGTCGACTCGCCGCTGCACGTCGCCCTCACCCCGACCCTCTCCCGCCTGGCGGGAGAAAGACATTGCCGTTGCGCACGTCGGTGCGGAGCGCCATCGCCCCAGCCCTCCCCTGCGAGGCCAAAGTGGGAACTTCGGCAGCGCGATCACGGCCGCACCTGCACCCTCTCCCCCGCGCGCGGGGGAGAGGGCAGGGTGAGGGGGACGACGGGCGGAGCGGCGCCTTGTCACCGGACGGCCTGGATGCGGTCGTAGGTGCCCGCGCCCCACTTCGACTCGAACAACTTCGGCACCTTCGCCACGACCGGATCGCGAAACGCCCTCGGGTCGGGCGTGATCACGGTCATGCCGGCGGCCTTGAACGTGTCGACGAGCGAGCCCTCCTGCCTGATCAGCTCGGCGTTCTGCCACGCGATCCCGTTCTTCACTGCCTCCGCGATGATCTTGCGATCGCCCGCCGAGAGCCCCTGCCAGAACGCCTCGTTCACGACGACGAGCCGCGGCGTGATGATGTGGCCCGAGAGCACCAGATACTTCTGCACCTCGTCGAACTTGCCCGCCTTGATCGTCGGCAGCGGATTCTCCTGCCCGTCGACCACGTTCTGCTTGAGCGCGAGGTAGAGCTCGCCGAAGTTCATCGGCGTCGGCTTCGCGCCCCACGCCTCGGCCATCGCCTTGAAGACGTCGTTCTCGGGAACGCGCAGCTTGAAGCCGACCATGTCGGCGGGCGTGCGAACCTCCTTCGACGTCGTCGTGATGTGGCGCGTGCCGTAGTAGGTCGTGCCGAGGATGCGCATGCCGCGCGCCTTGACCAGCGTCTCGTTGAACTGCTCGCCGATCGGGCCGTTCATCGCCTTGTCGAGGTGCGCCGCGTCGCGCCAGATGTAGGGCGCCTCGACGACCGAGATCGACGGCACCCACGCGCCGAAGTTCGCGGCGCCCTCGGTCACGACCTGCTGCGCCCCGTTCGCGACCGCGTCGATCATGTCGCGCGACCCGCCGAGCTGCCCGCCCGGAAACGACTGGATCACGATCCGGCCGCCCGACTTCTCCTTCGCCTCGGCCGCGATCCGGTCGATCATCACGACCGACGGGTGCGTGCCGCCGACGACGTCGCCCCAGCGGATCGTCACCTGCTGCGCCTCGGCCGCCGCGGCGCCCAGCGCCGCGCCGACCGCCACCGCCATCGCCCATCGTCTCATCGTCGTCCTCCTCGAGTGGCGCGCGGGGCCGCCGCGCGGGGTTCGTCGCGCCGGGACGCTCGCGTCCCGGCGCTACCGGATGGCTGCGCGGCGACCGCCGCCTCGCTGCCGATGCCGAGCGCGCGATCGCGCGACGCGGCGATGTGCGCCTCCATCGCGGCGGCGGCGCGCACCGGATCGCGCGAGGCGATCGCCTCGATCACGCCGAGATGGATCCGCATCACGGGCGCGACCAGGTCCGCGTCGAGCCGCGTCTCGCTCTGGCGGATCAGCCGGATCTTGAGCTGGTTGACGCGCCACGCGTTCGACAAGATGCCGTTGCCGAGCGCGTCGACGATCGTAGCGTGCATGCCGTCGTCGACGGCCTGCGCCCTCGCGATCAGCGCGGGCGTCACGCCCTTCGCCGCGGCCGCGAGCACCGTCTCGTGCTCGTCCCGCAGGCGGCGGAGCGCCTCGTCGGGAGCATGAAGCGCGAACTGCGCCGCCGCCTCGCGCTCGATCAGCATCCGGAAGCCGAACGCGTCGCGGATCAGGCGCACGTCGACCTGCGCGACCTGCATGCCGCGCTGCGGGACCGTGCGGATGAGGCCGTCCGCCTCGAGGCGGGGGATGAGCTCGCGGATCGCGCCGAGCGGCATCCCGGTGATCTCGGTGAGCTCGCGCTGCGAAACGAACTGGCCGGCGCGGATCTCCCGCGCGAGCAGGCCGTGCGTGAAGCGCTGGTACGCCTGGTCGCGAAGCTTCATGCCGGCCGCGAGAGCAGCGCGTCGAGCGCCGCGGCGAGCGTCGTCCTCGCCGCGGGCTCCGCCGGCACGAGCGGCGGCGCGACCGCGAGGAACGCGTCGTCGCGGAACCGGTGCGCGACCAGCGCCTTCACGCCGGGCGTCACCGGGTCGTGCAGCAGCAGCTCGACGAGCTCGGCGATGCCCGGCACGTCGTCGCCGCGCTCGACCATCGGCAGGATCGTCCGCGCGCAGAAGTTCGCGAAGCCGTTGATCGCGCCCGACCCGCCGTGACGCACGGCGCGCGCGAGCTGCCGCTCGTCGCCGACGAGGATGTCGAGGTCGGCGTGCTCGGCGAGGAGCCGCTCGGTGTTCGCCCACTCGCCGCTCGAGTCCTTGACGCCGGTGACGACGCCGGGAAACGCGCGCTCGAGCCGCCCGATCAGCGCGCTCGACAGCGGCACCGCCGTCACCGACGGGATGTGGTAGACGATCACCTCGCGCGGATCGCGGCAGCGCTCGATCACCGACGCGAACCAGCGGTAGAGCCCCTCGTCGCCGACGCCCTTGAAGTAGAACGGCGGCGCGAGCAGGATGCCGCGGCCGCCGGCGTCGTAGAGCTGGTTCGCCTGCGCGGCGGCGTCCTCGACCGATGGCGCGGCGACGCCGGCGAGCACCCTCGCGCGAAGGTCGAAGCCCGCGTCGTCCATCGCCTCGAGCATCGCGGCGCGCTGGCCCGATCCGAGCGAGGCGCCCTCGCCGGTCGTCCCGAACAGCGTCACCGACGAACAGCCCTCGTCGAGGCAGTTCCGCGCGTGAGCGACGAGCCGCGCGAGGTCGACGCTGCCGTCGCGGGCGAACGGCGTGACGAGCGCGACGCCGAGACCGAAGCGGCGGTCCGCCGGGCGGAGCGCGGCGGCGGGCGGCGCGGAGGGGGCGGGCGTGGACGCGAGCATGCTGACATGTTAGTGTGCGCGCAATGACCGCGCAAGCCCCCGCGCCGCGTTCCCGTGCCGCGCCCCTCGCGCGCCGGCCGCTCGGCCGCACCGGCATCGAGGTCACGACACTCGGCTTCGGCGGCGCCCCGCTCGGCGACCTCTACGCGCCGCTCGACGACGCCGCCGCGATCGAGACCGTCGAGGCCGCGCTCGACACGGGCGTCGCGCTCGTCGACACCTCGCCGCTGTACGGCCGCGGACTCTCCGAGCACCGGATTGGCGCCGCGCTGCGGCGCCGGCCGCGTTCGTCGATCGTGCTGTCGACGAAGGTCGGCCGCGTGTTCTCGCCCGCCCCGGCCGGTGTGCGGCGCACCGAAGGCTACGCGGGCGGATTGCCGCACGAGGGCCGCTTCGACTATTCGTACGACGGCGCCATGCGCTCGCTCGAACAGTCGATGCTGCGCCTCGGCGTCGCCTCGGTCGACATCGCGCTCGTCCACGACGTCGACCCGTGGACGCACGGCGCGGACGCGGAGGCGCGGCAGCGCGAGGCGCTCGCCGGCGCGTGGCGGGCGCTCGTCGACCTGCGCGCGCAGCGCGTCGTGCGCGCGATCGGCATCGGCGTCAACGACGCGGACGTCTGCGAGCGCTTCGCGCGCGAGGCCGACCTCGACTGCGTGCTGCTGGCCGGCCGCTATTCGCTGCTCGAGCAGCCGGCGCTCGACCGGTTCCTGCCGCTCGCGCGCGAGCGTCGGATCGGCGTGATGCTGGGCGGCGTGTTCAACTCCGGCATCCTCGCGAGCGGCGCGACGGCCGGCGCACGCTACAACTACGCGGCGGCGTCGGTCGACGTCCTCGCGCGCGTGGCCGCGATCGAGCGCGTCTGCGCGGCGCACGCCGTTCCGATCGCGCACGCGGCGCTCGCGTTCGCGGCCGGCCATCCCGCGGTCGCGAGCGTGGTCCTCGGCGCCGTGTCGCCCGACGAAGTGCGCCGCAACGTCGCCGCGTTCGCGCGCCCGGTCCCCGCCGCGCTCTGGCGCGACCTGAAGGCGGAGCGGCTTCTGCGAGAGGACGCGCCGATCCCGGCATGATCGACGCCCACCAGCACTTCTGGCGGCTCGACCGCGGCGACTACGGCTGGCTCACGCCGTCGCTCGCGCCGATCTACCGCGACTTCGGCCCGGACGACCTCGCACCGATCCTCGCGCGCCACCGGATCGGCCGGACGATCCTCGTGCAGGCTGCGCCGACCGACGGGGAGACCCGCTGGCTTCTCGACCTCGCGCGGCGCACGCCGTTCGTCGCAGGCGTGGTCGGCTGGACCGATTTCGACGCGCGCGATGCGCCCGACGCGATCGCCCGGCTCGCCAGCCGCGAGAAGCTCGTGGGGCTGCGGCCGATGGTGCAGGACCTCGCCGACGACGCGTGGCTCGGGCATTCCGCGCTCGCGCCCGCGTTCGACGCCATGGTCGCGCACGGGCTCGTGTTCGACGCGCTGGTGCTCCCGCGCCACCTGTCCCGGCTCGCGCGCGTCCTCGACCGCCATCCCTCGCTCTCCGTCGTCGTCGACCATGGCGCGAAGCCGCGCATCCGCGAGCGCGAAATCGACGCGTGGCGCGCCGGCATGGCCGCGATCGCCGCGTACCCGGGCGCCTGCTGCAAGCTCTCGGGCCTCGTCACCGAAGCGCGGGGCGCCGACGGCGCCGCCGAGCTCGCGCCGTGGATCGACGCGCTCGTCGAGTTGTTCGGGCCGCGTCGGCTTCTCTGGGGAAGCGACTGGCCGGTCGTCGAGATGGCGGGCGGCTACGACCGCTGGCGCGCGACCACGCTCGAGGCGTTGGCCGGCCTCTCCGCCGCCGAGCGCGATGCGGTGCTGGGAGGCAATGCAGCGCGCGTCTATCTCGGCCGCGGTCCCAGTGCGTCGGGCTGAAGCCCGACCCACAAGACCGGTGCCTGTGGATCGGACTGCAGGTCGGACTTCGGTCCGACGGGGTCGAGCGATCCGAGGTGAAAGTCGCCGGGCCGATGGCCGACCCACAAGGCCGGGGCCTGTGGGTCGGACTTCAGTCCGACAGGCGGTCCGGCTCCCCCCGGACGGCCCTCCGTCAGATCGCCCGCCCCTTTCCCTCCCAGAACGGCGCGCGCAGCTCGCGCTTCAGCGTCTTGCCCGCCGCGTTGCGCGGGAACGCGTCGAGGATCATCACGCGATCGACACGCTGGTACTTCGCGGCGACGCGCGCGTTGATCCAGTCGCGCAGCGTGGCCGCGTCGAGGGTCGCGCCTTCCTTCAGCACGACGGCGGCGACCGGGGTCTCGCCCCACTTGTCGTGCGGGATGCCGAACACCGCCACCTCGCGCACCTCCGGATGCCGCGCCGCGATCTCCTCGACGTCCTTCGGATAGACCTTGACGCCCCCGGAGTCGATCATGTCCTTGATCCGGTCGACGAGGTAGAGAAAGCCCTCGTCGTCGACGTAGCCGGCATCGCCCGTCCGGAGCCAGCCGTTGCGCAGCGCCTCGGCCGTCTTCCGCTCGTTGCGGTAGTAGCCGGGCATCGTGATCGGCCCGCGTCCGACGATCTCGCCGACCTGGCCCGCGGGCAGGTCGGCGCCGTCGGGCCCGACGATCCGCAGTTCGTAGTACGGCGGCGGCACGCCGACGCTGCCCGCCTTGCGCAACGCGTCGTCGCGGTCGAGGACCGTGATGAAGCCCTCGGTGAGGCCATACAGCTCGTAGAAGCGCCCGGGCAGGCTCCCGTTCAGCCGGTCCTTGTGCTCGACGTGCAGCGGTGCGCCCAGCGACAGCACGCACTCGAGCGACGCGAGCCGCGACGGATCGAACCCCCGCGCGTTCAGGATCGCGATGATCTGCGCCGGCACGAGCATCGTATGCGTGACCCGCTCGCGCTCGACCGTCGCGATGAACGCCTCCGCGTCGAAGGTCCGGCGCAGGACGTAGGTGGCGCCGACCATGAATGCGGGCAGGAGCGTCGTCATCGCGCCGTTGAACACGATCGCGCCGGCGTGGAGCACGACCGACGACGGCGACATCCGCCAGGTCGACGCCAGCGTCGTCGCGTACATCGACCGGATGAAGTGGGTGTGGCAGATCCCCTTCGGCAGCCCGGTCGTGCCGCTCGTGTACATGATGGTCGCGAGGTCGTCGGCGGACACTTCGATCCCCGGCGACGCGTCCGAGGCTTCCATCCAGAGGCGCGCGTAGGGATGGAAGCCCGCCGGCGCGTCGGCCGCGTTCGCGTCGACGAGCACCCACGCGGCGTCCGCCGACGTCCCGCCCGCGCGCACCTCGTCCAGCACGCCGCGCATCTCGCCGCTCGACACGATCGCCCGCGGCGCCGCATCGGCGAGCAGCGATGCGAGCCCGCCCGCATTGAGCAACGTGGAGAGCGGCACCGCCGCCGCGCCGAGCTTGAAGCACGCCCAGTAGGTGGCGAGCAACTCGATCGAGTTGGGCAGCGCGGTCGCGACGCGGTCGCCGCGCGACACGCCGAGCGCCGCGAGCGCGTTCGCCCAGCGGTTCACGTACGCGTCGAACCCGCGCCAGTCGAGGCGCACCTCGCGGGGCCCTGCGGGCGCGACGACCGCGGTGTGGCGCGGGCGATAGCGCGCATGGCGCTCCGGCAGGCGCCCGAGCGCCAGGCAGTCGTACGCGATCCTCGCTTCCATCGACCCTCCCTCAGAGGCGGTGGCTCGCGTCGCCGGCCGCGAACCCCGGCCAGCGTATCGCCTCGCCGCGTTCGAGCGCGATCGCCTTGAAGAGCTCGCCCATCTCGGCGGGCGACAGGAGCTTCTGCACGGCGCCGGCCTCGCGCAGGTACGCGGGCGAGGCCGGCTCGCCCACCGCCGCGAGCCGGTCGAGGATGCCGCATCCGATCAGGAACGGCGCCTGCGGCGCGTAGCCCGCGACCGCGAGGCCCGCGCGCTCGCCCGCCTCCGCGACCGCCGTGAAATCGACGTGCGCGGTCAGGTCCGCGAGGCCCGGCCACACGAACGGATCCGCCGTCGCGCGATGCCGGTAGTGCGCCATCAGCGTCCCGGCGCTGCGCTCCGGGTGGTAGTACTCGCGCCTCGGAAACCCGTAATCGATCGCGAGGATCGCGCCGCCCGCCAGCGCGCGACCCAGCGTCTCGACGAGCGCCTCGGCCGCCGGATTGACCTCGCTCGCGTAGTCGCCTTCGAGCGGGAAGCGCGCGCGCGCGAGCGACACGAGCCGCAGGCCGGCGGGCGCGCGGTCCGCGAGCGCGAGCTCGCCGTCGCGGCCGAGCGTCACGCCGCGCTCGTACCAGACGCCCCCCTGCCGCGCGACGACGTGCGGCGGAACCGCGTCGAGGACCTCGTTCATCAGCACCGCGCCGTCGATGCGCGCGGGCGGGGCGTCGAGCCACGCGAAGCGGTCGCGCCACGCGGGCAACTCGCGCGCGATCGCCCTCTGCTGCCGCTCCCTGAGCTCGGGGCTCGTCTCGACGATCGCGTAGCGCGACGGCGGCGCGCCCAGCCGCTCGAGCTCGCGCACCGCGTCGATCGCGAGCCGCCCGCTGCCCGCGCCGAGCTCGACGATCTCGCGCGCGCCGGTGGCTTCGAGGATCGCGCCGACCTGTGTCGCGACCGACGCGCCGTAGAGCCGCGTCAGCTCCGGCGCGGTCGTGAAGTCGCCGTCCGCCCCCAGCTTGCGCGCGCCGGCGGCGTAGTAGCCGAGTCCCGGCGCGTAGAGCGCGATCTCGACGTAGTCGTGCAGGGGCAGGAAGCCGCCGCGCGCTCCGATCGCCTCGACGATCGCGGCGCGCACGCGCGAAGAGTGCGCGCGCGCGGCGGGGTCGGGCTCGGGCAGCGCGAGGTCGGGCTCGCGGAGTCGTCGCATCGGCTCGGGATCGCGCCGCGTTCGCAGGGATTGTGCTAGTGTACCGGACCGCAGTGCCGTGCCGCGGACCGCGGACCGCGACGCGGGCACGGGTCCCATCGCAGGAGCGCGCGTGCAGGACAAGGTCGTGTTGATCACCGGCGGCGCGAAGCGCGTGGGCGCGGCGATCTGCCGGCGCCTGCACGCGGCCGGCGCGAACCTGATGCTCCACTACCGCGCGTCGGCCGGCGAGGCGCGCCTCCTGCAGGCGGAGCTCAACGGGGCGCGCGCGAACTCGGTCGCGCTGATCCAGGCGGACCTCCTCGACGTCGCGAAGCTGCCCTCGCTCGTCGACCAGACCGTGATGCGCTTCGGCCGCATCGACGCACTGGTCAACAACGCGTCGTCGTTCTTCGCGACGCCCGTGGGCGAGATCCAGCCGTCGCACTGGGAGGATCTGGTCGGCACGAATGTCCGCGCGCCGCTGTTCCTGTCGCAGGCCGCCGCGGGTCCGCTGCGCAAGTCGCAGGGCGCGATCGTCAACGTCACCGACATCCATGCCGAGCGTCCGATGCGGCACTACGTCGTCTACTCGGTCGCGAAGGCCGCGCTCACCGGGCTCACGCGCTCGCTCGCGCGCGAGCTCGCGCCCGACGTGCGCGTGAATGCGGTGGCGCCCGGCCCGATCCTGTGGCCCGAGGACGACGAGACCTTCGACGAGGTCTCGCGGCAGCGGATCATCTCGCACACGCCGCTCAAGCGCGAGGGGACGCCCGACGACATCGCGCGCGCGGTGCGCTTCCTGATCGAGGACGCGCCCTACGTGACCGGCGAGACGATCAACGTCGACGGCGGGCGGAGCATCGCCATCTAGAGGGATCCCCCCGAAGCGCGCTGCGCGCGCCTCCCCCGAGGGGGCACGCGCGCTTGGGGCGGCCCGGCGCGCGCGTCGATCCCCCCGAAGCGCGCTGCGCGCGCCTCCCGCGCCGTCACTCTTCCTGGAACGCCACGTCGCGCGTCGAGCGGAACTTCGGCGCGGCGATCAGGAGGAGCAGCGCGACGGCGACGAGCAGCATCGCGAGCGAGATCGGCCGCGTGACGAACACCGACGGATCGCCGCGCGAGAGCAGCAGCGCGCGTCGCAGGTTCTCCTCCATCATCGGCCCGAGCACGAACCCGAGCAGCAGCGGCGCGGGTTCGAACTCGAGCTTGACGAACAGCACGCCGACGAGGCCGAACGCCGCGGTCTGCATCACGTCGAAGTTCGTGTTGCTGATCGTGAACACGCCGATCGAGCAGAAGAGCAGGATCGCCGGGTAGAGCAGCCGGTAGGGCACGGTCAGGAGCCTGATCCACATGCCGATCATCGGCAGGTTCAGCACCACCAGCATCAGGTTGCCGACCCACATCGATGCGATCAGCCCCCAGAAGAGTCCCGGGTTCGACGTCATCACCTGCGGGCCGGGCTGGATGCTGTGGATCGTCATCGCGCCCACCATCATCGCCATCACCGCGTTCTCGGGGATGCCGAGCGTGAGCAGCGGGATGAACGACGACTGCGCTCCCGCGTTGTTCGCCGACTCCGGACCGGCGACGCCCTCGATCGCGCCCTTGCCGAAGCGGCTCGGGTCCTTCGCAACCTTCTTCTCGACCGCGTAGGACGCGAACGAGGCGAGCATCGCGCCGCCGCCGGGAAGGAGCCCCAGCACGGAGCCCAGGCCGGTGCCGCGCAGCACGGCGGGCCACGCCTGCCGGAACTGGTCGCGCGTGATCCAGAGCCCCTTCACCTTCGTCTTCAGCACCTCGCGCCGCTCGGGCGACTCGAGGTTCGTGATGATCTCGGCGAAGCCGAACAGCCCCATCGCGACGCTGGCGACGCCGAGCCCGTCGGAGAGCTCCGGCACGCCGAACGCGAAGCGCTGGACGCCCGAGTTGACGTCGGTGCCGACGATCCCGAGCCGGAGGCCCAGCGCGATCATGCCGATCGCCTTCAGGAGCGAGCCGCGCGCGAGCACGGAGGAGCCGATCAGCCCGAGCACCATCAGCGAGAAGTACTCGGCCGGTCCGAACTTGAGCGCGAACTCGGACAGCGGGATCGCCACGGTCGCCACCATCACGGTGCCGACCGTCCCGGCGAAGAACGAGCCCAGCGCCGCGATCGCGAGCGCCGCTCCGGCCTGGCCCCGGCGGGCCATCTGGTAGCCGTCGAGGCAGGTGACCGCCGACGAGGTCTCGCCCGGCATGTTGAGCAGGATCGAGGTCGTCGAGCCGCCGTACTGGGCGCCGTAGTAGATGCCCGCGAGCATGATCAGCGCGGACACCGGCGGCAGCGCGTAGGTCGACGGCAGCAGCATCGCGATCGTCGCGACCGGCCCGATGCCCGGCAGCACGCCGATCAGCGTGCCGAGCATCGCGCCGACCAGCGCGTAGAGCAGGTTGACCGGCGTCAGCGCGACGCCGAAGCCGGTCGCGAGGTGGCTGAAGAGCTCCATCGCGGCGCGCCCCTAACGGGTCCAAACCGGCCAGGTCGGCAGCTGCACCTGGAGGCCGACCGCGAACACGAGCACCGCGAGGACCGCGAGCACCACCGCGGAGACGAGCGCCTCGCGCGGCCGGAACTCGGCGCTCGCGGCGCTCGCGAGGAACACCAGCACGACCGTCGAGAGCGCGAGGCCCGACCGCTCGACGATCGCGCCGAACAGCACGACACTGCCCAGCACGACGATCGTCGGCCGCCAGGGCCAGCGCGGGAACCGCGGGCCCGCGACGCGCAGCGCCTGCGCCGCGATCACACCGCCGATCGCGATCAGCAGCATTCCCAGCGCACGGGGGAAGTATCCCGGCCCCATGCGCGCGGCCGTGCCGATGGCGTAGCCGCTCGACATCGCGATGGCCGCCACGCCGAGCGCGAGCAGCATGAGGCCGCCGAGGAAATCCCGGCGATTGCGGATCCGGATCATCGAAGTGTCTCTCTGGGGACCGCGGCGCACCGCGGACGGGAAGGTTGCGCGACGACCGACGGCGACACGCGCGACTGGGCACGATTCTAGGAAGGATCGGGGCGGCGCACTGTCAGCAGTTCGTCAGGTTGCGCGCCGGGGCGCACGGACGCGCGCGCTTTGCTACGCTATGCGGATGCGCGTGCTGATCGCGGAAGACGACGCCCTGCTCTGCGACGGGCTCGCGCGCGCGCTCGGCACGGCCGGCCACGCGGTCGACGTCGCCAACGGCGGCGAGGACGCCGACCGCAAGGCGCTCGCCGGCGCTTTCGACCTCGTCGTGCTCGACGTGGGGCTGCCGGGCATCGACGGGTTCGAGGTGCTGCGGCGGCTGCGCTCGCGAGGCGATCCGGCGCGCGTGATGATACTGACCGCCCGCGACGCGATCGCCGACCGCGTGCACGGCCTCGACCTCGGCGCCGACGACTACCTGACCAAGCCGTTCTCGCTCGACGAGCTCGAGGCGCGGGTCCGCGCGCTGCTCCGCCGCCCCGAGGCTTCGGGCGCGCAGGTCGTCGAGATCGGCCCGATGCAGGTCGACCTCGCCGCGAAGCGCCTGCGCATCCGCGGCATCGCGATCGAGCTCACGACGCGCGAGTGGGCGCTGCTGCGGCTGTTCCTCCGCTCGCCCGGGCGCGTGCTCTCGAAGGACGAGATCATCGAGGGGCTCTGCCGCGACGACGAGCCGGTCGCGCCGAACACGGTCGAGGTCTACGTGTCGCGCCTCCGCGCGAAGCTCGAGCCGGCCGGCGTGCGCGTTCGCACCGTGCGCGGCTTCGGCTACCTGTGGAACGCCGATCCGGACGCCGCGTGACCGCCGCGTCGACGAGCATCCGCCGCCGGCTGCTGCTGTCGACGGCGGGCGTGCTCGCGGTCGTCATCGGCGCCGCCGCCGCGATCGCGTGGCGCGTAGGCCTCAACGCCGCCGAGAACGCCTACGACCGGTCGCTGCTCGATCCCGCGATCGCGCTCGCCGCGAGCGTGCGCGGCGAGACGCACGCGCGACGGGTCGAGCTCTCCGAGGACGCGCGGGCCGCGCTGATGGTCGACGCCGCCGACGTGCTCGTCTACGCGATCAGCGACGAGGACGGACGCCTCCTCGCCGGCGACGCCGGCCTGCCCGCGCCGGCATCGGCGCCCGAGCCCGGCCGCCCGCGCTTCTACGACGCCGAACGCGACCGCGTGCCGCTGCGGGTCGCCGCGCTGCGCACCGGGACGGGCCTCACGGTGCTCGTGGGCGAGACGCGCAACAAGCGCAACCGGCTCGTCGTCGAGGTCCTGGTCGCGGCGCTCGTCCCGACGCTCCTCGTGGCGATCGCCGCGGTCGTGCTGCTCCGCGGCGCGATCGGCCGCGCGCTCGCCCCGCTCGACCGCGTCCGCGACGACCTCGCCGCGCGGGCGCCCGGCGACCTGCAGCCGCTCGACGCGCGCGGCGCGCCCGACGAGGTGCGACCCGCGGTCGAGGCGCTCAACCACCTGATCGAGCGGCTGCGCGTCGCGGCCGACACGCAGCAGCGGTTCGTCGCCAACGCGGCCCACCAGCTGCGCACGCCGCTCGCCGGCCTGCAGATGCAGCTCGAGCTCCTCCGCCGCGAACCCCACGCGCCGGGCGTGGTCGCCGAGCTCGACAAGATGCACGCGGCCACGACGCGCACGAGCCGGCTCGCGCAACAGCTCCTCGCGCTCGCCCGCGCCGACCGCAACGCCGAGCGGGGCGGCGCGACGGGCGCCGTCGACCTCTACCGGCTGGGCGACGTCGCCGCGCGCGACTGGACCGCGCGGGCGATCGCGCGCGACGTCGACCTGGGCTTCGAGCTCGAGCACGCCGAGGTGCGGGGCGACGAGGTGCTGCTCACCGAGATGCTGGGCAACCTGATCGAGAACGCGATCCTCTACGTGCCCGCGGGCGGCGTCGTCACCGTTCGCAGCGGGACGCGCGAGGGACGGCCGTTCGTCGCCGTCGAGGACGACGGCCCGGGCATCCCGGAGGCTGCGCGGGAGCGCGTCTTCGAGCGCTTCTACCGGGTCGAGGGAGCGCCCGGCGACGGATCCGGCCTCGGCCTCGCGATCGTGCGCGAGGTCGCCGACCGGCACGGCGCGACCGTCCAGCTCTCCACGCCCGCGACCGGCCGGGGCACGTCGATCGCCGTGCGCTTCCCGCCCGCGGGCGCCCGGCCCGCCTGATCAGCCCGCGCCGCGCCGCCGCGCGCGCACCGCGCCCGCCAGCGTCTCCAGGTAGCGGTCGACGATGCCGTGCGACGCGAGCGCCGCGCGCGTGCTCATCAGGTACTCGCACGACGAGCCGAGCGCGCCGCACGCGTGCGCGATCGTGTCCGCCTGCTCGTCCAGCGTCAGCGCCGCGTACTGCGGATGGTCGCGGCGCACCGCGAACGTGAGCGCGACGATCTCGCGGCCGCCGGCGCGTGCGCGCACCCAGACCGGCCGGTAGGAGCCCACCACCATCTCGCGGCGCCACAGGAGGCGCAGCTCGTCGATCGCCAGCGCGGACGGCAGGCGGTAGGCGACGCCGCGGCACGCGCCGCCGCGCTCGAGTCCCAGCACGAGCCCCGGCCGTTCGGGCGTCCCGCGCGAAGCGAGCGAGCGCAGGCAGAAGCTCCGGTGCAGCCCGTGCACGGAAGCGGGGCGCGCCTCGGCGACCGGGAACAGCGGATTCCACAGCAGCGACCCGTAGCCGAACACCCACCAGCCCGCGCCCTTCGGCTTCCCGGCGAGCGTCTCCGCGAGCGAACCGGAGAGCGCCTCGTCGTCGAGCGCGTGCGCCGCGCCGATCGTCGCGCGGTAGAGCTCGCGCATGCGGCCCTGCTCGAGATCGCGGCGCGAGAGCGTCATTCGCCGCCGAGGTCCGGGTCGCGCCTGAGCTTCGCGAGGTCCATCGCGGCCTTGCGTCGCTTCGCGGCCGTCGTCTTGCCGTGCGCGCCGCCCTTCGCGAGCAGCGGCGAGCGCGCCACCGGATTGCGCTGCTTCGGGAGCGCGTGGAGCTTCGCGCGCTTCACGCGAGCCCTTTCCAGCGCGGCAGCCGCGCCTCGCACCACGCGGCGACGGCGAGGAGCGCGCCGTCCTCGCCCGGCCTGCCGACGAGTTGCATGCCGACCGGCAGGCCGTTCGGCGCGCGCCCGACGGGGAGCGTGAGCGCGGGCGCGCCGACGAGCGACGCGAACGTGCAGCACGACGGGTCGCCGGTCGTGTCGAGGCCCTCGGCCGCGGGGCCGGGCGCCGGCGGCGCGACGAGCGCGTCGTAGCTCGAAAGCCAGGCGAGCGCGCCCGCGATCATCGTGCGGCGCGATGCGTGCGCCTTCGCGAGCGCCGCGTCGTCGACCTCGCGCCCTTCGTCGAGGCCGGCGTTGAGCGTCGCGGAGAGCCGGGAACGCTCGCGGTCCTGCAGGGACCCCAGCGCGCGGGCGCCCTCGCCCAGCATGATCGTGCGCTGCACGTCGCGCAGCGCCTCGAGCGCATCGGGGAACGCGACCGGCACGACCTCGGCGCCCGCCGCGCGCAGCACGCCGGCGACCGCTTCGAGCGCGCCGCCGTCGTCGACCGCGCGCGTCCACGGGAAGCGGTCGACGTACGCGAGGCGCGGCGCGCGGCCGGGCGCCGCGGGATCACGCGGGATCGCCGGCGCGAGCGCGTGCGCGACGATCGCGGCGTCCTCGACCGAGCGCGTGAACGTGCCGATCGTGTCGAACGTGGGGCTGAACAGCGCGGCCCCGTCGAACGGGATCGCGCCCAGCGTCGGCTTGAACCCGACGACGCCGCAGTACGCGGCCGGGCGGATCACCGAGCCGTTCGTCTGCGTGCCGATCGCCGCGGGCACCTGGCCCAACGCGACGGCCGCCGCCGAGCCCGACGACGATCCGCCCGGCGTGTGGCGCGGGTTCCACGGGTTGGCGGTCGGCCCGGGCTGCATGAACGCGAACTCGGTGGTGACCGTCTTGCCGAGCACCAGCCCGCCAGCGGCGCGCCAGCGTGCGACGCATCGCGCGTCGTGCGCCGGCCGCCGCCCGGCGCCCACCGGCGAGCCCAGCTCGGTCGGGAGGTCCGCCGTGTCGACGATGTCCTTGACGCCGAGCGGCAGGCCGAACGCCGCGCCGCGCCTGCCGGCGGGCGTCGCGTCGAGCCGTGCGGCTTCGGCGAGCGCGTGCTCGCGATCGAGGAACGCCCACGCGCGAATGCCCGCGTCGGTCGCGTCGATGCGCGCGAGCAGCGCGGCGACCAGTTCGCGCACCGGGAGCGCCCCGGAGGCGAGATCGCGCGCGAGGCCGGCGACGCCGCGCGCGTGCAGGGCGCTCATCGGGAAGCCTCCGTGGGGCGCGCCGCCGACGCTCCCTCGCGCAGGAACAGCGCGACGAGCTCGTTCAGGAAGCGCCGCCCGAGCGGTGTGGCGCGCAGCACCGCCGGGTCCGGGTCGAGCAGCCCGCGCCGCGTGGCCGCGCCGATCTCGCGCGCGATCGACGCGATCGGCATGCCGGTGCGCTCGGCGAAGAGCGCGGAGGGCACGCCCTCGACGAGCCGCAACGCGTTCAGCATGAACTCGAAGCCGAGCTCGTCCGCCGCGACCTCACGGCGCTCCATCACCGCGTCGCCCGCGAGCGCGCGCTCGACGTACTGCCTGGGCTGCCGGTAGCGCACCTCGCGCACGATGCGGTCGGGCATCGACACCTTGCCGTGCGCGCCCGCGCCGATGCCGAGGTAGTCGCCGTAGCGCCAGTAGTTGACGTTGTGGCGGCACGGATGGCCCGGCTTCGCGTAGGCCGATACTTCGTAACGCCCGAAGCCGGCCTGCGCCAGCCGCTCCGCGATCGCCGTTTGCATCGCGTCGGCCTCGTCCTCGTCGGGGCGCTTCGGCGGCTCGCGATGGAACGCCGTGTTCGGCTCGATCGTGAGCTCGTAGCACGACAGGTGCGTCGTGCGGAACGCGAGCGCCTCGTCGACGTCGGCCAGCGCGTCGTCGAGGCGCTGGCCGGGCAGCGCGAACATCAGGTCGAGATTCACCTCGTCGAACAGCTCGACCGCGGCCGCCGCCGCGGCGCGCGCCTCGGCGGCATCGTGCACGCGCCCGAGGGCGGCGAGATGGCGCGGCGCGAAGCTCTGAATGCCGATCGACAGCCGGTTGACGCCGGCGTCGCGGAAGCCCTCGAAGCGCCGCCGCTCGAACGTTCCCGGGTTCGCCTCCATCGTCACCTCGGCGCCCGCGACGAGCGGCAGACGCGCGCGGATCGCCGCGAGCAGCCGGTCGATCGCCTCGGGCGAGAAGAGGCTCGGCGTCCCGCCGCCGAGGAACACCGTCGACACCTTGCGGCCCCAGACCGAGGGCAGCGCTTGCTCGAGGTCGGCGACCAGCGCGTCGACGTAGGCGCCCTCGGGCGGCCCGTCGCCCCCGCCGCGCCACTCGTGCGAGTTGAAGTCGCAGTACGGGCACTTCTTCAGGCACCATGGCAGGTGCACGTAGAGCGAGAGCGGCGGCAGCGTCCGGAAGACCGGGCGCGCGGCCGGCGCGGGCGCCGCGACGCGGTGCATCGTCAGCTCGCGGGCGCTGCCGGGGCGAGCAGGGCGCGCGCCTTCTCGAGCACGCCGGGCGGGAACGGCCGCGACTTCCGCTCGTCGGCGTCGAGGCACACGACGGTGAACGTCGAGGTCGCGGCAATCTCACCGGTCTCGCAGTTCACCATCTCGTGCACGAAGCGCAGCACCTTGTCGCGCGCCTCGAGCATCGCGGTGCGCACCATCACGACGTCGCCGCCCAGCAATTCGCGCCGGTACGACGTGTCCTGCTGCACCGCCGCCATGTGGATCTCGCCGCTGCGCAGGCGCGAGGGCAGGATGCCGATCATCGCGTAGAACTGCCAGCACGCTTCCTCGAAGAGCTCGCCGTACGCGCGCACGTTGACGTGGCCCATATGGTCGCACTGCCAGCGATGCACGGTGCCGCGCGCGGTCTCGACGGTGACGCTCATCGCTCGATGCCCTCCGGGACCAGCTCGCGCTCGACGAGCCTCGCGAGGAGCTCCCGCATCGCCTTGCCGCGATGCGACAGCGCGTTCTTGCGCTCGAGCGGCAGTTCGGCGCCGGTGAGGCCGCTCTCGACATCCTCGAAGTGCGGGTCGTACCCGAATCCGCCCGCGCCGCGCGGCGCGTCGATCACCCGTCCCTGCCAGCGGCCCTCGGCGATGACGGGCTCGGGATCGTCGGCGGACGCGATCATCACCAGCACGCACGCGTAGTGCGCGCGGCGGTCCGCGACGCCCGCGAGCGCCGCGACGAGCTTCGCGTTGTTGCGCGCGTCGGACTTGGGCTCCCCCGCGTAGCGCGCGCTCTGCACGCCGGGCGCGCCGCCGAGCGCGACGACGCAGATGCCCGAGTCGTCGGCGAGCGCCGGCAGCCCCGAGAGACGGCTCGCGTGCCTCGCCTTCGCGAGCGCGTTCTCGACGAAGGTCTCGTGCGGCTCGTCCGCCTCGGGAATCCCGAGCTCCGACTGCGCGACGACCTCGATCCGGTGCACCGCGAGCAGCCGGCGAAACTCCCGCAGCTTGCCTTCGTTGTTCGACGCGAGGACGAGTCGCTCGATCATGGATCGGATCCAGCGCTCAGCGACGGAGCGCGGCCCTTTGCGCGTCGACGAGCGCCGCGATGCCGCCGCGCGCGAGGTCGATCAGCGCGTCGAACTCGGCGCGCGTGAACGGCGCGCCCTCGGCCGTCCCCTGCAGCTCGACGAAGCCGCCGGCGCCGGTCATCACGACGTTCATGTCGGTCTCGCAGGACGAGTCCTCGGCGTAGTCGAGGTCGAGGAGCGGGAGGCCGCCCACGATGCCGACCGACACCGCGGCGACGTGGTCGACGAGCGGCGCGCCGGTTACGAGCCCCTGCGAACGAAGCCTCGCGACCGCGTCGGCGACCGCGACCCACGCGCCGGTGATCGACGCGCAGCGCGTGCCGCCGTCCGCCTGCAGCACGTCGCAGTCGACGCGGATCGTGCGCTCGCCCAGCGCCGGCAGGTCGGCGACCGCGCGCAGCGACCGCCCGATCAGCCGCTGGATCTCGTGCGTGCGTCCGGACTGCGCGCCTTCGGCGGCCTCGCGCCGCATCCGCGTGTTCGTCGCCCGCGGCAGCATGCCGTATTCGGCGGTGAGCCAGCCCCGACCCTTGCCCTTGAGGAACGGCGGCACGCCTTCCTCGACGCTCGCCGTGCACAGCACGCGCGTGTCGCCCGCGCTGACGAGCACCGAGCCCTCCGCGTGCTTCGACCAGCCGCGGTCGAGGACGAGGGGGCGAAGCTCGTCGGGGCGGCGGTGGCTCGAGCGCATGGTGCCCGATTATAGCGACCGCGCACGCGCCAGCCGCGCGAGCTCGCCGTCGAGCGTGCGGGCCGGCCGCCATCCGGTCGCGGCGGTGAACGACGACGCGTCGACCTCGAGCGAGCCGGCAAGGCGCGCGATCTCCGGACCCTTCCCCGCGAGCCGCGCCCCGAGCTTCAGCAGCGCCACCGGCACGAACGCGAGCGGCACCGGCCGGCCGAGCGCGCCGGCGATCGCGCGGACGAGTCCCGGCGTCGATACGGGCACGGCGTCGGCGACGAAATGAACGCCCGCCGGCGGCACGGGCGCCTCGAGCGCCGCGACGATCGCGTCGCAGAGGTTCGCCAGTCCGAGCACGCTGCGGCGGTTGTCGATCGCGCCGAGCGGCAGCGTGCGGCCCGCCGCGACCGCGTCGACGAGACGCGCCACGTTGCCGCGCGCGTCCGGCCCGATCACGAGCGGCAGCCTCAGCACGATCGGCGCCGTCGACGATCCGCGGCAGGCTTGCGCGAGCGCGGCCTCGGCGTCGCGCTTGCTGCGGCCGTAGGCGTCCTGCGGCGCCGGGGGATCGTCGGGGCGGAACGGTCGTCCCGGCCGCGTCGCCTCGCCGCTCACCTTCACGCTCGACGCGAACACGAATCGCCCGACCCGCGCCGCGACCGCCGCGCGGGCGAGCCTCGCGGTCGCGTCGACGTTCGCCGCGCGATATGCCGCCTCGGCGTCCGCCTCGCCCGCGTCCATCCGGTGCGCGCGCGCGGCGAGGTGGACGACCGCGACCGCGCCGTCGAGCACGCGCGCGAGCGCCTCGTCGGGCGCCTGCTCGAGCGCTCCGAGCGCGACCGCGTCCGCGACGTCGCCGCGGTCCTCGCGCACGACCGGCCGCACCTCGCGCCCCGTCTCGCGCAGCCGGGCGGCGAGCGCGCGGCCGATGAAGCCCCCGGCCCCCGTGACCGCTACGGGCCCCGCGCCGCTCACAGCCACTTCCAGCCGTGCTTGCGGTAGTAGCGCCAGCCGCCCCTGACGAAGTGGGCGACGTGCCGGAAGCCCTTGCGCGACGCGCCGCCGCCGTGGTGCACGACCTCGAACGACGGCACGTACGCGGTGCGCGTGACCTTGTTCAGGCGCACCGTCCAGTCGTAGTCCTCGAAATAGAGGAAGAACTGCGGGTCGAAGCCGCCGGTCTGGTCGACCGCCTTCCTGCGGGCCAGGATGCAGGCGCCCGACATCGCCGCGACGTCGACGATGTCGCGCGACGGATCCGCATCGATCACGTCGCGCATCTCGTAGCGGTCGAGGCGGCGCCGGAACAGCGCGCGGCCCGCGCGCGGCACGAAGCCGCGCAGCGCGAGGTCGAGCACCGCCGGCTTGCGCTTCACCAGGTAGTCGCGCGTGCCGTCGCGCCGCCTGACCTGCGGCGCGATCGCGCCGACGTCGGGGTGCGCGTTCATCCAGCGCACCGCGTTGACGAGCGCGTCGGGCGCGAGCTCGACGTCGGGGTTCAGCACCAGGTGGTAGTCGGCGCCGCTGCCGTGCAGCGCGAGATTGTGCGCGGCGCCGTAGCCGATGTTCGCGTGCCCGTGCACGTAGCTCACCTGGACGCCGGAATCCGCGAAGCGCGTGCGGCCGAGCTCGACGACTTTCGCGGCGATCGCGCGGTCGGCGCTGTTGTCGACGAGCGCGACGTGCACGGTGCGCAGCACGCCGGACTCGCGCGCGGCGCCGATCGCGAGGGCGAGCTTGCGCAGGCACCGCTCGAGGAGGTGCCAGTCGGGACGGAACGTCACGATCGACACCTGCAGCGACGACGGCACGACCGTCTCGTAGACGAGCGGCACGCCGCTGTCGTCGGCTGGGAGGGTGGACACGGGAACGAGGCTCGCGGCGCCGCCGCGCCGTCGCGATGCGGGCGCGGGGTGCGCTAGAATCCGGCGAAACCCTCGCGCCGTCAACTTCGCCCGGCGCCTCCTCCCCGGTCGCGATGAGCCCACCCGCCCACCCGCTCCGCGCGAAGCTCGCGTCGGGCCGCACGCTCGCCGGCATCTGGTCGCTGATCCCGTCGGCGCCGCTCGTCGGCGCGCTCGCGGCGTCCGGCTTCGACTTCGTGATCCTCGACTGCGAGCACGGCGGCTACGACTTCGCCGCGCTCGACGCCGCGATCACCGCCTGCGAGGACGGCGGCGCGTCGCCGCTGGTGCGCTCGCCGGGCGCCGACGCGTTCTTCGTCCAGCGCGCGCTCGACCTCGGCGCCGACGGCGTCGTCGTCCCGCAGGTGCCCGACGAGTCCGCCGCGGCGCGCGCGGTCGCGATGATGCACTGCGCGCCGGCCGGCACGCGCGGCTACAACCCGTTCACGCGCGGCGGGCGCTACGGCATCGCGCCGCAGCCGAAGCTCGCCGCCGGCTATCCGTACTCGGGCGTGATGGTCGAGTCGCCCGCCGCCGCGGCGCGGCTCGAGCGCATCGTCGAGGTCGGGTCGCTCGACTTCGTCTACCTCGGCATCTTCGACTACTCGGTCGCGCTCGGCGTGCCCGGCGCGGTCGACGACCCGCGCGTGGTCGCGTTCGTGGAGCGCTCGGCGCGCATCGTGCGCGACGCGGGCAAGGCGGTCGGCACGACCGCGATGAGCCGCGCGCAGGTCGACCGGCTCTCGGCGCAGGGCGTCAACGTGCTGTTCTACGGCACCGACACCTGGCTCGTCGGGCGCGGCGCGAGGGAAGGCCTCGACCTCTACGCGGGCGCGGGCGGGCGATGAGCGTCCTTCGGTACGACGCTCGCGCGCTCGCGGCCTTCGCCGCCGCGCTGTTCGCGCGCGCGGGCATGCGCGACGACATCGCGCGCGACGTCGCCGACGTGCTGGTCGAGGGCGACCTGCTCGGCCACACGACGCACGGGCTCGCGCTCGCGGCGCCGTATCTCGCCGAGCTCGAGAAGGGCTCGATGACCCGGGCGGGCGAGCCCGCGGTCGTCGCGAGCCGCCCGGCGGCGCAGACCTGGGACGGCGGTCGGCTCCCGGGACCGTGGCTCACGCTGCGCGCGCTCGACGCCGCGATGGCGATGGCGTCGACGCAGGGCACCGGCACCGTCGTCGTCCGCCGCTCGCACCACATCGCGTGCCTCGAGGCGTACCTGACGCGCGCCACCGCGCGCCGGATGATGGCGCTCGTCTACAGCTCGGACCCGGTCGCCGCGAGCGTCGCGCCGTTCGGCGCGGTCTCGCCGGTGTTCACGCCCAACCCGCTCGCCGCCGGCATCCCGACCTCGGGCGATCCGATCCTGATCGACGTGTCGGCGAGCTGCACGACGAACAGCCTCACCGCGCGACTCCACAAGGCGGGCGGCCGGCTGCCGCACGCGTGGGTGCAGGACGCGCACGGCGCGCCGACGGACGATCCGCGCGTCCTGTTCGAGGAACCGAAGGGCACGCTGCTGCCGCTGGGCGGCCTCGAGGCCGGCCACAAGGGCTACGCGCTCGCGCTGATGATCGAGGCGATGACCGCAGCGCTCGCGGGCTTCGGCCGCGCCGACCCGAAGGAAGGCTGGGGCGCGACCGTGTTCGTGCAGGCGCTCGACCCGCGCGCGTTCGGCGGGCTCGACGCGTTCACGAGGCAGATGGACTGGCTGGTCGACGCCTGCCACGACGCGACGCCGCGCGAAGGTGTGGCGCGCGTGCGCCTGCCCGGCGAGCGCGGTTTGAAGCTGAGGCGCGAGCAGGTCGAGCGCGGCGTCGAGCTGCATCCGACGATCCTGCCGTCGCTCGGGCCCTGGGCGGAGAAATTCGGCGTGGCGATGCCCGCGAAAGCGTCGGGCTGAAGCCCGACCCACAGGGCTGAAGCCCGACCCGCAGCGCGCTCCATCGTGGGTCGGACTTCAGTCCGACGGTCTTCCTTCCATGATGCGAATAGCGTCGGGCTGAAGCCCGACCCACAGGGCTGAAGCCCGACCCACAGGGCTGAAGCCCGACCCACAGGGCTGAAGCCCGACCCACCGCGCGCCCCATCGTGGGTCGGACTTCAGTCCGACGGTCTTCCTTCCATGATGCGAAAGCGTCGGGCTGAAGCCCGACCCACAGGGCTGAAGCCCGACCCGCAGCGCGCCCCATCGTGGGTCGGACTTCAGTCCGACGGTCTTCCTTCCATGATGCGAATAGCGTCGGGCTGAAGCCCGACCCACATGGAAACGGCGATCGTCAGGCCAGCGTCGCGGCCGCCGGCAACGCGAGCATCGCGACGACGGCGATCCACGCCCAGACCGCGGGGTCGGCGAAGTCGACGAGCCGGCGCCCGCGGCGATCGCGCGGCGGCGAACCGGAGACCTCGTCGCGCGCAGGGGCGCCGGCCGGTGTGGCGGGGACGTCCATGCCCGGCATTGTCCGCGCCGGCGCTGACAAATCGCATACCGATGCGACGAAGCTCCGGGATCGGGGGGGTGGAGCGGTCCCGCGCCCGACGGTCGTTTCCCGCCGGACGGCTTTCCCGACTACGCTCGCGTGGCCGGGCGCCGCCCCGCGACGACGCGGGGTATCCCCGCGAGGTCCCGCCGCGCCTCGATCGCATCGAAGCCGGCCTGCGCGAACAGCGAGCGCACGTCGTCCGACTGGTCGTGGCCGTGCTCGACGACGAGCCAGCCGCCGGGGACGAGGCGCGAGGGAGCCCCCGCGACGACGACCCGCAGCGCGTCGAGCCCGTCGCCGCCCGACGCGAGCGCGCGCGGCGGCTCGAAGCGCAGGTCACCCTCGTCGAGATGCGGGTCGCCCGACCCGACGTACGGAGGGTTCGCGGCGATCAGGTCGAACGTCGTGGCGTCCGGCGGCAACGCCGCGTACCAGTCGCCCTGCGCGAACGCGACGTTCGCGATGCCGAGCCGCACCGCATTGCGCCGGGCGACCGCGAGCGCGTCGCGCGAAGCGTCGGTGGCGAGCACGCGGGCGTCCGGCCGTTCGCTCGCGATCGCCAGCGCGATCGCGCCCGAGCCGGTGCCGAGGTCGGCGACCGCGAGCGCGCGGCCCGCCGGCAGGCGCCCGAGCGCGCATTCGACCAGCGTCTCGGTCTCCGGCCGCGGGATCAGCACCGCAGGCGTCACCTCGAGGTCGAGGCCGTGGAACTCGCGCCGGCCGGTCAGGTAGGCGACCGGCTCGCCCTCGCGCCGCCGCTTCGCGAGTGCGAAGAACGCGTCGGCCGGGTCGCGCGCCAGCGGGTCGGTCGCGTGCGCGATCAGCCAGGCTCGCCCGACGCCCAGCACGTGCGCGAGCAGCACCTGCGCGTCGACGGGCACGAGCCCCGATTGAACGAGCGCACGGCGGACGGTGAGCGCGTCGGCGGCGGCAGGATCGGACATGAGCTCGTGAACGAGAAACGGACGGCGAGGGGTCAGACCCTCGACCCATGAGGGACCCTGCTTTTCGCCGGCCCCACTACGCCTCCTCCCCCGCCAGCGCCGCGAGCTGCTCGGCCTGGAACTCGTTCTGCAGCGCGGTGACGATCTCGTCGAGGTCGCCGTCCACGATCGCGTCGATCCGGTAGAGCGTCAGATTGATCCGGTGGTCGGTGACGCGGCCCTGCGGAAAGTTGTAGGTGCGGATGCGCTCGCTGCGGTCGCCCGATCCGATCAGGCCCTTGCGCGTCGCGGCCTCCTTGCGCTGGCGCTCGCTGCGCTCGCGGTCGAGCAGCCGCGAGGCGAGCACCGCCATCGCCTGCGCGCGGTTGCGATGCTGCGAGCGGTCGTCCTGGCACTCGACCACGAGCCCTGTCGGCAGGTGCGTGACGCGCACCGCGGAATCGGTCTTGTTGATGTGCTGGCCGCCGGCGCCCGATGCGCGGAATGTGTCGATGCGCAGGTCCGCGGGGCTGATCTGGATGTCGGCGATCGGGTCGGCCTCGGGCAGCACCGCCACCGTGCACGCGGACGTGTGGATGCGGCCCTGCGCCTCGGTTTCCGGCACGCGCTGCACGCGGTGTCCTCCCGATTCGAACTTGAGCTTCGCGTAGGCGCCCTCGCCGGCGATCCGCGCGATGATCTCGCGATAGCCGCCGAGCTCCGAGGGCGACGACGATACGACCTCGACCTTCCAGCCCTTGCGCTCGGCGTAGCGCGCGTACATGCGGAAGAGGTCGCCGGCGAAGAGCGCCGACTCGTCGCCGCCGGTGCCGGCGCGGATCTCGAGGAACACGTTGCGCGCATCGTTCACGTCCTTCGGCAGCAGCGCCGTCTGGAGCTCGCGCTCGAGCGCCTCCATGCGCTCGCGCGCCGACGCCCGCTCCTCGTCGGCGAACGCCTTCATCGACGGGTCGCCGGCCATCTCGTCGGCGGCCGCGAAGTCGGCCTCCGCCCGCCGCCACGCGTTGAAGCGCTCGACGACCGGCGTCACCTCGGCGTGCTCCTTCGCACAGGCGCGGAAGCGGTCCATGTCGCCCGCCGTCTCGGGCGCGGCCAGCAGGTGATCGAGCTCGGCGAGGCGCGTCGCGAGCTGTTCGAGGCGGGTACGGAGCGAGAGCTTCATGCTGGGGGTCTGACGCCGGCCTCATCGGGGTCCGACCCCGGTTCCGGACGACGCCCGGTCAGGCGCGCGGCTGCCCGCGTGAGCCGCGAACTGCTCGCCCATCGCAAGCATTCCCGGTCGCGGGAAGGCGACACCGGGGTAGGCAACACCGCTGTCAGACCCCGATCATACCGGGGTCGGTCCCCGACCCCGGAGTCAGACCCCTTTGGATCCGTCGACCGGCGGCTCGTGCAGCTGGTAGACGCGCTGGAACAGCGCGATCAGCTCGGCGCGCTCGGCGTCGCCCGCCGTGTTGAGCGCCGAGAGCGGCGCGTGCAGGAACTTGTTCGCGAGCCCGCGCGCGAGCGCCTCGAGCACGCGGTCCGGCGGCGAGCCGTTCGCGAGCAATCGCCGCGCGCGCTCGAGCTCGTGTTCGCGCATCTCCTCGACGTGGCCGGACAGCGCGTGGATCGTCGGAACGACCGAGCGACCCTCCAGCCAGTGCAGGAAGTGCGCGGTCTGTTCGGCGATCATCGCCTCGGCCTGCACGACCGCTTCCTTGCGGATCTGCAGGTTGTCCTTGACGATCGCCGAGAGGTCATCGACCGAATAGAGGAACACGTCGTCGAGCGCGCCGGCCTCCGGCTCGACGTCGCGCGGCACCGCGAGGTCGACGATGAACACCGGCACGTGGCGCCGCGCCTTGACCACGCGTTCCAGGAGCCCCTTGCCGAGGATCGGCAGCGTGCTGGCCGTGCAGGTGACGATCATGTCGAACTGCGGCAGGCGCTCGGGCAGCTCGTTCAGCAGGATCGCCTCGGCGCCGAGCCGGTCGGCGAGCGACTGCCCGCGCTCGAACGTGCGGTTCGCGACGGTGACCGACTTCGGCCGCTTCGCGACGAAGTGGTTGGCCGCGAGCTCGATCATCTCGCCCGCGCCGATCAGCAGGAGCCGCTGGTCGGCGATCGACGGGAAGATGCGCTCGGCGAGCTTGACGGACGCCGCGGCCATCGAGACCGACGCGCTGCCGATGTCGGTCTGGGCGCGCACGTCCTTCGCGACCGCGAACGTGCGCTGGAACAGCCGGTTGAGGACGAGGCCCAGCGATCCGGCCGACTCGGCGCTGCGCACCGCCTGCTTCATCTGGCCGAGAATCTGCGGCTCGCCCAGCACCATCGAGTCGAGCCCGGCCGCGACGCGGAACGCGTGCGTCACCGCCTGGTCGTGCTTCAGCGTGTAGAGGTGCGGTCGCAGCGTGTCCGACTTCAGCCCGTGCACGCCCTCCAGCCAGTGCGCGACGCGCGAAGGCTCGCCGCCGTGGAAGTAGACCTCGGTCCGGTTGCAGGTCGACAGGATCGCCGCTTCCTTGACCGTCCGCGCGCCCGTGATGTCGCGCAGCGCGTCGGCGAGCGCGTCCGGCGCGAACGTGACCCGCTCGCGCACTTCGAGCGGCGCGGTCGTGTGGTTGAGGCCGACGGTGTGGAGCGACATGGGACGTCCCGGGCGGAACGCGCGCGTTCGGATGGACCGGATTCTACCGCGCCGGCGCCCCGGCGGCGCACAGAACGTTGATTTCGATCAGATTCCGGCGTGGCCCGCAGCCCTGGACCGGCCGGAATCCCTTCCCGGCCCGGCCCACCGGCTCTCCGGCGGGTTCCGGCGCGCCGCAGTTTGCGCCGGGGCCCTCGGGCTCAGCCGCGGTAAAGCCGCCCCGCCCGGCGCGCTAGGCCTTGATGAAGTCCTGCTTCGCGCCGAGCCAGCGGGCGAGGTGGGATTGCGCGGCGTCGGGGAACTTCGCCAGCAGCTCGTCGGCGGCGTCGCGCGCCTGCTCGATCAGCGCGACGTCGCGCTCGAGGTCGGCGAAGCGCAACAGCGGCACCCCGGATTGCCGCGCGCCGAGGAACTCGCCGGGGCCGCGGATCGCGAGGTCCTGACGCGCGATCTCGAAGCCGTCGGTCGACTCGTAGATCACCTTGAGCCGCGCCTTCGCGGTCTCGGAGAGCGGTTCCTCGAAGAGCAGGATGCACTGGCTCTCGGCGGCGCCGCGGCCCACGCGCCCGCGCAGCTGATGGAGCTGCGCGAGCCCGAAGCGCTCGGCGTGCTCGATCACCATGATCGACGCGTTCGGCACGTCGACGCCGACCTCGATGACCGTCGTCGCGACGAGCACGGCCACCTCGCCGCGCACGAAAGCGTCCATCACCGCCGCCTTCTCCGCGGGTTTCATCCGGCCGTGCAGCAGGCCCACGGAAAGACGTCGGGCTGAAGCCCGACCCACAGGAGACAGCGTGGGTCGGGCTTCAGCCCGACTCGCCGCCTCGTCCCTGGTGGGTCGGGCTTCAGCCCGACTCGCCGCCCCATCCCCCGTGGGTCGGGCTTCAGCCCGACTCGCCGCCCCATCCCCCGTGGGTCGGGCTTCAGCCCGACTCGCTCCCTCATCCCCCGTGGGTCGGGCTTCAGCCCGACGATCGGCGTACGCAGCCGTGAGCTCCGCGTGCAGCGCCACCACCGTCTGCAGCTCGAGCTTCTCGCTCTCCTCGATCAGCGGGCACACCCAGTAGACCTGCGCGCCCGCCTCGCAGCGCCTGCCCACGTGCTCGACGATCTCCGCGCGGCGCTTCTGGTTGACGAGTCGCGTCACGACCGGCGTGCGCCCCGGCGGCAGCTCGTCCAGCACCGACACGTCGAGGTCCGCGTAGAAGGTCATCGCGAGCGTGCGCGGGATCGGCGTCGCGCTCATCATCAGCTGGTGCGCCTCGGCCAGCCCCTTGCCGCGCAGCGCGAGCCGCTGGGCGACGCCGAACCGGTGCTGCTCGTCGACGATCGCGAGCCCGAGGCGCGGCATCCCGACGCCTTCCTGGAAGAGCGCGTGCGTGCCGACCGCGAACTGCGCCTCGCCGCTCGCGAGCCGCTCCTGCGCGCGCTTGCGCTCCTTCGCCGGCAGCGAGCCCGACAGCCACGCGACCTCGACCGGCAATCCGTCGAGCCAGGCGGCGAGCTTGCGGTAGTGCTGCTCGGCGAGGAGCTCGGTGGGCGCCATGAACGCGACCTGCCGACCGCTCTCGATCGCCTGCAGCGCGGCGAGCGCCGCGATCACCGTCTTGCCGGAGCCCACGTCGCCCTGCAGGAGTCGCTGCATCGGCATCGAGCGCTTCAGGTCGTGCGAGATCTCGCGCCACACCTTCTGCTGCGCCCGCGTGAGCGTGAAGCCGACGCGGTCGAGCAGCTGCTTCTGCAGGACTCCGGTCCCGGTCAGCACCGGCGCGTTTCGCTTGGCGCGCGCCGCACGGTGCGCCTTGAGCGAGAGTTGCTGCGCCACGAGCTCGTCGAACTTGAGCCGCGTCCACGCCGGGTGCGTGCGCGCGTCGAGCGCCTTCTGCGTCAACGCGGCGAGCCGCGGCGGCGGCGCGTGCAGGAACGACACCGCGTCGCCGAACTTCCACAGCGAGCGCCGACGCACGACCTCGTCGGGCAGCGTGTCGGCAGTGCGCGAGACGTCGGCGGCGATCGAGCGCGCGATCACCTTGCGCAGCGTCTCCTGCGAAAGCCCCGCCGTCGTCGGGTAGACCGGCGTCAACCGGTCCTCGAGCGGCGTCCCTTCGTGCACGACCTTGAACTGCGGGTGCACGATCTCGGGGCCGAAGTAGCCCTCGCGCACGTCGCCGTAGACGCGCACGCGCGCGCCCTGCGCGAGCGCCTTCTGCTGGTTCGGGTAGAACGAGAAGAAGCGCAGCGTCAGGCCCGCGCGTCCGCCGCGCGCGTCGACCTCCTCGATCCGGCAGACGAGCTGTCGCCGCGGCCGGTAGGCGATGTCGACGTGGACGACCGTGCCCTCGGTCTGCACGGTCTCGCCGACCTTCACCTGCGCGAGCGGCACGAGCCGCGTGTGGTCCTCGTAGCGCAGCGGCAGGTGCAGCACGAGGTCTTCCTCGCGCCCGACGCCGATGCGGGCGAGCTTGTCGGCGAGGCTTTCGGTCCGGCGGGGCGCCGGTCGTGGGTCGGTGTTCGAACGGCGCGGCATGACGCAATCTCCGGGCCGCGTCAGGCCGAGTCCCCGCCTGCCTGCGCGCATCGTCGCAAGCGCGGTCGCGAGGCGTCGCCGGAGGGAGCGGTAGCTGGCATGCGCCCATGACTCTAGCATTCCGGGCGGCGCGGGCTTCGACGTTGCCGGCGACGGCAGGGTGCCGAATGCGGCGCGTCAGACGAACTCGAGCAGGATCGAGACGAACTCCTTCCATCCGCCGAGCTCGATGATCTGGAAGCCGCCGGGCAGGCTCGAGAACGCGGCGGGATCGGCCCAGCGCTTGACCTGCGAGCGCAGGTAGGCACGCGCCTGCGGCGACATGCGCGCGACCGCATTGAACACCTGCAATCGGGCCGCGGCGATCCTCTTCAGGCTCTCCTCGCCCAGCTTCTTGCCTGCCGCCTGGGCGGCGAGCGACGTCTGGATGCCGTCGTAGGCCTCCGCGATCACTCGCGTCGCGGCGACGAATTCCCGCAGCACGGCCGGCGCGACGGCGTCGGCGGCGATCCCGAACATCTCCCCGATCGCGCCTGCGAGCTTGCTCATGCCGGGCGCCATCCACGCGCCGACCGCTCCCGCCACCGGAGCGAGCATCCGGACGAAGAGCTCTCCCGACGCCGCCAGCGCCAGGTCGACGACGAGCGTCCGCGCGCCGGCGAGCGCCGCCGTCCCGAGCACGCGGCTCTGGTAGAACTCGCCGCCGAACACGGCGACCGAGTGAATCGACGCCAGCCCGATCGTGATCTGCATCGAGACCGTGAGTTGCGGCAGGTCCATCTCGCCGGTCGGATCGATCCGGTTGACCGGGTCCGCTCCGGCGTACTGGTACCGGTGCAGCGTTCTGGGCACCGAGACGTCGCCCGGGTAGGGATCCCGCGATAGGAACCGCCCCACCGAGGGATCGTACTGGCGCGTCCGCAGGTGGTAGAGCCCCGTGCCGTCGAGCCGCTCGCCGCGATACCGGTGCGGAAACGAGTCGTCGCCGGCGACGTGCGTCGGCGCTCCGAACGCGTCGTAGCGGTATGTCCCGCCGATCGCGCCGGTCCCGTCGGCGACCGCGTGCACATTCCCGAACGGATCGTCGAGTGCGAACGTCGTCGATCCGCCGCGTGTCGCCGCGAGCACGGCGTCGCCCACGACGTAGCGCGCCGCCAGCGCCGCGGCACCGTCGCGTTCCTCGAGGACCTGCGAGTGTCCGCTCGGGTTCCGCGCGTCGACGAGGAAGCGAACCACCCCGGAAGGCGAGCTCGCCCGCACCCGGTGACCGTCGGCGTCGTAGCCGTACTGCACGCTCGTCGCGCCACCGACGATCGACGCGAGTCGGCCCAGGGGATCGAAGCCGTACTGCACGACGTCCGCCCCCTGCGTGCGTGCGACCGGCTGCCCGTTGGCGTCCCAGGTCCACGTCGCCGGCCCCTCCGTGATCATGCGGTCGTCACTGTCGTACGTGTAGATCGTCGGCACGCCGGCACGGACGGCCCCGAGTCGATTGCCCACCGCGTCATAGGTGTAGCTCGCGCTGCGCGCCCCCGGTCCGGTCCTCGCTTCGGCGACGACGCGACCCTTCGCATCGTAGGTCCACGTCTCGACCGAGCCGTCGAGCGCCGTCACGCTGGAGCGGCGTCCCGCCGCCGTGTAGCCGATCGTCCACGATCCCAGCACCGTGCCGCCCGCGGTCCGCTGCGTCGACAGGACCGGCCGGTACCGCGCATCGAGCGTCGTGTCGGTGACGATGCCGTTCGGATCGACCTGCCGCACCCGGTTGCCGAGGAGGTCGTACGCGGCGACGTGCGCCCCCTCCGGCGCCGTCACGGCCGCGAGTCGGCCGAGCGCGTCGTAGACGTAGCCCGTCGCTCCGGACGGCGGGGCGATCGAGACGATCCGATCCGCTGCGTCGTGTGCGTAGGACACGACCTCCCCGCCGGGATGCGCGATCGCGGCGATGCGCCCCGCCGCGTCGTAGGTGTACGTCGTGACGCCGCGCTCGTCGGCGGCGCTGGTCCGCTGTCCGTCCGGCGCGTACGTCCAGGCCAACGTCGCACCACCCGGCAGGATCGCCGCGACCTGGCGATCCATCGCGTCGTAGGTGATCGTCGTCGCGCGCCCGAGCCCGTCGGTACGCGCGACGACGTTGCCGACGGCGTCGTACGCCTGCGACTGCGTGGCGCCGCCCGGGTAGCGCCGTTCGAGCATCCGGCCGAGCGCGTCGTAGCGGAAGCGTGTCGCTCGCCCGAGCGCATCCGTCTGGACCACGCGATTCCCGGCCTCGTCGTACGCGTAGGTCGCGTCTCCGTCCAGACCGGTCACCGAGACGAGGCGGCCGAGAGCGTCGTAGGCGTAGGTCGTCGCCTGTCCCTCTTCGTTGACGGCGCCGATTCGCCGGCTCGCGCTGTCCCACGACGTCTGGACCTGCGTGCCGTCGGGATGAATGCTGCGAATGCGGCGCCCTTCCGCGTCGTAGACGTGGGAGGTGACCCGCCCGTAGGGGTCGGTGACGCTCGCGGGCTGCCCGTCCGGGTTCCAGGCGGTCGTCCACGTCGGCCGCACGAGCGGCCCTCCCGGACCGTCCGCCACGCCGGGCTCGGCGACCTTCGTCCGTCGGCCGGCCGAGTCGTACTCGAAGTCGGTGCGCTGGCCGAGCGGGTCGATGGTGGCGGCTACGCGTCCGCCTGCCGTGTAGATCGTGCGCGTCGTCGCGCCCCCGGGGCGTATCCTGCTCACGACGCGTCCGCGTTCGTCGTATTCCCACGACGTCACCCGTCCGGCGGCGTCGGTTCGCGACAGGAGATCGCCTTCGGCGTCGTAGGTCCGGGTCTCCGTCGAACCGTCGGGATACGTCGTGCGGACGAGCCGCCCGAGGGGGTCGTATTCGTACGCGGTCCGACGTCCGAGCGCGTCGATGTTGGCCGTCACGTGACCGGCGGCGTCGTACTCGATCCGTCGCGTCCCTCCCGCCGGATCCGTGACCTTGACCAGTCGATCGGACGCGTCGTACGCGTAGCTCGTCGTCAACGCGGTGAGCACGCCGTCCATCGTCCTGAACTGCGTCTCCGACAGGCGGTTCCCGTTGGCGTCCCACGCCTGGTCCACGCGCAACAGGAGCGAGTTCCCGGCGTCGAACACCTCGTCGCGGACGACGCGGCCGTGCGCATCGCGGGTGGACACGACCTTCGTGCCCATCGCGTTCCGCCGCTCGATCGGCAGTCCATTGGCGTCGTGGACGAAGGTCAGGGTCCCCGCCCCCGGGATCGAGGCCGAGGTCGGATTGCCGTTCGCATCGTAGGCGAACGTCGCGGTCTTGCCGGACGGGTCGGTCGCGGAGCCGAGCAGACGCCGCGCGTCGAAGACGTACGTCGACACGAGGTTCGCACCGGCCGGGTCGAACGCGACGCGGGTCGGCACCAGGTTGTCGAAGGTCGCCTCACGGCGCAGGCCGTCCGGGTCCACGCGGACGGTCTCGTTCCCGTCCGCGTCGTATTCCCAGGTCGAGACAGCCAGTACGGGCGTTCCCTCGATCGTCACGACGCGCTCGGCCCGCGTCACGTTGCCCTGCGCGTCGTACGCGTATCTCGACTGCCGGCCCAGGCGGTCGGTGACGACTTCCTCGTCGACGCCGGGCGTGCGCCCGTAGGTGATCGTGTGGCCTTCCGCATCGGTGATCGACACCAGCCGGCCCTGGTCGTCGTAGTCGTTGCGCATCGAGCGCACGCCGCGGGCATCGTAGGCCTCGATGAGCCCGTGCCGGCGATCGTAGGCGTAGCGGGACGACGCCCCGGTCGCGTCGACGTGCTCGACGAGGTCGCCATTGCCGTCGTACGCGTACGCCTGCGTCCCGCCGTTCGGATCGGTGATCGCGACGATCCGCCCCTTCGCGTCGCGCGCGAACGCGATCCCCGATCCGTCGGAGTGGAGGATGCCCTCGGGACCGAACGTCACGGTCGTGCCGTTAGGGTCCGTCACCTTCGTGACGCCCGCGGCCGGGCCAAGCTCGATCTTCGTGCCCTCGACGGTCGTGTAGCGGTAGAGCTTCGGCGAATACGTGTCGAGCGTCGTGTCGTCGACGAGTTCGTCCAACGCGCCGCCGTTGACGATCAGGAGGTCGGGATTGGCGAGCGCCTCCAGCCTGCCGCGCGTTCCAGGGCGCGCGACGAAGCCGGTGACGGACGTGAAGTCGAGCGACCCCAGGTTCGCGGTCGGCGCGACGACCATGTCGAACACTTCGACGCGCCCGTCGGGAAGCGTGACGCTGACCTTGTGTTCGGACGTCGGCACGAGCGAAACCGTCGGACCCGAGACCTGGCGCACCCAGCCGGTGCCGAGCACGCGGTTGGCCCGGATCCGCAACGTGTCCAGGCCGAGTCGCCAGCCGAACCCGAAGTCGCGCGACGTCTTGTCGCGACTGTCGTAGGTCCTCGTGACCGTGAGCGGGATGCCGGCAGCGGCCACGTTGAGGTCGCGGTAGGACAGCGTGAACAAGCCGATCTTGCGCTGCCCGGTCGCCTGCACCGTCGCGCTCGCCTCGGAGACGTTCTCGCCCCGATCGAACACCCGCAGCCGCAGCGTGTAGAGGTCGTTCACGAGCACGGTGGGGTCGAAGGTCCCGAGCACGCCGCCGGCGATCGGCGCGGTCCCCTCGCCGATCACCGTCCACGCCTCGTCGCCCGCGAGCGCGAACGCGAGTTCGTAGCGCAGGAAGTTCGGGTCGGTCGCGGTGCCGGTGACGTCGACCGGGCCGTTCACCGAAGCCCCATCGACGGGCGCGTCGATCGCCGCGACGGGCGGCGTCGCGTCGCCGGGCGCGAGCGCCGACACCGCGATCGTCGCCTGACCGGTCCTGCCGCCGATCGTCGCCGAGACCGTCGCCCCGCCTGCGGTCTTCGCAAGCGCGGTGCCCGTCGCGTCGACGCTCGCGATCGCCGGCGCGGAAGACAACCACGTCGCCGCGTACGTCACGTTCGCGCTGGTGCCGTCGTCGAACACCGCGGTCGCCATGAACGCCTGCGTCTCGCCGACGAGCCGCGCGAGCGGTCCCGGCCCGGGCTCGACGACGACCTGCGCGACCGGCTTCGCGAGCGGCGCGCCCGCCGACACCGTCAGCGCGACCGGCGGCGCGGAGCCGGGCAGCAGCATCGTGCCGAAGTCCGGCGACTGCGCCATCACGTCGCCCGCGGGCACGGTCGGCGAGAACACGGTCGACACCGACGTCGTGAGCCCCAGTGCGCCGATCGCCGCGTTCGCCTGCGCGAGGGTCTTGCCGACGACGAAGGGCACCGCGACCGGCTGCGGACCCGTCGACACGGTGAGGAACACCGCGGCGCCCTGCGCCACGTCGGGCGCGCCGGCGATCGGGTCTTGCGCGAGCACGGTGCCGGCGGGCGACGCGTCGGCCACCTGCTGCAACAGCTGCGGGTCGAGCGCCGCGGCCATGACCGCCGCATTCGCGTCCGCGAGCATCAGGCCGACGACGTTCGGCACCGCGGCGCCGGTCGTCGTGAGGTTCACCATGAAGGACTGCTCGGCGTAGGCGCCGAGCGAATCGGTCACGCGCAGGACGACGAACGTCCAGCCCCAGCCGCACGGGTAGCCGTAGGAGCCGCAGGTCGGCTCGAAGCGGATGCGTCCGCCCGCCTCCATCGTCACCCACGCCGGCGCCGACACGAGCGACCAGGTCAGCGTATCGCCCGCATCCGGGTCGATCGCGGTCGGCTGGTAGTAGTTCGTGACGAGGCCGCCCGGCGGCGTCGGGGCGAAGCGCTGCAGCAGGCCGGACGGCGGCGTCGACGTGATCACCGGCGGCCGGTTCGCCGGCGCGATCTTCACGAACACGGTCGCAGGCGCGCTCTCGCCGGCGCCGTCGTCGATCGCGTAGGTGAAGCTCGTGCCCTCGGTCTCGCGCGGGTCGCCGACCGTTCCCTGCTGCGCCGGGTTGCGGAACTGCACGGGAACATTGGCGTTGAGCTCGGCGTGGCCGTTGCCCGAGAAGTCGCCGTTGACGAAGTTGACCTGCGGATGGATCGCCGGACCGGGGAGCCAGTCGTTCGGCGCGCCGCGGAGCATCAGGTAGCTCAGCCGGTCGGGACCGGATACGTTGGTCGCGACGATGTCGACGTGGCCGTCGGCGTCGGCGTCGACGAGCTGCACGTCGTGTCCGATGTAATAGCCGCCGTGCAGCCCCGACGAGGGATGCGACGCGCGCACGGCGCCGGTGCGACCGTTCAGCACGACGATCTCGCTGTGCGAGTTCGTGACGACTTCCGGCACGCCGTCGCCGTCGAGGTCGTACACCTGCGCGTTCGCGGTCCCGGAGTAGGCGGCCGCACCCATGCCGATCTGGCCGGGGATGAACGCGTAGGTCCAGCGGATGCGCCCGTCGGCGCCGATCGCGTACACCCTGCCCTGCGTGTTCCAGACGAACTCGGGCGCGCCATCGCCGTCGAGGTCGGCGATCGTGAGCCACGAGGTCCAGTAGGTCGGCAGCCGGATGCGGCGCTTCTCGGCGCCGGTCGCGCCGTCGAGAATCAACAATCCGTTGAACTTGTAGAGGTCGCCTCCGTATTGCCCGCGCGGGCTCGCGCCGCTGCCGGTCTTGTCCATCGCGAGGACGTGGACGATCTCGGGGCGGCCGTCGCCGTCGAGGTCCGCCGCGAGCGCCTGGATCGGCTCGATCTCCGATTGCCACAGCAGCGTCCAGGCGCCGCCGACGTTCTTCCAGACGTCGCTGCCCGACACGATCTCGGGCGCGCCATCGCCGTCGACGTCGACGGTGAACGGGGCGAGCTCGCGCGTCGGATCCCACGACGCCTGCGACAGGTTCGACGGATTGGGCGCGGTCAGGATCGACTCGATCGTGCCGTCGCCGCGCATCAGGATCGTCGCGCGGCAGGCGACGTTGTCGTCGGCCGCGAGTCCGGTGAGCGCCCGGCAGCCGGTGCTGCGCGCGGGGCCGGTCACCGGCTGGTAGTAGCCGGCGTCGGCGCGCAGCGTCTGGCGGAACAGGATCGTCGGCGCGGCGCCCGGCGCGAGCCGCGCGACGTGCATGCTCGCGTACTGCGCGCCCGCGTACACGTGCTGGAAGCGATCCTCGGTCGACGGCGGCGCGCCCGGCGCCAGCACGTCGCCGAGCGGCCGCGAGACGCGCTCGGACATCCACTTGACCGCGCCCGTGCGTCCGTCGAGCGCGAAGATCCGGTCGGCCGGCGCGTAGCCGGCGGCGAGGATGTTGCTGTCGCGCTCGCAGGACCCCAGGTTGCCGATGTACTCCGGCACACCGTCGTCGTCGACGTCCGCGAGCGCGGGTGCGGTGGTGGTCGCGAATCCGAAGCCGCAATCGGCGTAGCCGGTCCGATCGATGTCCCACAGCGTCGCGCCGGTGCGCAGGTCGACCGCCCGGTGGCCGACGAACTGGCTCGACAGCACGAGGTCCGGATAGCCGTCGCCGTTGACGTCACCCACCACCGGGAACGTGTTGACGATCTGGCCGGATGCATCGTTGCGCCAGGCTTCGGCGAGCCCGAACGCGGGGGCGGGCACGCTCGAGGGCGCGACGAACGTGAACGCGCCGTTCGCGCCGAACGCCGAGAGCGTGCCGAGCGCGGGGTCGGTCTTCTTCACCGCCGACACCGGCCCGCCCGACGGGTTCTGGTCGTTCGCAAGCACGCCCGCCGCCGCAACGACCAGCGTTTCGCCGACCCGCACCTCGTAGGCGTCGTCGACCGCGACCGGGGCCGCCGCGGGCAGGAGCGTCAGGGTGAACGACGTCTGGTCGGCGAGCCCCGCGACGTCGCGCACGCGCACCGTGACCGTGCGGTCACCCGCGCTCGCACCCCCCGTCGGCCAGCGCAGTTCGTTGCCCGAGATCGTCATGCCCGGAGGACCGGCGACGAGCGAGAAGGTCAGCGTGTCGCCCAGGTCGGGATCGGTCGCGACGATCCGCCGCACGAAGGTCGCGCCGCCGCGCACGACTTCGTTCGCCTGCGGCGCGATCGTCGGCGGTCGGTTCGTGTGCACGACCGTCACGTTGAAGCTGCGCGACGCGCTCGCGCCCGAGCCGTCGGTGACACGCGCGGTGAACGGATGCGTGCCGAGTTGCGCAGCCGTCGGCGTCCAGTCGACGAGCGGCGGCGGCGCGAGCGATGCGCCCGCGGGCGCGGTCGGCAGCGAATAGGCGAGCGCGTCGCCGGCGTTGCCGTCCTTCGCCTCGAGCACGATCTGCAGTCTCGTTCCCAGTTCGATCGTGCGGTCGGCGATCGAGGCGAGCTGCGGCGCGCCGTCCTGCACCGTGACCGTCGTCGTCGCGCTCGCGACGAGTGCGCCGTCGTTCGCGGTCAGCCGCAGCACGTAGCTGCCCGGCGCATTGAACGACACCGACGACGTCGGCGAGGCCGGGTTCGCGAAGCTCGCGACAGCGCCGGGCGGTCCCGAGTCGAGCGTCCACGCGGTCGAGAGCGCGCCGGGCGGAGTCGGCAGCCCGTCGTCGCTCGCGCTCCCCGCGAGCGTCGCGGACGCCGGCAACGTGATCGTCCGGCCCGGACCGGCGCTCACGTTCGGCGCGAGGTTCCCCGTGCCCCCGTTGTCGGTCCGAACATCCGCGTCGATGCGCAGGTGCAGGTTCGCGTCGTCGCCCTGCACGAACACGGCGACGATGTCGGCGTTCGGCGCGCCGTCGCCGGACGGATCGCCGATCGCGGGAGCGACGCCGGCCCAGTCGCCGGTCAGGCCGTCGCGCACGACGCCTACCCACCAGGCGCTGCAGCAAGG
>WBZU01000329.1_pt1 | contig 42926 bp, 32 predicted proteins | sample 5204311 | NCBI WGS metagenome assembly WBZU01 (sample SAMN12344359, study PRJNA552823) | activated sludge metagenome | biome: Activated sludge suspended growth; feature: Nitrification reactor; material: Wastewater; isolation source: activated sludge from nitrification reactor of wastewater...
TGGCGCCGCCCTTCGCTGACTTCTCGCCATGCCCCCGCGAAAACCGACCTACGAGCTAGAATCAGCCGCCCGCGCCGAGCGCATCGATCTCACGCTCGATGCCGCCGGATGGGTGCTTCCTTCGCCCCAACTCCGGCCGTTGCACGGCCCTTACCGCACTGTCGAGGAAACCACGGACAACGGGCCGGCCGATTATGCCCTCTGGCTGAACCGGCAGGTCGTTGGCGTGATCGAGGCCAAGAAGGTAACCCTTGGCCCGCAGAACGTCCTCTGGCAAGCAGAAATGTACGCTCGAGGATTACGCAACCCCAAGTTCAATTTCGACGGCCTAGGCTGCCCGTTCATATACTCGACCAACGGCTCGGTCACGTGGTTTCACGACGTACGGCGTCCGCTCAATCGCGCCCGGCAAGTCGCAGGGTTTCATACGCCGAATGCGTTTCGCGAGATGTTCTCGTGCGACTTCGATGCTGCTTGCGATAAGGTGCTCCACTTGCCCCACGACCATCCTCATTTGAGGCCCTATCAAAAAGAGGCTAATGCGCGCGTGGAAAAAGCCATTGCGGCTCGGAATCGCAGTCTGCTCGTCGCGATGGCCACGGGGCCGGAAAAAACCTTGACCATTGTCAATCAAATTTATCGTTTGATGAAAGCGGGCGTCGGCAAGCGTATTCTCTTTCTTGTGGATCGACGTGCGTTGGTGGTTCAGGCAGTGCGCGCTTTCTCTGCCTTCGATGCGGAATCGGGGCAGAAGTTCAACCAAATCTACGAAGTGTACTCGTCACCCTTTCAAACCGAGGATTTCGGGGATGAGGAAAAATTCGACGCCAAAGTCATGCCGCAAAGTTATCTGACCGATCCGCAGTCCGGGTATACGTTCGTGTTCGTTGCGACCATTCAGCGGATTGCCATGAACGTGCTCGGGCGCAAGGCGATATTTGGCTTCGGGGAAGAACTTATCGAGAACGGTGCCGATCGCCTCGATATTCCGATCCACGCCTTCGATGTCATCATCTCGGACGAGTGCCACCGAGGCTATACGTCGCACGAAATTACCACGTGGCGACAGACGCTGGACCACTTCGACGGGATCAAGATCGGGTTTACCGCCACGCCGGCAGCGCATACGAACGCGTATTTCAAGCATAAAGTGTTCGAATTCGGGGTTTGTCCAGAGGTGTGCGGCGACAGGCGATGAGAATTCATTAGGTCGTTGTACGCATTGGCGAGAGTTCCGTCGGGCCTTCATTCTGCTCTCCAACAGCCAACCGAATGACAAACCGGCTCCCTTTCTCGTGCGTTTCGTCGAGGATCACGTCGCCTCCGTGCGAGCGCGCAATTTGTCGCGCAATGGGCAAACCGAGACCCGCACCGGGCATATCGTCCGCTCGCTCGTGGACCCCCCTGTAAAACGGCTCGAAGATACGATCGCGATCCGCCGTAGCCACGCCGGGCCCTTGATCCACCACGGAAATCTCGACATTGCCGTCACGCCGCCGAAGAGTTACCTCGACGTGCCCTCCTTTGGGCGAATGTCGTACGGCATTTTCAATCAAATTGCGCAGCATTCTTTCGAGGTTGCGGGCATGGCCATCCACGATCAACGACGGCTCCCCATTGATCTTCACCGTCGTTTCCCGCTCCTTGGCTTCCCACGCAACAGCCTCCACGGCCGTCCGGGCACTTGCGACCATGTCGACAGGCTCCGTGAAATCCTGTGCGGTTGCGCCGAGACGCGCCAATGCGAGCAAATCCTCCGTCATGAGCTTTAATCGCTTGGCGGCGTCGTGTGCCTCTTCAATGGCTTGCCGATAAGCTTCCGCGCCGCGTGCTTTGCGTAATGCGTGCGAGAGCTCCCCATAAAGCGTCGTCAATGGCGAACGTAATTCATGGGCCGCCTGCGCAATGAAACGTTGTTGTGACGCAACCAAAACATCGAGCCGTTCAATCATTTCATTGATATCCCGACCGAGCTGCGCAATTTCCGCATCGCCCGACCGTTGCGCGACACGCGCCGATAAATCCCCCGCCGCAACCCGACGAACCACCTGCGTAATGGCCTCATGCTCGCGCGTCAATCGACGAACAATCCACGTCGCAAGCAGCACCGACCACGCGACGGCCACGAAAAACACCGTCATCATCGCTCGCGTGAGGAATGACGCGTCGCCATCGAGGTCCGTTCGGGGAGCCGCAAGCAAAAGCCGAGTTCCCGGATGATTCGGAATCGACACCAACACGCCACGCAGATGTTCCCCGCGAAACCACAAATCAAAACATGCGGTCGAGCCCGGTCCGAGCGTCTCGAGAGGCGGCGGCGTGCCGCCGAATGTCGGCGTTATCGCGAGAACCTGGCCATTTTCCGCGAATATCGCTCCATATTTGGTTAATGGCCCGACGTCATTCGCCGCCGGACCAGGCCGATCGCTAATCGCCAATTCATCCCCGCCAAGCGCCGATGCTTCACGCGCCTCCTCCGCGGCTTCCGCTCGTAATGCTTCATCGAGCTGCTGCTGTTGCGATGCATTGACGGCAATCGAAATGGCCATCAATGCGCCGCCCAGCGTCGCGACGGTCATGACCGAAACTGCACCTACGAAGCGCCTTCGGAAGCTCATGCCGCACGCTCCGCACGCAATCGATACCCCACACCTCGCACCGTTTCAATCATCCACGAAAGATCCCCGAGTTTGTCCCGGAGACGGCTCACGTGAACTTCCACCAAATTCGTGCCGGGATCGAATTTCATCTCCCACACCGACGATAACAACTCGGACCGCGGCACGCCTCGCCCAACACGAAGCGCCAGATGCAAAAGCAACGCGTATTCGCGCGTCGTCAGGTCGAGCGCAATCCCGCGCAGCAAGACCCGGCGATTCATCCGCTCGATTTCCAATTCGCCACAAACGAGCTTCGAAAATGCCGACGAACGCCGCACGAGCGCCTTGATCCGAGCCAGCAATTCTTCGACCTCGAAGGGCTTTGTCACGTAATCATCCGCGCCGGTTTCCAGCCCCAGAACCCGTTCACGCACCTCGCCTCGCGCCGTGAGCATGAGAATCGGCGTCACAAGACCCGCCCGACGAAGCTCGCGACATACCGATAACCCATCGATATCGGGCAGCATCCAGTCGAGGAGGATCAACTCGTACATTCCCGTTTGTCCGAGTCGAGCCGCATCCGAACCCGTGGAGCAATGGTCGACGACATAACCCTCTTCCACGAGCACCCGCGTCACGAACCTAGCCACCTTCACATCGTCTTCGACCAAGAGCACTTTCATACGCGCGGCGAGGCGTAGCAGATTTTCGGGCGTTGCCACGGGACCATGCGCAACTGCGCCGGAACATTACGCAAATGTAATGTTCAGCGTAAGGACACGCGCGATCTCGGGGACTACGGTCCCGTCGCAATGCTTGAACGAAGAAACCTTGTCTCGAGTGTTCAAATCACGGCGCTCGTCGCGCTCGCTTTGCTGGGCGGTTGCAGCAAACAGGCCGAATCGAGCCCACAAACTCCGATTCAATCGTTCCCTGTCGCTTCGCCCGAACGGACCGATACGTTTTTCGAGCGCGAATACGTCGCCGATATAAAAGCCGTTCGTTACGCCGAAGTGCGCTCGCGCATCAAGGGCATCCTCGAGTCCGTTTCCGTCGACGAGGGACAAACGGTAAAGGCGGGACAAACGTTGTTCTCAATCAGCGCGCGGGATCTCAAGCAAGACGTGGTCGTCGCGCGAGCCGCAGCGGCCGGGGCCGAAGCCGAACTCGCCGCCGCGAAACTCGAACGCGACAATGCCAAGTATTTGCTGGAAAAGAAGGTCGTTTCCGAGACGGAGCTGAAAATTGCCGAATCCAAGGTCAATACGCTGAAGGCCAAGGTCGACGAATTGAAGGCGAGCACGGGACGTTCCAGTATCGAGCTTGGTTTTGCGCAGCTCAAGGCCCCATTCGACGGCGTTGTGAATCGCATTCCGCGCAAAGACGGATCGGCCATCAGCGAGGACGAACTGCTCACGACCGTGACCGACACGCACGAGGTGTATGCGTATTTCTACATTTCCGAGCGCGAATACCTCGAATACATGGCCAAACCCGAAGCCGAGCGGCCGAAGGAAGTTTCGCTCAAACTGGCCGACGGGAGCATTTTTCCAAGCGCCGGCGTGATCGACACGATCGAGAGTGAATTCAACAAAGAGACCGGCAGCATTGCATTTCGAGCCAAGTTTCCGAATGCCGGCGGCCTTCTCAAACACGGCAGCAGCGGCAAAGTGGTGCTGAAAATGAATTTGCCGTCGGCCCTGATGGTGCCGCAAAAGTCCACCTTCGAGGTGCAAGGGAATTTCTACGTGTATACGCTCGATGCCGACAATACGGCCAAAGCTCGCAAGATCGTGCCGAAACTGCGCTTGAAAGATGCGTTTGTCATCGAAAACGGCCTCGAACCGACGGATCGTTTCGTCGTCGAGGGTGTGCAGAAAATCAAGGAAGGCACGCGTATCGGTGTGCTTTCTGCCGATAACAAATCGGTCGGAGGCTGATCCGTGCTCACGACATTCGTCCGCCGTCCCGTTCTATCCGCCGTCATTTCGATCATCATCACGTTGCTTGGCTTGCTTGCGTTGAAACGCATGCCAATGACGCTTTTTCCGAGCGTGGCCCCTCCCGAAGTCAACGTCACGATCGAGTACACGGGCGCCAATGCCGAAACCGTCACCAAAGCGGCCATTGTGAAGCTGGAACGGGCCATCAATGGTGTGCCGAAGATGAAATACATGAGCAGCGACACCGGAAACGATGGCGTCGGTGTCGTGCAAATTCTCTTCGAAACGGGCACGGATCCCGATGTCGCCGCGGTGAACGTCCAGAATCGAGTCAATTCGATCATGGGCGAATTGCCCGCTGAAGTCATTCGTAATGGCGTGAAAATCGCCAAAGAAGAAAACGCCATGCTGATGTATCTCAGCATTCACAGCACGAATCCGGAGCACGACGAAAAGTTTCTGTACAACTTTGCCGACCTCAACATCCTGGCGGAGCTCAAGCGCATTAACGGAGTCGGTTACGCCGACATTCTCGGGGCGAAAGAATACGCGATGCGCGTATGGCTCAAGCCGGATAAAATGGCGACCTACAACGTCTCGACGGATGAAGTGCTCGAAGTTTTCGACAAATACAATGTCGAGGCCGCCCCGGGAAAAATCGGCGAAAACAGCGACAAGGGGACGATTCCCCTGCAATACACGCTGAAGTACACGGGCAAATTCAATACCGTCGAAGAATACGGGAACATCCCGATCCGTTCCTCGGCGAATGGTGAAGTCCTCAAAATCAAGGACGTAGCCAATGTGGAATTCGGGACGATGTATTTCGACGTCGAAGCGAAATTCAATGGCCGCCCTGCGGCCTCGATTATGCTCAAGCAGCTTCCGGGATCCAATGCCAGCGAGGTCATTGCAGCGGTCAAAGAGCGGCTCGCGACGCTGAAGCAGGAGTCGTTTCTTCCGGGAATGGACTACGACGTCAGCTTCGACGTGAGTCGTTTTCTCGATGCATCAGTCCACGAGGTCGTCAAGACGCTTCTCGAAGCATTCGTGCTCGTCTTCATTGTCGTGTTCTTGTTTTTGCAGGATCTACGCGCAACGTTCATTCCGGTCATCACCGTGCCCGTGTCGCTCATCGGCACGATGATCTTCACGCAATTCCTGGGCTTTTCGCTCAATCTGATTACGCTCTTCGCATTGGTGCTCGCGGTCGGTATCGTCGTCGACAATGCCATCGTCGTCGTGGAAGCCGTGCATCACAAGATGGAGCACGAGCACCTTGGACCGCGGGAAGCGACCGAAGCAGCCATTGGAGAAATCGGTCCGGCCATCATTGCCATTACGCTCGTCATGGGATCGGTCTTCGTGCCGCTCGCATTCATTGATGGTCCGGCAGGCATTTTTTATCGACAATTTGCGCTGTCGATGGCCATTGCCATTGCGTTGTCCGGGATCATCGCGCTCACGCTCACGCCCGCGATGTGTGCGACGATTCTGCGACCGCACGACTCCAATCCGAAACGTTCGTGGCTCGGTTGGTTCTTCGAACGCTTCAATGCACGTTACCTCCAATTCGAGAACGGTTATGCGGGTATCGTAAAACGCACGGCGGCGCGGCGTCTCGTCGTTTGGACGATGTTCGGCGCGTTCGCAGCAGCAACCGCGGCAGTCGCGGGAAAAGTGCCCACGGGGTTCATTCCGAACGAGGATCAAGGCGTGTTTTACGTCAGCGTCACAGCACCGGCGGGGGCCACGCTCGAGCGCACCAAAGAAGTCATCGATGCCATTGAAGCGGCGGGACGCGATATCGAGGGTGTGGAGAGCATTTCGACGTTGGCCGGGACGAACATCCTTTCGGACGGCACAGGTGCCGCATACGGGACTTGCCTGGTGAACCTGAAGCCCTGGGATAAACGCTCGAAATCCGTCGATGAGGTCATTGAAGCGCTCAAACAACGAACCGCGCAGATCCAAGCGGCGGACATTGAGTTTTTCCCTCCGCCGGCCGTGCCCGGATTCGGTAATGCCAGCGGGTTCGAATTGCGCGTGCTCGACAAAACAGGCCGCGGCGATTTTCAAGAAATGCAGCAAGTCGTCGACCAATTCATCGTCGACCTGAAAGAACGACCGGAGATCGGCAGCGCGTTTACGATTTTCAATGCCAACTACCCGCAATACACGGTGAGCATCGATATCGAGCGCGCGGCGCAAAAAGGCGTCACCCCGGAGAACGCGCTGGGGACGCTCCAAACCCTGCTCGGCAGTGAATACGCGACAAACTTCATTCGTTTCGGGCAAATGTACCGCGTGATGGTCCAGGCACTCCCCGAATATCGCGCCACCCCCGAGCAAATCCTGAAACTGCAAGCGCGCAACGATCGCGGCGAATTGGTGGCGTTGTCATCGTTCATGACCATCGAAAAGTCCTACGGCGTAGACCAAACGACACGGTACAACATGTACCCGTCCGCCGAATTGAACGGCGACGGCAAACCCGGTGTGAGCAGCGGCGTTGTGCTCAAAGCCATTCAAGACACGGCACGGGAAAAACTGCCGCGTGGGTACACCATCGACTGGGCGGGTATTTCGCGCGATGAAGTGAATGCCGGCAATCAGGGCCTCCTCGTCGGCCTGCTGGCGCTCGTCTTCGTTTACTTGGTCCTCGCGGCGCAATACGAGAGTTTCCTATTGCCGGCCTCGGTCGTTCTGTCATTGCCGCCCGGTCTACTCGGCGCCTTTGGATTGCTCGCGTTGACGGGACTCGAAAACAACATTTACACCCACATCGCCCTCGTCGTGCTGATTGGTTTGCTGGGCAAAAACGCCATCTTGATTGTCGAGTTTGCCGAACTCCAATGTGCCGGGGGGCGAAAACCTTTCGACGCCGTCGTTGAAGCATCGAGGCTTCGTTTGCGACCTATTCTCATGACGTCGCTCGCCTTCATTGCCGGCTTGATTCCATTGGCCACTGCGAGCGGTGCGGGCGCAGTTTCGAATCGGACGATCGGCACCGCGACCGTCGGTGGAATGGTCATGGGCACGATCTGGGGCTTGATCATCGTTCCCGGATTGTATTTGGCCTGCAAAGCCCTGGCGGCGCGATTGTCGAAATCCGATGTCGCGGTGGTGGCGAATCCCTCGGAGGCGACGGGTTGATCATGCGAACCAAAGCTTTGTTATTGATGGCGTTGTGTGCGCTGACGGGTTGCGCTTCGCTCGATACGTCGGCAAAAGTGCCGGAAGTGAAGCTGCCTGGCGCCTACGCGACAAGTGCGTCCGGACAGTCCATTGCCGCGATGAATTGGAAGGACTACTTCGCCGATGAACACCTCAATGGGCTGATCACGATCGCGCTCCAACACAACTTCGATTTGTTGATGGCTTTGCAGCGTATCGAAATCGCGCGGGCCGGCATCAAACAGACGACCGGCGCGTTGTTTCCCCAAGTCTCGCTCGGTATGGGCGCGGGTATACGCAAGTTTGGCTTGTACACGATGGACGGCTCGGGAAATGCCACGACCGAGATCACCCCCGGAAAACTCATTCCCGTCAACTTGCCCGATTTGTCGCTTGGTTTGCAAGCTTCGTGGGAAGTGGACGTTTGGGGTAAACTGCGAAGTATGCGCGGATCGGCGCGTGCCCAATATCTCGCGACCATTGAAGGGACGAACCTCGTCATCACCAACTTGGTCGCCGATATCGCCATTGCGTATTTCGAGCTGATCGCCTTCGATCACACGCAGGAAGTGCTCGGGAAAGCCATCGCGTCGCAATCGAACATGCTCGAATTGATGCAGGCCCAAAAAGAAGCCGGACGCGCGAATGAATTGGCGGTGAAGCAATTCGAGGCGCAGGTCGTGAGCACGAAAGCGCTGTTGGCGGAATCGTTGTTGGGGTCGCGTCAACTCGAAAACCAGATCAATCTGCTCTTGGGGCGCGTTCCGCAGCCTATCCCGCGTTCCAAGGATCGTTTGCTGCGTGATGTTGCGGCCACGATTTCCGCGGGTGTCCCATCGGATTTACTCCGCAATCGAGCCGATATTCGGGAAGCGGAGCAGCTGGTCGAAGCGTCCAAATTCGATGTCACCGCCGCGCGGGCCGCTTTCTTTCCCAGCTTGACGCTGGGGGCCGGCGTGGGTTTTCAGGCGTTTGATCCGCGGTATTTGTTCATCACGCCCGAGTCGCTCGTATATTCGTTGGCGGGGGGAATTTTGGCGCCGCTCGTGAACCGAAGCGAAATCGAAGCGCAATTCGACTCGGCCAAAGCTTTGCAAGTGCAGGCGCTGTACAATTATCAAAGCGTCATTTTGCGGAGCTTCGTCGAAGTGGCCAACGGGTTCATCGCGCTCGAACGCACCCATGAAATCGTCGAACAGAAAAAGCTGCAAAAAGAAGCCGTATCGCAGACGGTCGACGCTGCCGATGCGCTCTTCCGGGCGGGCAAAGCGACGTATTTGGACGTGCTCGTCGCCCAACAAAACACGCTCGGCACCGAGCTCGAATTGATTGATCGCTTGAAAGAACGGCACATTGCGGCCGTGAACCTCTACCGCGCTCTCGGCGGAGGTTGGCGTGACGCGCATTGACCTGGCGCGATTATGGTCCAACATCGGCGTTTCGATGACGAAAAACGCACCCTGCACAATTTACTTGGTGTACCAAGGAACCTGCGGTAAGGGTTGGGTCGAGACGATTAGGATGTGCCCATGACGCTCTTTCTCACGATTGTCGGTTTCGTTTTTCTCGTTGGCGGTGCCGAACTGCTCGTGCGCGGTTCTGTGCGCCTTGCTGCCGCTGCCGGCATTTCGCCGCTCGTCGTGGGCTTGACCGTCGTCGCCCTGGGAACGAGCGCTCCCGAGCTTGCGGTGGGCATTCAATCGGCTCGGGCGGGACAACCCGATCTCACCTTGGGAAACGTCGTCGGGAGCAATATCTCCAATGTGCTCCTGATCCTGGGCATTGCCGCGATCATTACGCCCCTCGTGGTGCATCAGAACCTGGTTCGTCTGGATGTACCCATCATGATTGGCTCGGCGCTCCTGATGCTCTTGCTCTGCGCGGATGGAACGATCAGTCGTTACGAAGGCTTCGCGCTGATCACGCTGCTCATTTTGTACATGACGTGGTCCGTGCGCGCGAGTCGCAAAGAGACGAAAACCGTCAAAGAGGAATACTCCGAGGCGTATGGGCAGCCCGAAAAGAAATCAATGCATCCGGCTCTGGCTTTCGGCTGCGTCATCGTCGGTCTCGTTGCGCTGGTCATCGGTGCGGGATGGCTCGTCGATGGGGCTGTCGTCTTGGCGAAAGCGCTGGGTGTCGGTGAATTGCTGATTGGTTTGACCGTGGTCGCCGTCGGCACTTCCTTACCCGAGGTTGCGACATCGGTCATCGCGAGTCTTCGAGGTGAACGAGACATTGCCGTGGGCAATGTCGTCGGCAGCAATATTTTCAATGTATTTGGTGTCCTCGGTGCTTCGGCCGTATTTTCACCTCGAGGCATTCCGGTTGCGCCGGCGGCGTTTCGCTTTGACATACCCGTCATGATCGCGGCTTGTGGAGCGTGCCTGCCCATTTTCTTCCATGGCCATCGTATTGCCAGGTGGGAGGGCGCTTTGCTCCTCTTCCATTACGTGGCATACGTCGTGTATCTCGTCCTGACGGCGACTCAGCATGCGGCGTTGAAACCCTTCACGCTGGCCATGATGGTGTTCATTCTCCCGCTCACCGCAATCACATTGGGCGTCATCGTCATTCGCGAGTTTCGATCGCGGTCGAAGACTGCCGCCTCCACACGAGACGACGAGTAATGGGCGCCGCGGAGTTACGGTAAATTATCCCTACAATGCCGTTTTTCGGTGGTCCCCACGGCAGCCGACGACTCCCAGGCTCGAAACGTGCATTCGCGTCCCGCATGGACGAGCTGCTCACGATTCAGGGATCGCTTGTGCGGTTGCTCGACTCGATTGTCGCTCGGTTGCCGTTCGTATTGGCCGGGCTGGTTTTCCTGATGATCGGTATCCTCATTGCCCGGCTGGCGAAGTCGTTGGTCTCGCGCGGAGGGAAAAGGGCGCATCTCGATTCGGGGTTTGTCAGCCTCATTTCCCGCGTTGTCTCCGCGGCGGTCATCCTCACGGCGCTGGCGGTGGCGAGTGTGATCATTTTTCCCTCCCTTCGTTGGCGCGATCTCGTCGCGGGCCTCGGAATCAGCTCGGTCGCCATTGGATTTGCGCTCAAAGACATTTTGCAGAACTTCGTGGCGGGCGTCTTGCTTTTATGGCGCCGACCCTTTCGCATGGGGGATCAAATCCGAACGGGTGAATACGAAGGTACTGTCGAAGATATCGACGTCCGGTCGACACGGATCAGAACCTACGACAACGAACTCGTGGTCGTACCGAATGGCGAGGTCTATACGAAAGCCATGATTGTCCGTACGGCGTTTGGCCATCGGAGGGTGCGCTTGGAGGTCGGCATAAGCTATTTCGATGATATCGATGCGGATCGGGAGGTTATCCGAGGCGCGGTGTCGCGCACCGAAGGCGTGCTCTCCGAGCCCGCGCCATGGATATACGTTCAATCGCTCGGGGCCTCGAACGTCGAGGTGGCCGTGCATTTCTGGACGCACGCGACGCAATCGAATGTTCTTCGAGTGCTCGATCGCGTCGCGACCGCGATCAAAATGGCGCTCGATGCTTCCGGCGCCGACGCGGCTTTTCCACGGGTCACGGTCCATTGGGATTCGATGGATGAGGTGTCCACGGACACCTCGCAATTCGTGAGAAAAGCAGGGCGGCGTTCGGGTCGTGTCGTGGGTTGAGCGCGTTCTCATTTCTCGATTCCCTCGCGCAAGCGGACCACGACCGTGATATGCACGCGGCGTGTATTGACTCGCCACGAGCGATAACGTCACTGCTGTGACCGAAAAGGTCACGCCCGTGACCGTGAGAACGCTCGTGGCTCGAGTTCCGGGCTGGGTTTGCTCTGTTTGTCCGGCATTTCGGGCCCGGATACGGCCGAGCAGCTCCTGCTTCTGCTCGGCAAACGCCTTGGCTCGCGTCCGCCCGACGACAAACACCCTTACGGACATGGGCGAGAGTATTTCTTTTTTGGGGTTTGAGCGTGGCGATGGTTTCGGTGGCGGGATGTCGGTATACGAAGGCATCACGCATCTCACGCACCCGACCGCGCTCAAAAGCGCCTTTGGGGCGTATATCGTGGTTGGAAGCGCGTTCCTTTTCGAGGGGACATCCTTGGTGTTCGCCTTGAAAAAGATTTGGAAACTGAATGGGCAAAAGCCATTTTGGCAAGCGCTACGCGAAAGCACGGATCCTGGACTATATACCGTCATGCCGAGGATTCAGCGGCGATCACGGGTTTGGCCATCGCGTTTGTCGGGGTATTGCCGACCGAAATGACCGAAAACACCATTTATGACGGCATCGCCTCGATATTGATCGGATGCGTGCTCGCTATGGTGGCCCTATTTTTTGCGTACGAACCCCGCAGTTTGCTGGTAGGCGAAAGTGATCCCGATGTGAATCGCGCTGTGCAGCGATTGGCTCGAGCGGAACCCGCGGTGCAAAGTGTCGATCGGCCGCTCACGATGGTGCTCGGACCAGCCGAAGTGCTGGTCAATGTAGATATTCAGTTCAACCAGGGGCTCAGTACAACTGAGATTGCACGCACGATCGAACGCGTGGAAGAACGATTGCGCCAAGAGCATCCCGAGATCACTCGAATTGGCATCGAAGTCCGCACGCACAAAGCGTGAACTCGCGGAATCTCGGCAATCCGCAGGCGCAATTCGCGAACCTCTAGCGACCGAGCTTCCTGGTGGGTACCAGGGCCCGCCGACGACACACGAGCGCGACGACGAGCGCGGCCATGGCCGTGGTGAATTGTGACGAATCATTGCTGAATGAGCCAATTCGGCAATCGCAGCCGCCTTCATTACCGATATTGTTGCCACCCGAACTGCTGCTGGAAGCTTCTCCCTGACCCGCGGAGCTGCCGTGCCCACCGCCACCCAAACCACCCATGCCACCCGAACCACCCATGCCACCTGAGCCACCCATGCCGCCGTGAACGACGCACATGCCATTCGCGCACGTCCCTTCGGGGCAGGTCGTGCCGTCAGCAGCCGTCGCGTCTGCAGGGCACTCGTTGTCCGTTCCGTCGCATTGCTCCGCCATATCGCAAACGCCCGCCGCGGCACGGCATTCGGTTCCCGCGGCGCGCTTCCCATCGACGGGGCACTCATTCGTCAGGCCATCGCATTGCTCCGCCATATCGCAAACGCCCGCCGCGGCACGGCATTCGGTTCCCGCGGCGCGCTTCCCATCGACGGGGCAATCGCTCGTCAGGCCATCGCATTGCTCTCCCATATCGCACGCGCCTGCGACAGCACGACATTCGGTTCCCGCGGTAACCTTGGAATCCGCAGGGCAGTCGTTCGCCGTACCGTCGCAAACTTCGGGCACATCGCACCAGCCTGCAGGCGCGCGGCACTCAGTTCCCGCAGCCAACGGTGCGCACGTGCCATCCACGGTCGCGCCCGTTGCCACCGAGCATGACTGACATGTCCCATTACATGCGGCGTCACAGCAAACGCCGTCGCCACAGAAACCGCTCGTGCATTCGGTGCCAACAGCACACGCATTGCCATTTGCTTTCGCCACCACAAACGCGTATGCCGCTCCCTGGTTTGTGAACGTTCCCACGAGCGCCGTGTTGCTGGCGAGCGACACCGACCAACCGAACCAGGTGCCTGCCGCGCCGTCATTCACCGCGAGTTTGGCCTGCTGGGCCCATGTCGTTCCACTGCGCTCGAAGACGTATGCCGAACCGTCGTACGGATTCCCCGCGTTTCTATCGAGGTACGCCCCCACGAGTGCCGTGTCTCCTGAAAGCGATGCCGAGATGCCGAAGTAATCCTCCGCCGCACCATCGCTCGCCACGAGTTTGGCTTGCTGGGTCCACGTCGTTCCATTGCGCACGAAAACATACGCCGAACCCTGAAGTATGTTGCCTCCGATCTCGTCATCGCGCGCCCCCACGAGCGCCGTATCGCCCGATAGCGATACCGACCGGCCGAAGTAATCTTCCGCCGCGCCGTCGCTGGCCACGAGTTTGGCCTGCAGGGTCCACGTCGTGCCATTACGCACGAAGACATACGCCGCCCCCTGGTTCTTGTTGCCGCCGATGTCACTCGCCGCCGTGCCCACCAGCGCGGTATCGCCCGAGAGCGCTACCGAATTGCCGAAGCCGTCGGAAGTCGCGCCATCGCCGGCCACGAGTTTGGCTTGCTGGGTCCATGTCGTACCATTGCGCACGAAAACATAAGCCGAACCCTGGAGCAGATTTCCCCCGATATCATCGCCGTACGCCCCGATGAGCGCCGTGTCGCCCGACAGCGCCACCGAAACGCCGAAGTAGTCGGACGCGGCGCCATCACTGGCCACGAGTTTGGCTTGTTGCGACCACATCGCTCCGTTACGGACAAAGACGTAAGCGGAGCCCTGGAGGATGTTTCCGCTGATATCATTGTCGTACGCCCCCACGAGCGCCGTATCACCCGAGAGTGATACCGAATTGCCAAAGAACGGATTTCCCATGCCATCGCTAGCCGTGAGTTTGGCCTGCTGGCCCCACAGCTGCGGGTCGTTCTGCAAGGGAGATGGGAGCGAGCCATGTTCATTCAACAATACGCTCGATCCTTGCAAATCGACTGTTGCCACGAACTCTTGCGGTGACTTTTGCCCGTTGAACGGGGTGGGCTGGAGCTTGAGGAATTGTTCGGGACCCGTCTCAGTGCCGCATGCGGCACTGAGCACAATCGCTACCGGGATGTACATGAGCCGAAATAGGGAGGCCATTGGTTTTTTCCTTCGGAGCGGCATGCGTAAATCTCCATGTTTGTTCGCGTGGTTTTCATCATGTAGCAGAAGACAGCAAGATAATGGGTTGCAAGGCGTTCAACAACACATTTGAAAACACACCGCTCGTTATCCGCCACAGCGTGAGCTGTAGCTGCGTTTTGAAGCTCGATGCTCGAATATTACGCGGGCCGATAATCCTGCGGCAAAACGATATTGCTTAATCTGGCCCAGCCGAACCTCACAGCCACGAAGCGGCACGCGAGCGCCCATGTTGCACCCAACGTCCGCCCCAAGCGCAGACTTTGCAACACGGTTTTCCCCCGCATTGGGCTGTGGAAAGTCAGGAGCGACGACGGCCGATTTCTCGTCCTTCGGGATTGTCCGGCGTCGGAAGATTCGGGCCTGGAACGTCGATTTCAGGTTTTGGGAGGGGTTTGTCCGGTCGTTGTTCGATATCGAGCCCGGCCGGTGGGTTGATCCCCCGGGGAACTTCGACTTCCGGACCGGGTTTGCCCGGTTTGTCCGGCATCTCGGGCGTCGACGGCGATGGACGTTGAATCGTCATGCCGCGTCCATGCAGCAAATCCGCATTTGCGCCACTGCTTCCGCCCCATGAATTTGACGCCATGCTTGACGCAAAGGCGTCCGCCATCAATACACAACACCGGACAACGCGCAATGCAATGAGGGCGCATGGCCAGGACGAGCTCCGAGCGACCGGTCGTAGTCTATGTGGCCATTGCCGCGAATCTGGCGATTACGATCACCAAGTTCATCATCGCCGTCATGACTTCGAGTTCCAGCCTTCTTTCCGAGGCATTTCATTCGACGATTGATACGGCCGATCAGCTCCTGCTTTTGCTTGGAAAGCACCTGAGTTCGCGTCCGCCCGACGAAAAACATCCTTATGGACATGGGCGGGAGTATTATTTCTGGGGTTTGATCGTCGCCATTGTGCTTTTTGGTTTCGGCGGTGGAATGTCGGTGTACGAAGGCGTCACGCATTTGATGCACCCCGTCGCACTGCAGAGTGCATTTTGGGCCTACGTCGTGCTGGGCGCCGCGTTCTTGTTCGAGGGGACATCGTTGGCATTTGCATTGCGAAAGCTCTGGAAACAGAAGGGGCGAACGCCATTTTGGCAGGCGCTGCGCGAAAGCACCGATCCCGGACTTTACACGGTCATTGCCGAGGATTCGGCGGCAATGACGGGATTGGTCATCGCGTTTTTCGGGGTCCTTCTGACCGATATCACGGGAAATACCGTATACGACGGCATTGCGTCGATTCTGATCGGCGGCGTGCTCGCGACGGTCGCCCTCTTTTTGGCCTATGAAACCCGCAGTTTGCTCGTGGGCGAAAGTGACCCGGACGTCAGTCGCGCCGTGCAGCAATTGGCCCGGGCGGAACCTGGTGTGGAAAAAGTCGATCGGCCGCTCACGATGGTGCTCGGGCCCGATGAAGTATTGGTCAATGTCGACATTCAATTCAAACGCGGGCTGACCGCAAACGAGATCGCGCGGACGATAGAACGTCTGGAAGAACGATTGCGCAAGGAACATCCGGAGATAACTCGAATTGGTATCGAAGTTCGCACGCCCAAGGCTTGATTCGTCCGGCTCGGGTTGGTGCGACAAACTTCTGCACCCGAAAATGCCATCACCGCGGTGCGCTTTTTGCCACGAAGCCGGTCATGGGTTCCAACGACCGAGAACATGCGCAATCCGCCGGGCAACGTGAGTCCACGAAAGAACCGATGGTCCGGATGGCGGTCGAGCATTACGCGCCGTACCGCTGGGTCCACGCGGCCATTGCCGCCCTCGCCTTGTGGCTCATCTTCAGCCCATTTACGCTCGGGTATTCGAGCAAGGCGCTTGTTTGGAGCGACGTCATCAGTGGCTGCGTAACGCTTCTTTTGTCGGCGATGGCATTAAAGCGGACACGCGGCCTCGTTTCGTGGCTCATTTCGATCGTCGGCTTGTGGCTGCTTTTTGCACCGCTCGCTTTCTGGTCCCCGAATGCCGCAGCATATACGAATGACACACTCATCGGCGCGTTGCTCATTGCCTTCGGCCTCATCATTCCCATGGGCATGAAAATGTCGGGCACCGAAATCCCTCCGGGATGGTCATACAACCCGTCGGCATGGCCGCAGCGCGTGCCCGTGGTCGCGCTGGCATTCGTGAGTTTCCTCGTGGCTCATTACATGGCCGCATTCCAGCTCGGTTACATTTCCTCGGTATGGGATCCCTTCTTTGGCCGGCAAACCGAGCAGGTGCTTACTTCGAAAGTATCGCGCGCTTGGCCCATCTCCGATGCGGGACTCGGTGCGATGACGTATATGATCGAATTTCTCATGGGGCTCATGGGGGACCAACGTCGTTGGCGGACGATGCCTTGGATGGTCGCCGGATTCGGGTTTGTCGTCGTCCCTTTGGGCATCGTGAGCATCACGCTCGTCATGATGCAACCCGTCGTCGTCGGAGCCTGGTGCTCGCCGTGTTTGTTCACGGCGGCCGCGATGTTGCTCATGATTCCGCTGTCGCTCGACGAAGTCGTGGCGATGATTCAATGCATCGTGCGAAAAAAGCGCGAAGGTCACTCGGCGTGGCGCGTGTTTTGGCTCGGTGCCCAGATGGAGGACGATACGCCGACGTGGCCGGCGACTCGGCCGGTCGTTTGGAAGCCTCGAGGAATGCTCTGGGGTTTTACCAATACGTGGACGTTGTGGCTCAGCGTGGTCATCGGAATTTGGCTCATGATGGCGCCGGCATTCTTTGGAATCGGTATTCGGGAGAGCGCGGCGAACAGCGATCACGTGGTTGGCGCATTGATTGTCGTGGTATCGATCATTGCGCTGGCGGAGGTCGCTCGTCCTGTGCGATTTCTCAATATTCCGCTTGGAGTTTGGTTGTTGATTACGCCGTGGTTCCTCTCCGGAGCGACGCGTTCATCGCAATGGAATGGTGCGCTCATGGGGCTGGCCACCATTTTGCTCAGTCTCCCCCTGGGAAAACTGCGCGATCATTATGGGAAATACGATAGCGTGGTCATTTGGAGCCCGCGACGAACTGCTCGGGATCGGCACGCTCAACAGCCATGGGGCCCCGAGCCGTTGCAGCGTAAACCATGACGTTCGGATGAATCCGGTACGGCCGTTTCATGGGGGCATGCGCGTTGCAGCATGAGGATCACGCGCCTCGGTAATCGAGGGAAGTGTCCGGATGGGGGAATCGAAAATGGCGAAAAACGCAGCGCAGATCATGATTGACCGGCTGACGGATTGGGGCGTCGAGATCATTTTCGGTCTGCCGGGCGACGGGATCAATGGACTGATGGAGGCATTGCGGGTACGTCAGGAAAAAATCCGCTTCGTGCAAGTGCGCCATGAAGAGGCTGCGGCTTTCATGGCTTGCGCGCACGCCAAGTTCACAGGCAAACTCGGGGTTTGTCTCGCGACGAGCGGTCCGGGCGCCATTCATCTGTTGAATGGGCTCTATGACGCGAAAATGGATGGCGCCGCCGTCCTGGCGCTGACCGGACAAACATATCACGACCTGATGGGAACGCATTATCAGCAAGAGGTCGACCTGATTTCGCTCTTCAAAGATGTCGCGGTATTCAATCAAATGGTGACGGGGGCCGTACAAGTTCGCGCACTCGTCGACGCCGGTTGTCGTGCAGCCCTGGCCGAACAAGGCGTCGCCCATATCAACTTCCCCGTCGATCTGCAAGAACAAACGTGCGACGAAGATCAACCGTCGAGCAGCAAAGTGCACGGTCACACGGCGTCGTTATGGACGCCGCCCACGCGTATACCGACGCAGGATCAAATCGGGCTGGCGGCGGATTTGCTCAATCATGGGCAAAAAACAGTCATTCTCAGCGGACGCGGGGCGCTCGGGGCCGGAGAAGAGCTCGAGGTTTTGGCGGATCGATTGGGGGCGCCGATTGTCAAGGCGCTTCTCGGTAAAGCCGTCGTGCCCGATGATTCGCCGTATACGACGGGCGGGCTGGGATTGCTGGGCACGCGGCCCTCCGAAATGGCCATGGAAGAATGCGATACGCTGCTGATGGTCGGCACGCAGTTTCCCTATTTGAATTATTTTCCCGAACCCGGGCAAGCTCGGACGGTGCAAATCGATCGCGATCCGCGCCGCATCGGCCTTCGCACTCCGGTCGAAGTGGGTCTGGCCGGCGATGCGAAAGCGACGCTTCGCGCGTTGTTGCCGTTGCTTCGTCGCCGCGAAGATCGGTCGTTTCTCGAATTCGCGCAATTTCGCATGAAAGAATGGCAGGAGCTGATCGAGGATCGCGCGACACGCTTGGATGTACCGCTCAAACCGCAAGTCGTCGCCGGCCGATTAAATGATTACTTGACGGATGACGCGATTGTCGCAACAGACAGCGGGACGATCACGACCTGGGCCGCACGGCATATTCGTATGCGGCGTGGAATGATGTTTTCGTGCTCGGGTCTGCTCGCGACCATGGCCCCCGGGCTGCCGTATGCCATTGCCGCGCAACTCGCTTACCCGCGACGGCAATGCGTCGCGTTCGTGGGTGACGGAGGTTTTACGATGCTCATGGGCGAGCTCGCGACGGCCGTCAAATACAAATTGCCCATTCGCGTCATCATCATCAAGAACAATACGCTCGGCCAAATCAAATGGGAGCAAATGGTTTTTTTGGGAAATCCCGAATATGGCGTCGAGCTTCAGCCCATTGATTTCGTCAAATTCGCCGAATCCATCGGGGCGATCGGCGTTCGTTGCGAGCGGCCCGAGGAGGTCGATCGGGCGTTGTCCACGGCATTTCGAGCCCAGGGGCCGGCGTTGGTCGAAGCGGTGGTGGATCCATTCGAAGCGCCGATGCCTCCGATGATCAAGCCCAAGCAGGCGCTCCACATGGCCGAAGCTCTCGCGCGGAGGCAGCCGAATCGCGTCAAAATTGCATTGACGCTTTTTCGCGACAAAATTCGGGACCTGTTTTGACCGTCGAGGGGAAAACAATGCAAACCATTTCTCTTCGCAAAAACAAAGACGACCATTCTCAGGAATCCAAACATCTCGCCCTGGCGCTTCAATCCGCAATGCGCGGTGAAGTCAGGTTCAATGACGGATCACGCGCGCTCTATTCGACGGATGCGTCCAATTACCGGCAGGTTCCGATAGGCGTCGTCGTGCCTCGCGATATCGAAGACGTGATCACCGCCGTCCGAATTTGCCGCACGTTTGGCGCCCCGATCCTCTCTCGAGGTGGCGGAACGAGTTTGGCGGGGCAATCATGCAATGTCGCGGTGGTGCTGGACTTTTCAAAGTACATGCGCCGCGTGCTCGAAGTTGACCCGGAAAAACGAATCGCTCGTGTCCAACCCGGTGCCGTGCTGGATGATCTTCGGCGACAAACAGAACAACATCACCTCACCTTTCCACCGGATCCGGCGACGCATGCCTGGAACACGCTCGGAGGCATGATCGGCAACAATTCCTGCGGCGTCCATTCGATCATGGGCGGACGCAATGGCGCACGCACGTCCGATTACGTGGAAGAATTGCTCGTTTTGACCTACGGCGGCGATATTCTGCGCGTCGGACGAACTCCGGACGACGAACTCGAGCAAATCGTGCGGGCCGGCGGGCGTCGGGGGACGATCTATGCGCAATTACGCGCGCTCCGAGATCGCCATGCAGCGCGCATTCGCAGCCGATATCCGAATATCCCGCGGCGCGTCTCGGGCTACAACCTGGACGATCTTTTGCCGGAAAACGAATTTCACGTCGGGCGGGCATTGACGGGTTCCGAGGGGACGTGTGTCGTGATTCTCGAGGCGACGGTTCATCTCTTACCGAGTCCTGGAAAACGAGTGCTCATGGTGCTCGGTTATGAAGACGTGTATGCCTCGGCGGATCACGTGGGCGAGGTCTTGGAAGCCGGGCCGATTGGGCTCGAAGGAATCGATCGCAAGCTTGTCGATTTTCTTTCACGCAAGCATATCGACAAAGCAGACGTCGCGTTGTTGCCGGGCGGAAATGGTTGGTTGCTCGTCGAATTCGGCGGCGACACGCATGAAGAAGCGAAGGACAAAGCCCACGCGCTCGAGGCGCGTTTTCTGCGGAATGGATCCGCACCGCAAATCAGGATTCTCGAAAACGAAGGCGAGCAAAAGAAGATTTGGGAGGTACGTGAATCGGGTTTGGCGGCGACGGCGCATGTTCCCGGGATGCATGAAGCTTGGCCTGGATGGGAAGATTCCGCAGTTCCGCCGGAAAAACTCGGCGTCTATTTGCGTGAATTTCGGGGGCTGCTCGACAAGTTCGAATACGATGCCGCGCTGTACGGTCATTTCGGCCAAGGCTGCCTGCATTGTCGCATCGACTTCGACTTGAAAACGCGCCCGGGAATCGACAAATATCTCGCATTCGTGGACCAGGCGGCGGATTTGGTCGTCCGCCATGGAGGGTCGCTGTCGGGTGAACACGGCGATGGTCAGTCGCGGGCTGCGCTATTGGAAAAAATGTACGGCAAAGAGATCGTCGAAGCATTCCGCGAATTCAAGAGCATTTGGGATCCGGATGGGAAAATGAATCCCGGCAAAGTGGTCGATCCCTACGGAATCGATGAAAACCTTCGGCTGGGCGATAACTACGCGCCAATCGCGGTGAAGACGCATTTTCAATTTCCTGAAGACGGTGGAAGTTTTGCCCAAGCGACATTGCGTTGTGTGGGTGTCGGCAAGTGCCGACGAACCGACAGCGGCACGATGTGCCCGAGTTACATGGCGACGCTCGAAGAAAAGCATACCACCCGGGGCCGCGCGCGGATGCTCTTCGAGATGATGAACGGCACCGAATCTGCGAATGGTTGGGACAACCCCGACGTAAAGGACGCGCTGGATCTTTGTTTGGTGTGCAAAGGTTGCAAAGGCGATTGTCCGGTACACGTCGATATGGCCACGTACAAGGCGGAGTTTTTGGCGCATTATTATGAACGTCATCGGCGCCCCATGTCCGCATTGGCGATGGGACTCATCCGCACGTGGGCGCGCATGGCGTCGTTCGTGCCGCATTTGGCGAATGCCGTGTTTCGGTTGCCCATTGTGGGAAAACTGCTCCAACGCCTCGGAGGCATCACCACGAAGCGCCGGATGCCCCAATTCGCGCGGCGAACGTTCAAGCGCTGGTTTTTTGCGCAAAACGATCACAATGTCTCCGGCAAACCCGTGATTCTCTGGGCGGACACGTTTCACGACCACTTTCACCCCGAGGTCGCCCAAGCAGCCGTACGTGTCCTCGAAGCTTCCGGCCATCGGGTCCTCGTACCGCGGGCTTCGCTATGCTGCGGCAGGCCATTGTACGATTATGGAATGCTCGAAAGCGCCAAACAGACGCTAAAGGACGTGCTCGAGACGCTCCGTCCGGCCATTCGCGCCGGGATTCCCGTTGTCGGTTTGGAACCGAGCTGCATATCGGTGTTCCGCGACGAACTCCTCGGCCTCTTTCCCCACGATGAAGACGCACAACGCCTGGCGTCGTCGTCGTTCCTGCTCGGCGAGTTCTTGCACGACGAAGGTTGGCAACCTCCGCGGCTCGAACGAAAGGCCGTCGTTCACGGGCATTGCCATCAAAAATCGGTGCTGCGTTTCGAGGCCGCGACGTCGCTTCTGCAAAAAACCGGTCTCGATTGCGACGTGCTCGATTCCGGTTGTTGTGGACTGGCCGGTTCGTTTGGATACGAGAAAAACCATTACGATATTTCACGGACCATCGGCGAGCGCGTTTTGCTTCCCGCCGTGCGTCAGGCCAATCAGGATACGCTGATCGTGACGGATGGTTTCAGCTGTCGGCAACAAATCGAGGAGTTCACGGGCCGGCGCGCGGTACACGTCGCCGAGGTGCTCGACATGGCGATACAGGAAAAACGCCGGAAGGAGCCGCGACCCCTGATCAAGCGCCAACCGACAAAAACGAACCGGACATTTCGGGCGGCTGCGACGATTGCCGCGGGATTGGTCGTTGGATTCGGGATCGCCCCGGTGCTTCGAGCATTGCGAGTTTGACGGGTTTTTCAAACCGCAAACGGTGCCGCATCCGCGCGGCGGAATTCCAGCCCGAGCCCCGGTTGCGAAAGATCGGGAGCGAGCTTGCCGTCGTGCGGTGTCGGCGCCCCCTCGAAAAGCATTCGCTCGATCCGCACGTGGTCGTGAAAATATTCCAAATGGCGAACGCAACCAATCGCGCAGCCGAGATGCGTGTGCAACGACGGCGCCGTGTGGCCGGAAAGCGGAAGCGAATGAGCATCGCAAAGCGCCGCCACCTGCAAAAAACCCGTCATGCCTCGACAACGCGTGACGTCGGCCTGAAGCACATCCACTGCCCCGGCATCGAGCATCGTGCGAAAATAGAATGAATCATATCCGTATTCTCCCGCCGCAATGTCCATCGTCGCCGGCGCTCGATCGCGTACGAGACGCAAGCCGGCGAGATCATCCGACGTCACCGGTTCTTCGAACCACGCCACGCCAAATGACGCAAACGTGTTCGCCATTTCGAGGGCTTGTTTATGCGAATATCCTCCATTGGCATCCACGAAAAGCTCGACATCGGGCCCCAGGGCCGCTCGGGCCGCGCGGACGCGAATGGGATCGGCTTTGGCGTCGCGTCCCACCTTCATTTTCACCATCGTGAGCCCTTCGTTGCGATATTCGTCGAATTGAGTTTCCAGCTCGGCCATCGAATACGAGGTAAATCCTCCACTTCCGTAAATAGGCACGGCCGATCGAATCTGACCCAAAAGACGCACGAGCGGCAAATCGAGCAAACGGGCTTTCAAGTCCCAAAGCGCGATGTCGACCGCGGATATCGCCATTGCGGCAATACCTCGCGTCCCCAGATTACGCAACGAACGGACCATCGCCTCGTGCGCTGAAGCAATGTCCAATGCGTCCCTATTTCGCACGACGCCGGCCAGTTTGTCCTGAATGAGTCGCGCGGTGGAAACGTCGGCGTAGGTAAAACCCAGGCCGCAATGTTTTCCGCTGGTCGCTTCGACGACCACCAAGGTTGTGGAATCCCATTCGAGCGTCCCGTCGGACTCGGGTTTGTCCGTCGGGATGCGATACGCGGACACGTCAATTCGTTCGATCGGTGTATTTTCGCGAAATGCCGTCATATCGTCGATGCGGGTGCAACCAACGTGCCTCGAAACGGCGGCACACGTGCTGCACCGGTATCGACCGCAGCGAGGAGACGAGTATGCGCGACAATTGGATGGCTCATGCGACGGTCGGCGTTTTGGGCGGGGCATTGGGAACGGCGATGCTGATGCAAGGAATGAAAGCCACGCAAAAACTGCCGATTCGTTTGCAGCCGACACAACCGCGGAAGGACCCGGGCGAATTCATGGTCATGCGGTTCGAACAAATTCGCGGCAAACCATTGCGTCGTACGCTTCGGGACGTCGTTGTGCACGGACTGCATTGGGGATATGGCATGACGAGCGGTTTGGTGCTGGGGCTGGCGACGAGTCGCCGCCACGTTCCGACGCTGCGGTCGGCATTGCTCGCGGGAACTGCCGCCGGCGCGGGCGTCGGGGCCGTAGGGTATATCGGCTGGCTTCCCGCGGTCAAATTGACGCCTCCCATTACGAGGCAAGGCGGGCGGCATATCGCGGCGTCCATTCTCGGGCACGTGGCTTTTGGGCTCGTCGCCGTCGCTCCCCTTCTTTTGCTGGATCGCCGGACGCACCGATCATTTTGGAGGCGTGCGTGGAGGCAATTCACTTGACGCTTGCAAATAGGGAGGAAACGACATGAGCAAACCTGTGGGATGCAAGCGCTGGGCGATTGCCGAAGGATACATTCCGGCTTGGAGTCACGGTCGTGCGCCGGAAATGGTGAGTCACGAGGCGGTTTGTCTCTTGAATGCATCCGAGCACGACGCCCATATCGAGCTCACGGTGTATTTCGAGGAGCGTGCGCCCGTGGGGCCGTACCGAATCGATGTGCCCGCGGCGCGGACGAGACACGTGCGCGTGAATGAATTGACGGATCCGGCGCCCATACCGGTCGGCGTCGCTTTCTCCATGGTCATCGAATCCGACGTGCCGATCGTCGTACAACACACGCGACTCGATTCGCGCCAAGCGGAAAACGCGTTGATGACGACGATCGCCTATTCGGAACGTTGCGGTCTTTAATCGAAAACGATTTCGATCTCGCCTTCGGTCCGCACCACGGATACTTGCACGCAATGATCGTCCTTTCGGTGAAAAGCAATGTCGGCGCGACCATTGCCCACACGGATTCCCGTCATTTCGAGTTGCGTTACATGCGGTGGCAACGTGGGATTTTTGATGCGCAGGCGGCCATTGAATCCGTCGGGTTCGAGCCCGAGAAGCGAACTGATCATGAACGGAATCGCGCCCGAGGCCCAAGCTTGCGGATGACACGCGACGGGATAACGAATCGGCGTGCCATATCCTTCGCGAGGAAATCCGCCGAAGACTTCCGGCAAACGGTGAAGTGGAAAATGCGTCGCCGCTTCGATCATGCCCGCGACGATACGCACCGCTTCCTCGTGAAAACCATATTTCTGAAGACCGGCGACGATCAACGCGTTATCGTGCGGCCATACGGTGCCGCGATGATATGAAATGGGATTGTAGCCTTTTTCGTTCGCCGCCAATGTGCGTATGCCCCATCCTGAAAACATTTCGTTCGTCAGGAATTGCCGGACTGTTTGGGCGGCTTTGTCTTCGTCGACAATACCTGAAAAAAGTGCGTGCCCGGGATTGGACGATAACACGCCGACCGGTTTGCCCCCGTTCGCGAGAGCCAATGCGTAAAACCCACGCTCCGGCAGCCAGAAATCGCGATTGAAACGTTCCTGTAGCTCGTGCGCTTCACGTCGAAGACGATCGGCGGTCGCCTGCTCGCCATTACGTTCATACAAATCCGCGATTCCCAGCCGCGCCAAATACGTGTACCCTTGCACTTCGACCAATGCAATGGGCGGACGGACGACGTGCCCCTCCTCGTCGACGATCGCATCACCCGAGTCTTTCCATCCCTGATTGATGAGCAGATCTCCGGCTTCGGAATGATAAGAAACGTAGCCTTTGATCAAATCTCGTTCGCCGTACTTCGCAATCCAATCGAGCGCGGCGTCGACGTTGGTATGCAGCTCGCGAAATAAATCGAGGCGACCGGTCCAGGCGGCATGTCGGGCAAGCAAAATCAAAAAAAGCGCCGTCGCATCGACAGTCCCATAATACGGCGTATCCGGGATTAGATTGAGGTTCGCCAATTCGCCCACGCGAAACTCGTGCAAAATCTTCCCGGGCTCTTCATCGCGCCATGCGTCGACCTCACGTCCTTGATGTTTCGCCAAAAGGCGCAGCGTCCGCTCGGCGATTTGGGCATGATACGGCAAGACAAACAGCGCCGAAATGAGGCTGTCGCGGCCGAAAAGCGTCGTGAACCAAGGCACGCCCGCGGCAAAATACGTTTCGCCATCCATCGGTGTACGCAACATGAGCAGATCGGCGAAAGATTGTTCGAGGATCGTATCGAGCACCTGGTCGTCTGTCCGAAGATGCGTTCGTTCGTCCCGGAACGTCGCGTTGTTTTGCAGGATCCGGCGGTGGGCCACCTCGATATCTGCTTTGGCGACAGCGGGCTCCGCATCTTTCCGTTGCTCCGACAACGCGATTTCAATCTTCACCGTTTCACGCGCTCCCGGGGGCAATTGCAGCAACAACTGCGCCGAGCTTTCGTCTTTGCTTTCGAATCGATGCGAAAACGAAATCGTCGTCGTCCGGATGACGTCATCTTTGCCGTGATAAGAAAATACCAATGCATTGTCCTGCCACACCATTGACGCTTTGTCGCCGGGATCGCTCGGTTTCATGCCGCGAACGATGTAGACGTCCTCGAATTCCGCGCGAAATGCCAACGTGAGAGACAATTCGACGGTGTGTTCCAGCGAATAGTTTTGGATCGTCATTTCATCTTGCAGCGTGAGGGATCGACCGTCGATGGCTCGTTGGATCCGAATGGCCAGATCGTGTTTTTCGACTTTTTGACCGTTTGGTGTAACGAACTCCGGGTTCGTCAGCTCGAAAATCGCCTCGTGACCCGAGCGCGCATAACTGCCGAGAAGTTCCAAGTCCACGCCGGACAACCCGATCGCATATCCATTCAGGAATCGGCAATCGTGGTGATACACGCCAAACCCGTGTTCGCCTCGAAATGGCAGCAGACCATCCTGCCGCGTGACGAGGAACAAAGATTCGTCTTTCAGGACAATCGCCTCGGCAATACTTCGCCCGATCGAGGGCGTGCGTTTGGTGAGCACTTGCCTTTTTCGACCGGGCCAGTCATTCGGACGAGCTCGTTCATGGCCCTTCTTGAATTCGCTCATTGGTTTGTCCTTCGCGTTGGCGATGCATCTCCGCATATTGCGTATTGCAGGGCTCGTGCCACCCATCGAGGCACATTCGTTGCACCGAAGATTCTTCATGGGAGCAAACAATCACGAGGTCGTGGTGGTGACAGGCGCATCGGCGGGCGTGGGTCGGGCCGTCGTGCGCGAGTTTGCGAAGTCGAAAGCTCGAATTGGCCTTATTGCGCGCGGTAAAGACGGCCTCGAAGCGGCCCGGCGCGAAGTGGAAGCCGCCGGCGGCACAGCGCTCGTTTTGCCGGCGGATGTTGCCGACGCCGACGCGGTCGAACAATCGGCGACAGCGGTCGAACAAGCCTTCGGACCAATCGATATTTGGGTCAACAATGCCATGCTCAGTGTTTTTTCGCCGGTGCATCTGATGACTCCGGCCGAATACAAGCGCGTCACGGAAGTCACGTACTTGGGATATGTATACGGGACGCTCACGGCGCTCCGCAGAATGCGCCCGCGTGATCAAGGTGCGATCGTGCAGGTGGGCTCGGCGCTCGCTTATCGCAGTATTCCTTTGCAGTCGGCGTATTGTGCGGCAAAACATGCCATCATGGGTTTTACCGAATCGCTTTTTTCCGAATTGCTTCACGACAAGAGCCACGTGCGGCTTTGCATTGTGCAACTGCCGGCGGTGAATACGACGCAATTCGGTTGGGTGCTTTCCCGATTGCCGAATAAACCGCAGCCTGTGCCGCCCATTTATCAGCCCGAAGTCATCGCCGAGGCCATTGCGTGGGCTGCCCGTCATGAGCGACGCGAATTGTACGTGGGATTTTCGACCATCAAGGCCATCGCGGCCGAGCGGATCGCGCCCCGTCTGGCCGATCGATACTTGGCCGCCAAAGGTTACGATTCACAACAGACGGACGAACCCGTGGAAGCCCATCGCGTGGACAATCTTTGGGCTCCCGTGCCCGGGGATCACGGTGCGCATGGCACGTTCGACGCACGCGCACGCAGCAGCAGCGCCGAATTGTGGCTTTCGAGGCATCGAGGACAAATCGCCGCCGGATTGCTCGTTGCCGGAATCTGGGCCTTGGTCGGCCTGGCAAGTGGCGGCAGGTTGCCGTTGCGTTGGCGCTGGTGACCACGCCCATGGCCCCCGAAACGTTGGCGACGGCCCCGAATCGCGGTGTTTTTCGCGCCCAAATTGGTATGTGTTCAAATAATTTGAGTTCAAACGATGGCCGTGCTAAGCGACTTCATGCACCTGCCAAGAAAAACCATCGGGAGACTCGAAATGCTTCAGCGCAGAACCTGGTTGTTGACAGCCGTTGCCACCATTTTCTCCTTCGCCCTGGCACCTTCGGGTTGCAAAAAAAGTGGCCCGAGTGCACAGGCGGAATGGCGCGTCGGTGTTTACCTGAGCCTCTCCGGGGCGGATACGTCTTTCGGCGTCGATACGCGTGAAGGCATCGAGCTTGCGGCCGAGGAGATCAACCGCGCGGGAGGGATCAAGGGCAAACCCATCAAACTCCTGGTCGAAGACGACAAGTCAAACCCGCAAGAAGCATCCAACAAGGTGCTTCAACTCATCAGTCGCGACAACGTCGTCGCCCTGTTGGGCGAAGTTTCCTCGGCCCGTTCGAAGGCGGCGGGGATTGTGGCGAATCGTTATAAAATTCCCATGATTTCACCGTCGTCGACGAACCCCGACGTCACCAAAGTGGGGCCGTTCGTTTTTCGTGTTTGCTACACCGACGACATTCAGGGACAAATGGGCGCTCAGTTTGTCGTAAAAACCCTTGCCAAGAAAAACATCGCCCTGCTGTATGCCTCGGATGACCTCTACTCGTCCGGCTTGGCCCATGAATTCCGCGTCGAAGCCGAAAAACTCGGCGGGAAAATCAGCATCGAAAAGAGTTTCCTCAAAAGCGAAACGAATTTCACGACGTTCCTGAATGAGATTCGTGACGCCAAACCCGAGGTCATCTATGCGCCCGTTTATTACAACGCCATGGTGCCCATCGCCCGCCAGGCCAAAGCCGCGGGCGTACCCGGCGGAATGTTCGTCGGCGGTGATGGCTGGCACGCCGACTCGCTCGTAAACGACGCCGGAGACGAAATCGAAGGCGCCTACTTTACGAACCACTTTTCGCCCGACGTCCCTTGGCCGCATTCGCAATCGTTTGTCAAGGCATACCAGGAACGATTCAAGCATGAACCGTCCGCACTCGCCGCGCAGGGATACGATGCGACGCGTCTTCTCGCCGATGCGATCACGCGAGCCAAAGCGGATACGAGCGAAGCCATTCGCGATGCAATCGCCGAGACGAAAGATTTTCAGGGAAGCACCGGGAAAATCACGATCAACGCTGAACGCAACGCCGACAAACCTCTCGTCATCGTCCAAATCAAGGGCAAAAAGTTCACATACCACTCGACCGTCAACGAGAAGAAATAACGTCTCCCTCGAGGCTGCCCGGGATCGCGAAAGAATCCCGGGCGCCCCGTCCCGTCACGCCAACCGCTCGACCTGAAGGCGCCGATAAAATGCTCGGTGCCACGCATGCAACACGATGAGCGAATACACCTTTTCCTGCGCCATCGTATCGCCTCGGCGAGCTTTCTCGCGTAATGCTTGCACCGGCTCGTTCTTGACCAAACCCGCCGCGGCTATGTTTTCAGGGTCGAGCCAAGCCACACGTTCCGCCGCCTTCGTAAACCACCGCGCCGGAGCGTGAAACGGCGTCTTGCGCGCTTCAATGATGCCCGCCGGCAAATCGTTGCGCATCGCCCGCCGCAACAATTGCTTGTTGAAATTCGGACCGGTACGCAATGCATGCGGAATTCGCGCCGCAAACTCCATCACCCGATGATCCATGAACGGCGCCCGCGCTTCGATGCTCTCCGCCATGCTCGTCCGATCCAAACGCAAATTGATCCGATCCGGCAAACGCAATCGCGTTTCAAAGAGCAACATTTGCGACAACGTGTCCAATGACGCCGCCTCCTTTTCGAGGTCGTCGAAACGATCGTTTGTCACGTCCATACCGAGCAGCGCTTCCCGCTCGCTGCGCGATGAAAAGACGAATTCCTCGTGCGCCAGATATTTCTCGAGTGGCGAGGACGTTTGCGTTTTGGGGTCGTGTACGGTCGCGGCAAACTTCTTGTACCCGGCAAAAAGTTCGTCGCTGCCTTCGCCGGAAAGCACCGTCGTCACGTTCGCCCCCGCAACGGCATGAAATACCGAGGCCGTCGGCAAGAGTGCGTCCGTCGAAACCGGTTCGTCCACGTAATACAAGACATCGTCGAGCTTCGCGGCGTCCTTCGATTCGAGGTGCCAGACACGGTGCGTCGCTCCATAACGCCGAGCGACTTCCGCGGCCGCGCGTGATTCATCGATGTCTTCCCCGCGAAAACCAATCGTGAATGCCTGCACTTCGCGACCTTCGAGGGCTTTGGCTCCCAAGGCAAACACGCTCGCCGAATCGACGCCGCCGCTCAGCAAAAAACCCATGGGCACTTCGCTTTCGAGGCGAGTTTGCACGGCCTGCTTCAATGCGTCCCGCAATTCACCCTCCCATTGGTGCGAGCGCCAAGGGGCATCCGGCTTCGCGTCGTCGTGCTCGAAACGGAGTTTCCAATAATCGACGACGCGCGGCTCGGCGTTCCCCTCGGCAATGAGAATCGTCCCGCTCGCGAGTTTCCGTATGCCGTCGAAAATCGACAATGGCGCCGGGACGTACCCGAACCGCAAATAATCCGCGACGGCCTCCGACGAAATCTTCGGCATTTGATCCTGCACGAGGGCCTTGAGTTCCGACGCAAACCGCAACGTATCGCCGCGTTTTTCGTAATAGAGCGGTTTGAGCCCGGGACGATCCCGACCGAGGATCAGGCGACGTTTGGCGCGATCGTACAGGGCAAACGCGAACATTCCCGCAAGCTCACGAACGAAATCGACGCCTCGTTCTTGGTACAGGTGAATGAGCACCTCGCCATCCACGCGTGTTCGAAACCGATGCCGCTCTTGGAGCTCTTTACGCAGCTCGTGATGGTTGTAGATTTCCCCATTGACAACGACGACGATCTGTTCGTCTTCGCTGTACAAAGGTTGTCCACCACCGGCCAAATCCAGAATGGCCAGACGCCGAAACCCCAAAACGGCATGATCATCGACATACCAGCCTTGAGCATCCGGGCCGCGATGCTTCATCACCTCGAGACTTTTCGCCGGAAATGGGGGCGAGGACAAAGGTTGGCTTGCGGAAAATGCTCCGAGTATTCCACACATTGGTTTCTCCGTGATCCAAAAGGCTTCAGGCCGATTCCGTCTCGTGCACGAGCGGCAGGCGCGGCTTTGCGGAGACAAGAGCTTTTTTGGCTTGTTTGAGGCGCTCCATGCCCGATTCGAAGAAGAATTCGGTTTCGCCGAACGCCGGAACGAGTTTGTCGAACCAGGTTGCCTGCGGATCGAATCGAGCAAAGAATGGTTTTCCCACCCAGGAAGGATCGCGGGCTTGTAAAAAGCGCAACGCAAATACCTTGATGCCGTAGATCTCCGGTATGCCGTCCACGACGACTTTGCCCGGCATTGCGCTCATCGATGGACCACGCACCGTGCGCGCGAGGCCGGACACGCGCGAATAGGCTTCGCGGAAGATGTCGTACGCATTGGCCAAGGGGACCTCGAAGTAATGCCTGGCTCCCGTATCCCGCTCGACGAACATATAATACGGAATTGCGCCAAGACGAACCTCTTTGCGCCACATCGTTTCCCAAACCGTGGGTTTGTCGTTGACGTGTCGAATGAGCGGCGCTTGGCAACGAATCGTCGCGCCCGTCGCCAATACGCGTTCGATGGCGCGTTCGGCCATGGGCGTGGACAATTCCACCGGATGGCTGTAGTGCGCCATGAAGGCCAGGTTTTTCCCGGCTTTGACGACGCGTTCGAACAGACCCAAGAGATCGTCGGCATCCGTATCTTCGACGAAGCGATGCGGCCAATACGCGAGCGCCTTCGTTCCGAGGCGAATCGAAGCGATCTGCGGCAGTTCGAGGAGCGGTTCGACGTAGCGACGCAATACGTTCGTGCGCATGACGAGCGGATCGCCGCCCGTGATCAGAATGCTCGTCACATCGGGATTGGCCCGGACGTATCGGACCAAATCGTCGACTTCTTTGCTGGCAAACTTCAAATCGTCGAGACCCACGAATTGCGGCCAGCGAAAGCAATACGTGCAATACGCATGGCAGGTTTGTCCCTGCGTCGGAAAAAACAGCACGGTCTCGCGATATTTGTGCTGGATACCCGCAACGGGCAAACCATCGAGCCGCGGCACGTTGTATTCGACTTGCCCCGCGGGATGCGGATTGAGCCGGCGCTGGATCTCGCGCGCCCCAGCTTCGACCGCCGCGTCCGAAGCTCCTCCGAGCACCAGCCGCTCCATCATCCCGTAGTCGGCGGCGCTCAGCATGTCCCGATGCGGAAACGTGAGCCGATACATCGGATCGTCCGGCACTCGTTCCCAATCGATCAATTCGTCGATGACGTATTCGTTCACGCGAAACGGCAGCACGGCTGAGACGACCTTCATCATCCGCCGTTCCGATTCGGGCAGAGCTGCGAGTCGCGGGACCGAGTCGATGTCCCGTCGTTGAAATACGCGGAATTTGCTGGTTCGTTGCGCACTGAGCGTCATGAAGCCTCCAAGGATTCGTTTGAGGTCATAAGAATATACTTCGACCTCAAACGGTTGCAACACAAAACGTTCGTGGGGGCGAATTTTTCTCCGCACGCACAAAACAAGGCCGATCGCGTGCATGACGCGTTCGACAAAACCTCCATGAAGGTGCTTGTTGCTGCTGTTGTTCAGCGAGACAGGATTCGCCCGTAGATTTCAGGGTAGCGCGTGACAAACGTATCCGTCTCGTATTTGCCTGGAATCACGACGGTTCGCTTCTGTTTGGCGCGAGAAACATCGATGTCCGCGACGAGCGTCGTCTCGTCTTCCCCCGCGGACGCAAGCGCGATCCCCGTAATATCGTGGATGGCCGAGCGCCCGATGAAGCGAAAGCCATTTTCAACGCCCACGCGGTTGCACGTCACGACAAACAGTCGGTTTTCCGCCGCCCGCGCCGGCGCCATGAACGTCGGCGAAACCTCCGCTCCAGAAGGCCAATTGGTCGGCAGCGCGATGATGTCCGCGCCGTTGAGCGCGAGGACGCGCGACGCTTCGGGGAAGCGGACATCGTAACAGATGAGCACACCAATTTTCCCGATGGCCGTATCGAAAACCGGAAGACGCGAACCACGGACGACGTACTTGTCAAACCCGAGCTCCGGGAGGTGCGTCTTGACGTACCGGCGCATGCGACCGTTCGGCTCGAAAAGAATGGCCCCGCTGTAGAGATCCGTGCCGTCCGTTCCGGCAAACCCAACGATCGCGTGCAGGCCAACCTCGCGGCATGCCGCTTGAATGGCGTAAACGCTCGGATGCGCGACATCGACCGAATCAGGTTCGTTACCGCGAACGTCGATGGCGATGCGCCGCGCTTCGGCCTCGTCGCTTACGGCATATCCCGTCAAAAATGCTTCGGGAAACACAGCCAACTGCACGCCGCGCGCCGCAAGTTCGCGAAGTTTCGACACGGCAAACGATGCGTTTGCCCGAGGATCGCCAAAGACGACGTTGCACTGAACGCTCGCGACGCGAACCATGGTTGACGGAACGGCCGATGTGACCGCAGGATCCATGGGCCGGGTCATGTCAGGCGCCTCATCCAATCCACGATCGCGTCCAAGGCGCGCAACGTCGGTGCGCAGTGGTCCTGAAGAAAACCGGCATCGACCTCCGCACCGCTCGCCAGCGCCGCAAGCGCGCGAGCACCATCGAAATTGACGAGGGCCACGCGCAAGAAGAGTTTTTCCTCGGGAACGCCGAAGTCCGAACCAGGCAGCGTCGCAACGCCGGCTTCTTCCAGGATGCGAGAACAAAGCTCCGGCGAAGTATGAATCCCGTGCCGAGCAAGGCGTTCGGCGAGCGGATCGAAGCTTGGAAACAGGTAAAACCCGCCCGTCGCCGGCCGACACGAAATGCCTTCGGCTTCGAGCGTCCTCTGGAAGGTGCCGCAAACAGCGTCGAGGATACGCCTGGCACCGTGCAAGTACGTTTCGATTTCGGATCCACCTTGGAATGCGCGCACGGCTGCATATTGAATCGGAGCGCTCGTCGCGGAGTAGGTCTCGCTGGCGACGACCGCCATGGCTTCGAGCAACCAACGCAATTCCGTGGGAAATGTCATTGTTCCGAGGCGCCAACCGCCGGCGCCACACCACTTCGACAAACCACTCGCGACGATGGTTCCTTCTTCGTAAAACCTTGCGATCGAGGTATGCCGGCCATTGAATTCGAGCTCCCCGTAAATCTCGTCGGAGAGGGCGACGACGCCGTTTCGTCGGAGGGCTTGGGCCAGCGCTTCGAGCTCGTCGGCATTGTAACTGCATCCGGTGGGGTTGCTCGGGTAGTTCAAGATGATGATGCGGGGTAGGTCTGGTGCGGCACGACAAACTTCGTCGATTTGTTCCGGTAAAACTCGGAAATTCCGCGCCGGTTCGGTGAAGATACGGCGTACCTTTTGACCCAGGATCCGGGCTTGTGGTTCATAGGAAACCCACGAAGGCGATGGCAAGAGCAGTTCGCCCCGAAAAACGACTTGCAAAATGAACATCAATTCTTTCGAACCGGGCCCGACGAGAACATCTTCGGGGGTGGATCGGATGCCGTGCCGAAAGCGATGGTATTGCGCAACCGCCGCGCGCAATTGAGGCAAACCTCGCACGGGAAGGTAGTCCTTCTCCGCCGCGTGGGCGCGAAGCGTTTCGACGACACACGTGGGCACGGGAAACGGCGATTGGCCGAGGCCCAATCGATAGACCGCGCGCCCTTCCGCCGCGAGCTTGCTGCAATGCTCCTGAATGGCGAGTGTGGCCGATGGTTTCATACCGCGAATTCGCGGCTCGAGTGTACTTTCCGCTCGGGGCAATCGAGTCATGGTCAACCACTGCTAGCACAGATCGTTTGTGTGCCAAGTAAATTTCGTGCCGGGCGCCGAACTCACCCACGCTGCCGTCTCACTGTTCGGCTGCAAATCCTGGTGATTTGCAAAAAACGTTGGGGTTCAAAAGAAAATGCTTGCTCCTTCGTCCCCGGCAAACTACTTTGAGCTCATACGAACGAGGTCTTCGTCATGCTTCAAATCGCGTCATTGTTGCTCATTGTGTTTGCCGTTTCTTGCGTCCCGGCGCCCAAGGACGTCCGGTGTACCAATCAGGCCGACTGCAAAAACGTAGATAAACGTTATGGCTACTGCGCCCAGAATCGATGCGTCGAGTGTTTGGACGATCCGGGATGCGGCGAAGGCAGCGTATGCACGGCCGGCCGCTGTGTTCGCACGTGTTTTGACGGGCGGGACTGTACGAGCGGCCAAATTTGTATCGAAGGGCTTTGTGCGGATCGAACGTGAAGCGGAGGTTGAATGAGCCCATCAAATACAACCCGCCCATCTGCGCCTCCCGGCGTATGGAAACCCGCGCAAAAGGCCGTCCGAACGCTTGTGCGTCCCATCGAAGCATTTCTGCACGTTCAGGCGTCGAGCGGCATCTTGTTGCTCATCACCTCGGTCGTGGCGCTCCTTTGGGCCAACTCGCCTTGGCGTGAGACGTACGAGCATATTTGGCATACGTCGTTGTCGATTGGCCTCGGGGGTTGGCGTTTCGACAAACCGCTGCATTTTTGGATCAACGACGGGCTGATGGTCGTCTTTTTCTTCGTCGTCGGGCTCGAAATTCGCCGCGAAATGCACAGTGGCGAACTGTCGGAGGCACGTCGAGCGGTCTTGCCGGCAGCCGCGGCGATTGGTGGGATGCTCGTTCCGGCTGTGATTTATTTCGCGCTCAACCACGCTCATCCGGCGCGAAGCGGATGGGGCGTACCGATGGCCACGGACATCGCGTTCGCGGTCGGCGTCCTGTCGTTGCTGGGAAAACGTGTCCCTCCGGCATTGCGGGTCTTGCTTTTGGCGTTGGCTATTATCGACGACATCGGCGCGATCTTTGTCATTGCGTTGTTTTACTCGACGAACTTCGTCCCCGGCGGGCTGCTCATCGCATTGCTGGGTATTGCGATGACCCGGGGGATGCGTGCGGTTGGTGTACGACGGCCTTTCCTCTATGTTCTCCCAGGGATCGTGGTTTGGTCCGGATTTCTGGTCGCGGGTATCCATCCAACGATTGCCGGCGTGGTCCTCGGACTGCTCACGCCCGTGCGGCCGTGGTATGGTCGGCATGGGTTTGTCACGGCAGCGGAACGGGCCATCGAAAAATTTCGTCGTCAGGCAGGCGCCACGGACGACCCGCACGATTTGGTCGAGCCTCTCGATGAAATCGGCGAAGCTCGTCGCGAAGCGGTTTCGCCGCTCATTCGGCTGGAAACTCTGCTGCATCCCTGGGTGGCTTTCGGCATCATGCCCCTCTTTGCCCTGGCAAACGCGGGCGTGTACCTCGGCGACATCGACTTTTCCTCGGCAAATTCACTTCGATTGTTCGGCGGCATCATCATCGGTCTCGTCGTGGGCAAACCCGTCGGCGTGCTCGCGGCTTGTTTTCTCGTCGTGCGCATGGGCATTACGTCATTTCCGAAAGGCATTTCATGGAAGAGCATCAGCCTGATCGGTGCTGTCGCAGGCATTGGTTTTACCATGGCGATTTTCATCGCCGGACTTGCATTCATGGATGCGAGCACGCTCGGCACCGCGAAGGTTGCCGTACTCATCGCCTCCACCATCGCCGGCGTGTTTTCGCTGGTGCTCGGACGAATGCTGCTGCCCCGTACGCCCCCGAACGACGTTGCGCAAACGGACGATGAGGCGGAATGCTCGACGGAAAAATAGGTATGACGGATATGGAAAGTTCACCCACCCGAACGGTTTCCGAAGTCGCCTCCCCTACCCCGCGTCCTCCTTTTTGGGGGTTCGTCGCGGAAATTCAGGATAAAGTTGCGCTTACGTGCGGTGTTTGTCCGGAAGATCGGGAAGCAACCGTGAGCGGCATGCTCGCTCGAGCGCCGGGCGAGGCGGTCGGTTATTGGCTGAAACTACTCTTGGCGATGGGCATCGCCACCCTCGGCCTCGTTCTCGGCAGCACGGCTGTCGTTATCGGGGCGATGTTGATTTCGCCGCTCATGGGGCCGCTCGTGGAGCTTGGCATGGGATTGGCCGTCGGCTCGCCGCTCCTCGTCCTGCGTTCGACGACGCGTACCGTGGCAAGTGTTTTGGTGGTCGTCGGCAGCGCTGCATTGATCACCCTTGCATTGCCATATCAGGAAGTCACACCGGAGATCGCCGCGCGAACGGCGCCCACGGCGCTCGATCTGCTCATCGCGATTCTGTGCGCGATTGCGGCTGCATACACCACGATCCGGCCCGGATCGGATACGACCGGAACGGCAGCGGGGACCGCCATTGGCATTTCCTTGGTTCCACCGCTTTGCGTTGTGGGATATGGTGTCGGCACCGGTGCGAAAAATATTTCGAGCGGTGCGGCGCTGCTCTTCACGGCAAACCTTTGCGCAATTCTGCTTTTCGCCGTCCTTTGCTTCCTCGGGCTCGGGTACAGTCGAGTGCGGATTGCCGCGAGCGAAGCAACGGAGCTCGAGCTTCACGGCACGGGCGGGATCATTCGGCGCTTGGCCCGCGGACTTCGATTCGTGTTTGGCATGAAGTACGGGCCGCTGCTCCGTGTGCTCATGCCCATGGTTCTCCTTGCGTTCGTCGCGGTACCGCTCGGTGAAGCGCTCGCGCATGTCACTTGGCAAGTGCGCGTGCGCGCGGCCATTCAGCGGATATTGGGGACATTGCCGGAGAACACCGTCCGGTCGACGTTCATGATGGAGCGGGACGAAATCAGCGTGCGTCTTTTTACGTTGGGGCGAGCCGAAGACGCATCGAAACTCGAAAAAGATCTTGCGACTCGCATCGCGGCCGTTGCCGGTTCGATTCCCAAGGTGCAGGTCATTGCCGTTGCCGACTCCACCGCGCTCGAAGCTGTCTCGGCCAAACTCGAGGCGGCGCGTACGCCGCTGCCGGTCATCTCGAAAACGCCGACGCTCGACAGCGCACGCCTCGAGCTCGATCGTGAAGTTGCGGCATCATGGCCCAGTTCGGCGGGCAAACTGCTCGCGACACGTCTGTTGTTTCCTCGAGACGCGCCCTTGATGCTCGAAGTCGTCCATCTTGGCCCGATGCTTGGGGCTGCCGGCGAAGAGCTGCTGGGCGAGCGGATTTCGCGAGCGATGGGCAGTGAGCTGGTCATTCGCGACGTGGCCGTCTCCCCCGAGCCCCTCGTTGCGGAATCCTCGAAAGTACATGCGTTTCTCCGCGCGATGATGGCGCGGTTGGAACACCTCCACGAATCTCCGCAGCTCTACGCCTGCGTCGAAGCGCCCGTCAGCTCCTCACAAAAGCCAACGAAAGAAGCCGAAATGGCGGTGGATCTCTTGCACTCGTTGCCCGCGTATGAATCGAAACGGCTCGTCGTGACGGAGGGCGAACGCTGGCGCATGGTCGTCACGACGGAGCCTTGTACAACGCACGAGCAGCCGCTGGAGGATGCGGATGCAGGTTTGCATGACGGCGGTGACGCAAGCGCGCGATGAAACAGATCCTTGCGTATGATGGCCCGGGTACCAGCGGAGAGAGACGGCGCAGTGCATGAATGACGACAACGCGACACCAGCCGAAACAAAGCCAAGCGCAACGCGAACGCCTCTTCCGGTACGGCGAAATCAAAACCTGATCTCGGCGCTTTTCGTCGATGTCTCGCCGATCGACTTGCGACTTGTCGGCCGCACGATTTTTCACGCCGTACTCGTGGGCATCGGAGCAGGTCTTGTTGCGGTCGTGTTCTACGCATGCCTCGAATGGCTCGATCGTCTCGTTCTCGGGCGGCTTGCAGGGTATCGAGCGTTGCGTGCCGCGGGCGAATCGCTCTTCGGCGCCGAGGAAGTCGGGCCGTTTAGCCCGCTGCTTCTGGTCTTTTTGCCGGCCCTGGGCGGGCTCTTGGCCGGCCTTGTGACTCGACTTGCGCCCGAATGCCGTGGAGGTGGTGGAGACGCCATGATCGACGCGTTCCATCGCCATGGCGGAGAGCTGCGACGCCGCGTCATTTGGGTCAAATCCATTGCATCGATCTTGACGCTTGGCACGGGGGGCGCGGGTGGACGCGAAGGCCCCACGATGCAAATCGGCGCCGCGTTTGGATCGCTCGTTGCCCGAACCCTGAACGTTTCGCCCCGTGAAAAACGTATTCTGATGATTGCCGGTGTCGCAGCGGGCATGAGCGCCATCTTTCGCACGCCGCTCGGCGCGGCCCTGCTTGCCGTCGAGGTCCTCTACCGCGACGATTTCGAATCGGATGCGCTCGTGCCCGCGCTCTTGGCAAGCGTTCTGTCGTATTCGGTGTTCGTGTCGGTATTCGGCGAAGCCACTCTTTTTTCGCACTCCCGCCACTTTCCGTTTGTCCCGGCACACTTGTCTCTCTATGCAATCCAGGCGCTCTTGTGCACACTCGTGGCGATTGCTTTTCTCAACGTCTTGAAGACAGTTCGCACGTGGGCCAAGCGCCTCCCCGGACCCGAGTGGGTTCGTCCGGGGCTCGGTGGCCTGGCGCTGGGCGTGCTCGTCGTCGGCATCATGGAATTGCTTGGCGCTCGCGTTTTACCCGAGGGGCAAGGTATTGGCGTGTTGGGGGGCGGTTATGGCGCAGCGCAAATGGCGATCTCCGGAGCTATGTGGTTTCCGGAGGGATGGCGCGGCGTTGAATTGCTCGTCGTCCTCGCCGCCGTGAAAATCCTCGCTGCGTCGTTGACGATTGGTACGGGTGGGAGCGCCGGGGATTTCGCGCCATCTCTCGCGATTGGAGGCCTTGTCGGAGGAGCATTCGGCCGCGTCGCGGGGCTCATTACGGGCGATTCGAGCATCGATCCGGGCGCATTTGCGCTCGTCGGTATGGGCACGTTTTACGGGGGCATTGCCCACGTTCCCGTCAGCGCGCTCGTCATGGTCTGCGAACTTGCGGGCAGCTACGATCTCTTGGTTCCCCTGATGCTCGCGGTGGGTATTGCATTCGTTGCATTGAGGAATCATTCGCTGTATCCGGCCCAGCTTGCGAGCCAACGTCAATCGCCTGCACACGCCCAAGGAACGCTCGACGTGCTGCGCACGATCAAGGTGGCCGATGTCATGATGACCGGCCGAACATTCGTCCATTTCAAACTGCACACGCCCGTTTTGGAGGTGCTGCGGTGTGCGGCCGAAACAAACTGGCAGGATGTTTTTCCCGTCGTCGACGATAACGGAAAAATGGCCGGAGTCATTACCGGCGATATCGTTCGACTGCTCGCCACGGAGCGAGAACTCGAATCGCTCGCGTTGGCCATGGATGCCATGCAGCCGCCGGTTTCCATCCGGCCGGATGACAATTTGCGTGCGGCGACGGAAGTGCTGCTTTCGCAAAACGTTCGCGAAGTGCCGGTGGTCGACGAGTCCGGCACGATTGTGGGTTTTCTGGATGAAGCGGAAGTGAGCCGCGCGTACCTCGAAGTCACGGGACGGCAGGTGGCGTCGTGAGCGCTCCAAACGCGATGCTTGTGCTTCATGCGTGTTGTCTGCCGTTTCAACGTCGCCCGTCGCCAATCGGCGGATAAGGAATCATCGAAGCTTTCCCAACGTGAACACCTGCGAAAGCAACGTTTGCGTTCGTGGACGACATTGTTCTTGCACGATCGTTCGTTGAGTATACACTCAGTGAGTTGATACTCAACGAACTACGTAGGCGGAGGTGAATACCATGCGTTTTTTGTTTTGGATCGTGCCGGCAGCGGGGCATCTGAATCCATCGCTCGCGTTGGCGGAGGGGCTCTTTGGGCAGGGGCACGAGGTGATTTATTACGTGCCGGCGAGTTGGGTATCGCGCGTGACGCATACGGGTGCGAGGACGCGTCTTTTGCCGGCGCATTTCGTTTTACCGGTGGACAAAGTGGTGGCTCGAGGCGGCCCGATTGACTTCAAGGAATTGCAGCGGTGGTTGATTGCGCACACGGCGGACATGATGCAAGAAGTGCCGAATTTGTTGGCTTTGGCGCAGCAGGATGCTCCCGACGCGGTGGTGTACGACCCGATGTGTTCTTGGGGTCAGGTTGCGGCGAAGGCGCTCCGATTGCCGGCGGTTGCGTTTTACACGACGTTTCCAATGCATCCGCAATCCGAACTTTTTTCTCGGGTGGTGCCGCGTTTCGATACGAGTTTGTCGTGGGACGTAGCCCGTTCGATGGCGCGTCTTTTCATGATCTCGGAGCGATTGCATTGGCGTTATGGGGTCCCGCGTTTGACCCCGCGTAGTCTCTTCCTCACCGACGAGGCATTGAGTATCGTGCCATTTCCCCGAGAATTTCAGCCCGACGCACATCTGTTCGATACGCGTTATCGCTTCGTCGGACCACTGATCACGCCTCGCCCGCATTACGACGTCGAACCCTGGGTCCAATCATTACCGAAAGAACGCACGCTGTACATTTCGCTCGGAACGATGGTCACGCATCGCGATGATTTGTATCGCCTTTTTTATGAAGCGTTCGGCGACTCCGATTGGCAAATCGTCTTGGCGACGGGAGGTCGCGACATCGCCGCCCAGCACGGCCCAACCCCGTCGAATTTCATTGTTCGAGCAGCGGTGCCGCAGATGGAAGTGCTCGAACGCGCTTCGCTTTTCATCACCCATTGCGGAATGAACTCCGCCATGGAAGCCGGCTGGTTTGGAGTTCCAATCGTCGGATTGCCGCAAATGCATGAACAGAGTGCCGTGGCGGAACAAGCGGTGCGCAGCGGATTGGGAGTCAAACTGGAAACCCACGAGGTGACTTGCGAATCCTTGCGCAAAGCGGTATCCACCGTAGGGCATGAGCAGCGTTATCGTGAAAAAGCGGCGGAATTCAAAAATGCGGTGCGACGCACCCAAGGTGCTCCGGAAGCCGTGGACGCGATTTTACGACACGTGAAAAGTAAATCGGTTGATCGAAAGAAACCCGGACCTTCGTGACAGGGCATGAAAAACAACAAAGACCAACGTTCGCTCGAAGGAAACCTCACGACGCGCCAACGTCAGGCACTCGAGCGTAAGGCGCATATTTTGGAGGTGGCGGCCCGGCTTTTTGCGATGCACGGGTTTGCAGGAATATCGACGCGCCAGATTGCCGTGGAAGCGGGTGTTGCCGAGGGGCTGATCTTTCATTACTTTGCGGACAAATCCGCATTGTTCTCGGCCGCATTGGAACATACGGACACGTTTCCGCGGCACGTCGCCCGGCTGCTCGAAGGTGCCGAACAGCGTCCGGCGCACGAAGTATTGCGCGAACTGGGTCATCGTTGGGTGAAGAATGCATTCCGCGAAGGAGCAATGCTCGGGATGTTGCTCGGCGAAGCGCAACGTCACCCCGAAGCGGCGGAGGTCGTCAAGGAAGTTTCCGGACGTTCGATCGAGCGTTTGGCAGCTTATTTGACCGCGCGGATCCAAGCTGGGGAATTACGCGCAGATCTGCCGATATCCACTGCCGCCACGAGTTTCATCGCCGGCTTGATGGTGTTTCTGTTGATGAATCAGGGTTTGTCCGAAAAAGCATGGAAGAAATTGGCCACGGTATATGTGGACGAATTGCTTTCCTTGTGGTTGCGAGGCGCCCGTGCGTGTTCGGAGCCCAGCGCCAAAACATGATTGTCACTCGCAGCCCCCGCCCGTAACAAGAGGCGACTCTCCCAACCATGCGAAGCAAACTTACGCAATGGGCGACGACAAGGTCTTTTTTGGGAAACAGCCGGCCAAGGAATCTCGATGGCCCCCGAGCGCGCCGATTGAACATTCGGGGCAGAAATCCCGCCAAATCGTTCACCATGCGACATCGTGATCCAGACCCAAAATCCAGCGTTGAGCCGGCTCTCGGAAAACCGACACCATGAGAGAAACCATCCATGGCGCTGCGCGAACGATTTTGCCTGGC
>WBZU01000330.1_pt1 | contig 42895 bp, 40 predicted proteins | sample 5204311 | NCBI WGS metagenome assembly WBZU01 (sample SAMN12344359, study PRJNA552823) | activated sludge metagenome | biome: Activated sludge suspended growth; feature: Nitrification reactor; material: Wastewater; isolation source: activated sludge from nitrification reactor of wastewater...
AGCGGTCCGACCGGCGTGTCGTCGTGTACGCCCGCGACCGCTTCTTCCGGCAACAGCTACACGACCACGACCTGCAACACCGTGACCACTGGACCCAGCCCTGTGGCTTCCTGTGCGCCGGCAGCGGCATCTTCCGGCAACAGTTATACGGCCACGACCTGCTCGACCGTGGCGACCGGGCCCACCCCGGTGGCCAGCTGTACGCCGGTGGCCGCGTCTTCCGGCAACAGCTACACGGCGACGACCTGTTCGACCGCGAACACCGGGCCCACCCCGGTGGCCACCTGTACGCCGATCTCGCCCAGCGCAGGCAATGGGTATACCACCACCACCTGCACGACCGCGACCACTGGGCCAACCGCCGTGTTTACCTGTACGCCGGCGACGGCGTCTGCCGGCAACAGCTATACGGCGACGACCTGCACCACCGCGACCAGCGGACCCACTCCGGTGGCCTCGTGCACGCCGGCACCGGCAAGTTCGGACAATGACTGGGTGACCACCACCTGTGCGCTGGTCGAAACCGGCCCGACCGAAGTGGCGTCCTGTACGCCGGTCTCACCCACTGCACCGGATTACCAAACCACCACTTGCGACTATCTGAATGGCCACAAGCTGCAGAAGCGCATCCAGACCGGCGTGACCTCGATCTTCCTGAACGGCGGCATCAGTGGTTTCGAAATCAGCCGATCGACGACCACCGACGATCCGGATTACGTCGATGTCGACGGCGTCTGTCATCCCGATGCTTCGACACTGGCCGCTCCCTTGGGGCCCGTTCCGGATCCCGCACGTTCGAGCAGCGATGAAGCGCCACTACCGGCTTCCTGCAGTGAATGGCCGTGTGTCGTGGATTCGACCATTACCGGAGGCAGCAGCAATTCGCTGGCTGACGTGGCCCAGTACTACTATGTCACCGACTTGCGTCCGGAGTTGACCAACGACGTGCGGGTTGCGGCAACCATCGGTGCCGAAGCAGATCGTGCCACTCACCAGCACATGACCACCTTCACCCTGGCGCTCGGTGTGTCCGGGACCCTCAATTACAGTCCGACCTACAAAATCGACACGGTCGGGGATTTTGCGCGGATTCGCTGCAATCCGCTGAGCGGCGGCTGCAACAATACCTGTCCGGTCACCGACCCGAGCTTCCCGAACTGCACGCCGAAGTCCTGGCCGGTGTGGCCCGATCCGACCCTTGATTACTCCGATGCCACGCGTTACAGTGACCCGCGGTCGATCGACGATTTCTGGCACACCGCAGTCAATGGCCGCGGGCTTTATTTCAGCGCCGACGACCCGAATTCGGTGGTCAGTGGGCTCCAGCAGGCGCTGGCAGGCATTCAGTCGCGGCTGGGCGCTGGCTCGGCGGCAGCGACCTCGACCCTGTCGCCAGTGGCCGGAGACAATGCCGCCTACCGCACCAGCTACGTTTCGCAGGAGTGGGTGGGCGATCTGGCCGCCTATGAAATCAACCCGGCGACCGGCGTCATGAGCACGACCACGCAGTGGCGATCGCAGCCCTTGCTGGATGCCACGATCGGATCGGCTTGCGACCGGCGGACCATCTATCTGTTCCGCGCCGGTGCAAGCAACAATCTCACTCCCTTCACCTGGGACACGCGGGCCTGTGATGTTGCCGGCCTACCGACCGGTGACCCCACGACTGGACTGGTGACAGCGGAGCAGGCCTATTTCGGGGCGGCCAGCGTGGCACAGTTCAGTCAGTATCCGAGCATGTCGGATGGCAGCGGTGCCACGGTCGACCAGCGGACGGCCGCCGCCGGCGCGAATCTGGTGAACTATCTGCGCGGTCAGCACACGCACGAGGGAACGGCACTGTTTACGACCAATGATCTGACCAAGCTTTACCGTGCCCGCACGCATGTTCTGGGGGATTTCGTGAACTCCCAGCCGGCTTTCGTCAAGGGGCCCTTCGCCTCCTACGCGGATAGCGGTTATGCCACGTTCAAGAGCGACCATGCCGGGCGTACGCCGATGATCTACGCAGGCGCCAACGATGGCATGCTGCATGCTTTTGTCGCGGCAAACGGGGCAGAGTCCTGGGCATTCATTCCGAGACTGGTTCTGCCCAATCTCTTCAAGCTGGCCGACAACAACTATGCCAATACGCACCAGTTCTACGTCGATGGTTCGCCGACGGTGGGTGACATCTATGCCAGTTCCACCTGGAAAACGATTCTGGTCGGCGGACTCAACAAGGGCGGCAAGGGTTATTATGCTATGGACGTGACCGATCCGGCGGCTCCGAAGGCCTTGTGGGAATTCGGCTGGAGCGACGCGTGTTGGGATGGTGTGACCTCCGGGGTCGGGTCCGACTGCCATCTCGGCTATACCTTTGGCCGCCCGATCATCTCCAAGCTCCAGAATGGCACCTGGGTGGTCTTCGTGACCTCCGGTGTGAACAATGTCAACAGCCCGGCCAAGGCAGGCGATGGCAACGGCTATCTGTACGTGCTCAATGCCGATACCGGCAAGCTGATTGCCAAGATCGCCACCGGTGTCGGCGACGCAGAGACGCCCAGCGGACTCAACCAGATCAATAACTTCGTGGATAACGTGCTGCTCAACAACACTTCGCTGCGGGTGTACGGGGTGGATCTGCTGGGCAACGTCTGGCGCTTCGATGTCAATGACAATCTCGATCCCGATGGTCTGGAAGCGACGCTGCTGGGAACGGCGAAGGACTCGGCGGGTAATCCGCAGCCGATCACGACACGTCCCGAACTGGCGGAAATCGAAGGAAAGCCGTGGGTTTTCATTGGCACCGGGCGTTTGCTCGGGCTTGGCGACCTGCCCGATACCAGTACCCAGTCGACGTATGGTTTCAAGGACCCGCTGACCGGATCGCCGGCCTATGCCGACCTGCGCAGCGTCTTGAATCCCTTGCAGATGACGCAGCCTGCAGGCGAGCTTTACCGGACCATTGCCTGTAGCGGGTCTGACGCAGCCTGCGCAGGCACCAATGGCTGGGTGGTCGATTTGCCCGAATCCGGCGAGCGGGTCAATATCGATCCAAAACTGCAACTGGGTACGCTGACCTTCGCCAGCAACGTGCCGAGCAACTCTGCATGCAGTATCGGTGGCCATAGTTGGTTGAATTTCCTGGATTTCCGTACTGGTCTGGCGGTCCCCACCTCACCCAATCTGGCCGCATCAAGACGCTTGAACGAAACCCTGGCGGTGGGTCTCAACTTCGTGCGTCTGACCGATGGGCGGATCGTAGTTGACGTGATTGGTTCCGGTGACAAGCCCCCCGAGGTTGTGGAGCTGCCGGTGCTGACGCCGCCTCCGGCAGGTAAACGCGTGAGCTGGCGTGAGGTGATCAATTGAGGCTCGCGTTTGATGGTCAGGATCTCGATGAATGGATTGCTTGAGTGCTGGCGTTCGGAAATCCGGGCACCAGAGAACCGTTATCTGTGGGCAGCGCTGGCTTGCTCGTTCGGCCTGCACATCCTGTTGATGCTGTTCACCAGCGGCGCCGGACGCTCGGACGGGGTAAGCCTGTTTCCTCCTTCTGCTGCTCGTTCGGCACCGATCTTGCTGATGGCGAGTCTTGCGGAGTTCCGTCGGGCCAGTGTTTCAGAGCCTGCGGAGCCGCATACCTCCGAGGTTCCTGAACCTTTAGCGCAGATCCAGGAATCACCAACCAGTATCGCCCCGACCATCATGCAGGAGGTCCCGAAGGAGACGCGTCCTCCTGATCGCCATGGTGCGGCGAACTCATCGGGATCACCGGAGTCTTCAGCACGTGCGGAAGCGGTTCCGACTGCCGCGCGGCCCTCCGCGAGCGCCGAGCAGGCCCGCGCCGACGAGGATGCTGCTCGCCTTGCCCGGCACGCAAGCTATGGGCTGGCCAGCCTGCTGGATGTGCCGCCGGTGCCCTTGTCAGACATTCAACCGGAGTATCCGGAGTCGGCCGGGAATCAACAGGGGACGGTCGTCTTGCGACTCTTCATCAGCGCCAGCGGCGATGTGGATGAACTTTTCGTCGTCCGTGCATTGCCGAGCGGTTTTTTCGAGGAGGCGGCACTGACGGCATTCGCGTCAGCGCGCTTCTCGCCAGGCATGCACCATGGTCGTGCGGTCAAGAGCCAGATGGCGGTGGAGGTACAGTTCGTTCCCTTCAACCGGGGCGCCGGCGTTTCCGGAAGAGGGTATTAGAGGGGTCTTTGCGCCTCATCCACAGGCTTTGAAGCCTGCGCCCTGCGCTGTTACTTGCCAGTAAAACCGACCAGCTCCGCGCTGACCGCATTCTGCTGTTCAATTGCGGTTTCGAAATTCCAGGCAAAACCTGCCTGCAGGTTGTTGACCGCCGGGGTGACGGTGCCGATGGCCACGCCGTTCTTGTCGAGGAGCCTGAGTTCGGCTTCGGCGTGGCCAATGGCCTGCTTCGATGCATTATTGACCCGTCCCTGGACCACCAGCGTTCCCGCGCTGTTGCGGGCAATCTTGGCGTCAACGAGCGAAAGTCCGCTGAGCGCAACCTTGTTGCCCTCGGGTGTGGCCGCTGGTGGCGCGTGCGCCTCGCCCTTCGCAGCGGGCTGCTCAGGCGGAGTCTGGTTGCAGGCGGCCGTCAGGGTGATGACGATGACGGCAGTGATCAGTAATCGGCATTGCGAAGCCGTTGCCAGTTTCATTTGTTTTCCCGTTCATTCAGAATGCCCCGACGCGGATGCGTGGGATGCGACCATTTTAAATCGTCCATTCGTCGGAGAACATCGGCTCGATAGCCCAGCGCGCGGCGCCGCCCAGCACTGCGGCTCTTGAGAGAGCGTTGACGAATTCACGGCGCTATTGCGGCTGCGAGGCGGACCTTCTTTTTCTGCCACTGACGCCCACCCACCAGCTTGCCCAAGGCGATGAGACATCCGGCCAGCCATGCGAAACCCTTGATGGATAGGGGATGAGGGTTAAAGTCCGACAAGCTGCTAGCATCGGGTCATCTTGTGCTAATATTCGCGCCCGAAGGAGAGGTGGCAGAGTGGCCGAATGTACCTGACTCGAAATCAGGCGTAGGTGTGAGCCTACCGCGGGTTCGAATCCCGCCCTCTCCGCCAGTAATCAAGCACTTATGGAAATCTTTCGGGGTTGGCTTTTTTGTTTGCTGGCAGTCGAGCAACGAATGAGCAACGCATGGAGAACATAGGTCCCTTCCAGATGGTTCTTGCCGCTTTTGGCAAGCGGTCTCAGACGTTATTGCCCCGCAGCAACCCATGATGCGCTGCACACCGACTTACGGCGGCGAAATGAACTGCTGGTAACCGCCAAGCTACTCCCGGCTGTCTGTCGGCACCGCGGGGGTGCGCCTACGCTTTTCCCCTGAACCAACTGGGCACCGCCGAAGATCGGCTCGACGGTCTGCTTGCGCAAGGCATAGAGGGCTCGTCCGGCTTGGGTCTTCAAGCAATGCGACATCGCCTGCACCGGGGTTGCATTTTCCAGGAGCGCTGCCGGTTCGCTGTGGCGTTCCCGCTAGTCAGGAGGGTGCTCGTCGCGAGCCACCGCGATCACCGGAGCGATGCCGGCCGCCTCGCACAACTGGATGTTCTGCTCGCTGCAGAAGCCACTGTCGGCGATCAGACTCTCCGGGGCGCCCTGCACCTTGGCTGGTGCCTGGAGCGTTGCCAGCATCGGCTCGACCTGCTCTTGGTCATGGGGGGCTGGCGTCACGCCGACCGCCACCACCCGCATCGTCGCCGCATCCACCCCGGCCTGGGCGTTGTAACGCTGGTTCGAAGCCACCACCGGCTACGGGCATGATCCGTGATTCTTTGTCGGTCAGATTGATCTGGTCAGTGTCCCGGGCGCCGGGCTCGAGGGCCTTCGGCGGCTTGCCGCCCAGCTTCTTGCCGGTTGCTTCTTCCTTCGCCGTGCGCCGGGCGATTTTCTCGTCGTACCCGGCTTTCTCTCGCTGATAGCGTTCCTCGGTTCGGGCAGCCATCTTCGCCTTCGCCGCCGCCATGGCCGCCAGCCGACCTTGACGGCGCTTGATTTCTTCGGGCAGGCTGACGCCGTCCGGAATGTCAACCTGGTCGGTCTGTTCTTAAGTCAAGACGAACAAGAACGACGCCGCCGATGCCGAAGCGATCTGCGAAGCGGTGGGCCGGCCCAATAGGCACTATGTGAAGCGTTTCGAGAACGGACGACAGTTGGCGGCCTGGCTGGGATAGGTTCCCGAACAACACTCCCGTGGCGGCAAGCAGTGGCTGCTGGGGATCAGCAAGCACGGCGCCCCCTCTTCTGTAGAACAAATCTACCGTGCTACCGTGCTACCGGGCTGCCTGCCTGCTGCCTGCGTCATGCCCCTCTGTTACAATTCCAAGCTTGTTCGATGCTGGCTGGTGGACCTTCGGGGAGGCACCAGTCCCCGGTTTTTTTTCCCTAGATAGAGGCAATCATGCAACCCACAGCGAAACCCAAAAACCCCAATTTTTCCTCGGGTCCCTGCAGCAAGCGCCCAGGCTATGATGTCAGCGCTCTGTCACTCAACACCCTGGGCCGCTCGCACCGCTCGGCGCTGGGCAAGAAAGCCCTCGCGTTGGCGTGCTCGGAAACCGCTCGTATCCTCGGTTTGCCGGAAGGCTATCGCGTTGGCGTTGTGCCGGGGTCGGACACGGGTGCGGTGGAAATGGCGATGTGGTCCCTGCTGGGTCAGCGCGGTGTCGACGTTCTGGTCTGGGAATCCTTTGGTGCGGGTTGGGCGACGGATGTGGTCAAGCAACTGAAACTGGCCGACGCGCGCGTCCTGAAGGCCGATTATGGGGACATCGTCGATCTTGCGCAGGTGAATTTCGATCATGATGTAGTGTTCACCTGGAACGGCACGACTTCCGGCGTCAAGGTGCCCAATGGTGACTGGATTCCGGATGAGCGCGCCGGCCTGACGATCTGCGATGCCACTTCGGCGGTTTTCGCCATGGACCTGCCCTGGGACAAACTCGACGTGGTGACCTTCTCCTGGCAGAAGGTCCTGGGCGGTGAGGGCGCCCACGGCATGCTGATCCTCGGCCCGCGCGCGGTGGCCCGTCTGGAAAGCTACAGTCCGCCGTGGCCGCTGCCCAAGGTGTTCCGCCTGACCTCCGGCGGCAAGCTCAGCGAAGGCATCTTCCGCGGGGAAACGATCAACACCCCTTCGATGCTCTGCGTTGCCGACTATCTCGACGCCTTGCAATGGATCGAGGCGATTGGCGGTGTCCCGGCGGCGATCGCGCGCAGCGAGGCCAACCTGGCGGTGATCGCCGAGTTTGTCGCCGCCAACGACTGGATCGCCTTCCTGGCCAAGGATCCGGCAACGCGCTCGAACACCAGCGTCTGCCTGAGCGTGCAACTCGACGCCGAACAGGTGAAGAAGCTCGTCAAGCTGCTCGACAGCGAAGGGGTGGCTTTCGACATCGGTTCGTACAAGGACGCACCGGCAGGGATTCGCATCTGGTGTGGGTCAACCGTCGAGACTTCCGACCTGCAGGCGCTGATGCCATGGTTGGCCTGGGCCTATCAGCAGGTCGCCGCCTGATTCCTGCCATTCCACCCACCTATCCGAGTCACATTGCCATGTACAAGGTCAGAACCTACAACAAGATTTCGATCAAAGGTCTCGATCGATTTTCGCGTCAATCCTATGAAGTCGGTAGCGACATCGCTCATCCCGACGCTTTTCTCCTGCGCAGCCAGAAGCTGCAGGGTATCGAAGTCCCCGCTTCGCTGCTGGCCGTCGCCCGTGCCGGTGCCGGGGTCAACAATGTTCCGGTCGCCGAGTACGGCAAGCAGGGGATCGTGGTGTTCAACACCCCGGGAGCCAATGCCAACGCCGTCAAGGAACTGGTGATGGCCGGCATGCTGCTGAGCGCGCGCGGCATCGTCGACGGCATGAACTACGTGCAGTCGCTCGCTGATCTGAAGGACCCGGCGGAGATGTCGCCGCTCGTCGAGAAAGCCAAATCCCGCTTTGCCGGCCACGAGATCCGTGGCAAGACGATCGGTATCGTTGGTCTCGGAGCCATCGGTTCGATGGTCGCCGACATGGCGCTGGCGATGGGCATGACAGTAGTCGGTTTTGACCCGGTGTTGTCGATCGATGCGGCCTGGCGCCTGTCGAATGAAGTCGGCCGCATGGAAAACCTGCAATCGCTGCTTGCCCGTTCCGACTACGTTTCGCTGCATGTGCCGGCGGTCGATGCCACCCGGCATATGCTCAACGACGACACCCTGGCAGTCATCAAACCGGGCGCCGTGCTGCTCAACTTTGCCCGGGACGCGATCGTGGACTCGGCGGCGGTCCTGCGCAGTCTTGACGCCGGCCGGCTCGGCAAGTACGTCTGCGATTTTCCCGAGCCCGCTCTGCTCGGACACCCGCGCATCATTGCCATGCCGCACATCGGCGCCAGTACCGAGGAATCCGAGGAGAACTGTGCGGTGATGGCTGCCAACCAACTGGTCGACTATCTGGAAAACGGTCACATCGTGAACTCGGTGAACTTTCCGAAGATCAGCATGGAGCGCAGTCCGGGCACCTCGCGGATCACTTTCTCCAACGACAATGTTGCTGGTGTTCTCGGCCATGTGCTGTCCATTCTTGCCAACCACCAGGTCAATGTCGTGGACATGATGAACAAGAGCCGCGGCGAACTGGCCTTCAACATCGTGGACGTCGAGAAAAAGCCTTGTGAAGAGGTGATCAACGCCATCAAGGCGGTCGAACGCGTGATTCGCGTACGCGTGATTTAAGTTTCTGCCCGAAACGGCGAGCCGAGCCGGCTCGCCAGTCGCACTTCATGCACAGCAGCCACTCCCTGTGGCTGGAACCAGGTCGATCGAACGCGGGTCATAGGCCGATCAGGGCGGTTTGGCGTCGGCTTCCGCCGGCCCGCCGCATCGATGAATGGAGGAATCCATGCCGCTTCCACTGCTCGCAAACCTGGGCTGGCACGAGTTCTCGGTCCTGCTCTTCGCGCTGCTCCTGGCGCTTGTCTTCTTTCTGGTCCTCCGCCAGAACCAGAAGGATTTTCTCGAAATCGATGCCTGGGTGACTGAAGAGAAACCTGGGCGCTAGTCCCCGCGCGAGCGGCAACCCGGCGCTCTCCGGAGCACCCGGATGCCCTGGCCAATCGTCAGCGCATTACTCGGAACGAGAACGGTTGCGTTCGCACGGCGCAGCGTGCGCGGCTGCCCGCAATGTTATAGACTCGCCACGGGCGTGGATCGGTGGACGCGGATTCACGATCTCTTACACATCGATGAACAGGAAGAGTACAAGGGGCTGACATGAACGTTGAAATGGAAAAAGAAAATGCGCCGCCGGTAGAGGCGGTCTGCGATCCGCTGGTGGGGCGCGAAGACCGACGTACCGGACTCAGTGTGGATGCGCTGCGACGAGCCATCCTCGACAAACTGGTCTATGTGCAGGCGCGCTTCCCGCAGGTAGCGACGCGGCATGACTGCTTCATGGCGCTCGCGCAGGCGGTACGCGACCGCCTGCTGCAACGCTGGGTACAAACTGCGCGCACCTATCGCGATCGGGGCAGCCGTACCGTCTGTTACCTGTCTGCCGAATTCCTGATTGGTCCGCAACTCGGCAACAACCTGATCAATCTCGGGATCTTCGACAAGGCCCGGCAGGCCACCCAGGAATTCGGACTCGATCTGGAGATGCTGCTCGACCAGGAAGAGGAGCCGGGGCTTGGCAATGGCGGTCTCGGACGCCTGGCAGCGTGTTACCTTGACTCGCTGGCAACCCTCGAAATTCCCGCCATCGGTTATGGCATCCTGTATGAGTTCGGTATCTTCACACAGGCGATTCGCGATGGGCAGCAGGTCGAGCTGACCGACAAGTGGTTACGTGCTGGGAGCCCTTGGCTGATCCACCGTCCGAACATCGCTTTCGACATCAAGCTCGGTGGCCATACCGAATTTCAGTTCGAGGCAAACGGCGAACGCCGCCTGCGCGTGCAATGGGTTCCGGCAAAGGTGGTTCGCGGTACCGCCTGGGACATGCCGGTGTTGGGTTACGGAGTGAACACGCCGAACCGGCTCCGGCTGTGGAGCGCAGAGGCGCCGGAGAGTTTTGATTTCGCGGCCTTCAATGCCGGTAACTACTATCAGGCAGTCGATGCCCAGATTCGTTCGGAGACCATCACCAAGGTGCTGTATCCGAACGATGAAACGGAAGCGGGTCAGGAACTCAGGCTCGAGCAACAGTACTTCTTCGTGGCTTGCTCACTGAAGGACATGATCCGCCTGCAACTGCAGCGCGAGAAGAACCTCGATCACTTCGACGAAAAGTTCGTTGTCCAGCTCAACGATACGCATCCGTCGATCGCCGTGGCGGAACTGATGCGCCTGCTGGTCGACGAATATATGATGGAGTGGGACCCGGCCTGGGCGATTACCCGCAAGACCTTCGCCTATACCAACCACACGCTGCTGCCGGAGGCGCTCGAGAAGTGGCGACTGGCCTTGTTCAAGCGCGTGCTGCCGCGGCATTTCGAGATCATTTGCGAGATCAACCTGCGTTTCCTCGACGAAGTTCGGATTCGCTATCCGGGCGACGACGCGCGGCTGAGAAGGATGTCGCTGATTGACGAGGATGGTGCGCACTACGTGCGCATGGCGAATCTGGCGGTCGTCGGCAGCTTCGCGGTGAATGGCGTGGCCAGGCTGCATTCCGAGCTGCTCAAGTCGGATGTCCTCAAGGACTTCTACGAGATGTGGCCGGAGAAGTTCAACAACAAGACCAATGGCGTCACGCCGCGCCGCTTCGTAGTCCTGGCGAACCCGACAATGTCCGGGCTGATCGAGGAAACCATCGGTAGCGGCTGGGTGACCGACATGACACGGCTGCGCGAACTCGAACCGTATGCCGACGATCCCGCCTTTCGCGAATCCTGGCGGCGGATCAAGAGCGGCAACAAGAACCGGCTGGTCGGCGAGATCAAACGTTTTGTCCATGTCGAAGTCGATCCGGCGTCGATGTTCGACGTCCAGGTCAAGCGTTTTCATGAGTACAAGCGGCAGCACCTCAACATCCTGCACGTGGTTTCCTTGTACAAGCGCTTGAAGGACAATCCCGACCTCGTAATCGCGCCTCGCACCGTGATCTTCGGGGGCAAGGCGGCGCCAGGTTACTTCATGGCCAAGCTGATCATCCGGCTGATCAACGCCGTTGCCGACGTGATCGGTCGCGATCCGGCGATGCACGGCAAGCTGCAGGTGGTTTTCTTTCCGAACTACAACGTCAAGAACGCCCAGTCGATCTTTCCTGCTGCCGATCTGTCCGAACAGATTTCACTGGCCGGCAAGGAAGCTTCCGGGACCGGCAACATGAAGTTCCAGATGAACGGTGCGCTGACCATCGGCACGCTCGATGGTGCCAACGTTGAAATCCGCGAGGAAGTCGGCGACGACAACTTCTTCCTGTTCGGAATGAGCACGCCCGAGGTCATGGAACTCAGAAGGACGGGCTACCGACCACGGACCTACTACGATGCAAACCCGCACCTGCGTGAAGTGATCGACCTGATCGCCAGTGGCTTCTTCACCAAGGGAGACCGCGAGATCTTCCGGCCTCTCGTCGATCATCTGCTCAACCATGATGAGTACATGGTCCTGGCCGACTTTCAGTCGTACATTGATTGTCAGGCCAGGGTTTCGGAGGCCTATCTCGATGTCGATCGCTGGACGCGGATGTCGATTCTCAACGTGGCACGTTCAGGTTTCTTTTCTTCCGACCGGGCGATCCGCGAGTACTGCGACGAGATCTGGAAGGTGAAGCCGGTGCGTATCGAACTCAGTGACCTGTCGGGCGAGGACATGCAGTTTACGCGTGCCCTTGCCGGAGCAGATTGAGGGATCGCAGCCGGGGCCGGCCGGGGGGCGGCCGGCCCCCGGCGGCATTTCGCTTGCCATGCAGGTTGCAAAAGCAGTGCCCGCCGCCCTCCTGGCCAGCAGCGCCTGGTCGCCGGTCGGGCTGACCGCCGGCAGATTGGCGACCAGCGGCTACCAGCGCCGGACCTTGATGATGTGCGCCATCTTGGTGGTCGGAGCGAGCTCGACATAGGCCGTCGGACCATGCCAGCGATAGCGCTCGCCGGAGAGGAGGTCGTGCGCCTGGTATTGCTCGTCCTCGGGAATTCCGAAGGTGCCCAGTGGCACATGCAGGATCGAGTGGTGCGTGTGGAAGGGGTCGAGATTGACCACGCAGATGACAATGTCCGAACGGTCTTCGGTCATTTTGGCATAGGCGAGGATGTTGGGGTTGTCGGCATTCAGGAAGAGCACATTGTTATAGGTCTGCAGGGCAGGGCATTCCTGGCGGATCTGGTTGATCCGGGTGATGATGTCGACGATGTTGCCCGGGGCTTTCCAGTTGCGCATCTTGATCTCGTATTTCTCCGAGTCGAGGTATTCTTCCTTGCCGGGAATCGCCTCGTTCTCGCACAGCTCGTAGCCGCTGTAGATGCCGTAGACGCTTGACAATGTCGCGGCCAGCACGGCACGCATGATGAATGCCGGGCGGCCGCCGAACTGCAGGATCGGTGGCAGGATGTCGGGGGTATTGGCAAAAAAGTTGCCGGTAAAGTATTCCTTCATCTCGCCACAGGTCAGTTCGCTGACGTACTCGGTCAGGTCATGCTTATGATCGCGCCAGGTAAAGTAGGTGTAGGACTGGGCGAAACCGACTTTCGCCAGCAAGCGCATCATCTTCGGTTTGGTGAAGGCTTCGGCCAGGAAGATGACTTGCGGGTGTTGCCGGTGCACTTCACCGATCACCCATTCCCAGAACGGCACCGGTTTGGTGTGCGGATTGTCGACCCGGAAGGTGGTGACGCCCTTGCCGATCCAGAACAGGAAAATCTTAAGCATTTCCTGCCACAGCCCGGCACGGTCGCTGGTCCCGAAATTGAGTGGGTAGACATCCTGATACTTCTTGGGCGGGTTTTCGGCGTACTTGATCGATCCATCGGGACGATGGAAAAACCAGTCCGGATGCTCGGCGACATAGGGATGGTCGGGTGAACAGTTCATCACATAATCGAGCGCAATCTCGATTCCCAACTCACGGCAGGTGGCGACAAACTGGTCCCAGTCGTCCCAGGTACCGAGTTGTGGTTCCAGCGCCATGTGGCCGCCGTGTTTGTTGCCAATTGCCCAAGGACTGCCGACGTCGCCCGGTACAGCCACCAGACTGTTGTTTTTGCCCTTGCGAAAGCTATGGCCAATGGGGTGGATCGGCGGCAGATAGACAACGTCGAAACCCATCGCCTTGATGTCGTGCAGGCGACGAATGCTGTCCTGCAGCGTGCCATGCCGGTACGGCAGATTGCCTTGCGAACGCGGGAAGAACTCGTACCAGGCGGCAAAACGGGCAATGGGCCGATTGACCATGATCGTCAAAGGCGGTGTCATTTGATGGCCCTCGCTGCGATCAGGGTAACTGGCCATCATGTTGCGCATGACCTTGCCGATGCCAAGGTCGATGGCGCCACGCTGTTCGCCGGCTGCCAGTGCAGTTTCGATGGCCGCGATGATGCCCAGCATGCGGCTGAGATCCTCGCCTTGTGCCACGGCAGCCGACTTCTTGAGGACCACCAGACCCTCCAGCAGTTCGCTCCGGAGGTCGGCACCGGGCACGCTTTTCTTGGTGATTTCGTCCACCCACGACAGATAGATCTCGGCGTAGGCCTCGATGGTGTACTCCCAGCGACCGATCGCGGTGACGGTAAACTCGCCGAACCAGCGGTCATTGTCACCCTGCGTCATCGCGCTTTCCAGCCACTCAGTCTCCCCGGTCTGGCGTGCCTTGAGCACGGCCGCGAGCTTGAAGTGGCCCTCCTTGTAAATGTCGGCACTGACGGTGACTTTTTCGCCGACGACACGCTTGATGGGGAAACGGCCGCCGTCCACTTGCGGCTCGACCGCTTCGATGACCACACGAGGGTATTCTTTGGGAATCATCATCCTGCTCCTAAATCCTGAATCCTGAACCGGCGAGGCCGGAAGCGTTGGGTCTGTAGGGCGCCGGCCGGTGTGCGCCGGCAACGTGCAGACCGACGGTCGCGAGCCGGGCGTCGCCGTGGCTGTCGACAAACGCCGACATCACTTCACCAGCGAATCGTAGAGTCGTTTCGTTTGTTGCGCGATGCTCGACCAGCTAAAGACTTCGCGCGCCCGCTGCTGACCTGCTGCGGCCATCGATGCGGCGAGTTCCGGGTGGTCGAGAATCTTGTTGATTGCGGCCGCCAGATCGCGCGAAAAGACATCCGGGTTGACCGGCTCGAAAGGGGCGACATGCAGTTGCTCGAGCGGCACCAGGTAGCCGGTGACGCCATCGACGACGACCTCCTTGATGCCCCCGACGGCACTTGCCACGACCGCGGTACGGCAGGCCATGGCTTCAAGGTTGATGATCCCGAAAGGCTCGTAGATCGACGGACAGCAGAACACCGTGGCATGCGAATAGAGCTGGATCGCTTCTTCCTTGCTCACCATTTCCTGTATCCAGACCACGTTCTGGAAACCTTCCTGGCGAACACGCTTGACCGCGGCCTTCATTTCGGCTAGGACCTCGGGGGTGTCGGGGGCGCCGGCACAGAGGACGACCTGCGCGTCGGGGTTGATGTAATGAATGGCATTGACCAGGTGGACGATGCCTTTCTGACGCGTGATCCGGCCGACGAAGAGGACCATTGGCTTGTCGGGGTCGACGCCAAACTTTTCGAGGGCAGTGGTTTCGTCGGTCGGGTGGTACTGGTCGACATTGATGCCGTTGTAGATCACCGTGATTTTCGCCGGGTCGATGTCGAAATGCTCGAGGATGTCGGCCTTGGTTCCCTGCGAGACGGCGATCACGGCGTCGGCCATGCTCAACGAAGTCCGTTCGACCCATGACGACATGTCATAGCCACAGCCGAGCTGCTCGCGTTTCCATGGGCGCAGCGGTTCCAGCGAATGCACCGTATGGACCAGCGGAATGCCATAGAGGGTTTTTGCCAGGATGCCGCCCAAATGGGCGTACCAGGTGTGTACATGCACCAGGTCGGCGTCGACCTGATCGCTCAGCGTCTGCAGGTTGGTCTCGAAGGTATCCAGTGCGCCGCTCAGTTTCTTGTCGACATGCGCGAAACTTCCCTTGCCGAAAGGGTAGCCCTTGATGCGCACGCCATCACTGCTGACCGCATCCTGGTCACCGAAGGAGCGGACTTCGACATGCATCAGCTTGGCGAGTTCTCCAGACAGATACTCAACGTGAACCCCGGCTCCGCCGTAGACGTGAGGAGGGTATTCGCGCGTCAATAGGAGTACTTTCATTGCGGTACTTTCTATGCTGTGGTTATGAGGTGGACGTGCTCTCGGCGCGTCGTTTGAAGGCCCTCTCATTGTAGCGGGAAAGGTCTTGGCCGGCCATGTCGGCAGCGCTGTTGGGCGTCGAATCGGGTGGCCTCGGGAGAAAGAACCGCGAAAACCGCGGTCACCTCCGACCGGGCGGCAGGGAGTGTTCTGGCATCCGATGGCGACGGCGGCGGGCAGGACGGGTAGAATAGGCCCATGAATCTGCTGGCCATCGAAACCTCGACCGATCTCGGCTCCATTGCCCTCTGGTGCGATGGCGTCGTGCTGCGGCGTTTCTGCCCGGTTGGTGTGGCGCATTCGGAAACGCTGCTGCCACTGATTCGCGCGACGCTCGGCGAGGCCGGGCTTGGCTTTGCCGATCTGCACGGGATCGCCTTCGCGTCCGGTCCCGGATCGTTTACCGGTCTGCGTGTCGCTTGTGGAGTCACCCAGGGTCTGGCCTTCGCTCATCGGCTACCGGTCATTCCGATCGGTACCCTCGATGCCATGGCGCTGGCCAGTGGCGGGGAACAGGTGCTGGTACTGCTCGACGCCCGCATGGGCGAGGTCTATTACGGCTGGTTTTCTGCGGCGGTGCCGCTCGCTGCGGTCGGGGTTTGCCAGCCGTCGGTCTTGCCGCTGCCCGACTCGGCGGGCTGGCTGGCCTGTGGCAATGGCCTCGGTGCCTATCCCTCGCTGCGTGCGCGGCTGGCCGGCTGCGTGCACCTCTGGCAGCCCGAACTGATGCCCGCTGCCGACGCTGTTGCCAGTCTTGCCGCAGCACGCCTGGCGCGTGATGAGGGGATCGATGTGGCTGCTGCGGCGCCGCTGTACGTCCGTAACAAGGTCGCATGGACAGTCACCGAGCGCCTGGCGATGGGTGGCAAAGCGTGAGCGCCGTGCTTGCAGCGAGACTCTCGATGCTGCCGATGTACCCTGCCGACCTTGACGAGATCATCGAGATCGAAAATCGCGTTTATCCGTTTCCCTGGTCGCGGGCCAATTTCGTCGATTCGATCGCTGCTGGCTACAGTGTCTGGGGGGGGCGTCTCGCTGACGAGTTGGTGGGCTACTATGTCCTGATGATGGTCGTGGACGAGGCGCACTTGCTCAACATCAGTGTTGCCGAGCAGCACCAGGGAAGAGGGGTTGGTGCTTGCCTGCTGCGCCACGCCATGCGCCTTGCCCGGCAGGCGGGGGCGTGCAGCGTCTTGCTCGAGGTCCGCCCGTCGAACGCGCAGGCGCTGGCGATCTATCAGCATTTCGGTTTTCGACAGATCGGCGTGCGACGCGGCTACTATCCGGCAGAAAAGGGGAACGAGGATGCACTGGTAATGCGGCAGATACTGCCTGGGGGGGCGAAATGATCGCCAAGAAGCCGAGCAGTGGGCCGTTGACGCGCGTGCAACTGTTGCACGAGATCGGCCTGTCGCCGCAGTGGCAGTTGCGCGCGCAGCGCGCGGTGGCGCTTGCCCCGCCGCGCGTGCCGGCGCCCCTTTCGGACGAACGGTGTCCCGCGGCGGCAAACGCGATCACCGCCATCACCGAACTCGCGCCGTCGCCCGCCGCAACCGGTGTTCCTGCCTTGGCGCGGTCGCAGGCTATCGCCGGCATGTCCTGGGAGCAATTGCAGCACAGTGTAACCTCCTGCCGGGCATGTGTGCTTTGCCAGCAGCGGCGGCAGGCGGTGCTCGGCGTCGGCGATGTCGCCGCCGGCTGGCTGTTCATCGGCGAGGGGCCGGGAGCTGAAGAAGACGCGCGTGGCGAACCTTTCGTGGGTCCGGCGGGCCAGTTGCTCGATGCCATGCTCGCGGCGATCGGCCTGCAGCGGGGCAGGGATGTCTACATCGCCAACGCCGTGAAGTGTCGTCCACCCAACAATCGAACGCCGGAGTCTGCCGAGATCGCGACCTGCGCACCCTATCTGCAGCGACAGATTGCGCTGATCCAGCCACGACTGATCGTTCTCCTGGGCCGCGCAGCAGCGCATGCGCTGCTCGGTGAGGTGGGTTCGCTGGCCAGTCTGCGCGGCCAGACTTTCGCTTATCCGGTGCCGCAAGCGGGTGGACGCGCCATTCCGGTGGTAGTCACCTACCATCCGGCCTACCTGTTGCGCACCCTGACGGACAAGGCAAAAGCCTGGGAGGACCTGTGCCGCGCACGCAGACTGATGCGGGCAACCCAGGCCGCTGCCGCGCAAGCTGCTCCGTCGCTGCCTGCGTAGCCCGCCGAAGCGGCTTGCCACTTGAGAAATCAGCGAAAGTCGCCAATTGGGCGGTACCCTGTTCACTCCTCATCAAGGAAAATGTCATGCGACTGCGAATTCTGATCCTCCTGACCCTGTTTGCCGGTCTGCTCTCCGGCTGCGGTTACAATACCTTTCAGAGCGGCGACGAGGCGATCAAGTCGGCCTGGTCCGAGGTGCTCAACCAGTATCAGCGGCGAGCCGACCTGGTACCGAACCTGGTGGCGACGATACAGGGCTACGCCAGCCACGAGAAGGACGTGCTGACCCAGGTCACGCAGGCGCGCGCGCGGGTGGGTGCGATTCAGGCAACGCCGGAACTGGTCAATGATCCCGAGGCCTTTGCCAGGTTCCAGCAGGCGCAGGTCGGGCTCAAGAGCGCGCTGTCACGTTTGCTGGCGGTTTCCGAAAATTATCCCCAGTTGAAGGCGGATGCCGCTTTCCGCGACCTGCAGGCACAGCTCGAAGGCACCGAGAACCGGATCACCGTGGCCCGTAACCGTTACATCAAGGCGGTCGAGGGCTACAATGTTTCGGTACGTACCTTCCCGAACAATCTCACGGCGATGATCTTCGGTTACACCGTGAAGCCGAACTTCAGTGTCGAGAACGAGCAGGCGATTTCGACGGCGCCGAAGGTTGATTTCGCCAGGCCAGCGCCGGCGTCGCCTGCCGCTGCTACGCCGACAGACGCCGGCAGGCCGGCGCCAGCAGCCAGTTACTGAGCGGCCGTGTCAAGCCTTCCGGCCCGTCTTGCCGCCTGGCTGTTGGGCCTATTGCTGCTGGTCGGTGCAGGTTTTGCCCGTGCCGACGAACCACAGGCGATTCCCCCGCTGGCGGCGCGGGTGACCGACCTGACCCGTACGCTTGGCGTCGATCAGCGTCAGCGGATCGACGCCAGGCTGGCTGCTTTGGAGAACGCCAGGGGATCGCAGATTGCCGTGTTGATCGTTCCGACGGTCCAGCCGGAAAGCATCGAGCAATACGCGCTGCGCGTCGTCGAGTCCTGGAAACTGGGTCGCCGCGGTGTCGATGACGGCGCGCTGCTGCTGATTGCCAAGAATGATCGGAAACTTCGCATCGAGGTGGGCTACGGTCTGGAGGGAGCACTCAACGATGCGACCGCGAAGCGAATCATCAGCGAGACGATCAGCCCGCGTTTCAAGAAGGGCGATTTCTACGGCGGCATCGATGCCGGGGTCGCCGCGATGGTGCAGGTAATCGCCGGCGAAGCGCTGCCACCGGCAGCACCGGTCGATGGCGCTCGGCGTGCCGATGTGGACGATCATTTCGAGATGCTGCTGTTGATCGGTTTCGTCCTGGTCTTTGTGATTGGTGGTGTCCTGCGAGCCATTTTGGGACGTTTTCTGGCGGCCGGCATGGTGGGTGTCGCCGCCGGGGTGATCGCTGCGATGCTGATCTCGTCGCTGCTGATCGCCGCCGTCCTGGGTGTGGTGGCCGCCATCGTTTCGCTGTTTCTCGGCATGCGGGGGGGCAGCGGCTGGTCATCCGGCGGCATTTCCTGGGGCGGTGGCGGCGGGCGTGGCTCCGGCGGGTTTTCAGGGGGCGGCGGCAGCTTCGGCGGCGGCGGTGCTTCGGGAGACTGGTGATGCGATTGCAGAGAATTTTTCGTCATCTGGTGCTGCCGCACTGGTGGGTGTTGCGTGCGCTTCCCGCTGCATCGTTGCAGCGAATCGAGCGGGCGGTTGCTGCCTCGGAATCGATGCATCGTGGCGAGTTGCGCGTGGTGGTCGAGGCCAATCTGCCCCTGTCCGGTCTGTGGCGCGGTCAGTCGGCACGGGCGCGGGCGATCGAACTGTTTTCGCAGTTACGGGTCTGGGATACAGAGGAAAACAGCGGCGTGCTGATTTATCTGCAGTGGATCGATCGGCGTGTGGAAATCGTCGCGGATCGCGGCATCAACGCCTGCGTTGGGCAGGCATTCTGGGACGGTGTCTGCCGCCAAATGGAAAGCGCTTTCCGGAGCAAGGATTTCGAGGGCGGTACGCTGCTTGCATTGCGCACGATCACCGCCGCACTGGCTGAACACTTCGCTGCCACAGGCGAAAAATCCAACGAGCTACCCAATGCCCCGCTGGTGCTTTAACGTGGAAGTCGCGCCTGCGACGCACGCACCTTCCCTCTGATGCAGGCGGGAGGGGGGGAGGAATCAGCTTTCGGCATAGCGCACGCGCGGGCGTGACTTGCTCGGCTGGGTGAGATGGTCGAGAGGCAGGACATGCGTCTGTTTGACTGTCTGCAGGGCAATGCTGGTCTTGATGCGGGCAACACCAGGCAGACACAGCAGGCGCTTCATCATCAACTGGGAAAACACCGCCAGATCGGGAACCACGATACGCAGCATGTAGTCCGCGTCGCCACTGACAGAGAAGCAGTCAACGACTTCCGGCATGGCCGCGATGGCGTTTTCAAAGGCCCCGCTGGCCGCATCGTTGTGCCGTTCGAGGATCACCTGGGCAAAAGCGGTGACTCCCAGGCCCAGCGCCGTGGGGGCAAGCAGCGCAACATATCCGGCGATGATGCCATCTTCCTCGAGCCGCTGGATGCGGCGACTGATCTGTGACGCAGAGAGACGGATCTGCTCACCGAGCGTTGCGTTGGTGGCGTTGCCCTTGCGCTGTAACGCATCAAGCAATGCAAGATCGTAACGGTCAATGGTGATTTTGGACATGATCGGCACTTTCTGTGCATGAAATATGCGCAGTATAGCGGTTTTTGCCCTTGGTTCAATCAGCCGGGAATGGCCCGGGCCAGTTCAGAGTGCGCTGTCGTCGAGCTGGCTCACGTCATCCCGGATTTCCTGATTGGCTTCATGGCGGCCCTTGACGAGCCACATCGCGCCACTGACGAACATGCCGAACAGGGTAATCACCAGGTAGATCGAGATGTTGGCGCGCATCATCAGGAAATAAAGACCGGTCATCGCCAGGATCGACAGGTTCTCGTTGAAGTTCTGAACGGCAATCGAGTGTCCGGCACCCATCAGGATATGGCCGCGGTGCTGCAATAGCGCATTCATCGGCACCACGAAGAAGCCGGAGAGCGCGCCGATCAGGACCAGCAGGGGAATGGCGAGCCACAGGTGATGGACAAAGTTCATCACCAGCACGATGATCCCCATGGCGATGCCGAGCGGAATCACGCGCACCGACTTGCGCAGGGTAATCATTCTCGCCGCGCCGGCGGCACCCAGTGCCACGCCGACGGCGACCACGCCCTGCAGCATGCTCGACTTCGAGAGACCGAGGCCGAGCGCGGTTTCGGCCCATTTGATGACGATGAACTGGAGGGTGGCACCGGCGCCCCAGAACAGGGTGGTCACCGCCAGCGACACCTGGCCCAGGCGGTCACGCCAGAGCAGTGCCAGGCAATGATTGAACTCGCGCAGCAGATACCAGGGGTTCTTGTGCAGTACGCGGTGATCGACGCCGGTGTCGGGAATATGGAGATTGAACAGTGCCGCGAGCAGGTAGAGAGCAGCGACAAAGCAGAGCGACATTTCGCCGATGGTATCGACGCCGGTATCGATGACCGGAAAATCGAGGCTGAGCAGATGATAGGCAACCTCCGGCTGGATCAGGGTGCCGCCGACGACGACGCCGAGAATGATCGCCCCGACCGTCAGCCCCTCGATCCAGCCATTGGCGATCACCAGCAGACGGTGCGGCAGGTATTCCGTGAGGATGCCATACTTGGCCGGCGAGTAGGCGGCCGCCCCAAGACCGACGACCGCGTAGGCCAGCAAGGGGTGGGCATCCCAGTACATCATCGCGCAGCCGAAGATCTTGATTCCGTTGCTGATGAACATGACCCGCCACTTCGGCATGGAGTCGGCAAACCCTCCCACAAAAGCCGCCAGGGCGACATAGGAGACGGTGAAGAAGGTCTTGAGCAGCGGCTCGTACTCGCTCGGCGCGTGCATTTCGCGCAGGAGCGAGATGGCAACGATGAGCAGGGCATTGTCGGCCAGCGCTGAAAAGAACTGCGCAGCCATGATGATGTAAAAGCCGAAAGGCATTGGATAGTATGATGCCCTGTGGGTTGGGTGTTGGCCTTATACCATGAAAGACGCCAACTTGTTAGCCGCACCGGCGGCCGGGTGCTGTGCATTGCACCGGCACAGATCTGGCTCGCCGGGCTGTTTTGTGTTTGAATCTGGTTTAAATGAAAAAGGAGAGATGGCTGGTGGCTGATCGTCGACTACAGGTATTTCAAGCGGTGGCCAGACACCTTTCCTTTACCAAGGCTGGCGAGACGCTGTACATGACGCAACCGGCCGTGACCTTTCAGATCAAGCAACTCGAAGAACATTTCAACACCCGTCTGTTCGAGCGCGGCGGCGGGCGAATCTCGCTGACGCCGGCCGGAGACCTGGTGCTCGACTACGCGGAGCGCATCTTGGGACTGACCAAGGAGCTCGACGTGCGTGTCGCCGAGATGACCGGGCAGATGAGCGGCAGTCTGCTGGTCGGGGCGAGCACGACGATTGCCGAGTTCATGCTGCCACCGATCCTGGGCGAATTCAACGTCCGTTATCCGCAAGTGCGTGCGCGGCTGACCGTTGCCAACTCGGAAGCGATCAGCAATGCCATTGCCGCCCATACCCTCGACATCGGCCTGATCGAATCAAATACTCACCATGCCAGCCTGCAGTGCGAAATCTGTGGCGATGATGAATTGCAGGTGGTGTGCACGCCCAGTCACCCCCTGTCCAAGCGTAGCGAGATCGATGCACGCAGCCTGCTGGGATACGACTACATCGCGCGTGCAGCGGGTTCGGGCACCCGCGAAGTCACCGACGACTATTTTCGGGCTTGTGGCGTCGATCCCGAGAAACTCAGGATGCTGATGGAGTTGTCGAGTCCGGAATCCTTGAAGGGCGTAGTGGCGACCGGTCTGGGCTACTCGATCGTGTCGCGGGCGAGTTTCGAGAAGGAACGGCAACTCGGAACACTCGTCGCCGTGCCGCTGCGGCCGCGACTGAAACGTACCTTGTCGCTGGTCTATCCGAAAGAGCGCTTCCGCTCCAGGGTGGTCCTCACCTTCGTCGACTTCGCCAGGAACAAGCTGCGCGAGCTGTCTGCCTGATGCCGCGCCCGATTGAAGCCCGCATCGATCTGGCGGCGCTGCGTCACAATTACCTGGTCGCGAAAAGGCATGCCGGTGCGGCCAGGGCCTGGGCGGTGGTCAAGGCCAACGCCTACGGGCATGGCCTGCTGCGTGCGGCGACAGCGCTCGGCGAGGTCGCCGACGGTTTCGCCCTGCTCGACCTCGATGAAGCGATCATCCTGCGCGAGGCCGGTATCCGTCAGCCGATTCTCCTGCTCGAAGGTTTCTTTGCTGCGGCCGATCTGGAAATCTGTGCGACGTATGGGTTGAGCGTGGTCATTCATCGCCTCGAACAGTTGCAGATGCTGCGCCACGCAGCCCTGCCGGTTCCCCTGCCGATCTACCTCAAGCTTGACAGCGGCATGCATCGCCTCGGTCTCTCCGGTGGGCAGATTCCGGCCGCGCGCCGCGAACTGACGGCGCTGGCTAGCGCGGCGGCCCCTGCCCCAGTGACCTTGATGACGCACTTTGCCGAAGCCGACGCCGTCGGCGGTGAGCGCTGCATCAACTGGCAGCTCGAACGCTTTGCCCGCATGCTGGCCGATTGGCCGGAGGCCGCGAGCCTGCCGGTCTCGGTTGCCAACTCGGCTGCCATCCTGCGTTACCCGCAGACCGCGTATGCCTGGGTCCGGCCGGGGATCATGCTCTATGGCGGCAGCCCGTTCGCCGATCAGGACGCCGCGAGCCTCGACCTCAAGCCGGTGATGACGCTGCACAGCCGGATTCTGGCGGTGCAGGAAATCGGCATCGGCGAGCGCGTCGGTTACGGCGGCACTTTTGTCGCGTCGCGGCCGACGCGCGTCGGCGTCGTCGCCTGCGGTTACGCCGACGGTTATCCACGCCATGCGCCCAGCGGCACGCCGATTCTCGTTGCCGGTCAGCAGACACAGACACTCGGTCGAGTGTCGATGGACATGCTCGCCTGCGACCTGACCGATCTGCCGGGCGCCGACGTCGGCAGCCCGGTGGTCCTCTGGGGCGAGGGTCTGCCGGCCGACGCGGTGGCGGCGGCTGCACAGACCATCAGCTACGAGCTGTTCTGTGCGCTGGCACGGCGCGTTCCGGTCGTCGAAATCTGAGCATGGCGCGCTCGGGGAACCCTTCAAAAACCGTTTTCACCTGCAGCGAGTGCGGCGCCAGCACCAGCAAGTGGCAAGGCCAGTGCCCTGCTTGCGAGGTCTGGAATACGCTGGTCGAGACAATGGTCGAAGTGCCGGTGGCCACCGGCGGCAGCCAGCGGCGTTTTGCCGCGCTCGGCGGTACCGCCGGACTGCAGACGCTTTCCGAGATCGAAGCGCGCGAAGAGGATCGGCTGCCGACCGGCATCGGCGAGTTCGATCGGGCGCTCGGGGGCGGACTGGTCAGCGGAGGCGTCGTGCTGATCGGCGGCGATCCGGGAATCGGCAAGAGCACGCTGTTGTTGCAGGCGCTGGCGGCCCTGTCGACGACACAGCCGGTGCTCTATGTCAGCGGTGAGGAGTCCGGCCAGCAGGTGGCGATGCGCGCACGGCGGCTGGCGCTCGACACGGGCAAACTGCAACTGCTGGCGGAAATCCATCTCGAGCAGATCCTCGCCACGCTGCAGTCGGCGCAGCCGCAGGTGGCGGTGATCGATTCGATCCAGACGCTGTGGTCGGAGCAGCTCAGTTCGGCGCCGGGGTCGGTCGCGCAGGTGCGCGAATGCGCGGCGCAGCTCACCCGCCTGGCCAAACAGACCGGCATCACGGTGATCCTGGTCGGCCACGTCACCAAGGAGGGCGCGCTGGCCGGGCCACGCGTCCTCGAACACATCGTCGACACCGTTCTTTACTTCGAGGGCGACACGCACTCGAGTTTTCGTCTGATCCGGGCGGTCAAGAACCGCTACGGAGCGGTCAACGAAATCGGCGTCTTTGCCATGACCGACCGCGGACTGAAGGGGGTGAGCAACCCTTCGGCGATCTTTCTGTCGCCGCACGGCAGCGATGTTCCCGGCTCCTGCGTGCTGGTCACCCAGGAAGGCACGCGACCGCTGCTGGTCGAGATTCAGGCGCTGGTCGATCAGGCGCACGGCAACCCGCGCCGCCTGACGGTCGGGCTCGACGCGCAGCGACTGGCGATGCTGCTGGCGGTCCTGCACCGCCATGCCGGCATCGTCTGCTTCGATCAGGACGTTTTCGTCAATGCCGTCGGCGGCGTCAAGATCAGTGAACCCGCCGCCGACCTCGCGGTGCTGCTGGCGATCGTCTCGTCACTGCAAAACCGCGCCTTGCCAGCCAAACTCGTGGTGTTTGGAGAAGTCGGCCTGGCCGGCGAGATCCGTCCGGCGCCGCGTGGTCAGGAACGCCTCCGGGAGGCCGCCAAGCTCGGCTTCACGCGCGCGCTGATTCCCGAGGCCAACCAGTCGAGGCAGGCGATCGGCGGCCTCGAAGTGATCGCCGTGCGGCGCGTCGAAGAAGCCGTCGGGCGGCTGCGCGAACTCGAATGAAGGGCGCTCGACGCCGTCGTGGGGAGGGTTCACGGAAACCGACTTTTCTCTCTTGCGGAAGGGGCACGAAGATCTTGAAGGTTTCCACCTTACCCGAGTGGATCAACGGGTGCAGACACTGACTCCTTTCCGCTGCGAGCGGGTGGTGATCGATCGCCTCGCCTACAACGTGCGCCATTGGGGTCCGGACGATGCACCACTGCTGCTGATGCTGCATGGCTGGATGGATTCTTCGGCCAGCTTTCAGTTCACGGTCGATGCGCTCCGTCACGCGTGGCATGTGGTGGCGCCGGACTGGCGAGGCTATGGGCAAAGCGAATGGCTGAACCGCCGCTATTGGTTCGCCGATTACTACGCTGACCTTGATGCGCTGCTTGATCGTTATAGCCCCGGTGCGCCGGCACGCATCGTTGGCCACAGCATGGGTGGTGGGGTGGCGAGCATCTACGGCGGTGCCCGGCCGGATCGGATCGCCGGCCTGCTGATGGTCGATTTCCTGGGCCTGCAGCCAAACGCAATCGACGAAGCGCCCGGCCGCATCCGCGCATGGCTCGACCATGCGCGCGGGACACCGAAGCTGCGCGCCTACGCCAGCCGCGAGCAGCTTGCTGCGCGACTGCTGCAGTTCAACCCGCGCCTCCTCCCCGAGCGGGCCGCGTTTCTGGCGACGCATTGCGCAACCGAGCTGCCCGACGGGCAGTATGTCGTTGCTTGCGACCCCTGGCATAAGATTCCCTCGCCCCACCTCTACCGGATCGAGGAAGTCATGGCCTGCTGGCGGGCGATGACTGCCCCCGTCCTGCTGGTGACGGCCGACGAAGGCTATGTGCAGCAGCGCTTCGGCAAGTCTCCCGACGAGCTGCAACGACGAATGAACTGCTTCGCGAAGGGAAGCGTCGCCCGCATTGACGATTGCGGGCACAACGTGCAGCACGATCGGCCGGAAATGCTGGCCGGGTTGATCGAATCGTTTTTCGCAACCGTGCCAGGCTGCTAGCGGCGGCTGGCGGTACCGGTCATTGGAACGAAGCGCACCGGCAGGATGGCTTCGCGCTGCAGCGTCTGTCCCCGTTTCCGCAGCAGATACAGGTTCTGATCCTCGAGTTCTCCGACCGGAATGACCATGCGACCGCCTTCTCTGAGCTGGTCGATCAGCGGCTGCGGCACGTGATCGGGGGCGCAGGTGACGATGATGGCGTCGAAAGGTGCTGCTTCCGGCCAACCCAGGTAACCATCGCCGTGCCGCACGCTGACATTGCCGTAGCCGAGTCTGGCCAGATCGGCCTGCGCCCGGATGGCGAGCGGCTCGACGATTTCGATGCTGTACACGGCACGCACCAGACCCGCCAGGATAGCCGCCTGGTAACCCGAGCCAGTGCCGATTTCCAGCACCCGGTCGGTCGCTTGCGGTTCCAGTTTCTCGGTCATGAAGGCAACCATGTAGGGCTGTGAGATGGTCTGGGCATAGCCGATCGGCAGTGGCCGGTCATCGTACGCGTAGCGCCTGAGTCTGGCCGGAACGAACTCATGTCGTGGCACCGTGGCCATCGCCTTGAGCACCTCGGGATGGCTGATGCCGCGCGTGCTGGCGCTCAACTGTTCTGCGACCATGCGCGTTCGCGCACGGTTGTAGTCCATGTCGGCGGCTTCGACGGCATGAGTGGCAAAGAACAGGGCGGACAGGAGTGTCCGCCACGGCGCCGCGAAATGTCGCCGCTGCTGTGGCGCTTGCCAGGGCAGCGTTGCCGGACCCGGTGCCGGTGCCGGTGGATGCGTATTTTCGGACATCACGATCTCCCAAGAACGGTACTGGTGGCGCAGGATGATCCACCGCGGGCGGTAATCGAACACACCCTGCACTCGGCGCGGACGAGCCGGCGATTGCAGCCTGTCGTCTGATCTGAGTATAGGTTCTCGGCAAGGCTTATGTCATCATACCTCTTCCGCAGTACCGGCAGACTTTGCAGACTGTCCGGATTCTTTCACCCGCGCTGCCACGGCGGCATCGTTTCCGAGTTCCTCTGATGGTTCCACCTGTTCCCGGCACAGGCACGCGTCTTGGCGGTTTCGTCTGTATCGTCGCTTCGGCGGCTGGTTTCGGAGCCATGCCGATCTTTGCCAAGCTGGCTTACGCCGAGAGTGTCGATTTGCCAAGCATGTTGTTCCTGCGTTTTGCGCTGGCTGGTCTGATGATGGCCTTGCTGATGCGCGTACGCGGGATGGTGTGGCCAAGCGGCCGTAATCTGCTGCTGCTGGTGGCGATGGGTGGGGTGGGCTACGTCGCCCAGTCGTTCTGCTACTTCGCCGCCCTGCAGTATGCAACGGCCAGCCTGACGGCACTGCTGCTTTACCTCTATCCGGCGATCGTTACCGTTCTGTCGGCGCTGCTGGTGCGGCGGCGACTGTCGTCGCTGCGCCTGTTGGCGGTGGCGGCAGCGCTGTTCGGTACCGGTCTTGCTGTTGGTGGCAGCCTTGCCGGCAGTGTTCTTGGCATTCTGCTCGGAATCGGGGCGGCGTTGATCTACTCGGTCTATATCCTGGTTGGCGAGCGCGTCACGCCGCTGGTCGGGGCGATGCCGTCGGCAACGGTGATCATGCTTGCGGCGGCGTGGGTGTTCGGGCTGGTCGTGCTGGCGCGCGGCGCGGCTTTCCCCGTATCGCCGGTGGCCTGGGCGGCCGTCGGCGGTATCGCGCTGTTCTCGACGGTGGTGGCGATGATCACCTTCTTTGCCGGCATGGCGCGGCTGGGTGCGGCCGATGCGGCGACGCTGTCGACGCTGGAACCGGTGGTTACGGTGATTCTGGCCGCGATCTTCCTTGGCGAGGCAATCGGCGGTTGGCAGATCGCCGGGGGTGCGATCATCCTCGCCGCAGTCGTCGTGCTGGCGCGCTCGGGCGCGGAGCAGCGCTAGCGGGCCTGGCCGGCGGCGTTCGCCAGGCTGACGAGGAAGTTCAGGAGGTGCCCGACGACTGCTTGCGGCTGTTCGTTCATCATGGCGTGTCCGCAGTCGGGAATCTCGGCGCGCAGCACCTGGCGCAGAGCCGATTGCAGCGCCGGCAGGTTGCGGCGTGGCGTCATGCGGTCGCGGCACGCGACCAGCAACAGGGTCGGGCAAGCGACTCTGGCGGCGGCCTCGAGGCCGCGCACATAGTGGTTGCAGTTGGCGAGATCAATCGCCAGCGTGCCCGGCGGGCTTCGGCGCATGATTGCCAGCGTCACGCCGGGTCCCCAGATGCCGTGACCGGTACCGCCGGTAAGTTGGAACCGTTGGGTCAGCGAATACTCGTTCATCATTCGAAGGACGCTGTCGGGATGAGCTGCGGCGCGGCTGAGCAAGACCTCGGCCACCGGCATCGGTGCTGAGGTACCGAGCAGCGCCAGCCGGTGCACACGTTGCGGATGGCGCGCGGCGCACTCGAGTGCAATCAGCGAGCCCATCGAGTGCCCAACCAGAATCGCCTGTTCGACAGCGGCGGCATCAAGCAGTCGCACCAGCCAGTCGGCGAGTGCCTCGATGCTGCGCAAGGGTGGTCCGCTGGAGAGGCCGTGCCCAGGCAGGTCGGGAACGAGCACCGCGCAGCCGGCAGCGGCCAGACCGCCGGCGACCTGCTGCCAGGCGTCGCGATCATTGGCGGCCCCGTGGATCAGCAGCAGCGGCGGCCAGCGCGAGCACGCCGGGTCGAATGGCCGGCCGCCAGTGCTCAGGCAGCAGCGGTGGCCAGCGACGGTCAGTTGCATACGCGTCTTGTCAGCATGGCGGGTCGCCGGATCAGGCTCGGTCTTCCGGCTCGATCAGGTGCTCGAGAAGCGCAATGCGGTCCTTGAGCAGCAGCTTGCGTTTCTTGAGACGTCGGACCAGGAGGTCGTCGGGTGGCGGGTTCTGCGTCAGGTGATCGATCACCTGGCCGAGATCGTGATGTTCGATCCGTAATTCTTGCAGGGTGACGCGGTTTGCAGTGATCTGTTCTTCGGTCAGCATGATTGGCGATATCCCCGGGTGGTGAGTCGGATGAACCGGTCAAGGCTTGCCGCGCCCAGTGGACGAGCATGCCAGAAACGACGGTGAGTCAGGTTCCGCGCATTTGCCGGGCGATCACGACTGCGAGATGGCGGCGGCGAAAAGGCTTGACCCGGAGGCTATGGTAGGCGCGCCAACGACAAAAAACAACGGCGGCGCGATTGATTGCCGCCCTCAATAAACTTGCCATGCACGCTTGGGACTTGCAGCCTGGAGTGCTTTTGCGAATAGAATAGAGGATGCATTGGTAACTTTGAGACACCGCCGGGAGGAGGCAGATGGTTTACCACATTATCGTTTCGTTTGGGCGGGAGAGACAGTACGAGTTCAAGTTCTCCCATACCGAACTGGCCGTCGGTTCTCCCGAAGAAGCACGCCGCTGGTTTGACAAGGAATTTGCCGACCTTGAATGCGAACCCAGCAATCCGATGGGCAAGGTATTGATCATCGACAAGATTCTCAATGTTGCCCGGTACGGCGGCGAGCAGCGCTTCATCGACGGCAAGGACTGGGCGACCCGTTTTGCCCGTTACACCGCACTGGCCCTGGGGCGCGATACCGTGCGCATCGATGTCGCCGCTTTCAATATCGGCTACTGATCCCATACGGCAGTTGCCGGAAGGGACTCGCAACTACATTACCCCGGGCGGGCACGCGCGCATCCGTGCGGAGCTTGAGCAGTTGTTGCGCGTCGAGCGCCCGCAGGTCGTGTCCGTCGTGCAATGGGCGGCAGCGAACGGTGACCGCTCCGAGAACGCCGACTACATTTATGGCAAGCGGCGGCTGCGCGAGATCGATCGGCGCATCCGCTTTCTGACCAAACGCCTCGATCTCGCCGAGATTGTCGATCCGCTGACGCGGGCGAACAGTGATCAGGTTTTCTTTGGTGCGACGGTGACCCTCTGTGACCCGCAGGGACTTGAAAGTACCTACCAGATCGTCGGCGTGGACGAGACCGACTTCGCGCGCGGACGCATCAGCTGGGTGTCGCCATTGGCGCGCGCGCTGCTCAAGTCACGGGCGGGCGATACGGTTCGTTTTCAGAGCCCGGCCGGCTGGCGCGAGGTCGAAGTGCTCTGTGTCGAGTATCTGAGCATCGACTGAGCGATCCTGGCGACGCCGGCGATCTTGCCGCCAGGGCTTGAAATCGCAAACTTTGTCCCCACTTGCGGCTGCATTGCGCCGGTCTGGCGCGGCCATTCTTTTTTCAACGTTTTTCACGGAGTCTCGCATGGGTGCACAGAAGGAAACCCTCGGTTTTCAGGCCGAAGTCAAACAACTGCTGAATTTGATGATTCATTCGTTGTACAGCAACAAGGAGATCTTTCTGCGCGAACTGATCTCCAACGCTTCCGACGCCTGCGACAGACTGCGCTTCGAGGCCTTGAACAATGCCGGCCTGTACGGTGACGACAGCGATCTGAAGATCCGTGTCGCTGTTGACAAGGACGCGCGGACGCTCAGCATCTCCGACAACGGCATCGGTCTGTCGCGAGAAGAAGCGGTAGAGCACCTCGGAACGATCGCCAAATCGGGAACGCGCGAGTTCTTTGCGGCACTGACCGGCGATCAGGCCAAGGATGCGCATCTGATCGGCCAGTTCGGTGTCGGTTTCTATTCGTCGTATATTGTTGCCGACAAGGTGACGGTGCTTTCCCGCCGTGCCGGTCTCGAAGCCAATCAGGCGATCCGGTGGGAATCGTCGGGTGAGGGCGATTTCACGATCGAGGTGATCGAACGGGCGCAACGCGGTACTGAAGTGACCCTGCACCTGCGCGAAGGCGAGGATGAGTTTCTATCGAACTGGAAAGTGCGCGAGATCATCCGCAAGTATTCCGACCACATCACCTTGCCGATCGTGATGAAGAAGGAAGAATGGAACGAGGAAAAGAAGGCGCAGGTCATCACCGACGAAGACGAAACCGTGAACCAGGCCTCCGCCTTGTGGACTCGTCCCAAATCGGAGATTAGCGACGAGCAGTACAAGGAGTTCTACAAGCATGTCGCGCATGATTTCGAAGATCCGCTGGCGCATGTGCACGCCCGTGTCGAAGGCAAGCAGGAATACACACAACTCCTGTACATCCCGTCGCGCGCACCCTTCGACCTCTTCGAGCGCACCGCCCGCCACGGCATCAAGCTCTATGTGCGTCGCGTCTTCATCATGGACGACGCCGAGCAACTGATGCCGCTTTATCTGCGCTTCGTGCGCGGGATCGTCGACTCCAACGATCTGCCGCTCAACGTCTCGCGTGAAATCCTGCAACAGTCACGCGACATCGAGAGCATTCGTGGTGGCTGCGTGAAGAAGGTCCTCGGTCTGCTTGAAAGCCTTGCCGACAGTGAAGAGGAGGCTGACAAGGAAAAGTACGCAAAATTCTGGAAGGAATTCGGCCGCGTGCTCAAGGAAGGTGTCGGCGAGGATTTCACCAACAAGGATCGTGTTGCCAAACTGCTGCGCTTTGCCTCGACACATGCCGATACGCCGGACGAGAATGTCTCGCTTGCCGCTTACGTGTCGCGGATGAAGGATGGCCAGGAGAAGATCTACTACGTCACTGCGGAGACCTTCACCGCCGCCAGAAACAGCCCGCACCTCGAGATTTTCCGCAAGAAGGGCATCGAAGTGCTGCTGCTCTCCGACCGCGTCGATGAATGGGTCACCGGTCATCTGACCGAGTTCGACGGCAAGCCGCTGCAATCGGTGGCCAAGGGCGGGCTCGATCTCGGCAAACTCGAGGATATGGCCGAGAAGGAAGAGGCCGAGAAGGCGGCCGACGAGTACAAGGAACTGCTCGGAAAGATCAAGACGACCCTGGGCGACAAGGTCAAGGACGTTCGCGCCACGCATCGCCTGACCGATTCGCCTTCGTGCCTGGTGGCCGATCAGTACGACCTCGGCGGCAATCTGCAGCGCATCCTCAAGGCTGCCGGCCAGCAGGCGCCGGCGAGCAAGCCGATCCTGGAAATCAACCCGAAGCATCCGGCGGTACAGCGCCTGAAATACGAAGAGGCCCGTTTCGACGACTGGGCCAATCTGCTGCTTGAGCAGGCGACGCTCGCTGAAGGCGGGTCGCTTGAGGACCCGGCAGGTTTCGTCAAGCGCATCAACGACCTGATGCTCGCGCTCTCGCTCGGCAGCGGCCGTTGATCGCCGGCGGCGGGCCGGCGCTGTTGCACGGTCTGCCGCCGATTCTCGATGCCGGCGTGAAGAGCCTGATTCTCGGCAGTTTCCCTTCGCCGGCCTCGCTGGCGGCAGCGCATTACTATGCGCACCGCCAGAACCAGTTCTGGCGCCTGCTTGGCGCCCTGCTCGTCGAGCCATTGCCCGAACTCGATTACGCCGACAAGCAGCGGTGTCTGCTCAAGCATGGCATCGGAGTCTGGGATGTCTATCGCCAGTGCCTGCGCGAGGGTGCGCTCGACGCCGCGATCCAGTCGCCGGTGCTCAACGATTTTGCACGATTGCGTCGCGATGCGCCGGCCCTGCAGCGTGTCTGCTTCAACGGCCAGACCGCTGGCAGATGTGCCGGCTGGTTTCAGCAACAGGGCTATGAAACCTGCGTCCTGCCTTCGACCAGCCCGGCGTATACCCTGGCTTTTGAACGCAAACTTGCGGTCTGGCGGGCAGCGGGGCTTGGCACGCTGTCAGGAAATTAACAGTCACGGCGGTCGCCGGCCCGGCGCGTGCCGATGCCCTGGCCCATTTGCTCGGCGCGTCGCTTGGCTGCGAAGGGGAGGGCCGGCTGAGCCGGCCTCCCGGACCGGAACGAATCCGTACCGATCTCATACACCGTCCGGCTGCCGGCATTGAGCCACATGGGCTCTGTCCGGTATAGTGCCCGATGCTCGAACATCCACAGGGAACACTGAAATGTCCCAAGCGTCCCAAGTTGCGGTCAACACCGTACATGAACATCGCCTGACGCTGGCGGAAGTCCTCAAGGGCTTGCTTGAGGATGGCTTGGTCAGCGCGCCCGACGCCGATAATCTGGTCAAGGAGAGTCGCCTCAAGCGTTTGGCGGCGCATCCTCTGGTGATCATTGCCGATCAGAAGTGGAAGACACAGAAAGAGCCGCATCGGCCATTGACTCTCGAAGAACTCGGCGAGTGGCTGGCGCACAGGGTTGGCCTCGAGTACCAGCACATCGACCCGCTGAAGGTCGATTTCACGGCGGTGACGGAGGTCATGTCGAGTGCCTATGCAACGCGCTATGGCATGCTGCCGATTCAGGTGACAACGCGTGAAATCGTGGTGGCGACGACCGAGCCTTTCCTGCGGGACTGGGAAAAGGAGATCAAGGCGATCGTCAAGAAGGAAATCCGCCGGGTGATGGCCAACCCGGTCGATGTCGCGCGCTATCTGGTCGAGTTCTACAATCTCGCGCGTTCGGTCAAGAAAGCCGCCCAGCTCGGCGGACCCACCGGCAACCTGTCTTCATTCGAGCAGTTGGTCGAACTCGGCCGCACCAATCGCCAGTTTGACGCCAATGACCAGCATATCGTCAACATTGTCGACTGGCTCTGGCAGTATGCCTTTGACCAACGCGCCAGCGACATCCATATCGAGCCTCGGCGCGAAATCGGTATCGTGCGTTTCCGGATCGACGGCGTTCTGCATCAGGTGTACCAGATCCCGATGAGCGTCATGGCGGCGATGGTCAACCGGGTCAAGATTCTCGGCCGCATGGACGTGGTCGAGAAACGGCGCCCGCAGGATGGCCGCATCAAGACGCGCACTGCGGATGGCCTGGAAGCCGAACTGCGTCTGTCGACGCTGCCCACCGCTTTCGGCGAGAAGTTGGTGATGCGGATTTTCGATCCGGATGTCCTGGTCCGCAGTTTTGCCGACCTTGGCTTCACCGACGATGACCAGACGCGCTGGAAAGAGATGTCGGAAAGGCCGAACGGAATCATCCTGGTGACCGGCCCCACCGGTTCCGGCAAGACCACGACACTCTATTCGACACTGAAGCAGCTCGCCATTCCGGCCGTCAACGTGTGTACCATCGAAGATCCGATCGAGATGGTCGAACCGGCGTTCAACCAGATGCAGGTGCAGAACGTCATCGACCTCGGTTTCGCGCAAGGCGTGCGCGCGCTCATGCGTCAGGACCCGGACATCATCATGATCGGAGAAATTCGCGATCTGGAAACCGCCGAAGTGGCGATCCAGGCCGCCCTGACCGGCCATCTCGTGCTGTCGACCTTGCATACCAACGATGCCCCGGCAGCGATCACGCGCCTGCTCGACCTCGGCGTTCCCTCGTATCTGCTTGGCGCGACGGTCCTCGGCGTCATGGCACAGCGCCTGGTACGCATCCTCTGCCCGCATTGCAAGCAGGTGCATCAGGCCAGCCCGGTCGAGGAAAAGATGTGGGATCAACTGGTCGCACCCTGGAAATCGAATCGTCCGGCGCGCTTCTACCGACCGGTCGGTTGTCTCGAATGCCGAATGACCGGTTACCTCGGGCGTGTCGGGCTGTACGAAATTCTGCTCCTGTCACAGGACATCAAGCTGGCGATCAGTGAAAACAAGGACATCGCCAAGATTCGTGACCTGGCTTACCGGGAAGGCATGAAGCCCCTGCGTATTTCCGGAGCGATGAAGGTTGCTGCCGGGGTGACCACCCTTGCCGAAGTTTTCAAGGTTGCGCCGCCGGTTGAGCAGGCCTGACTCCCGTCCAGTTTGCCAAGAGGCTGGAGCGCGAAGTGATCGTGCGCAGCGTGTTCGGAACCAACACCTTGAGAGGCTTCTGGCGCAGAACGCGGAGCTGCTTGCCGGCGTCAAGGGGATGAAACCGCCACTGTTCGATGATGCAGATCAGATGGCAACCGATGGCTACCACAAGAAGATACAGGAGAGACTCACCGCAGTGACTGCGAACCCGGCACACATGACCGAGTTCACCGGGGCCTGGCAGGAAATTGGGAATGCGTGGCTGCCGCTATGGGGGGTTGCGCCCCCACTGGAACGGCCTGGCGCGCGCGAGGGTGGCTCTGGAAAGGGAACAGATGATCAAGCGGTGGCTGCGGTAGAAACTCAGAACGATGATCCCGGCATCTGCAGGAACGCCATTTCTTCTGGTGTCGACGGGCGGCCAAGCGTCGCATTGCGGTGCGGGTAGCGGCCAAAGCGTTCGATGATCGTCTGGTGCCGCAACTCGAAAGCCAGGTGGTCTGCAAGTCCTGGCGCCGAGAACAGGCGTACGGCGATTGCGTGGATTGCTGCCGACTCGCTGTGCATGTACGGCAGGTAAAGGAAGGCGCGCCGTTCGATGGGCAGTGAATCGTCGACTCCCAGGGAAACGGCTTCCTGCGCGAGTGCGAGCGCCATGCCGTCGGCAGCGAATGCTGCGGCGCGACCGCGATGAATGTTGCGTGAGAACTGGTCGAGGACGATAATCTCGGCGAGCCGACCGTCGCCGTGCGTTCGCCACGCGTACAGCTCGCAGCGCGTTGCTGCTGCGTGCAGCGCAGCAAAGCGATCCGAGATCTGGCGATCGACCTGCGGCGATTTTGCCCACCATTGCAGCGGCTGAAGTTCTTCGAACCAGAATGCGAGAATTTCTCCGGGTGTAGCGAAAGCTGCGTTCATTTCTTCTCCTTTCCTGTTCTTGGCCCGGCAAGCGCAGGCGCTGTTGCGCTTGCGTGGGGTCGTCGCGCCCAGGATCGGACGTGGTCTCATGCCTGGTGGACACCGTCCAGGTGCGCTGCGCCGGGCGTCGCCCGCCCGTGACGGCGTTCCCGAGGCGCATACCGCGCGGAATTTTGGCGCCGACCAACCTCGCGGAGAACCGTCGCGGATCACCGCCACACGGGTACAGCCCAGAGCATCACGAACTGGTTGTCATCGAACCGACCGAGGGAATTGACAGCAAATTTTGGACTGGACCCCTGCCGGGGCCTCACGGGCGAGTGGCGTCTGCTCTTCCCCGGCCTACACGGCATCGCGTCCCGGCGGCGGAAGTGGTGTTCGGTGAAACCTCCGCCTTCGCCCTCCGCCAGGGATTACCAGTTGGTTTCGCGTTCGGGGGTCGCGGTGATCTTGTGGATCGACAGATCGGCGCCGTTGTATTCCTGTTCCTGATCGAGACGCAGGCCGACGACAGCTTTCAGCAGGCCATACACCAGACAGCTACCGGCCAGTGCAATGGCGATCGCCAGACCGGTCATCAGCAGTTGCGGCATGAAGGCGACGCCGCCGACGCCGCCGAGCGCCCGGCTGCCGAAGATACCGGCGGCGAGACCGCCCCAGGCGCCACAAAGACCATGCAGTGGCCAGACGCCGAGGACGTCGTCGATCTTCCAGCGGTTCTGGGTCAGCGTGAACATCACCACGAACAGGCCGCCGGCGATACTGCCGACGAACAGTGCGCCGATCGGATGCATCACGTCGGAGCCGGCGCAGACCGCGACCAGACCGGCGAGCGGACCGTTATGGACGAAGCCGGGGTCGTTTCTGCCCGCGACCATGGCCACCAGCGTGCCGCCGACCATCGCCATCAACGAGTTCATCGCCACCAGTCCGGAGATCTTGTCGATCGTCTGCGCGCTCATGACGTTGAAGCCGAACCAGCCGACGGTCAGAATCCAGGCGCCAAGCGCCAGGAACGGAATCGACGATGGCGGGTGTGCGGAAATCCGCCCTTCCTTGGTGTAGCGCCCGTAGCGTGCGCCGAGCAGCAACACCGCAGGCAGGGCGATCCAGCCGCCCATCGCATGCACCACCACGGACCCCGCGAAGTCGTGGAATTCTTCTCCATAGTGGGCTTTCAGCCAGGCCTGGAGGCCGAAGGCCTGGTTCCAGGCGATGCCTTCGAAGAAGGGATAGATGAAACCGACGATCAGAAAGGTCGCGGCCAGTTGCGGGTAGAACCTGGCACGCTCGGCGATACCGCCCGAAACGATCGCCGGGATCGCGGCCGCGAAGGTCAGCAGGAAGAAGAAGCGCGTCAGCTCGAAGCCATTCTTCTGCAGCAGCGTTTCGGCGCCGGCGAAGAAGTGGATGCCGTAGGCGATGCTGAAGCCGATGAAGAAATAGGCGATCGTCGACACCGAGAAATCGGTCAGGATCTTGACCAGTGCGTTCACCTGGCTCTTCTTGCGTACCGTTCCCAGTTCGAGAAAGGCAAAGCCCGAGTGCATCGCCAGTACCATGATGCCACCGAGCAAAATGAACAGAACGTCACTACCAGACTTGAGTACTTCCATGGTTCCTCCGGAATATCGGGTCGAAGCCATCAAGCAAATTCTGTTCCAGGCTCAGCTTATCCTGGATTCAATGACTTGCACGCATTTCTGGTTCTTTTGGCGCACTATTGTGGTGCAGAATGACTCGTTCACGCACCAAAAAAAGGAGTCCATGCACTGGTTTGCACCACGCTCGGCCTATTTTGGTGCGGCACTCAACGGCAGGAGAACCCACATCTGCCCTGGCTGTTTCATTCGGCCGGCCTGATGGCCGGCTTGCGTCCCGAAGCCCCAGAACAGATCGGCACGTACGACACCGCGAATCGCGCCGCCGGTATCCTGCGCCAGCACGAGACGGCGCAGCGGTGTCGGCGAATCAGGTTGGCTGGTGGCCAGGAAGACGGGGGCGCCGAGTGGCGTGTAGCGGGGGTCGACGGCGATGCTGCGCTCCGGGGTCAGCGCGACGCCGAGCGCGCCGTTCGGGCCGTCATTGCCCGTGGCGGGTTGTTCGCGAAAGAACACATAACTCGGGTTGGTGTTCAAGATCTCGTTGACCCGGCCCGGATTGGCTCGCGCCCATTGCTTGATGCCTGCCATCGAAGCCTGTTCGAGGCTCAACTCGCCGCGGTCGACGAGTATCCGCCCGATCGACTGATAGGGGTGGCCATTCTGGTCGGCGTAAGCCAGGCGGACCGTTTGGCCATCGGGCAGCCTGACCCGCCCGGAGCCCTGCACCTGCAGAAAGAACAGTTCGACGGGGTCGTCGACATAAAGCAGGACGCGGTCGGGGTGGTCCTTTTCCTGAGCGGTGATTTCCGCGCGGGAAAAATAGGGGACTACCCTGTTGCCTTGCAAACGGCCGCGCAGGCGCAGGTGCTTCAGATCCGGCAGGACCGCGCCGAGGTCGATGGTCAGCAGGTCGGGCGGCACGCCGAGCACCGGCTGCAGAAAGGGCTTGGCACGCGTCCGCGCGCCGTGCAGCAGCGGTTCGTAGTAGCCGGTGATCAGCCCGCTCGTCGTGGCGTCGGGATTGGTCAATAGCCAGGGCTGGAAACGCGACTCGAAGAAGCGGCGGATGCTGGCCGTCGCCGATCCGTTCAGACTCCGTGCCTCGTCACAGACCACCTGCCATTGCGGCCACTGCGGCCGCTTGGCGAGGGCCCGGCAGGATTGCAGGAAGGCCGGCCAGGCGGCTGCGAGGTCATCGTCGTTCCAGCCCGGCAGGTCGCTCCAGCGCGCGGCCTGTAGCGGCCTGGCAGCGGCCGGTTGGGCGGAGGCCGTTGATCCGGCCGCAGCGCAGGGTGGACAGGCCGGGCAAGCAGGGGGCGCGGCACAGGCGCTGCTCGGCGCTGGCGTCGCACAGGCGTTGAGCAATACCGCAAGCAGGGTAGCAAAGACGACGAGGAAACAGCGGGATTGGCTTTTGTGCATGGTTTGGCTAGAGTGTCGGGTCCGTCAACCTTCGAAGTATACTGTCCGCGCTCCGATGATCGACTCTTTCCAGAAAATTGCACACTTCCTCGTTCGCGCCGAGCAGTTCCTCGATCGTCTCGAGCCCTTGCTGCCGCCGACCTCCCCGTTTCCGGACTGGGCTGTAGCCTGCGCTTTCCGCTGGCGAACCCGCCGTGGCGTTGCTTATCTGCAACCGATCACGCGCCTGCCCACGATCCGGCTTGGCGATCTGCAGGACATCGACGAGCAGAAAGCGCGCATCGACGCCAACACGCGCCACTTCGTCGCCGGCCAGCCGGCCAACAATGTGCTGCTTACCGGTGCGCGCGGATCGGGCAAGTCGTCGCTGATCAAGGCGCTGCTCAACGAATACGCCGCGCAAGGACTGCGCGTGATCGAGGTGGAAAAGGGCGACCTGACCGACCTGCCGGACATCGTCGAACTGATCGATGGACGCCCGGAGCGCTTCATCATCTTCTGCGACGATCTTTCCTTTGACTCCGGCGATGCACGCTACAAGGCGCTGAAGGTCGTTCTCGACGGTTCGATCGCCGCGGCGCCCGAAAATGTGCTGATCTACGCCACCTCGAACCGGCGGCATCTGATGCCCGAGTATTTCGCCGAGAACCTGGAGAGTCGGCGCGTCGGTGAGGAAATTCATCCCGGCGAAGCGGTCGAGGAAAAGATTTCGCTGTCCGAGCGCTTCGGCCTGTGGATTTCCTTCTACCCTTTCGACCAGGAGGCTTATCTCAACATCGTGGCGCATTGGCTGCAGTCCTTTGGCTGTGCCCGCGACGAAATCGTCCGTGCCGAGCGTGATGCGCTCAACTGGGCGCTCGAACGCGGTTCGCGCAGCGGGCGCGTCGCCTGGCAGTTCGCCAGGGACTGGGCCGGCCGGCAACTTGCTGCGCCGGGTCGCCAGAAGCGGCCGCGCCATGTGCCGGCCACCTCGCCAACGAGCGCGCGCAAGCGCTCGCGGAACGTCGCGTGAACTGCCGAGCGGCGATTCGAGGCGCCTGATGACCCCGGTGACCGAAGTGGCGGCGGCAGTGATGCTGCGCGGCGATCCGGCGGCGCCCGAGTTTCTGCTTGCGCAACGCCCACCCGGAAAGGTCTATGCCGGCTACTGGGAATTTCCGGGCGGCAAGGTCGAACCTGGCGAGACGGCGCGCGCGGCGCTGGTTCGTGAACTGCAGGAAGAACTCGGCATCACCGTCGAGCAGGCCTGGCCGTGGGTCTGTTGCGAATTCAGCTATCCGCACGCGACGGTTCGCCTGCGCTTCTTTCGTGTCAATAGATGGCACGGCGAGCTGGCGGCGATCGAGCACAGCGGCCTGATCTGGTTGCAGTCCGGCGTGGCAGCGAGCGTCGCACCGATCCTGCCGGCCAACGATCCGATCCTGCGCGCGCTCGCGCTGCCGTCGCTATACGCACTGAGCAATGCCGAGGAGTCCGGCGTGGCGGTCGAACTGGCGCGACTGCAGAACGCCCTGGCCAACGGATTGCGCCTGTTCCAGGTGCGCGACAAAACGCTGCCGCCAACGCAACGCCACGCCTTTGCGCGCCAGGTCATGGCGCTGGCGGCCCAGTATGAGCAGGTGATGGTGCTGATCAACGACGACCAGGAACTCGCCCGCAGGGTTGGCGCCGGGGGCGTTCACCTTTCGTCGCAGCGACTCTGGCAGATCGAACGGCGCCCGGATTTTGCGCACGTCGCCGCCTCGTGCCACGGCTCTGCCGACCTGGCTCGCGCCGCCGAACTGGGACTCGATTTCGTCGTCCTCGGTCCCTTGCTGCCGACGGCCAGCCACCCCGGAGCAGCCGGCATCGGCTGGCGAGCGTTCGCGCAGCTCGTCGAACGCTCGCCGTTGCCGGTTTATGCGCTGGGCGGCTTGCAGCCGGAGATGCTCGAAACGGCGAGGCGCCACGGCGGACACGGCATCGCGCTGATGCGCGGCTGGCGCTAGAGTAGTGGGATAGGTCGCGCCAGCGAATCAGGAACGGCTGAGAGCTTGTGAAGAAATCGTCGCGAGCGGGCCGAGCTGCCAGGCGCGAGCGAGCGAACGACGAGACCTATCGTTTGAGTTCAGCGGCGGAGCGTAGCGGAGTCCGCTGGAACGCTAAGTTAGGCGCGCCCGGAAACACGGTGAAGCCAGTAGCCGGGTTCACGGTGGCAGTGCATGACTGCAACAATCAGCACGAAGTCCGCTTCGACGGTGTAGAGCACGGCGTAAGGAAACACACGTGTGAGACACCGCCGAATATCTTCCTCCAGGATACGCCAACGTTCGGGGCTTCGAGAATCTGCCGAACAGTGTGTTCAACCGCCGCCATGAAGCGGATCTCCAAACCCGCCTGACAACCCGCATAATACTTGGCAGCCTCTTCGTACTCCGCGAGGGCCTCGGGGTGGAACTCATATTTCATTGACCAAACATCCGACGGACTCGCTCCAATGCTTCATCGCCGGGGATAGTTTGCACTCGTCCGGCGCGGACGTCGTCTCGGCGGCGGCGCGCCTCGGCAGCCCAGAGTTGTTGAATGTAGCCATCTTCTGCCGGATCAAGGCTTTCCACTAGGCGGTCGGCGAGCAAAGCTCGTGCTTCGCTCGGCAGGGTGAGTGCTTCTTCAGCGATTTGTTCGACGGTCAAGTTCATAGGGATTGACTCCTGGTTAAGAACGCCTTTTCAGAAGGCCCAAACTTGCTAAAAAGCCGGAGACAACAAGCCTGAGCTTCCATCGGCAGGGCAATTGCATGAATCTTATATAAGACCCAGGACTTGAGCACGAAAGGTGTCGGAAGTGGCGGCGATCAGACGCTGGACCTTGAGGCCGCCTTTCCGCTTGGCTGGGGCGAGGCGCAGGAGGTTCAAGACGAACTGACGCAGGACGGCGAAGTTCTGAGCGGCGTGATCGGTACGGGCGCGCATCGGGTCATCGCCAAAGACCACGTCCATGCACCAGTGCAGACTGTTTTCGACGCGCCAGTGCTGGCGGACGGCCTGATTCATTCGCTGCGCGTCGGGCGCCAGGCTGCTGATGTAGAAACGGTGCTCAACGGTGGTTTTTCCCTTGATCGTCCGCTCGCTGGTGATCCTCGCGAACGACTTCAGGTCTGGCCAGCGCTCGGGCGCGTGCAGGCAGTCGAGCTGGTCGAAGACGTGGCAGCGCCGGACTTCCAGCCGGCCATGGTCTTTCTCGACGACTTCGTGGACCTGGTGTGGCGTCTTGCCTGGTGCCGCCGCAAAGGCGCTGATGAAATCGCCAATCGATTCAGCCAGGGTGGGCTGATTGTCCTTGACCGCCAGGATATAGTCGGCCCCCCGATGACGAATGGCTTGCGCAATGTTGGGCTGCGTGCCCATGGCGTCGATGGTGATGATGCAGCCCTCCAGGGCCAAGGTCGCCAGCAGCTCGGGGATGGCCGTCTTCTCGTTCGATTTGGCGGCCGTCGCGCGCTGTCCCAGGACCAGACCGGCCCGAGCGGCAAACGCGCTGACCAGGTGCAAAGGGGTGGCCCCCGCTTTCCCCGACCGACGGCTCGTCTTGCCATCGATCGCGACGACTTCATCTTTCGCCAGAGCCGGTACCCCTTGACCGACCCAACGCAGGAAGGCCGCAGCGAATTCGTCAGCATCAATCGCCGCGAACACTCGGCCAAACGTATCGTGGCAGGGAATGCCCTGCTCCAGTCTCAGATACTTCCGCAGCCAGTCCAGTTTCTCTTTGCCCCACGCCTCGATTTCGACAAAGGTATCGGCGCCCGACAGGACCGCGCAGACGGCCACCACCAGCAAGTCCACCAGATCGTGCTCGACCTTCTTCGCCTGCCGTGGGTCGCGCACCCCAACCCACACGTCTACCAGCCGAAACCTCTCTTCTGCCTCCATGGAAATCCCCAAAAAGACAGAAAACTACACAAATCAGAGGGCTGTGAACAGCCCCTGCGTAACCTCCTGAGGGTAAACGATTATTTTCGAGGGTCTACGACGATGGCATTCATGCGATTGCCCTGCGCCGCAGCTTAAATGACGGCAGCCG
>WBZU01000331.1_pt1 | contig 42753 bp, 32 predicted proteins | sample 5204311 | NCBI WGS metagenome assembly WBZU01 (sample SAMN12344359, study PRJNA552823) | activated sludge metagenome | biome: Activated sludge suspended growth; feature: Nitrification reactor; material: Wastewater; isolation source: activated sludge from nitrification reactor of wastewater...
ATCGCGCGCGATTCGCTTCGGGGATCGACGCCCGGACGAATCGCGGGCGCCGCCCAAACCATGAACGCAGGCCGAAGCGCATGAGCGCGATTCCTCCCGGGTCGTGGCTGGGACTGCTGGGCGGCGGCCAGCTCGGCCGCATGTTCTGCATGGCGGCGCAGAGCCTCGGCTACCGCGTCGCCGTGCTCGATCCCGCGGCCGACGGCCCTGCGGCGAGCGTCGCGGACCGGCACATCCATGCCGACTACCTGGACGCCGCCGGCCTCGCGCGGCTCGCTGCGCTCGCGTCCGCGGCGACGACCGAATTCGAGAACGTGCCGGCGGCGGCGCTCGAGTTCCTGTCCGCGTCGGCGCGCGTGGCCCCGTCGGCCGCGAGCGTCGCGATCGCGCAGGACCGGATCAGCGAGAAGACGTTCCTGTCCGGGCACGGCTTCGCGGTGGGCCCCTATGCGATCCTGCGCAGCGCCGACGAGGCGGCGCGCGCCGACCCCTCGCTCGCGCCGGGCATCGTCAAGAGCGCGCGCCTGGGCTACGACGGCAAGGGGCAGGTGCGGGTCGCCGCCGCCGCCGAAGTCGCCGCCGCCTATGCGCGGATGGGCGGCGCGCCCTGCGTGCTCGAGCGCTATGTCGAACTCGCCTGCGAGGTGTCGGTGATCGTCGCGCGCGACGACTCGGGGGCGGCGGTCACCTGGCCGGTCGCCGAGAACCGCCACCGCGACGGCATCCTCGACGTGTCGATCGCGCCGGCGCACGTCGATCCGGCCCTCGCGCGGGCGGCGCGCGAGGTCGCGATCCGCGTCGCGAACGCGCTCGACTACCGGGGCGTGCTTTGCGTCGAGATGTTCGTCTCGCGCGCGGGCGAGCTCACCGTCAACGAGATGGCGCCGCGGCCGCACAACAGCGGCCACTACACGATCGACGCGTGCGTCACCTCGCAGTTCGAGCAGCAGGCGCGCGTGCTCGCCGGGCTGCCGCTCGGCGACACCGTGCAGCACACGCCGGCGGTCATGGTGAACCTGCTGGGCGACGTCTGGTTCGACGGCCCGAAGGCGGCCGCGCCGCGCGACCCGGACTGGGCGCGCGTCCTCGCGCACCCGCTCGCGAAACTCCACCTGTACGGCAAGCACGAGGCGCGCCGCGGCCGCAAGATGGGGCACGTAACCTGCCTCGGCGCGACGCTCGCCGATGCGATCGCCACCGCGCGCGCGGTCAAGCGCGAACTGGGCATCCCCGGCGCGGACGAGCTCGCGTGACCGCGCCGGCCGCCGCCGTGGGCGATGCCCCGCTCGCGGGAGTGCGCGTCCTCGACCTGACGCGCCTCTTGCCGGGGCCCGTCTGCACGATGCACCTCGCCGACCTCGGCGCCGACGTGATCAAGGTCGAGGACACCGGCGCGGGCGACTACGCGCGCACGCTGGGCGCGAAGCCCGGCGACGTCAGCGCATTCTTCCGCATGGTCAACCGCAACAAGCGGTCGGTCGCGCTCAACCTCAAGCGGGACGAAGGCCGCGCCGCGTTCCTCACGCTCGCGCGCCACGCGGACGTCGTCGTCGAGAGCTTCCGTCCGGAAGTCGTCGATGCGCTCGGGGTCGGCTGCGAGGCGGTGCGCGCAATGCGACCGTCGATCGTGTACGCGTCGATCACCGGCTACGGGCAGACCGGCCCGCGCGCGATGGCGGCCGGGCACGACATCAACTACCTGGGCTACGCGGGCGTCCTCGACCAGACCGGCACGCGCGGCGGCCCGCCGGCGCTCTCGAACCTGCAGATCGCGGACCTCCTGGGCGGCGCGATGACCGCCGCGGTTGCGATCCTCGCCGCGCTCGTCGGCGCGCGCGCGACCGGTCGCGGCCGGAACGTCGACGTCGCGATGGCGGACGGCGCGCTGGCGCACAACATCTTCGCGCTGCACGCGCTCGAGCAGGATGGGCGCACCGCGCCGCGCGGCGAGGATCTCCTCACCGGCGGCGTCCCCGGCTACGGCGTCTACGCGACGAAGGACGGCCGCTGGCTCGCGGTCGGCGCGCTCGAGGAGAAGTTCTGGCGCGAGGTGTGCGCGACGATCGGACGGCCCGACCTCGCCGTGGCCGGACTCGCGACCGGGGCCGAAGGCGCACGCGTGCGCGCGGAGCTCGAAGCGGTCTTCGGCGCACGCACGCAGGCCGAGTGGATCGAGCGATTCAGGGGTGTCGACGCGTGCGTCTCGCCCGTCCTGACGCCGGATGAAGCGCTCGGCGACGAGCAGTTCGCCGCGCGCGGCATGGTCGTGACCGCACCGGACGGCACGCGCTCGTACGCGCCGCCCTGGAAGCTCTCCGGGCACGAGTTCCGCGTCGAGCGCGAGGCGCCCGCGCAGGGCCGCCACACGGTCGAGCTGCTGCGCGAAGCGGGGTACGACGACGTGAGGATCCGCGCGATGATCGCAGCAGGTTGCGCGGCGGGACCGATCTCCGCCGACGGGCGCTGAGCGTCTCCGGCCGCTCCGCGAGCGTGGATCGGTCTTCGGCCCGACGATTTCGATCGGCTCGATGGCAGTACGTTTGTCGGACTGAAGTCCGACTCACGAGAGCGCGGGCGGTGGCGCAGGTCGGGCTCCAGCCCGGCGCCTTTCGAACCGCCGGCACCCCGTCGGACCGAAGGCCGACCCACCGCCTCAGCTCGCGGTGCCGACGATCCTCGTCTTCCGCTTCGCCGACGCGGCTTTCGGCGGACGCGCGACGCGCGACGCGCCGATCGGCAGTGCGGAGACTCGCGCATACTCGGGATCGTCGTAGCGGCACCCGGCGAGCACGTAGTCGGCGGCCATCGCGGTCGCGTCGACGCCCCAGAACAGCTCGTCGCCGACCATGAGCGTCGGCACGCCGAACACGCCGCGCGCGATGGCCTCGTCGGTGTTGCGGCGCAGTTCGTCCTTCACCTCGGGCGACGCGATGCGCGCGTCGGCGTCGGCGATGCCGAGGTCGTGCGCGAGCTCGGCCCACTCGATCGGCAGGTCCGGCAGGCGCCCGTCGCGCCAGACGAAGCGGAAGATCCGGTGCACCGCTTCGGGCGCGCTGTCGCAGGCGATCGCGAGGCGCAGGAGCGGCAGCGGATTGAACGGGTGCTCGTGCGGGAACTTGAGCGGGATCCCGAGCTCGCGCGCCTGCCAGACGACGAAGCGGTAGGTGAAGCCGCGCTTGCCCTCGATCTCCGCGGGCCCCTTCTGCCCGTTCGCGCCGAGCAGCCCCGCGAACAGCACCGGGCGGTAGCGGATCGACGCGCGGGGCGGCAGCGACGCGAGCCGCTCGCTCTGCAGGTACGCGAACGGCGAGACGAAGTCGAAGTACCAGTCGACGATCATCGCGCGCCGTGCCATTCGTTCAACGACGGTCGCGCTCGCCCGGGGCCTCGGCGGCGGCCGCCGCCAACGCGCAGGCCTTCCGCCGTTCCGGAAGGCTCGCCACGATCGCGCGCCTCGCGCCGTCGTCGATCGCGGCCCAGCTCGCGATCTCGTCGAGCGTGCGCAGGCAGCCGCGGCACAGGCCCGACGCGGGGTCCATCACGCACACCGAGATGCACGGCGACGCGACGGCCGGTCCGGCCCGCTCGCGCGCTTGCGGCGCCGTCACGCCGCCTCCTTCGCATCGAGCGCCTTCGCCGCGCGCGACGACGTCGGCCGGCCGAGGAAGCCCGAGATCGTGCGCCCCGCCGCGCGGAGCTTCGCGAGGTCGATCCCGGTCTCGATGCCGAGCCCGTGCAGCAGGTAGACGACGTCCTCGGTCGCGACGTTGCCGGTCGCCCCCTTCGCGTACGGGCAGCCGCCCAGCCCGGCGACGCTCGCGTCGAACGTCGCGATGCCGAGCTCGAGGCTCGCGTAGAGGTTCGCGAGCGCCATGCCGTAAGTGTCGTGGAAGTGGCCGCTGACCTCCCCGATCGGGAACACCGCGAGCGCCGCCTCCATCGCGCGCTGCGTCGCCCCCGGCGTGCCGACGCCGATCGTGTCGGCCACGCCGACGTGCTGCACGCCGATGTCGCGCATCAGCTTCGCGACGTAGCCGACCGCCTCGGGCTTCACCTCGCCCTGGTAGGGACAGCCGAGGCAGCACGAGATCGCGCCCCGCACGCGCATCCCGGCGTCGAGCGCGGCCCTCGCGACCGGCCGGAAGCGCTCGATCGACTCGGCGATCGAGCAGTTGATGTTCCTCTGCGAGAACGCCTCGCTCGCCGCGCCGAACACGACGACTTCGTCCGCCTTCGCGGCCAGCGCGCCCTCGAAGCCCTTCAGGTTCGGCACGAGCACCGCGTAGGTGACGCCCGCGCGCCGACGGACGCGCGCCATCACGTCGGCGGCGTCGCCCATCTGCGGCACCCACTTCGGCGAGACGAAGCTCGTCGCCTCGATCGACGGGACGCCCGCGTCGGCGAGCGCCTCGATCAGCGCGACCTTGACGTCGGTCGGCACGACGCCCTTCTCGTTCTGCAGCCCGTCGCGCGGGCCGACGTCGACGATGCGGACGCGCTTCGGCAGGCCGGGACGCGCTGGCATGGATCAGTATCCTTTCGAGCGGTCGACCACGCCGGACACCGGCAGCCCGCGCTCGAGCGCGCGGAGCTTCGCGGCGACCTGCGCGGCCGATTCCGCGACGAGCGTGACCGCCGAGACGTGCGGCGTGATCGTGATCCCCGGATGATGCCAGAACGGGTGCGAGGCCGGCAGCGGCTCCTCGCGGAACACGTCGAGCGTCGCGTGTCCCAGGTGACCGCCGTCGAGCGCGGCGACGAGGTCCGCCTCGACCACCAAGTCGCCCCGGCCGAGGTTGACGACATGCGCGCCGGCCGGAAGCGCCGCGAACGCGGCGGCGTCGAGGAGGCCCCGCGTCCCGGGCGTCGAGGGCAGGAGCGCGATCGCCATGCGCGAGCGCGCGAGGAACCGGGGGAGCGCCGACGCGCCCGCGAAGGATTCCGCGCCGTCGACCGCGTGCGGCGACCGGCTCCACGCGGCGAGCGGGAAGCCGAACGGCGCGAGCGCGCGCACGACCGAGCGCGCGAGCACGCCCGCGCCGAGGATGCCGACGCCGAACGTCCGCTTGTCGCGCCGCTCGAGCGGCGACCACCGCGCTTCGCGCTGCGCACGCGCGTAGCGGTCGGCGTCGCGGAACTCGCGAAGCACGGCCAGCACCGCGTACTCGGCCATCTGCGCGGCCATGCCGGCGTCCTCCAACCGGACGACCGGCACGTCCGGCGGCAGCGTCTCGACCGCGAGCAGCGCGTCGACGCCGGCGCCCAGGTTGAAGATCGCGCGGCGCACGCGCACGCGGCGGAAGACCTCGGGGGGCGGCTTCCAGACCAGCGCGTAGTCGACCTCGGCCGGCGCGTCGTCCGGCCATCGATGGATCCCCGCCTCGGGCAGCAGCGACGCGAACGAGGCGTGCCAGCGCTCCGGCCGCTCGGCGACGGCGAGAAGCACCTTCACGCGGGCGGCAGGTCCTCGAGGTCGACGAGGTCCGCGCCCTCGGGCACGCGATCGCCGACCGCGAAGTTGATCGCGGCGACGATGCCCGGGGCCGGCGCCACGATCGTGTGCTCCATCTTCATCGCCTCGAGCACGATCAGCGGCGCGCCGCGCTCGACGCGGTCGCCGACCTTCACCTGCACGGCGACGACGGTGCCCGACATCGGCGCGGTCATGTGGCCGGCGTGCGGCGCCTCCTCGCCGGCGTGCGCGAGCGGGTCGAGGTAGCGGAGCTTCCGGCGCACGCCCGGCGCGAACACGAGCCGGTCCTCGCCCAGGCGCACGACCCTCGCGTCGATCCGCCGCTCCCCCAGGTCGAGGCGCCAGCGGTCCGCCTCGCGCGTCGCGCGCACCGCGATGCGCTTGCCCTCGATCTCGGCGGAGAGCGCGCCGAACGGGCCCGACAGCCGCACCTCGCCGCGCTCGTCGCCGTCCTGGTACGCGAACACCGCCGCGTGACGCGACGACAGCGGCCACCACGCGTCGGTCGCGAGCCACGGCGAGTGCGGGTCCGCGGCCACGCGCGCGGGCGGCTGCGCCGTCGCGCGCAGCGTCGCGAGCTCGTCGACGGCGGCGGCGACGAGCGCGATCGCCGGCGTGCGTCCCGGCGACGGGAAGAGCGCGGCGTGGTGCTTCTCGATGAGGCCCGTGTCGAGCCGGCCGGTCGCGAACGCCTCGTGCGCGACGGTGCGCTCGAGGAACGCGATGTTGGTCGCGACGCCCGCCACCTCGCACTCCGCCAGCGCCGCGAGCAGCGTCGCGCGAGCGCGCTCGCGGTCCTCGCCCCAGACGACGAGTTTCGCGAGCATCGGGTCGTACCAGGGCGACACCTCGTCGCCGGCCGAGAAGCCGGTGTCGACGCGCACGCGCGCGCCCGGCTCGGGGATGCGCCAGTGGCCGATCCGGCCGATCGACGGCAGGAAGCCGCGGTCGGGATCCTCGGCGTAGAGGCGCGCCTCGATCGCGTGGCCGCGAATCGCGAGCTCGCCCTGCGCGAGCGGCAGGCGCTCGCCGGACGCGACGCGGAGCTGCCACTCGACCAGGTCCTGCCCGGTGATCATCTCGGTCACCGGGTGCTCGACCTGCAGTCGCGTGTTCATCTCCATGAAGTAGAACGTGCCGTCCTGCTCGGCGATGAACTCGACGGTGCCGGCGCCGACGTAGCCGATCGCCTGCGCGGCGGCGACCGCCGCCTCGCCCATAGCGCGGCGTCGCTCCGCCGTCATGCCCGGCGCGGGCGCCTCCTCGAGCACCTTCTGGTGGCGCCGCTGCACCGAGCAGTCGCGCTCGAACAGCGAGACGACCCGACCGTGCGTGTCGCCGAACACCTGGATCTCGATGTGGCGCGGCGAGGTCAGGTACTTCTCGATCAGCACGCGGTCGTCGCCGAACCCCGCCTGCGCCTCGCGCCGCGCCGAGGCGAGCGCGCCGTCGAACTCGGCGGCCGCGCGCACGATCTTCATGCCCTTGCCGCCGCCGCCCGCGGTCGCCTTGATCAGCACCGGGAAGCCGATGCGCGCGGCCTCCTTCGCGAGGAGCGCCGGATCCTGGTCGTCGCCGTGGTAGCCGGGCACGAGCGGCACGCCCGCCTTCCCCATGATCGCCTTGGCCGCGGACTTCGATCCCATCGCCGCGATCGCGGAAGGCGGCGGGCCGATGAACACGGCGCCCGCTTCCGCGCAGGCCCGCGCGAACGCCTCGTTCTCGGACAGGAAGCCGTAGCCCGGGTGGATCGCCTGCGCGCCGCTCGCGCGCGCGACCTCGAGGATGCGCGCGCCGTTCAGGTAGCTCTCGCGCGGCGGCGGCGGGCCGATCCGGTACGCCTCGTCGCACGCGGCGACGTGCGCGGCGCTCGCGTCCGCGTCCGAGTAGACGGCCACCGTCGCGATGCCCAGGCGGCGCGCGGTGCGCGCGACGCGGCAGGCGATCTCGCCGCGGTTCGCGATCAGGATCTTCGTGAACACCTCAGGCCTTTCGTTCGAGGTCGCCGGCGCCGCCGGTCATGCCGGTGCGGACGCCGCCCAGCCCGGCCAGCCGGTCGAACAGGCGGCGCACGAACCGGAAGAGCTTCGGCACGATCCAGATCATCGCCAGCACGAGGAGGAGCAGCACCCCGAGCGCGGCGTAGGGATGCGCCCACGCGAGCCAGAGCACGACGCCGACCGCGAGGTCCTCGCCGAACGACGCCGCCCAGTTCGAGAACGGTTCGGGCGACGTGTTGATCGCCATCCGCGCGCCCGCCTTGGTCAGGTGGCTGCCCGCGGCGAGCGTTCCGCCGAGGATCGCGGCCGCGAGCGCCGATGCCGCGGAGCCGTCGCCGAACACGCTCGCGGCGAGCGCGGCCCCCGCCGGGATGCGCACGAACGTCTGCACGGTGTCCCACACGGTGTCGACGCCGGGGATCTTGTCGGCGAAGAACTCGACCGCGAACATGAAGCCCGACGCCGCCAGCACGAACGGGTGCGTCAGGACGCCGAGCCCGCCGGGCAGCGGCAGCCATCCGAGGTGACCCAGCCCGCCGACGATGAACAGCACCGCATAGAGGCGCACGCCCGACGCCCAGCCCAGCGCCGCGGCCATCGCGACGAGCTGCCAGACGTCGAACGGCGTGGCGGCGGGCATCGCTCAGCGGCTGCGCTTCGCGGGCTTCAGCGAGGGCGGCACCCACGCGGGCGGGCGCTTCGCGAGGAACGCGGCGATGCCCTCGCGCGCCTCGTCGGAAGCGCGCACCGTCGCGATCCGCTCGGCGGTGTCGGCGATCACGTCCGCGTCGATCGGGCGGCCCGCGATCGCGCGGACGAGCGCCTTCGCCTCGCGCTGCGCGTTCGGCCCCGCCGCGAGCAGCGCGCCCAGGAGCTCGTTCACGCGGCCGTCGAGCTCGAGCGGCTGCACGATCTCGTTCAGGAGGCCGATCCGGTAGGCCTCGGCCGCGTCGAAGCGCTCGGCGGTGAGGAAGTAGCGGCGCGCGTGGCGCGCGCCGATCGCGGCCACGACGTACGGGCCGATCGTCGCGGGAATGAGCCCGAGCTTCGCCTCCGAGAGCGCGAAGGTCGCGTCGTTCGCGCCGATCGCGACGTCGCAGCACGCGATCAGGCCGACGCCGCCGCCGTACGCGGGGCCGTGCACGCGCGCGACCGTCGGCTTCGGGCACTCGGCGATCGTCGCGAGCATCGCGGCGAGCGCGCTCGCGTCCGCGAGATTCTCGTCGCGTCCGTAGCCCGCCATCCTGCGCATCCAGTCGAGGTCGGCGCCGGCGCAGAAGCTCGGCCCCGCGCCGTGCAGCAGGATGGCGCGGACCGAAGGATCCTCGCCCGCCTCGCGCACCGCCGCGGTCAGCTCCGCGATCAGCGCCTCGTTGAACGCGTTGTGGACCTCCGGCCGGTTCAGGCCGATCAGCGCGACGCCCTCGCGGCGCTGCACCTCGATCGTCCCGTGCGCGCCCGCGGCCGACTGCTTCCTCGCCATGCCTCTCCCTACATCCTGAACACGCCGAACCGCGTCGGCGGGATCGGCCGGTTGAGCGAAGCCGAGATCGCGAGCGCGAGAACGCGCCGCGTGTCGGCCGGGTCGATGACGCCGTCGTCCCACAGCCGGGCGCTCGCATGGTACGGGTGCCCCTCGCGGTCGTACTGCGCGCGGATGGGCGCCTTGAACGCCTCCTCCTCCTCCGCGCTCCAGCTCCCGCCCTTGCCCTCGATCGTGTCGCGCCGGATCGTCGAGAGGACGGTGGCCGCCTGCTCCCCGCCCATCACCGAGATGCGGGCGTTCGGCCACATCCAGAGGAAGCGCGGCGAGAACGCGCGGCCGCACATCCCGTAGTTGCCGGCGCCGTAGCTGCCGCCGATGATCACGGTGAACTTCGGCACCTGCGCGCAGGACACCGCGGTCACCATCTTCGCCCCGTCCTTCGCGATGCCGCCGGTCTCGTACTTCTTCCCGACCATGAAGCCGGTGACGTTCTGCAGGAACACGAGCGGGATGCCGCGCTGGCAGCACAGCTCGACGAAGTGCGCGCCCTTCTGCGCCGACTCGCCGTAGAGGACGCCGTTGTTCGCGACGATCCCGACCGGGTAGCCCCACAGGCGCGCGAAGCCGGTGACGAGCGTCGTGCCGTAGCGCGCCTTGAACTCGTCCAGTTCGCTCGCGTCGACGATGCGCGCGATCACCTCGCGCACGTCGTAGGGCTTGCGGATGTCCGCGTTGATGACGCCGTAGAGCTCGTCGGCCGGATAGAGCGGCTCCCGCGGCGCGACGACCTCGACGCCGGCGCGGCGCGGCGGCTCGAGCTTCGCGACGATCGAGCGCGCGATCGCGACCGCGTGGCGGTCGTTCAGCGCGTAGTGGTCGGCGACGCCCGAGATGCGCGTGTGGACGTCGGCGCCGCCCAGCTCCTCGGCGCTGACGATCTCGCCGGTCGCCGCCTTCACGAGCGGCGGCCCGCCGAGGAAGATCGTGCCCTGCTCGCGCACGATGATCGACTCGTCGGCCATCGCCGGCACGTACGCGCCGCCCGCGGTGCACGAACCCATCACGGCCGCGATCTGCGGGATCCCCTCGGACGACATCGTCGCCTGGTTGTAGAAGATCCGGCCGAAGTGGTCGCGATCCGGGAACACCTCGGTCTGGTTGGGCAGGTTCGCCCCGCCCGAGTCGACGAGATAGATGCACGGGAGCCGGTTGTCGCGCGCGATCTCCTGCGCGCGCACGTGCTTCTTCACCGTCAGCGGGAAGTAGGTGCCGCCCTTGACCGTCGCGTCGTTGCAGACGATCACGCACTCGCGCCCCGCGACCCGGCCGATGCCGGTCACGATGCCGGCCGACGCGATCGTCCCGTCGTACAGGCCGTACGCGGCGAGCGGCGAGAATTCGAGGAACGGGCTGCCCGGGTCGATCAGCGCGCGCACGCGCTCGCGCGGCAGGAGCTTCCCCCGCGCCACGTGCTTCGCGCACGCGGCCTCGCCGCCTCCCTGCTCGACCTCGACGATCTTCGCGCGGAGGTCGGCGACGAGCGCGCCCATCGCCTCGCGGTTCTTCGCGAAGACGGGATCGCGCGGATCGAGCCGGCTTTCGATGGCGGACATGGTCAGGGAGACGGGGGACGCGGCTGGCCGGGCATGAGCGCGTACGGGTGCTTCCACCGCGGCTCGGAGCGGATCCGCGCGAGCCAGGCGCCGATCGCGGGAAATCCGGCCCAGTCTACCCCGATCTCGTCGTCGAAGAACAGGTAGCCGCAGATCGACAGGTCGGCGATGGTCAGGCGGTCGCCGACCACGTAGCGCCGGCCGGCGAGGTGAGCGTCCAGCACCGACCAGGCGGCGCGCGCGCGCCGCCCGAACTCGGCCATCGCGCCCGGATCGGAGTCCTTCGCGAGCGAGCGCATGAACCGGAACGTCGCCGTGTAGCTCGTGAGCTTGTGGTTGTCCCAGAGCAGCCAGCGCAGGATTTCGCGCCGCTCGTCGTCGTCGCGCGCGCCGAACCGCCCCAGCGTCCCCGCGAGGTAGTCGAGGATCACGCCCGACTGCGTGAGGGTGCGCCCGCGGTGCTCGAGCACCGGGACTTCGCCCATCACGTTGACCGCGCGGTACGCGGGCGAGCGCGTCTCGCCGCCGAAGTAATCGACGAAGCGCGGCGCCCAGTCGGCGCCGGCGAGCTCGAGCGCGAGCGCCGGCTTGTAGGCGTGGCCGGACTGGGCGAAGCAGTGGAGCGTGTACTCGGCCAAGCGTCCTCCTTCAGCGCGGCGGCGCGAGCCGCGTCCACAGCTCGACCAGGTTGCCCGCGGGATCGCGCAGGTGGGCGACGCGCTGCAGCCAGGTCGGCTGGTCGTGCGGCTCGCGCACGAGCGCGGCGCCGCGCGACTTCGCCTTCGCCGCCATCGCGTCGACGTCGTCGACCTTGAGGCACACGACCACGGCGTCGCCCGCGCGCGGCGCCGGGCGACCGACGACCGCTCCCATCGTCGCCTCGCCCACGAGCGCGAGGCGGGCGCCGGCGGTCGCGAACTCCGCGTAGATGCCCGGCACGTCGGCCGCGACTTCGAGCCCCAGCACGTCGCGGTAGAACGCGATGCAGGGCTTCAGGTCGGCGACGACGAGCCGCAGGTGCGACACCGCGCGCACGCGCCCCTCCTTCGCCGGCGCCCGGCCCAGGAACCAGTCGAGCTGGTCGAAGCGGTCGAGCCCCCAGAACGGTTCGCCGTCGACGATCACGAACGGCGAGCCGAACACGCCCCGCGCGAGGCCGGTCTCGACCTCGCGCTTCAGCGCGTCCTTCCAGACCGGGTCGTCCACGACCGCGCGCGCCGCCGCCGCGTCCAGCCCGGCCTCGCCGGCGACGGCCGCGGCGACGTCGGCGCTCGAGATGTCGCGGCCGTCGACCCAATACGCGCGGAAGAACGCCTTCGCGATGCGCGCCGTCGAGCCCGGATCGCGCGACTTCGCCCACAGCAGGATGCGCGCGGGCGCCTGCGACGCGATCGGGAACTTCGCGGGCAGCCGGAACTCTTCGATGCCGTGGAAGCGGGCGCTGCGCTCGAAGTCGCGCTTCGAGTAGTCGCCCTTCAGCGGCACCTCGGTGAGCGGCGCGGTCCCGGCGATCCTGAACGCGACGCCGAGCAGCATCGGCCGCCAGTCGACGGTCCGGCCGTGACGCGCCGCGAGCGCCTCGATCTTCTGCGCGGCGAGGTAGCCGTAGGGCGAGCTGAAGTCGAACCAGAATTCGATCGGTGCGGTCATTCGACGCCCCCTGGCGCGCCTGCGGCGCGCGCCGGGCCGCCCCAAGCGCGCCGCGCCCCCTCGGGGGGAGGCAAACGAAGCGAACGCGCAGTTTGCTTCGGGGGGATCACAGCGCCCGTCCGATGACGAGGCGCTGGATGTCGCTCGTGCCCTCGTAGATCTGGCAGACGCGCACGTCGCGGTAGATGCGCTCGACCGGGAAGTCCGCGACGTAGCCGTAGCCGCCGTGCACCTGGATCGCGGCCGAGCACACGCGCTCGGCCATCTCGGTCGCGAAGAGCTTGGCCATCGACGCCTCCTTGAGGCAGGGTTGGCCGGCGTCGCGCAGCGCGGCCGCGTGCCAGACGAGCTGACGCGCCGCCTCGATCTCGACCGCCATGTCGGCGAGGCGGAAGTTCACCGCCTGGTGCTCGACGATCGGCTTGCCGAACGTCGTGCGCTCGCGCGCGTAGGCGAGCGCCGCCTCGAACGCCGAGCGCGCCATGCCGACCGCCTGCGCCGCGATGCCGATCCGCCCGGCCTCCAGGTTCGCGAGCGCGATCCGGTAGCCCTGGCCCTCGTCGCCCAGCCGGTTCGCGGCGGGCACGCGGCAGTTCTCGAACACGATCTGCGCGGTGTCGGAGGCGCGCTGCCCCATCTTCTCCTCGACGCGCGCGACGACGTAGCCGGGCGTGCCGGTCTCGACAAGAAACGCCGAGATGCCCTTCTTGCCGGCCGCGCGGTCGGTCACCGCGAACACGACGGCGAGATCCGCGTGCTTGCCGGTCGTGATGAACTGCTTGACGCCGTTCAGCACGTAGCCGTCGCCGTCGCGCTCCGCCCGCGTCGCGATCGCGCCCGCATCCGACCCGACGTGCGGCTCGGTCAGGCAGAAGCAGCCGAGCTTGTCGCCGCGTGCGAGCGGAACGAGGTGGCGGGAGCGCTGCGCGTCGCTGCCGAACGCCGCGATCGGCCCGCAGACGACCGAGTTCTGCACCGAGACGATCGTGGAGGTCGCGCCGTCGCCCGCCGCGATCTCCTCGAGCGCGACCGCGAGCGACACGTAGTCGAGCCCCGCGCCGCCCCAGCAGTCGGGCACGACGACGCCCATCGCGCCGAGCGCGCCCAGCGCGCGGAGCTCGTCGCGCGGGAAGTGGTGCTCGCGATCCCAGCGCGCGGCGTTCGGCGCGAGGCGCTCGCGTGCGAACGCCCGCATCGTGTCGCGGACGAGCGTCTGTTCCCCGTTGAGCAGCATCGTCTCACCCCGTCCGGCCAGGCGCAGCGCGCGTCACCGACGGCTCTCGATCACCAGCCGCACCGCCAACGCGCCGAAGACGCCGGCGAGCAGGCGCTTCGACCACACGGCCCAGCGCGACGCGCCGGCGAAGCGGCGCTTCAGGTCCGCGGTCGCGAGCACGCAGAGCGCATCGCATCCGCCGACGATCACGATCTGCGTCGCGCCGAGCACGAGCGACTGCGCGAGCACGCCGCCGCGCGCGGGGTCGACGAACTGCGGGAAGAGCGCGAGCTGGAACAGCGCGACCTTCGGGTTGAGCAGGCTCGTCAGCACGCCGGCGCGAAACAGCGCGCCGTGCGGCGCGGACGCGGGAACGCCGGCGTCGGGCACGCCCTTCGCGTCGCGCCAGGTCGTCCACGCCAGCCACGCGAGATAGGCGGCTCCGGCGTAGCGCACCGCGTCGTAGGCGACCGGCACCGCCGCGAGCAGCGCCGACAGGCCGAACGCCGCGGCGAGCACGTGCGCGACGAACCCGGTCGTCGTGCCGGCGAGCGAGACGAGCCCGGCGCGGCGACCCTGCGCGACGGTGCGCGCGACCAGGTAGACGAGGTTCGGCCCGGGCGTGACCGCGAGCGCGACGCACGCCGCCGCGAACAGGAGCCAGGTGTCGAGTGCGATCATCGTCGCCTCCTTCGATTGCGCCGCGCGCGCGTGCCGGCCGACGCCGGTCAGAGCCGCTCGATCGCGAGCGCCGTCGCCTCGCCGCCGCCGATGCACAGCGACGCGACGCCACGGCGCTTGCCGTGCTTGCGCAGCGCGCCAAGCAGCGTGACGACGATCCTCGCGCCCGACGCGCCGATCGGGTGGCCGAGCGCGCACGCGCCGCCGTGGACGTTCATGCGCTCGTGCGCGATGCCGTGCTCGCGCATCGCCGCCATCGCGACGACCGCGAACGCCTCGTTCACCTCGTAGAGGTCGACGTCCTTCGCGGTCCAGCCCGACTTCGCGTGGACCTTCGCGATCGCGCCCACCGGCGCGGTCGGGAAGTCGCCCGGCGCGGCCGCGTGCACCGCGTGCGCCACGACGACCGCGAGCGGCTTCAGGCCCCGGCGGTCGGCCGTCGAGCGGCGCATCAGCACGAGCGCCGCCGCCCCGTCCGAGATCGAGCTCGAGTTCGCGGCGGTGACGGTGCCGTCCTTGCGGAACGCCGGCTTGAGCAGCGGGATCTTGTCCGGCGTGGCCTTGGCGGGCTGCTCGTCCTTGTCGATCACGACCTCGCCCTTGCGGCCGGCGACCGTCACCGGCGCGATCTCCCACGCGAACGTGCCGTCGTCGTTCGCGGCGAGCGCTCGCGCGAGCGACGCGAGCGCGTAGCGGTCCTGCTCCTCGCGGGTGAACGAGAACTTCGCCGCGCAGTCCTCGGCGAACGTGCCCATCAGGCGCCCCTTGTCGTACGCGTCCTCGAGGCCGTCGAGGAACATGTGGTCGTACGCGGTCTGGTGGCCCATCCGGTAGCCGGCCCGCGCCTTCGGCAGCAGGTAGGGCGCGTTGCTCATCGACTCCATGCCGCCCGCGACGATCACGTCGTGCGAGCCGGCGGCGAGCATGTCGTGCGCGAGGATCGCCGCCTCCATCGCCGAGCCGCACATCTTGTTGACGGTCGTGCACGGGACCGACTGCGGCAGCCCCGCCTTGAGGGCCGCCTGCCGCGCGGGCGCCTGGCCCTGCCCCGCCGGCAGCACGCAGCCCATGATCGCCTTGTCGACGTCGCCGGGCGCGACGCCGGCGCGCCCGACCGCGGCGCGGATCGCCACCGCGCCGAGGTCACTCGCGGCGAGCGACGCGAAGTCGCCCTGGAATCCGCCCATCGGAGTGCGGGCGGCGCCGACGATCACGATCGGGTCATTCAGCATGCGATGGCTCTCGGATGAAAAACAGGCGATCGATTCGACACGCCGGCGCCTACCTGGTCTCGTTGAACAGCTCCCGCCCGATCAGCATCCGGCGAATCTCGCTCGTCCCGGCGCCGATCTCGTAGAGCTTCGCGTCGCGCCACAGCCGCCCGGTCGCGTACTCGTTGACGTAGCCGTTGCCGCCCAGGCACTGGATCGCCTCGCCCGCCATCCACGTCGCCTTCTCGGCGGCGTAGAGGATCGCGCCGGCGGCGTCCTTGCGCGCGGTCGTGCCGGCGTGGCCGCGGTCGAGCGCCTGCGCGACCGCGTAGACGTAGGCGCGGCACGCCTGCATCGTCGTGTACATGTCGGCGAGCTTCCCCTGCATCAGCTGGAACTCGCCGATCGGCTGGCCGAACTGCTGCCGCTCGTGCACGTAGGGCACCACGACGTCCATGCACGCCTGCATGATCCCGAGCGGACCGCCCGCGAGGACCGAACGCTCGTAGTCGAGCCCGCTCATCAGGATGTTGACGCCGCGGCCGGGCGCGCCCAGCACATTCCCATCGGGGACGAAGCAGTCGTCGAACACGAGCTCGCAGGTATTGCTGCCGCGCATGCCGAGCTTGTCGAGCTTCTGCGCGGTCGAGAAGCCCTTCATCCCCTTCTCGACCAGGAACGCGGTGATGCCGCGCGCGCCCGCCTCGGGGTCGCTCTTCGCGTAGACGACGAGCGTGTCGGCGTCCGGGCCGTTCGTGATCCACATCTTGCTGCCGGTGAGCGACCAGCCGCCCGGGCCGCGCGTCGCGCGCGTGCGCATCGACACGACGTCGGACCCCGCGCCCGGCTCGCTCATCGCGAGCGCGCCCACGTGCTCGCCCGAGACGAGCTTCGGCAGGTGCCGGTGCCTCTGCTCGTCGCTGCCGTTGCGCCGGATCTGGTTGACGCACAGGTTCGAGTGCGCGCCGTACGAGAGCCCGACCGACGCGGACGCCCGCGAGATCTCCTCCATCGCGACGACGTGCGCGAGGTAGCCCATCGCGGTGCCGCCGTAGCGCTCGTCGACCGTGATGCCGAGGAGCCCGAGGTCGCCCATCTTGCGCCACAGGTCCATCGGGAACGCGTTGTCGCGGTCGATCGCGGCCGCGCGCGGCGCGATCTCGTCGGCCGCGAACTGCCGCACCGTCTCGCGCAGCATGTCGATCGTCTCGCCGTGGTGGAAGTCGATCGACGGGAGGGTCGTGGTCATGGTCGTCCTCGTTGCGGGCGCGGCGGGGGGCGCCGCGTCAGGCGTCGTCCTTGCCGTGCATCACCATCAGCGTCTGCTGCATGATCGCGACGAGCGTGCGCTTCCCGCCGTGCTCCGCGTGCACCTCGCCGCGCGTGATGCAGAGCGTCCGCCCGGGCTTGACGACGTAGCCCTCGGCCACGAGGCGATCGCCCTTCGCGGGCGCGAGCAGGTTGACCTTGAACTCGACCGTCAGCACCGACGATCCGGCGGGGAACAGCGTGTAGCCCGCGTAGCCGCCGGCCGTGTCGACGATCGCCGACACGATGCCGGCGTGCACGTAGCCGTGCTGCTGCGAGACCTCGGCGTGCGGCACGATCGAGATCGCGCAATAGCCCGGCTCGACCGCATCGAGCGTCGCGCCGATCGTGCGCATCGCGCCCTGCCGCGCGAAGCTCGCGCGGACGCGCGCGTCGCCATCGGCGGTTCCGAAGGCGAGGCCGGTCTTTTTCATCGGGGAGGGGGGAGCGCGGCGCCGGAGGTGGAGGGAAGCGCCCCCCCGCCGGAGGCCGGGGCGCGCATGCGATTCTCGATGACGTTTACGTAAACGTCAATCCTGGACGCCCGGCCGCGCGGGCCTCATCCCGCGCCCGCGCCGGCGGCCCCGCGCGGGCGCCGCGGGGCGCCCCGCCCGGCGCCGGCGTCCCCGAGCCGCCGCCGGCAGTCGCGCTCGATCGCCGCGATCTCGTCGAGCAGCGCATCGATGTCGCCGCGCTGCAGCTCGAGCTGGCGGCGGCGGTGCTCGAGCGCCTCGATGAACCGCGCGAGCTGCCGGCGGTCGCCCTCGCGCGCATCGTGGAGGTCGAGGATCTCGCGGATCTCGGCGAGCGCGAGCCCGAGCCGCTTGCCGCGCAGGATCAGCTTGACGCGGGTCCGCTCGCGCTCGCCGTAGATCCGCGACTGGCCGGCGCGCCTGGGCGCGAGCAGCCCCTCGTCCTCGTAGAACCGGATCGCGCGCGTCGTCAGCGCGAACTCGGCGGCGAGCTGCGAGATCGTGTACTGGGCGTCGCGGCCTGCGGCGCCGGGCTCGGGGGTCGACGGGCGGCGGGAGGCGGTCATCGGAGGGGCGCGGGGAACGGAACGAAACAGCGCCGCATGGGCTGCCTCACGATATCATAGCGGGTTGACGCGACCGGCCGGATCGTCGATCATCGCGACTTTGCTGCGCCGCACAAAACCCGCGGACGACAGGAGGCCGGAACGAGCCCTCCCGGCCCGCGGTCCAGCGCCGACCCGCCGCGCCCCTTGAACGCCCCGCCCCAGAGCCTGCTCCAGTACCCGTACGCGGACCCGCCCGCCCCCGGCGAGGCGATCGAGGTCGCGCCCGGGCTCCTCTGGATCCGGATGCCGCTGCCGTTCGCGCTCGACCACATCAACCTGTGGCTCGCGCGCGAGCCGGACGGCCGCTGGACCGCCGTCGACAGCGGCTACGGCAACGACACGACGCGCGGCCTGTGGGAGGGCCACTTCGCGACGACGCTCGGCCGCGCGCCGCTCGCGCGGATCGTGGCGACGCACTACCACCCCGACCACCTCGGCAACGCGGCCTGGCTCGCGCGGCGCTTCGACGCGCCGGTCGGCATGACGCAGGCGGAGTTCCTGACCGCCCACGCGGTGATCGACCAGCGCGCGACGCACGCGCTGCCCGACACCTGCGCGATGTTCGTCGCCCACGGCCTCGATCGCGATCTGGTGGAGTCGCTCGCGCAGCGCGGCAACGCGTACGCGCGCGGCGTGCCCGAAGCGCCGCGCACGATCGACCGGATGGTCGCGGGCGACGCGGCGCGCTTCGGCGGACGCGACTGGACGGTGATCCCCGGCTACGGCCACTCGCCCGAGCATGCGTCGCTCTTCGCCGCGTCCGCCGGCGTCCTGATCTCCGGCGACATGCTGCTGCCGCGGATCAGCACGAACGTGTCGGTCTGGCCGGTCGAACCCGAGGGCGACCCGCTGGGGCGCTTCCTCGCGTCGCTCGCGTCGTTCGAGCGCCTGCCCGGCGACACGCTGGTGCTCCCGTCGCACGGAATGCCGTTCCGCGGCGTCGCCGCACGGGTGGCCGAGCTGCGCGCGCACCACGCGGCGCGCCTCGCCGAGCTCGAGGAGGCCCTCGCCGACGCCCGCGCGCCGCGGTCGGCGGGCGACCTCGTCCCGGTGCTCTTCCGCCGCCCGCTCGACCTGCAGCAGCGCTTCTTCGCCACCGGCGAAGCCATCGCGCACCTGAACCACCTGTGGCGCACCGGACGCGCGACGCGCACCGTCGGCGACGACGGCGCCGTGCGCTTTTCCGCCTGACCACGACGCCCCGCCCGCTCCCGCCTCCACGCCTCCACCGGATTCCGCCATGTCGACCCCTTCCGCCCCGAGCACCCCCGAGGACGCGCGTCCCGCGTTCGACCCGATCGCGCTGGCCGAGTCGATGGCCTCGGCCGCCGAGAAGAGCGCGAAGCTCCTCGGCGACTTCGCCACGCGCCACGCGCACTCGGGCAAGAGCCTGTTCGCCGACGAGCTCGGCATCGGCAAGGCGTTCATGGAGCTCGCGTCCAACATGCTCGCGAACCCGGCGCGCCTCGCCGAGTCGCAGATGGCGCTGTGGCAGCAGTACATGACGCTGTGGCAGAACTCGATGCTCCGCGCCTGGGGCGCGCCGGTCGCGCCGGTCGCCGAGCCGCACAAGGCCGACAAGCGGTTCAGGCACGAGGACTGGCAGGACCACCTGCTGTTCGACTACGTCAAGCAGAGCTACCTGATCGCCGCGCGCTGGCTGCACGAGAACGTCGCGAGCGTCGAGGGCCTCGACGAGCAGACGCAGAAGAAGGTCGACTTCTTCACGCGCCAGTACATCGACGCGCTGGCGCCGTCGAACTTCGCGCTCACCAACCCCGAGGTGTTCAAGGAGACGATCGCCTCCGGCGGCCAGAACCTCGTCAAGGGGCTCCACAACCTGCTCGACGACATCGAGCGCGGCAACGGCAAGCTGCGCATCTCGATGACCGACACCAAGGCGTTCGAGCTCGGCGTCAACATCGCGACGACGCCCGGGAAGGTCGTGTTCCGCAACGAGCTCGTCGAGCTGATCCAGTACGAGCCGTCGACGAAGAAGGTGCACGAGCGGCCGCTGCTGGTGATCCCGCCGTGGATCAACAAGTACTACATCCTCGACCTGCGCGAGAAGAACTCGTTCCTCCGCTGGGCGGTGGCGCAGGGCCACACGGTGTTCGTGATCTCGTGGGTGAACCCGGACGAGCGGCTCGCGGGCAAGGACTTCGAGGACTACCTGACCGGCGGCACGCTCGCTGCGCTCGACGCGGCGTGCGAGGCCTCCGGCGCGAAGGACGTCAACGCGGTCGGCTACTGCCTCGGCGGCACGCTGCTCGCGGCGACGCTCGGCTGGCTCGCGGCGAAGAAGGACCGGCGCATCGCGAGCGCCACGTTCATGACCTCGCTCATCGACTTCACGCACGCGGGCGAGCTCGAGGTGTTCATCGACGAGGCCCAGGTCGCCTCGCTCGAGCGCAAGATGCGCGAGCGCGGCTACCTCGAAGGCAGCGAGATGGCCAACACGTTCAACATGCTGCGGGCGAACGACCTGATCTGGTCGTTCGTGATCAACAACTACCTGATGGGCCGCGACCCGTTCCCGTTCGACCTCCTGCACTGGAACTGCGACTCGACGCGCATGCCGGCGCAGATGCACAGCTTCTACCTGCGCAACATGTACATGCGCAACGCGCTCAAGGAGCCGGGCGGCGTCACGCTCGACGGCGTCCCGATCGACCTCGCGAAGTCGAAGGTGCCGACCTACTTCGTCTCGGCGATCGAGGACCACATCGCGCCGTGGAAGGCGACCTACGCGGGCGCGTCCGTCCTGGGCGGGCCCGCGCGCTTCGTGCTGTCGGGATCGGGCCACATCGCGGGGATGATCAACCCGCCCGCGGCGAACAAGTACGGCTACTGGACCCATGAGAAGCTCGCGCCGACGCCCGACGAGTGGTTCGCCGGCGCGAAGCAGCACGAGGGCTCGTGGTGGACCGACTGGCAGGCGTGGATCGCCGGGCGCACCGGCCGGGAAGTCGCGCCGCGCATCCCGGGCAAGGGCAGGCTCAAGGCGCTGGCCGACGCACCGGGCACCTACGTGCGCATCCGCGCGGACGGCCGCTGAACGCTCCGCCTGTGGCGGCGCCCGCGCCGGCTTGGTAGATTGTCCGGCGCCGGGCACCCGCCCCACGAACGACCGGAGGATTCCATGCGCAACACCCGTCATCCCGCGATGGCCTTCGCGCTCGCCGCGCTCGCGCTCGGCCTGCAGTACGCGCCCGCGGCGCCCGGCCAGACCCCGGCGTCGAAATGCCTGGACTGCGGCGTGATCCAGTCGATGCGCTACGTCGAGGAGAAGGGCCAGGGGAGCGGCGTGGGCGCGGTCACCGGCGGTGTCATCGGCGGCGTCGTCGGCCACCAGTTCGGCAGCGGCCGCGGCAACACCGCGGCGACCATCGTCGGCGCCGGCGCGGGCGCGTACGCCGGCCACCAGGTCGAGAAGGAAGTGAAGAAGAAGACCTACTGGGCGGTGACGGTCAGGATGGACGACGGCAGCGTGCGCAACCTGACCTACAGCCAGCGGCCGCCCGCGAATCAGGGCGAGCGCGTCAAGCTCCTCGACGGCGGCAAGCGGATGGCGCTCGTCGCCAACTGACGGTTCCGGCGTGGCCAGCGAAAACGCCGGGCTCGCCCGGCGTTTTCGTTCTCGCCGCCGTCGTCAGCGACCCTGGCCCGGCTTGTCGCCGCCGCCCTGCGACTGTCCGCCCGCGCCGCGGTCGTGCGCGTTGCCCTTGCCGCCTTCCCCCGCGTGAGGCTTGGCGTTCCCGCCCGGCGGGGATGGCGGCGGCGCGGCCGGTCGCGCGACGGCTGGCGGGGCGGAGGCCGGCGACCCGGGAGCGTGCTGCGCCTGCGGCGCGGGCAGCGGCGCGGCCCGGGGGGCCGGGGCGACCGCGCCGCCCGACGACGTCGAAGACGACGGGGTGGGCGGCGGCGCGACGCGGCGCTCGGTCGACGCCGGCGGCGCACGCTGCGGGCCCTGCGGCCAGGTCTGCAGCGTGTCGCGCTGGACCGGCGCCTGGTGGGTCGGCGAGCCGCCGCGCAGCGTCTGCGCGGACCCCGAAGGCGCGGGCTTCGCGCCCGGCGTCGAGGTCGTCGGCGGCGCCCCGCCGCGCACCGGCGCGCCGACGGTCGGCGGGGCGATGTAGGGCTCGCGCGTCGCCGGCGATCCGGCACCCGGCTTGTCCGCGCCGGACATCGAGGTGGCCGGACGCTGGCCCGACGAAGACGGCGCGGACGGCGTGACCGTGACCGCGCGCTGCGCGGAGCCGCCGGCCTCGAGCGGCTTCGACGCCGGGTAGCCGTTGCGGCCCGGCGGCAGGTACGCGGCCGCCGGCCGCGGCGTGTTCGACGTACCGGGCTTCACGAGCGGGATGTGGCCGGCGCCGGGACGATCGACGCCGGGCGCCGACCCGAGCACCGGCGTCGCCGCGATCTGGCTCGCGTTGACCGGCACGATGTTGCGCGACACCGGGCGCGATCCGGTGAACGCCGCGCCGGGCACCGCGGTGATGCCGCCCGGCCGATCGATGTTCTGGAAGCGGGACGGCGGGTTGCGCCACACCTGCTCCTCGGTGCGCACCGCGTAGGGCCGGTTGTAGTGCGTCCAGCACCGGAACGAGCAGTTGCCCCACCACGGCCGGAACGGCTCGCCCCATGCGAGCGGCACCCACCCGTAGACCGGCGCGCCGAACGTGAGCGAGAGCCCCCACCCGGCGCCGCCGACCCAGCCCACCATCGCGGGCGACCAGAACGGGCGGGCCACGAAGGCGCCCGGGCACCATCCCCAGCGACCGCCGAGGAACACCCAGCGCCCGTAGTGCGACGGCGCGAAGCCCCAGGGCGCGGCGTCGACCCAGGTCCAGCCCCACGGCGTCATCCACGTCCAGTAGCCGTCGCGGAACGGCGCCCAGCCGGTCGCGACCGTCGGGAACCAGACCGCGCCGTACGGCGTCTCGCTCTCCCAGGTGCCCCAGTCGGCGAGATCCGCCGCGCCGATCATCTGGCCCGACACGAACTGCGAGGCGCGCGCGTAGCGGCGATCGCGGTTCGCGCTCCAGGTGTCGAAGCCGTCGGTGGCCACGCCGTTGCGCACCTGGACCGCCGTCGTGTCGAAGCCGTCGGCGGTGGCGGTCTGGCCCGGCAGCACCTGCTGCATGCCCGCCTGCGCCGGAAGCATCGCCTCGCCCTCGCGCACGACGAGCACCGTGCGCTGCCGGTCCGGCGACACGTCGACGCGATAGAGGCCGGGACGCGTCAGCACGACCTGGGTGTTGGGCGTGTCGATGCGCGCGACCTCGCCCGCATCGAGCACGCGCAGACGCACGATCACGCGGCCCTGCGCGACGAACAGCGCGACCGCGCGGTCGTCGAGCCGCGAGACGTGGACGTTCGTCTCGTCCGCGAGCCGGATCTGCCCGGCGCCCACGTCGATCTCGGCGCGCCCGCCCTGCGCGACCCACAGGTTGTCGCCGCTCGTGACCGGGAAGTTGAGGCCGACCGTCGCCCAGTCCGACGCGCGCTCCTCGGGCGCGTGGAACACCTCGCCGCCGAGGTCGGCGATGCGCCCGACGCGCGCTGGCGGCTCGTCCTGCGCCCGCGCGGGCGGCGCGCCGAACGCGAGCGCGAGCGCCGCCAGCGCGCCGAGCGCCACCCGCCAGCCCGCGCCGGCCCGTGCGCGACAGGTCGCCTGCATCCGGTCCATCGCCAACCTCCTCATGTTGCATCAACGCCGGCGGCGCCGGCACGGTTGACCCTCGCCGCCCCCGTCGCACCGCGTCGCACCGCGTCGCGCGATGTCTTACACTTTCGGGTCCCACGCGTCCGCGCGCGACCCGCCGCAGGAGAACCGATGAGCCCCACCCCGCTCGCGCGCATCGCCGCCGCCGTCGCATTGTCGCTCGCCGCCGGCATCGCGTCCGCGCAATTCTCGAACTTCTACAGCTTCGGCGACAGCCTCTCCGACGTGGGCTCGTTCCGGCCCCTGCCGATCTTCCCGCCCGACGCCGGCACCGCGACGACGAACCCGCAGCCGCTGTGGACGTCGTGGCTCGCGCAGCGCTACGGCCTCTCGTCGACGCCCGCCAACCAGGGCGGCAACAACTACGCCGAGGTCGGCGCGCGCGTCGCGCAGAACCCCGGCTCTCCCGCCGACTTCCCGCCGACGGCCGGCGCGACGCCCGTCGTGACGCAGATCGCGAGCCTCCTCGCGCGCGGACCGCTCGACGGCGGCGCGCTCTACTCGGTGTGGGGCGGCGGCAACGACCTGTTCACGCAGTTCGACCTCTACTCGACCGGGCAGGCGACCGCGGCGCAGGTGCAGGCGAGCATGGCCCTCGCCGCGACACAGCTCGCCGGCGGCATCGCGCAGCTGCAGGCCGGCGGCGCGCGCAACCTGCTCGTGGTCAACCTGCCCGACGCGGGCAAGTCGCCCGACGGCGTGTCGACGGGCCAGTCCGCGACGATCCGCCAGGTCGTGAGCCTCTACAACGCGACGCTCAACGCCGCGCTCGACGCGCTCGGCGGCAACGTGATCCGCGTGAACGCGTTCGCGCTGTTCGACGAGATCATGGCCGACCCGGCGCGCTACGGCTTCACGAACTGGACGTCGCCCGCGTGCACGTCGGTCGTCGCCGGCCGCGTCTACGCGCCGTTCTGCACGCCGCAGACGCTGGCGACCCCGGAGGCGCCCGAGACCTACGTGTTCGCCGACGGCAGCCACCCGACCACGGCCACGCACCGGATCATCGCGCAGCTCGCCGCGAGCATGATCGAGGGTCCGCAGAAGATGGCGGCGCTCGGCGAAGCGCCGCTCGCGGTCGAGGCGGCGAACTTCCGGGCGCTCGACGGCCGGATGCAGTCGGGCTTCAACACGCCGCGCAGCGCGGCAAGGTTCCAGCCCTGGGTCGCGGTCGACTACGCGAACCCCGACCTCAAGGGCCCGTTCATCTCCGGGGACGCCGACGTCACGTCGGTCGCGGTCGGCGGCGACACGCTCGTCTTTGACCGCGTGCTGATCGGCGGGGCGTTCGGCTATACGGAGAACAAGGGCGACATGGGCGCCGCCGGCTACACGCTCCGCGAGACCACGGGCACGTTCTACGCCGGCTACGGCGCCGGGCCGTGGTACCTCGGCTTGCGCCTGGGCGCGGGCAATCTCGACTACAGCGACGTCCACCGGACCATCCAGCTCGGCGCGGAGTCGCGCACCGAGAAGGGCACGACGGGCGGCTGGCACACCTTCGGCAGCCTCTCGGGCGGCTACTGGCTCTCCGCGGGCGAGCTCCTGCACGGCCCGTACGCGAGGCTGACCTGGCAGGAAGCGCGCGTGCGCCAGTTCTACGAGCAGGGGAGCTCGTCGTCGGCGCTCGCCTACGGGCAGCAGGAACGCGAGTCGCTGCAGACGAGCGTGGGCTGGCAGCTCGCCGGCAACGTCGGCGCGTTCCGTCCGTTCGGCCGCGTCACCTGGGAATACGACGCGAAAGCCGACGCGCGCTCGATCGAGGCGACGCCGGTGCTGCTCGGGGGCACCTACACGGTCGGCGCCTTCCAGCCGGACGACAACTATTTCCTGTTCAATCTCGGCGCGAGCCGCGACTTCGGCAAGGTCGCCGCCTACCTGACGGCGAGCGCGACCGCGGGCAAGAGCGACGGCAACACCTACGCCGTGACGCTGGGCGTGCGCGTCCCGGTCGAATAGGCGCGCGGCGGCTCGCGGCGCGCATCGCCATGACCGCCGGCGCCTCCGACGAGTCCGCCTGCGGGCCGTGGCATCCGGGGATCTCGTCGCAGATCCCCCGCGAGCTTCTCCACCTCGCGACCGTGTTCCGGCCGGAGCACGTGTCGACCGCGCTCACCGAGGCCGAGGAGCTCGCGGAGTTCACCGGCCTTCCGGCCGTCGAGCTCGTCGCGTTCCGGCCGGAACGGCTCGCGCTGCACGAGCTCCTCGTGCGGGTGACCGCCGACGTCTCGGTGCCCGACGGCGAGCGCATCGAGGATCTGGGCATCAACTTCCGCGCGATCACGCGGGTGCTGCTCGAGCGCCACGTGAATCCGCGCATGGCGTCGATCGCGCAAGCGCACGAGTCGGTGCGCGCGCGCGTCGCGGCGATCGTCGAGCGCGAGCTCGCGCCGCTGTTCGCGCCGGCCGCAGCCGCGTCGCCCCCGGCCCGGCCCGGGTGGCTCGCGCGGCTCGCGGGCGCGCGCACGCCGGCCGCGCCAGCGCCCGCACGGCGCCTCACGGCCGACGCGGCGATCGCGCAATGGGAGGCCGACGCGCGCCGGCTCGAGGATCCGGTCGAGCGCGCCGCGCGGCGGGCGATCGCGCGGGCCGTCGCGGCCGTGCTGGTCAGGCACGGCGCGCTGTGGGGCGGCCCCGGCGCGATCGCGCGCGTGGCGACAGCGCTCGCCGCCAACGACGCCGGCGGCGAAGCGGTCGGCGCGCTGATCGAGCCGCTGGTCCAGAGCGGCGCGGTCGCCGAGGGCTATGCGCTCCTGCCCGCGCAGGAAGCGCCGGTGGTGATGAACACGAAGGGGCCGTCGGCGGCCGGCAAGAGCACGATGCGGCCGCTGCAGAAGCGGCTCGCCGGGCGCATCGGCGTGCGCTGGAGCGACTTCGCGCTGATCAGCCCGGACATCTGGCGCAAGCAGCTCCTCGACTACGGCAGCCTCGGCGCCGCGTACAAGTACGCGGGCGCATTCACCGGCGAGGAGCTGCGGATCGTCGACCAGAAGCTCGACCGCTACATGGCGCGCAAGGCGGGCCGGGGGCGGATGTCGCACCTCCTGATCGACCGGTTCCGCTTCGACAGCTTCGCGCCCGACTCCGACGAGGCGGGCAGCAACCTCCTGACGCGCTTCGGGCAGATCGTCTACCTGTTTTTCCTCGTCACGCCGCCGGCGGCGCTCGTCGACCGCGCGTGGTTCCGCGGGCTCGACGTCGGCCGCTACAAGGCGGTCGACGACACGCTCGCCCACGCGGTCGAGGCCTACTCGGGGATGCCGCAGCTCTTCTTCACGTGGATCGCCCGCACCGAGAAGCGCGTGCACTTCGAGTTCCTCGACAACACGACGCCGCGCGGCGCGCCGCCGCGGACCGCGGCGTTCGGATGGAACGACGCGCTCGTGGTGCTGGACGTCTCGATCCTCATGGACATCGAGCGCTTCCGCAAGGTCGACGTCGAGGCGCGCGCGCCGGAGGCGCTCTACGCCGACGACGCGGCGCTCGCGCCCGAACGGAACACGTCGTTTCTCGCGACCTGCGTCGCGCGCTTCCGCGAGGTCTCGTTCGCCGACGCGTCGACCGGCCGCGTCTACCTGCACGTGGTGCGGGGCGTCCCCGACTGGATCGATCGCGACGGGCTCGCACGGGCGCTCGCGGATCCGGACACGCGCGCGGGCCTCGCCGCCGCGGTGCCCGCCGCGCTCGCGGAAGGCGTGGCGAGCCCCGGCGCGCCCCGCAGGCTCGCGGCCGGCGAGCGCCTGCACACGGTCGGCGACTGGGGGCCGGGCGCGCCCGCGTAGGCGCGGTCTCCGCGCGGCGCGGGGGCGGCGCCGGCCTCAGGTCCGCCGCGGCTTGCGCGGCGCGTTCGCGAACGCGCGGTCGTAGAGCGGCCGCGGCAGCGCGCGGAGCAGCCCACCGACGAGCGCCATCGGCCACGGCAGCACGTGGAAGCGCTTGCCCCTCGCGATCGCGCGGGCGATCGACGCCGCGGCGCGGTCGGCGTCCATCAGGAACGGCATCCGGTAGGGATTGCGGGCGGTCATCGGCGTCGCGACATAGCCCGGGCACACGGTGACGACGCGCACGCCGCTCGCGCGGAGCTCGACGCGCAGGCTCTCGAGCAGCCGGATCGCCGCGGCCTTCGACGCCGAATAGGCGGCCGACCCCGGCAACCCGCGGAACCCCGCGATGCTCGCGATCCCGACGAGCGTGCCGCGGCCCGCGTCGCGCATCGGGGCGACGAACGGCCGGAACGTGTGGACGATGCCGGCGACGTTGGTGTCGAACACCTCGCGGAACGCCTCCAGGTCCTCGGCGTGCTCGACCATCGTGCCGCGCGACACGCCGGCGTTCGCGATCACCGCGTCGGGCAGGCCGTGCCTCGCGACGAAGTCGCGCGCGGCGGCGGCCATCGCATCGGCGTCGCGGACGTCGGCCGCGTAGGTGGCGACGGCGGCGGGCGCGAGCGACCGCGCGACGCGCTCGAGCTCGCCGGCGCGGCGCGCGACGAGTCCCAGCGCGGCGCCCTGTCCCGCGTAGTGCCGGGCGAGCGCCTCGCCCAGCCCGGACGACGCCCCGGTCAGGAAGACCGTGCGCGGCGCGGCGGCCACGGGCGGCGCCCGCCGGTCCCCGGCGTCACTTGGGACGCTCGGCGCGCGCCACCGCGATCGCGGCGTCGAGCGCCCCCGGCACGCGCTCGTGCGTGCCGGCCGTGCTCGACGACACGAGGAACTTGCCGTCGACGATCAGCGTCGGCACCGACTGGATGTTGTAGGTCTGGGCCGTCTGCTTCGCACGGCCGATCTTGCCGGCGACGCCGAACGATTTGTAGGTGTCCTCGACCTTCTTGCGGTCGAGCCCCTTCGAGGCGGCCCAGTCGAAGAACTTCTGCTCCTGCGCGAGGTTGATGCGCGCGTTGCCGTGGATCGTCGCGAACACCTCGGGCGAGAGCTTCGCCTCCTCGCCCAGCGCCTCGAGCGTGTAGTAGACGCGGCCGAGGTTCTCCCACGCCGGCTGGAACGCGACCGGGATCCGGCGGAACTGGACGTCCGGCGGCAGGCGCTTGATCCACGCCTGCATGTACGGCTCGAGGTCCGCGCAGTGCGGGCAGCCGTACGAGAAGAACTCGATCACCTCGATCTTCCTGCCGGTCTCGACCGGGAACGGCTGCTTGTAGCGCAGGTACTCCTTGCCCTCGGTGTACTGGGCCGACGCGGGCACGGCGATCGCGAGCGCGGCCGCGAAGGCGAGCACGATGCGGGCAAGGCCGCGAAGTCGGGGAAGCGTGAAGGCGGCGGGCATGGGCGAATTCTCCTGGAGCGGCCCCGGACGCGGGCCGGAATGGGGGGCGTCTCGCGACGATGAACGTCCGGAGTCGGCCTCGCGCCGACACCGCGGCGCGGTCAGTACCTGATCACCGCGGCGTCGAAGCCTCGCTGCGCGAGCTGGACCTTGATGCGATTGAGCTCTTCCGGGTTGTCGTACGGCCCGAGGCGCACGCGGTAGCGAACGCCCTTGTCGGGCACCGTGCCGGGCTGCACCTGCGCCTCCCAGCCCGCCAGCGCGAGCCGGGCCTTCAGGTTCTCCGCGTCGGACTCCTGCGCGAACGAACCCGCCTGCAGCCAGAACCGGTCGCCGGGTTTGGCGCCTTTCTCGGCCGAAGGTTCCGCGGCCGCGACCTTCTCCGGCGGACGATCCGCCGCCTTCGCGGGCTCCGCGGCCTTCGAAGCCGCCTTCTCGGCCACCGCGCGGTCCGGGCGCTCGGCCGCCTTCCTGTCGGCGGCGATCTTCGGCTCCTCGCCGCCCGGGAGGATCTTGTAGAAGTCGAAGCGCGGCTTGTCGGGACTCTCGGACTTCGACGGCTTCGCGTCGCGCGGCGCGACGGCCGCCTCCTGCGGACGCGACGGCACGCCCTGGCGCCCGCCCATCAGCGTCCACGCGACGCCCGCCGCGAGCGCGAGCCCGAGCGCGAGCCCGATGAAGATGCCGAGCAGCGTGCCGCCCGCGCCGGAGCGGCGGCCGGCGGCCGGCTTGCGCCTGCGGGAAGCGTCGTGCCTGGGTGTTGCCGCGCTGCGCGTACCGGTCATCGCGTCCTGGCTTCGGCGGTCCCGGCGCGGTTGGGGCGCCGCCGGGCGCTCACATCTCGTCCGGCGCGCCGATGCCGAGCACCGACAGGCCGTTCCTCAGCACCTCGCCGGTCGCCACGACGAGCGCGAGCCGCGCGTCGCGCACCTTCGCGTCGTCGACCAGGAAGCGCTCGGCATTATAGTAGCCGTGGAACGCCTGGGCGAGGTCCTTCAGGTAGAACGTGATCTGGTGCGGCGCGAGCTCGCGCGCCGCCGCGGCGAGCTCGCCGGGAAAGTCCGCGAGGCGGTTGAGCAGCGCGCGCTCGTGCGCGCCCGCGAGCGGCGCGAGGTCCGCGCCCGCCGCCCTCTCGACGGCGGCCTCCCGCGCGATGCCCGCCTGCCGCAGCACCGACGCTACGCGCGCGTGCGCGTACTGCACGTAGTAGACCGGATTCTCCTCGGACTGCGAGCGCGCGAGGTCGATGTCGAACGTGAACTCGCTGTCCGCCTTGCGCGAGACGAGGAAGAAGCGCACGGCGTCGCGGCCCGCCTCGTCGATCAGGTCGCGCAGCGTGACGTAGCTGCCCGCGCGCTTGGAGATCTTCACCTCCTCGCCGCCGCGCATCACCGTCACCATCTTGTGCAGCACGTAGTCCGGGTAGCCCTTCGGGATCCCGAGGCCGAGCGCCTGCAGCCCGGCGCGCACGCGCACGACCGTGCTGTGGTGGTCGGACCCCTGGACGTTGATGACGCGCGCGAAGCCGCGCTCCCACTTGGTCACGTGGTAGGCGACGTCGGGCACGAAGTAGGTGTAGCCGCCGTCGGACTTCCGCATCACGCGGTCCTTGTCGTCGCCGTACGCCGTGGTCTTCAGCCACAGCGCGCCCTCGCTCTCGTAGGTCATCCCCGACGAGGCGAGCCGCGCGACCGTCGCGTCGACGCGCCCGTCCGTGTAGAGCGAGCTCTCGAGGTAGTAGTGGTCGAAGCGCACGCCGAACGCCTGCAGGTCGCGGTCCTGCTCCTTGCGGAGCTCGGCGACCGCGTAGCGGCGGATCGACTCGACGTCGTGGAGGTCGTGCCCCACCTCGTCGAGATAGCGCTGCGCGAGCTCGCGGATGTACTCGCCGCGGTAGCCGTCCTCGGGGAACTCGCCGGACTCGCCCAGGATCTCCTTCGCGCGCGCGCGCACCGAGATCGCGAGGTTCTGGATCTGCTGGCCCGCGTCGTTGTAGTAGAACTCGCGCGTCACCGAGGCGCCCTGCGCCTCGAGCAGCGACGAGATCGCGTCGCCGAGCGCCGCCTGCCTGCCGTGGCCCACGTGCAGCGGCCCGGTCGGGTTCGCCGAGACGAACTCGACCATGATGCGCTCGCCCGCGCGCTCGCGCGTCCTTCCGAAGTCGCCTCGCTCCGCGAGGACGCGCTTCACGACCGACTGGCGCGCCGCCGGCGAGAGCCGCAGGTTGACGAAGCCGGGCCCCGCGATGTCGATCGCCTCGGCGAGCGCGCGCACCGCGGCGTCGGCCTGCGCGAGCGCGACGAACGCCTGCGCGACCTCGCGCGGCGCCCGCTTCTGCGCCTTCGCGCCGGCGAGCGCCACGTTGGTCGCGTAGTCGCCGTGGGCGGCCTCGCGCGGCCGGTCGAGCACGACCACGACGTCGGGGAGCGCGGGCATCGCCGCCCTGGCGTGGACGGTGAGCAGGCGCTCGAGTTCGGTCTTCGGGTCGGTCACGTCGGTCGCGGGGGCACGGGCGGGCCCGCCATTCTAGCGTGGCGCGCTCACAGCGCGATCGGATCGACGTCGAGGCTCCAGCGCACGCGGCGCCCCGGCAGCGCGCGGAGCGCGGGCACCCACGCGTCGAGGAAGCGTGCGAGCTCGGGGCGGCGCGACGCCTGCACGACGATCTGCGCGCGCTCGTGGCCCGCGCGGCGGGCGAGGAGCGAAGGCACCGGCGCGTGCACCTCGACGGCGGCGCGCCCGCGCGCGCGGGCGGCGCGGGCCTCGTGCTCCGCCGCCGCGAGGAACCGGTCGACGTCGTCGCGCGACACCGCCTCCGCCGCGAGCAGCACGAGGTGCGCGTGCGGAGGAAGCGCCGCGACGCGCCGCTCCTCCAGCAGGTCGCTCGCCAGCGCGTCGTAGTCGTCCGCCGCCAGCGCCCGGTAGACCGCGTGCGCGGGGAACGCGGTCTGCACGACGACCTCGCCCGGCAGCGCCGCCCGTCCCGCGCGTCCGGCCACCTGGAACAGCAGCGCCGCCAGCCGCTCGACCGCCCGGAAGTCGGCGCTGTAGAGCGCGTGGTCGGCGCCGATCACGCCGACGAGGGTCAGGCGCGGGAAGTCGTGGCCCTTCGCGAGCATCTGCGTGCCGACGAGGATGTCGATGCCTTCGGCCGCGACCTGCTCGCGCACCGCCTCGAACGCGCCGCGAACGCGCGTCGTGTCGCGGTCGACGCGGGCGATGCGGGCGTCCGGAAACGCCTGGGCGAGCGCCGCCTCGATCCGCTGCGTGCCGAGACCGCGCGCGTGCAGGTCGACGTTGCCGCACGACGGGCACGCGCGCGGGATGCGCTCGGCGTGGCCGCAGTGGTGGCAGCGCAGGCGCGCCGGCTCGCGGTGCACGACCAGCCGCGCGCTGCAGCGCGGGCACCCGGCCTCCCAGGCGCAGGCCGCGCACTTGAGCGAGGGCGCGTAGCCGCGCCGGTTGACGAACACGAGCGACTGCTCGCGGCGCGCGAGCCTCGCGCGGATCGCCTCGACGAGCGGCCCGGCGAGGCCCTCGCGCGCGCCGGGATCGTCCTCGGGCGCGAAGCGGATCGCCGGCGCGCGCGCGCGCGGATCCGCGCGCTCCGGCAGCACGACGCGCGCGTAGCGGCCGGCGCGCGCGTGCAGCACGGTCTCGAGCGACGGCGTCGCGCTGCCGAGCACGATCGGGACGCCGCGGGCGCGGGCGCGCACGATCGCGACGTCGCGCGCGTGGTAGCGCACGCCGTCCTGCTGCTTGTACGACGGGTCGTGCTCCTCGTCGACGATCACGAGCGCGAGGCGCGGCAGCGGCGCGTAGACGGCGAGCCGCGTGCCGACGACGAGCGCCGCCTCGCCGGACGCGGCCACCGCCCAGTGGTCGAGCCGCTCGCCGTCGGAGAGCCCGCTGTGGAGCGTCGCGATGCGCGCGCCCGGGAGCGCCGCCGCGAAGCGGGCGGTCAGTTGAGGGGTCAGGTTGATCTCGGGCACGAGCAGCAGGACCTGGCCGCCGCCCGCGATCGCCCCCGCGGCCGCCGCGGCGTACACGTCCGTCTTGCCGCTCCCGGTCACGCCCTGGAGCAGCGTGACCGAGAAGCGTCCGGCCGTCGCAGCGATCGCCTCGACCGCCGCACGCTGCGCGTCGTTCGGCTCGACGCGGCGCGCGCTCGCCGTCGGCTCGGGCTCGGCGACCCAACCGGCCGCGCGCCAGGCGGCGAGGCGACGGCGGTCGCGCGGCGCGAGCGCCGCGATCGCCTCGCCGCCGATGCCGCCCGGCGCGTCGCGAAGCTTCGCGAACAAGGCCGACAGCGCGGGCGCCCGCACCGCGCGCGCCGCGAGCTCGGCGCTCCCTGCCTCGGTGAGCACGAGCGCCTGCGGCGGCGCGAGCGCGCGGCGGCGCGCGCCCGCGCGCACGGGCGGCACGGCCAGCGACAGCGCGAGGCCGATCGGCTCCCGGTAGTAGGCGGACACGAACTCGGCGAGCGCGACGACGTCCTCGGGCAGCGGCGGCAGCGCGAGCACGTCGTCGAGCGGCTGCACGCGCTCCCGCGCGATCTCGGAGGTCGCGTGCACGCCGGTCACGACGCCGACGCAGCGGCGTCGCGCCAGCCGCACGCGCACGAGCGAGCCGCGCACGACGCCGAGCCCTTCGGGCGCCCAGTAGTCGAACGCCTGGCCAGTCGCGGCCGGCACGGCCACGCGCGCGTAGCTCACGTCGTCGACGGCGCCCCGCACCGGTGCGCGGGACAGGTTGTAGTGTTCGAAATCCTCATCATCGCTCGCAGCTTATCGCCGCAAGTCCTTCATTTCACTGTAATCCATAAATTGTCCCCAGCTGCTGTGGATAACTATGTGAGCAAACATCCGCGTTGCCGGATCCCGCGCGATCGATCGCGGCCGCACGCCCAATACATCATGAGGCAGTGCTATTTTTCCGCCTGTCGAATCAATGGCTTGCGCGACCACTCCCGGGGCGTGGCGGCAGCGGCCGCCAGGGGCCGGCGCAGGCGGCCCCGATGTGCATAAGTCCCTGAGGAAAACCCGATTTCGCGGTTTGTCAAGCCCCTCCCGCCCCTCGCGGGAGAGTCCGCCGGGCGCTACCGGCGGCGCCGGGATGCGCGGTGCACCGCGTCGACCAGCACGGCGACGTTCTCGGGCGGCGTCCTCGGTACGATCCCGTGGCCGAGGTTGAAGACGTGCCCGGGCGCGGGCCCGGCCGCCTCGACCACCGCGGCCGCCTCGCGCGCGACGGTCGCGGGATCGGTCAGGAGCACGAGCGGATCGAGGTTCCCCTGCAGCGCGACGCGCGCGCCGACACGTGCGCGCGCCTGCGCCAGGTCGACGGTCCAGTCGAGGCCGACGGCGGCGGCACCACAGGCCGCGATCTCGTCGAGCCAGCCGCCGCCGCCCTTGGTGAACACGATCGTCGGCGTCGCGCGCGCAGCCGGATCCGCGGCGAGTGCGTCCAGCACCGCGCGCATCGAGGCGAGCGAGTGACGCCGGTAGGCCGCCGCGCTCAGCATGCCGCCCCAGGTGTCGAAGATCATCACCGCGTCCGCGCCCGCGAGGATCTGCTCGCGCAGGTAGGCGGCGACCGCTCGCGCGTTCACTTCGACGATGCGCGCGAGCAGGTCGGGGCGCGCGGCGGCCATCGTCCGTACCGTCGCGAAATCGTCGCTGCCGCCGCCCTCGATCATGTAGCAGGCCAGCGTGAACGGGCTGCCCGCGAAGCCGATCAGCGGGACGCGCCCGGCGAGCGCGCGCCGGATCGACGCGACCGCGTCGAACACGTAGCGGAGCTTCGCCATGTCCGGCGCCGCGAGCGACGCGACCGCCGCCTCGTCGCGCACCGTGCGCTCGAACCGCGGCCCCTCGCCCTCGGCGAACGAGAGCCCGAGGCCCATCGCGTCGGGCACGGTGAGGATGTCGGAGAACAGGATCGCGGCGTCGAGCGGGTAGCGCTCGAGCGGCTGCAGCGTCACCTCGGTCGCGAGCTCGGGCGTCTGCGCGAGCGTCATGAAGCTGCCGGCGCGCGCGCGCGTCCGGTTGTACTCGGGGAGGTAGCGGCCCGCCTGCCGCATCAGCCAGACCGGCGTGTGGTCGGTCGGCTCGCGGCGCAGCGCGCGCAGGAACGTGTCGTTGCGGAGCACGGGGCGCGCAGACCGGGCGTCGGCGGGCGGGAGGACTGACGGCTCCCCGGGCCGCGGCGCCGTCATCGCGGCAGCGACGACGCGCCGGTCAGGAACTCGTCGACCGCCCGCGCGCACTGGCGACCCTCGCGGATCGCCCAGACGACCAGCGACTGCCCGCGCCGCATGTCGCCCGCGGCGAAGACCCTGTCGACGCCGGTCCGGTAGTCGTCGGTGGTCGCCGCGACGTTCGTGCGCGGGTCGCGCGCCACGCCGAACGCGTCGAGCATCGCGTTCGACGCGGGCCCGGTGAAGCCCATCGCGAGCAGCACCAGGTCCGCGGCGATCTCGAACTCGCTGCCCGGCATCTCGGTCATCCTCGTCTGCCCGTCCGCGCCGCGCGTCCACTCGAGGCGCGCGCCGACGAGCTTCTCGACGCGCCCGTTCCGGCCCTCGAAGCGCTTCGTCGCGACCGACCAGTCGCGCTTGCAGCCCTCCTCGTGCGACGAGGACGTGCGCAGCTTCGTCGGCCAGTAGGGCCACACGAGCGGCTTGTTCTCGTGCTCGGGAGGCTGCGGCAGGAGCTCGAACTGCGTCACCGACGCGGCGCCCTGGCGGTTCGACGTGCCGACGCAGTCGGAGCCGGTGTCGCCGCCGCCGATCACGACGACGCGCTTGCCGGTCGCGAGGATCTGCCCGGCGACGCGGTCGCCCGCGACGACCCTGTTCTGCTGCGGCAGGAACTCCATCGCGTAGTGGACGCCGGCGAGCTCGCGGCCCGGCACCGGCAGGTCGCGCGGCTTCTCCGCGCCCCCGGCGAGCACGACGGCGTCGAACCGGGCGAGCAGCGCGTCGGGCGCGACGTCGCGGCCGACCTCGACGCCGGGACGGAACTCGACGCCCTCGGCGGACATCTGCGCCATGCGGCGATCGATCGACGCCTTCTCGAGCTTGAAATCCGGGATCCCGTAGCGGAGCAGGCCGCCGATCCGGTCGCTCTTCTCGAGCACGACGACGTCGTGGCCGGCGCGCGCGAGCTGCTGCGCGCACGCGAGTCCCGCCGGGCCCGAGCCGACGACGGCGACGCGACGCCCGGTCCGGTGCGCGGCGGGCTGCGGCAGCACCCAGCCCTCCTCCCAGCCCCGGTCGATGATGAAGTGCTCGATCGACTTGATGCCGACCGCGTCGCTGTTGATGTTGAGCGTGCACGCCGCCTCGCAGGGCGCCGGGCACACGCGGCCGGTGAACTCCGGGAAGTTGTTGGTCGAATGCAGCGTGTCGAGCGCCTGCCGCCACGACCGGCGGTACACGAGGTCGTTCCAGTCCGGGATGATGTTGGAGACCGGGCAGCCCGACTGGCAGAACGGGATGCCGCAATCCATGCAGCGCGCGCCCTGCTTCGACGCGGCGTCCTCGTCGAGCGCGAGCACGAACTCGCGGTAGTGGCGCAGCCGCTCGCCCGGCGGCTCGGCCGCCTCGGCGATGCGTTGGAGCTCGAGGAATCCGGTGATCTTGCCCATGGGGGACGGAGAACGAAGAAGGGGGTGGGAGAAGGGAGCCGTCGGGGATCGCGCGGGGGTTCGTCGAAGGCGAATGCGGAGAAGGGAGGCGTGGCGGATCGCGCGAGGGTTCGTCGAAGGCGTGGCCGGAGCGAGAAACGCGAATCGCGCGGCTCGCGCCGCACTGCACGGCGCCCCTTCTCCCTTCTCCCTTCTCCCTTTTCCCTTCTCCTTCTCCTTCCCCTTCCCGTCCTACGCGGCGGCCCGCTGCTTCGCCGCCGCCGGCTTCGCGGCCGGCTTCGCCGCCAGCTCGGTCAGCGCGCGTCGGTACTCGTTGGGGAACACCTTGACGAACCGCGCCCGCGCGCCTTCCCAGTCGTCGAGGATCGCGAGCGCGACGGTCGACCCGGTGAAGCGCAGGTGCCGCTCGACCATCTCGCGCAGCAGAGCCTCGTCGGAGCGGCCCGCGTGGCGCGCGCGCGCCTTGCCCGCGGCGGCGAGCTCGCGCTCCTCGCCGCCCTGGTCGGCCTCGGCGAGCACGCGCTCGAGCGTCACCATCGACGGGTTGCAGCGCTGCGCGAACGTGCCGTCCGCATCGTAGACGTAGGCGATCCCGCCGCTCATGCCGGCCGCGAAGTTGCGTCCGGTGCGCCCGAGCACCGCCACGGTGCCGCCGGTCATGTACTCGCAGCCGTGATCGCCGGTGCCCTCGACGACCGCCGTCGCGCCCGAGTTGCGCACGCAGAAGCGCTCGCCCGCCACGCCACGGAAGTACGCGTCGCCCGCGATCGCTCCGTACATGACGGTGTTGCCGACGACGATGTTCTCCTCCGGCTTCGCCGGGCAGGCCGGATCGGGGTAGACGACGATGCGCCCGCCCGAGAGCCCCTTGCCCACGTAGTCGTTGGTCGCGCCCTCGAGCTCGAAGCTCACGCCGTGCGCGAGGAACGCGCCGAAGCTCTGGCCGGCGATGCCCGCGAACGCGACGTGGATCGTGTCGTCGGGCAGGCCGTCGTGGCCGTGGCGGCGCGCGACCTCGCCCGACAGCATCGCGCCCACCGACCGGTGCGCGTTGCGGATCCGGTGCGCGAGCCGGACCGGCTGCCGCTTCTCGAGCGCGGGCTTCGCGCCCTCGATCAGCGCGTGGTCGAGGGCGCCGGCGAGGCCGTGGTCCTGGTCCTCGCAGTGGAACCGCGCGACCGACGCGGGCATCGGCGGCTGGTGGAAGACGCGCGAGAAGTCGAGGCCCCTCGCCTTCCAGTGGTCGACGCCCTTCCTCATGTCGACGAGGTCGCTGCGCCCGATCATTTCCTCGAGCCGGCGGAAGCCGAGCGAGGCCATCAGCTCGCGCACTTCCTCGGCGACGAAGAAGAAATAGTTGACGACGTGCTCCGGCTGGCCGGCGAACCGGCGACGGAGCACCGGGTCCTGCGTGGCCACGCCCACCGGGCAGGTGTTCAGGTGGCACTTGCGCATCATGATGCAGCCGGTGGCGACGAGCGGCGCGGTCGCGAAGCCGAACTCGTCGGCGCCGAGCAGCGCGCCGATCACCACGTCGCGGCCGGTCTTCATCTGCCCGTCGACCTGCACGGCGATGCGGCCGCGCAGCCGGTTCAGCACGAGCGTCTGCTGCGTCTCGGCGAGCCCGAGCTCCCACGGCGTGCCCGCGTGCTTGATCGACGACACCGGCGAGGCGCCGGTGCCGCCGTCGTGGCCGGCGATCGTCACGTGGTCCGACTTCGCCTTCGCGACGCCCGCGGCCACCGTGCCGACGCCGATCTCGGAGACGAGCTTCACCGAGATCGACGCGCGCGGGTTCGCGTTCTTGAGGTCGTGAATCAGCTGCGCCAGGTCCTCGATCGAGTAGATGTCGTGGTGCGGCGGCGGCGAGATCAGCCCGACGCCGGGCACCGAGTAGCGCAGCATCGCGATGTACTCGGAGACCTTGTGGCCGGGCAGCTGGCCGCCCTCGCCGGGCTTCGCGCCCTGCGCCATCTTGATCTGGATCTGGTCGGCGGACGTCAGGTACTCGGCGGTGACGCCGAAGCGTCCCGACGCGACCTGCTTGATCTTCGAGCGCAGGCTGTCGCCGGCCTTGAGCGGGATGTCGTGCTCGATCCGGTCGCGCCCGATCACCGAGCCGACGGTGTCGCCGTCGGCGACGGTGCTGCGGCCGGCGCGCATCTCGGCGCGATAGCGCATCGCGTCCTCGCCGCCCTCGCCGGTGTTCGACTTGCCCCCGATGCGGTTCATCGCGATCGCGAGCGTCGTGTGCGCCTCGGTCGAGATCGACCCCAGGCTCATCGCGCCGGTCGCGAAGCGCCGGACGATCTCCTTCGCGGGCTCGACCTCCTCGAGCGGGACCGCCGGCCGCACGCCCGTCCGGAGCTCGAACAGGCCGCGCAGCGTCTTGAGCCTCGCGCTCTGCTCGTTGACGAGCGCCGCGTACTCCCGGTAGGTCGAGTAGCTGCCGGCGCGCGCCGCGTGCTGCAGCTTCGCGATCGAGTCCGGCGTCCACATGTGCTCCTCGCCGCGGACGCGGTAGTGATACTCGCCGCCCGCGTCGAGGCCTTCCGCGAGCAGCGGGTCCGCGCCGAACGCCGCGCGGTGCAGGCGCGCCGCCTCCTCGGCGACCTCGAAGAGGCCGATGCCCTCGATGACGCTCGCCGTGCCGGTGAAGTACTTGTCGACGAACGCGCGGCGCAGGCCCACCGCCTCGAAGATCTGCGCGCCGCAGTAGCTCTGGTAGGTCGAGATGCCCATCTTGGACATCACTTTGCAGAGCCCCTTGCAGACGGCCTTGACGAACTTCTTCTGCGCGTCCTTCGGGTCGGCGTCGCCGATCGGCGCGCCGGGCGCGGCGAGCGCCTCGAGCGCGAGGTAGGGGTGGATCGCCTCGGCGCCGTAGCCCGCGAGCAGCGCGAAGTGGTGCACCTCGCGCGCCGAGCCGGTCTCGACGACGAGCCCCGCGGACGTGCGCAGGCCCATCTTGACCAGGTGCTCGTGCACGGCGGCGGTCGCGAGCAGCGCCGGGATCGGCAGGCGGTCCGGGCCGACCGTGCGGTCGGACAGGATCAGGATGTTCCTGCCCTGCGCGATCGCGTCGACCGCGTGCGCCGCGAGGCTCGCGAGCGCGGCCTCCATGCCGTTCGCGCCCCAGGCCGCCGGGTAGCAGATGTCGAGCTCCTCGGCGTGGAACGCGCCGCCCGAGAAGAGCTCGACGTGCCGCAGCTTCTCCATGTTCTCGGCGGTGAGGATCGGCTGCTCCGCCTCGAGGCGCATCGGCGGCTCGGTGACGCCGGCCTCGTAGTCGACGGCGAGCAGGTTCGGCCGCGGCCCGATGAACGAGACGAGGCTCATCACCAGCTCCTCGCGGATCGGGTCGATCGGCGGGTTGGTGACCTGCGCGAACAGCTGCTTGAAGTATTGGTAGAAGACCTTGGGCCGGTTCGAGAGCACGGGCAGCGCGGCGTCGTTGCCCATCGACCCGATCGCCTCCTCGCCGGTCTGCGCCATCGGCGCGAGGATCACCCCGAGGTCCTCCTGCGTCCAGCCGAACGCCTGCTGCCGGTCGAGCAGCGGGACTTCCGACGGCTGCGCGGGCGCGGGCTCGGGCATCGCCTCGAGCGACAGGCGGCAGCGGTCGATCCACTGCCGGTAGGGCTTCGCGGTCGCGAGCGTGCGCTTCAGCTCCTCGTCGTCGACGATGCGCCCGGCCTCGAGGTCGACGAGCAGCATCCGGCCCGGCTGCAGGCGCCACTTCTTGACGATCTTCTTCTCGGGGATGTCGAGCACGCCGACTTCCGAGGCCATCACGACGTAGTCGTCGTCGGTCACGACGAAGCGCGCGGGCCGCAGGCCGTTGCGGTCGAGCGTCGCGCCGATCTGGCGCCCGTCGGTGAACGCCATCGCCGCCGGGCCGTCCCACGGCTCCATCAGCGCCGCGTGGTACTCGTAGAACGCGCGCCGGTCCTCGTCCATCAGCGGGTTGCCCGCCCACGCTTCGGGAATCATCATCATCATCGCGTGGGCCGGCGAGTAGCCGCCCATCACGAGGAGCTCGAGCGCGTTGTCGAACGAGGCCGAGTCGGACTGGCCCTCGTAGATCAGCGGGAACAGCTTGTGCAGGTCGTCGCCCAGCACCGACGAGGCGATCGCGCCCTCGCGCGCGCGGATCCAGTTGAAGTTGCCGCGCAGCGTGTTGATCTCGCCGTTGTGGCAGACGAAGCGGAACGGGTGCGCGAGGTCCCAGGTCGGGAACGTGTTGGTCGAGAAGCGCTGGTGCACCATCGCGAGCGCCGAGACCATCGTCTCGTCCGCGAGGTCCGGGTAGAACTTGCCGACCTGGTCGGCGAGCAGCATCCCCTTGTAGCAGAGCGTGCGCGTCGAGAACGACGGCACGTAGAACTCCCTGCCGTGCTTGAGGGCGAGCGCCTGGATCGCGTGGCCCGCGCGCTTGCGGATCACGTAGAGCTTGCGCTCGAGCGCGGCGGTGTCCATGTCGCGCGAGCCGCGCGCGACGAACACCTGGCGGATGACCGGCTCGACCTCCTTCGTGCGCTCGGAGAGCCCCTCGTTGTCCGTCGGGACGTCGCGCCAGCCGAGCAGCACCTGGCCCTCGGCGGCGATCGCGCGCTCGATCTCCTGCTCGCACGCCATCCGCGAGGCCGGCTCCTGCGGCAGGAACACCATGCCGACGCCGTACTGCCCGACCGCCGGCAGCGTGATGCCGAGTTTGCCGCACGCGCGGCGCAGGAACGCGTCGGGAAGCTGGATCAGGATCCCGGCGCCGTCGCCCTGCAGCGGGTCCGCGCCGGTCGCCCCGCGGTGCGACAGGTTCTCGAGGATCTTCAGGCCCTGCGAGACGATCGCATGGCTCTTCCTGCCCTTGATGTGCGCGATGAAGCCCAGGCCGCACGCGTCGTGCTCGTGCGCGGGGTCGTACATGCCCTGGCGCCCGGGCGGCCGGCCGCCCGTCGCCCCTCCATCCTCGTGCCTGGATCCGTCGTGCACCGTCGTGTCCTCTCGTGAATCCGTCCCCGGGGCCGGTGGCGCCCGCCACGCTCGCGCGGTCGCAGGCGCGAAGATTGCTGGGCGAATGCGGGGCGAAACCTTCCAATGCTACTCGCCTTGCTGCAATGCGACAAGAAAACGCGGCCACGCCCCGGCATCCGCGCAACATCGGCCGCCGGGCGGCAGCTCCCGGAAAGCTCAAAAGCCTTGCACGGACCCGACTCTTGCGTTCTAATCTAAAGAGTTTCAGCTATCTCGTTGTTGCAGCGTTCAATTCGCATTTCCGGACCATCCGGTTTCAGGACAACATCATCAGGAACACGCCATGTCCCTCGTTCGCCTGACCGGCTGGCTCCGCCCGGTCGCCATGCTCGTGGCCATGACCGGCACCCTCGCCCTGACCGCGTGCGGCGGCGGGGGCGGGTCGATCAACGGCCCGGTGACGCCCACGCCCCCGACCCCGACCCTCTCGACGCTCCCCGCGGGCATCGTCATCGCCTACTCGCAGGTTCCCGCGACGATCAAGATCGTCGGCGGCGTCGCCCCCTACCAGGCGCTGTCGAACAACTCGGCGGTCCTGCCGGTGCCGCTCAACGTCGCGGGCGACACGCTGGTGCTGGTCGCGAACCCGGTGGCGGTCGGCACCGACGTGCCGGTCGCGATCACCGTGTCGGACCAGTCCGGGCAGTCCGCGATCGCCAACGTGGTCGTGCGCTACGCGCCGCTGTTCGAGAACGGCCTCGTCGTGACGCCGTCCAGCGCGAACTGCGGCAACAACGTCTGCGATGGCGACACCGCCGGCGTGCTCGCGGTCGCGACGGGCATCGGCAGCGCGCCGCTGCCGGGCCGCCAGATCCGCTTCGACACCGTCTACGGCGCGTTCTCGATCCTGACGAGCAACCCGGCGCTGCCCGCGACGTCGACGCTGACCGTCGTCACGGACGCCGCCGGCGCCGCGCAGGTGCAGATCCAGGCGCTCGCGGGCGCGACGACGCAGCAGGCGCAGATCCGCGCGACCGATCTCGCGACCGGCCAGCAGCAGATCGCGAACTTCATCATCGAGCGCAGGACCTCCACCAACAACCTGTCGGTCGTCCCGTCCACCGCGACGATCCAGACGCAGTACAACACGTCGTGCTCGTCCGGGTTCATGATCGACTACTACATCTACGGAGGCACGCCGCCGTATACGGTCGCCTCGACGTTCCCGACCGGCGTCTCGATCTCGCCGACGGTCGTGCCGGCGAGCGGCGGCTTCTTCCGGGCGACCACCAACGGCACCTGCGTCAACCCGCTCACGTTCACGATCCAGGACGCGGCCGGCAAGACCACGTCCGCGACGCTGATCAACATTCCGGGCACCGCCGCGCCGCCGACG
>WBZU01000333.1_pt1 | contig 42609 bp, 33 predicted proteins | sample 5204311 | NCBI WGS metagenome assembly WBZU01 (sample SAMN12344359, study PRJNA552823) | activated sludge metagenome | biome: Activated sludge suspended growth; feature: Nitrification reactor; material: Wastewater; isolation source: activated sludge from nitrification reactor of wastewater...
CGACGAACAGCCCGAGTAAAAGCGCAACGTGCGTTGATTGGAGTTTCATGGGCCGCATCTTTGCATCGGGTTGCGCAAAGACAAAGAATTTTCCGATTCGGAAATTGTTTTCTTCACAATGGCAGCGTGATGCTCCCCCGAAACGTTCCCCAATCATCCCCATAACAACTCCATCCCGGTCGTCGAAATCTTGCTCGACCATCGTGAATTTTTATCTCCGGATTCGAGCATCGATTGCAGCTCGAAACCTGCCCGGCCATTAAAATTGAACTTGCCTCGAAGCGCGGATCGCCTACAATCATGATTACGATGCCCCTTCTTTTTTCGAATCATCCTTTGGTACGTGCCGATGGGACGGACTACGTCATACGAGAATTCGAGCGATTGCATCGTCCGGCCAAACTTGATTATTCTTCGAAGACCGGCCTACGCTGGCACGCCAACGGCCTTTCCCTAGGTCGAATGCGTATTTTTACCGGCGAAGTCAACGGTTCGGTCACCATTACGACCGAACCGGTCGGAAACATGGTGCACCTCCTCATGCCACGTTTCGGCGGCGGCTGGATTCGTCACGAAAATCGCGAGCGTCGATTGGCATTGGGTGCCGGAGCGCTTGTAACGCCATCCGGGAGCCAGACGTTGCACATGGAAGGCGGATACGAAACGCTCACCATTGCGATAGAAGAAGCTTTCATTGCCGAATCATTGTCGGCTTTGTCGGGGATCAATTCGGCCAAACGCGTCGAATTCGACCTCGATTTCGACACCAAACAGCCGTACGACGCCGAATTGATGCGGCTCATCGATTTCATCTTGGTGACGCTGACGCGGGATCCATCGCCTCTGGCGCATCCGTTGATTCTCAACAATTTGCAAAATGCATTCGTCTCCGCATTGGTGCTGTTGCATCCGCACAATCATCGCAGCTTGCTGGAAGCGAATGTCCCTACGGCTTCGGCACGCGCGGTCGAACGCGTCGAAGCGTATCTCGATGCCCATGCCAACCGCCCGATCACCACGGCCGAATTGCACGATATCGCCGGCATGAGCCTCAGGTCGATACAATTGGGGTTCAAAGCGAAGCGCGGTTGCTCACCCATGGCATTTCTTCGTGAGCGGCGATTGTTGATGGCCAAAGAAAGGTTTGACACGGCCCAACCCAATACGCAGGTGACCGAAGTCGCGCTTTCTTGCGGATTCAGCCATTTGGGTCGATTCAGTCGTGATTACGCGAAACGGTTCGGGGAAAAACCTTCCGAGACGTTGCACCGAACGCTCGAAACAAGGTATGGCCTGAAAAGAACCACGTGAACGCGGGGTTGGGCACGATCGGCGCGTCGACCTATTCAGCCGCCTTCGTGCAGGTCGATGAATTCCGGCGGAATGCTCACGCCAAGATGTGTCAGCGCTTCGTTCACCTCGGTATATACCGCGACGGGAACATCATCGACGCGCATGTGCCGCGCAACCTGGAGCACCCCCACGGCCGACTGAACCAAAACGGCAATTTTGCCGAAGTCGCGAATGAATTGTTTTCGCAGACGCGCGAACTCCGCTTCGAACGCCGCATCATTACGCGCGGGCGAGTGGCGCGAATCGATCAGCAAGCATGTCTTCTGCTTCCAAATATGCGCAATGGCGGCGTCCATGTGAGCAAACGTTTCGCGGAGCACTTCGAGGCTCGGATACGCCGCATTCGTCCGCGTGAGCACGATGAAGCGACGCGCTTGGTCATACCGCAAGACGAAGTACGGACTGCGATGAATTTCCCGCGGACCCATCCGCGACGATACCGCTCCACTCACGTTTTACCTCGCCGTCAATCCGAGCATTCATTTTGACAAACGCACATCGCCGTGCGTTCTTCGCCGCTGTTCCACCATTCACACTTGTATCCTTCGCCGCACGGATACGCGCAATCGGAGAGATAATTGTGATGAATGGGCATACCCGCGCAAACATCCTCGCAACGAGGCAATCCCGACTTTCCGGCCGGCGCGGCTTTATCGAAGTTCAGCTCGGGTTTTTCCGCGGAGTCCGGGAAAGACACCGTGAGCGTACGTTTGCCCCAATTCGACCATTCGAAGGTGTATTCGCTGGTTTGACCTTTGCGCGGTTGTAAAACCAAACTGGCGACGCCTTCCCGCGCGAGCTCGTAATGTTGGCCGAGTTTCGGGGCTTTGGCCACCGCGAGGCCGGTCGGCTGATTCTGCGCCCCCGGTTTGCCTCGACAACTGACGCGAATCCATTCGCGAAGCGCCAAGGTTTCACACCACAAACTCGATGAATACTTGACGATGTAAATCTTGCCGTCGGTCTGCCATTCTTTCACCGACGGAGGTTTGGAATTCGAATCGGGGAATGTGCCCTCGAACATCGGAGGTCCGGCCTTGCCCGTCGCCGTACCGGCGCTGCCCGACGCGGCCGGGGCCGTCGCGGGAGCGGGCGTGGCCGTCGGCGCATTCGTCGTCACCGCCGCGGGGGCTGTCGAAGCCGTGGATTTCGCCGGTTCAGGCGCAGGTTTGGCCGGGTCGTTCTTCGGCGATTCACACGCGGTGGCCAAAACAGCTGCGGTCACGAAAAGAATTGCCGTTGTCTTCATCGAGCGTCATCCGGGTTCGAGGAAGCGCTCATCAAAGACGCGCAAAGGCGCTGCGTCAAGAGGCATCTCGGGCTCGACGAACCGCCGTGTCGGCAGCTCAGGAAAACAATTCGGCGGTATGCTGAACGGCTTGGATGTTCGCAGGTCCCTCATTGTAAGGGTTGTTCACGCGTGGAGCGACAGGTGTCGTTACGAGATCCTCACCATTGCGATGATGAATCAATGGCAACAGGACTTCGGGCCGACCTTCCTTGGGATCGAGCCAAGCGGCAAAATCCCCCGGAGAAAGAATAGCCGGCATGCGATCATGAATGGGCGCGACAATCGGGTGCGGATCCGTCGTGAGCACGGTGAACGTATCGAGCTCGACCACCTGTCCGTCCGGACCAACCCCTTTCCAACGCGCCCAAAGACCGGCAAATCCCATGGGAGCATTGTCGCGGCGATGAATCCAATACGGTTGTTTCTTGCCCCCGGGCTTCTTTTGCCATTCAAAAAAGCCGTCGGCGGGAATGATGCAACGCTTCGATTTGAAACTCGAACGATATGCCGGTTTTTCCGCGACGGTCTCCGCACGGGCATTGATCATGCGACTGCCGATGTTCACATCGTCCGCCCACGAAGGCACGAGACCCCAACGAAGAAGATCCAGCGAACGCGGAGCATCGGGACCGAGCACCCGAACCACCGCCGCAGACTGCGTGGGCGCCACATTGAACCTCGGCGACAATTGGGGAATTTCGAGTTCGGGAATTCCAAACATGCCGGCGAGCAAATTCGGCGCAACGTTGGTCAGGGTATAACGTCCACACATGACGACGCGCACCCTAGCACGAAATGCTCGTCGATGTGGCGAATTCGATGAATCACGTGCGGCTATGCCGAGCAGCCGCTCCATAGATGGCTTTGGCCATGAGGCTGGTTTCTCGCTCCGCACGCTGCTCATAAATGAACGCACGCAATTCACGCACGGACGAATCTTTCGGAGCGACGCGATGAGCCATTTCAATGAGCTCCGTCGCGACCCGCCATTGCGCGGCATCGACGGCCGCCTGAGCCTTCGCGACGAGTTTGTCCACGCCGCCGGCCAGTTCGACGACGGCCCGAGCCAATTGCAATTCACGCGCGGGTTTCAGATGCGCCGGATTGCCGTCGTACCAGCCGTTGTAAAGACGCCAAATGTTGCGGACGATGAATTCGGGTTCATCGTAAATCGGACGCAAATACGGCCGCTCGAGCAATTCTTTGTTCGGAATGACGCTCGACAACACTTCATCGAGCGTCGCGCCTTCGTTCATGTATTGCAGCGTTTGTCCCACCATATCTTCGAGAAACGCCGCCGTATCCGTCAAGGCCTGACGCACGCGATGCGCGCCGAGAATCGGCGGACCGTGGCCGGGGAACAAGATCTCCGCACCAAGGTCGTCCATCCGACGCAAAGCCGCCGCCCATTCTCGCGGATACCGCTGCACTTTTTGCGGGTTGCCGCAATTCGGCGCCGCCCAAATGAACAAATCCCCCGTGCAGAGAATTCGTTTTTCCGGGATATACACCCAGGTATGGTCGTCCGTCTCTCCCAAATCGTGATAAAGCTCGAAACGCACGCCGCCGACCTCGAGGATGAAATCTTCGCCGTACACTTCATCGGGGTCGCGGAATGAATCCGGAAAAATCGGCGACGGTAAATTGAATTGACGTTGATTGATTCGGGCATTGAGTCCGTGAGTCAATGCATATCGCGCAAATCGCTTTCGAACATTTTCATGGGCAAACACTTCGGGACGCGGCCAACCCTTCGCCTGGGCTTCCGCATCGAAAGCCAAAATTCCGAAAACATGGTCCACATGGCCGTGCGTAAATACCGCCGCCCGTACGCGCGCCGAAAACATGGCTCGAACCGCTTCATGAACGGCCCCGGCAAAAAAAGGACTCGACGTATCAATCAGAACGAGACCGTCCTGCGTTTCCACCGCCGTGACATTCGCAAACGCCGAAACAAAGCCGACACCTTCCCCAATGGTCTCGTGACCACCAAACGATTTGGAGGGATGAACGTTGTAATTTCCCAAATCGCCATTCCAAGCGTTCTCGGCAAGATCGGTAATGGCTCCCATGAAGCGTGTCGACTCCTCGCGGCCGTCCTTCTACCAGTTTTCGCCCCGAGTCGAGCAGCGAAACACGGAAGCTCAAAAAAACGTTGGGCATCGGTCGCGTCAGCGGTAGCGTCCAAACGCTCTCCAATGTTGGGACGACGCACTCACCTCGCCCACGCCGCCTACGCACGCCGTATCGGTATGGTCACGGCATTGACGGCCCTCGGCTGTTCGACGCCGAAACCCGCGCATCACGCCGCAAATCCAACGACGGCGGCGCCCGAGGTTCGCTTCGACCAACCCCTCGAAACTCCGCCGCGACTGTTCCACACGTCGCTCGACGATGGGTTTTGGGTGACGCACACGCCGGAGCGCGATCGGTTGATCAGTTCGGGCGTACGTTTCGAAGTCTCGGCGACCACGGGCGAAGTGCTCGCCGCCGCGTGGGACACCGACAACGAATTCAAGAGCGATACGTTGATGGGAGCGCTGGAAATCCCGCCACGGCTGGGCGGAGGTTTCATTCATTGGAGCAGAAACCAATTGTTTCGCTCGGAGACCTTCACCGGTCCGCTGCGGCCCATCACCACCCGCCACATACTCGGCGGCGAAAACATCCGCGGCGCAAGAAATGGGCTCGATCGAGTCATCATTTTCGGCGAATCCGCGAACGCGACGCTCTCCGCGGACAAACTGTCCCTCGAACCGCCGCCATTTGCGGGGCTCGTCGACTTCGCAGCCCTCGACGACAAACGAGCCCTGCGCACGGACATGATCGGAAGAACCTACACGACGATCGACGGCGGCAAGACGTGGTTGGACATGACAAACGTCGCGGGCATCTCGCAGAAGCAGCTGCTCGTGGAACCGGACCTCCTCAGCCTCACCACCTGGCAAGGCCGTCGACGCATGAACAACGACGGAACCATCGGACCTGTCGAAGCGTCCTACACGATGCCTCGCCGCGGTCAGGGGTTCGTCACGTTTTTCCGAGATTCACGCGTCGAGGACAACAACGCGTGGTGGACGTGGCGTGATGTTCCTCCCGTACAGGCGGCCGTGCTCGGAGGCGCTCGGACGGATGCGCGTCATGCCGTGGGATTTGCCACCGGTGCGGTCGCCGAAGTGGACCTGTCGACGCTCACCTTGACCCGATCGGTCACGGATTGGCCTCAAGCGGGTTTGTCATGCTCTACCGTAGGTGGTCTGGACGAACCTCTGTTCATCTGCGGCTGGGACACGTACCAAGGTTACGGCGCGTACGTCATGCACGCGCGGCGTGGCGAATGGCCTCCGGTCATCGAGCGTGCGTTCACCGATGATGGGTTTTTCGTGACGGACGATCACGGCGCGCTCGGGTTTGTCGGGTCATGCTCGACCACGCCGCGCTTCATGGATCCGAACGACTCGTCACGTATGGAAATGATGGGCGACACGTACCGCATCGGGACGAAGATCTGCGTGCGCCGAACGGCCGCGGAATGGGTCGAACACGAGATCACGCTCGATTCCGAGTCCATCATCGCCGCATGGATTCCGAAGCGGGACGGAAGTGCCGTCGCGTTGGTGACTCGGAAAGAATCGACGCCGATGCCGGATCGCACCGACGATCCGACGCGGGTGACGACGCAAGGAAGCGTGCGCATCGTGCGTATACCGCGCGACCTTGGCGGGTATGCGCCGGCGCGAGTCAATTGGAGTCCTTATGGTTCGTCCGGACGCGCTCCGCTCGGACCGCTCGTGGAAAGGCGCGCCCGTGTGCACGACGACGGGCGCATCAGCACGTGGTACTCGTGGACAAACAGTTCGGATCAAGGCGCGGGTATTCACGCGGGCGCGGCGATTGACGAGCGCGGCCACATCACCTTGTTTCCGCCACCGCCCAAGGTAACGTCGATGATCGCCACGAGCGCCTACGGGCTGGCGGCTTTGGCCGATGGAACGCTCGCCGAAACGCTCGATCATGGCAAAACCTATCGTCCCGGAGGTTTGTCGCCGCTGCCGCCTTCGGGATTCGGCGGCTACTGCTCGATGCTCGGCTGCGTGCTCGGGTCGATCACGCGTCTCGGTTGGGGCACGCCCACGACAAACCCCGTGATCCACAAAGCGAGGCTCGACGCGAATGACGCGGCGACGCCCGCGTTACGGCTCGACTGTTCGATGAGCGGGACGCTCGATGTGCTGGACGACAAGCTGCTCCACCGCGGAAGTCGTTTGTCTTGGATGATCGGTTATGGCGACGCGGTCTCGTTCGTTCGCGAAGTGGAGAACATCCCCGACGCTCCGGCTCCCGCGCCACCGCAAGTCCTTCCGGGCGTGGATGATCCGCCGCCGGACATCGTTGCACCTCCAAAGAAATCTTCGAAGCCGACGTTGCGCACGCAATCGCTGCTTTTTCGGATGCCGTTCGATCCGGACGCATTGCCGAAGCGCCTCGATGCAACCAGTTCGGACCTGGAAAACGTGCGACGTCTGAGCGTGTATCCGCTGCTGGGCAAAGACAACGACGTCGGGTTGCTTCTCATTTCGGACAAACACGAACTCTTGGTTTGGGGAGACGAACTCACGACGCTGCCGCTTTTCGAGCAACGTCGGTACATGTCGGACGATGGTCGTAATCCGCCGGGATTGTGGTCATCAGCGAATCAGGCGCTGATCATCGGGGACATTCGCAGGCGCATCGCGCTCGAAGAACACGGTCCGGGGACGCAACGAGCGCCGTTGTTTTTGGCGCCGGATCGAGACGGTTCGACGCACAAGCCGACGACGTTGGCGCGGCGCGACGACGGAGCTCAGGGGTTGATTGTCTGGGAAGGTTCACCGCCGCAAATGGCGTCGGTATCGCAGCTCGACGCGAACGCGCATGTTTTCCAACCTTTCACGCCGCTCGCGCCCTGGAGCACGGCGACGATGGGCGACGATCCTCGATGCAAGAACGTTCGCGGTTGGACGGCGCTTTTGCCTTTCGAGCCGGCGGCATGGTTTGACGTCAAAGAACTTGCGGAAGCCGGCCTGGACGTGACCATGTCGGGCATGTTGCTCGTGCGGTGGAGTCCCGAGCGGTTGTGTCTTGATGCGATGGACGTGGGTATCGCACCGCGCCAGGATTACGAATATCGCCTCGACGAGCATCTGGTGATGCGCTGGCTTGCATCGGGCAAAAAGCGGCGAGGAGGGGTTTTGCTTCACGACGGGACGCGTCGGCGAGCGGAATGCCGCCTGGTCGGGAAAAACGATTCCGCTGTAAAGTGAACCGTTTTGGATATTTTGCTCGAAGTCGCCGCAACGAAAGTGAAATCACTCCGGCAATGGCTTTCGCCTTCTTCGATTGCACGATGGCAATCGCCCGCTCGCGGTAGACGGAAATGGTGTTTCTTTACTAAACCAGTTTTCAGGCGAACGTCATCAACCGCATTCGCCATGAATCAGCCGGCAGGCAAGTAAACGGCATTCCCGTACGGTTTGTCAGGGTTTAATCAGCGACTTCAACCATGCCTCGATGGCCGTGGTCGGCATTCTGCTGTCGGTGCTCTCCACACTCTTTTCTTTGCTCGAGCGATAGAGCATCTCGGGACACTTGTCGTTCGGGGGAAACGACTTCTTGGCCGTGACTTTCCCCGTTCGGCGCTCGTAGATGACAACCTCGGTTTCCTTGAGATTCATGACGATGTCTTTGCCGCCGTTTCCTTTGTAGCCCGTGCACGTCTTCGTGCCTTTGACGTCGGCAAGCAATTGCGCTTTGGCCAAGGCGTCCACGTCGCGCAGCGTCTCCGCCCGCCCGAATAGATCCGGGTGAACGTCATCCAACAGGAGAATGCTTTGCATTGGTTTTGCGTCCGGCGGCTCTTTTCCGAACAGCACGGGTCCACTGTCGATTTTTGACAGCAATGTTTCCGCCGACAAACCTGCATCGCTCGGAGGCAGCTTGATCTCCAACTTTGCGCTGCCAGGCACCTCCAACGTGAACGTCGCTTCGGGATCGAGCTTTGCCTTGTGTCGAAGCGTGGCGTCCGCAGGCAACGTGCCGAGTTTCTCGACCATATCGATCGCGTTGATACTTGCAATGACGCTCGATTCCGCTACGCCGCTTTTGTCGAGCGCCGACCATTTCGTACCCTTGGGGAATCCGAAAAGGGATACGCGATAATGACCGTTGTGGATATCAACCTCGCCTTTTTGCAGCGGCCTTCCTTTCACTTGAAATTTATCGTCCTTCGTCCACTCGATTTCCAACGTCGTATTCGTGGGAGCAAGCGCAGGTCGTGAAGATGTCGCGGTTGATTCGCGAACCGTTGGCTTGGAACCGTCACTCCGGCCTTTGCATGCAACAAACACGGAGAGAGCGCCACATAAGACGAGGATTAGGCGACAGGATCTGGCGTACATGCGGGCGTACATTAGAAAAACTATGCGCCAAAAGCAATTTGCGTGAACTTTGCGTCATTACATTCCAAACGCGGGGGGCGCGTACCATGCGTCCGGGTGAAGTGTCGGCGCCAAGACCGGACATACGAATACGTGCACAAAGTGATTGCCACCTTCTATCCGCGCCGATTCTCTGGCACCTTCACGCGTTGGAGGACAACCATGCATCGAACTTTGATTCCCATAGCTCTCGTACCGATGTTCGGAATGATCGCGTTGGCTTGTGGTGGCTCAGAATCCAACGGCAGCACCGGTAACAACGCCGGATCGTCGAGCAGCGCGTCTTCATCGACTTCATCGAACGGTTCGTCCTCGTCATCGACGTCGACGTCGAGCAGCGGTGAAGGAGGCAGTGCGGGTGCGGGAGGTCAAGGAACCGGCGGCGCCGGCGGCGCGGGCGGAATGAGCGGTACAGGCGGCGCCGGAGGCAAATCCGCCTACATGACATGCGAGGAATGTTCTTCGCCCAAAGGCGCCGAAGCGAACGAATGTCTCGCGGAATATACGGCCTGTTTTGAATGGAAAACCTGCGTATCGATTTACAACTGCGTCACGAACGGCGTTCCCGGAGGCCCTGGGCCCTGCGCGAAGGACAGCGTGGACGGGGCCTGCTGCACGAAGAAGTGCGAGGCACAATTGCCGGACGCTGAAGGCATGGCGCGCTACGAAGCTCTCGATTCGTGTATTCATTGCAAGACGTGCGCAGGGCTTTGTCCAACCGCCAAAATGTATTGTTCCGTCTTCGCGCCGGGTGGCGAAGCTTTGTGCCCTTGACGAAGACGCCTCTCGAAAACCGTCATAACTCCGGCAGTTCTTCGCGAACACGCCTCGCCAGATGCCTCACGTCCTGCATCGTGATCGCGGGGTGTTCGTCCACGCCAAACCCCGCTCCCGCGCGCGTCACGACGCCCGAGCCTGCGAAATCCGCCGTCGCCAAGGCTCCTTCCGCTCCACCGACGTGGTTCGTTTCCAGTTTGGCCGATTGGCACGAGACGACGAAAGACGGCATCCGTCGCGGTCTCGCCGGGGTTCGTTTCGAATCTCTGGGGCGTAAGATTCTGCGTGTCGCCGAGACGCCCTCGGAGATCGACGCGGGTTTGTCCGCGCCGCCCTGGGCCATCAAGCCCGGCGCTCCGTGCAAATACGTTTTTTGGCGTGATTATCAGCTCCATGGCGCAGCCGATTGGCTGGGTGAAACCCGATCCATCGCGACGCTGCGCGCCCCCGTGCTCGGCGCCTTCGACTGGTTTGACGGCGTGGGACTCATGACGCTGGAAGGACTGTTTGTCGTTCACGCCCAAACGTGTGCCCTGGAAAAACTCGACCTGCCCGACGCGACGGCTGCTTTCGCTTGGACCGCCGATCGAGCGCTCGTGCTCACGTCCTTCGGTTATGCCCGACAAACCGCCGACAAGGGAAAGACCTTTCGCGATGTGTCGCGCGAACTGCCCAACGCCGCCCACCTGCTCCGCGTCGACGACACGTTGCGAGTGGCGACACGCGAGGACGGACTGTTCGTCATTTCAAACCAAGGGACCATCGAGCGCACCAAGCACGTCAACGAACGACCTCCGAACGAACCTGTATCGGATCCGGAAGATCGCTGGCCCGACGAGCACGACGGCGTGGCTCCGCTCGATGCGGGCGTGAACAACGGCGTGGTGCTTCCGGATGGCGACGCGCTCGTGACGGCGGAAGGAGGGCTCGTGGCGCGGGTGCAGCTGTCGACGGGCCGAGCCACCGAGATCCTCCGGTTCGGTTTGCCGAATGAAACCTGTACGCCCGTATCCGTGAGCGATCGCGCGCTGATCCTGTGCGAAGTCGACCGTCGCGTGGACGTCATCGATGCCGGCAGCAGCCGTGTCGAGCGGTCGTTCGACATCGAGCACGAGGTGGTGTGGGACCGGTTTGTCGTAGCTGACGACGATGCCTTGGGGTTTGTCGGACCGTGTGCCGGACGAAGCCCCGCTCCCGCTGTGGATGTCGTTTCGAATGCGTCGGCGCTGAACGCATCGACGCAACGCAGCCCGACGTTTTGTGTACGAACGACTTCGGGCACTTGGGTCGAACATCAGCTCGATGCCGCCGACGCGACGGACGTTTTGGCGTGGATCCCCCGCGCGGATGGTGGCGCGACCGCGTTGATCGCCGTTCCCGGAACGTTTTTGCACGGCATGTCCGCCGTGGAGGTACGCGGCGCGCTGCGCGTCGTGCGGGTCCCCAAAAATGCTCCGCCGATGGATGTTTCGATGTACGGCAACGATTCGCCCAAGCTCGTCTCGCACAACTTTCGATCGCTTCCCGACGGCAGCATCGAGGGGTGGATTTCGTCGGGCCACAGTTCGTCGGGGCAAATGTCCGTGCGGATCGACGCGGAAGGTCGCGCTCAACAACGCCCCCTGCCCTCGCGTACGACGTCGCTCACGACGAGCGGTCGGTTTGGCTTGGTACGCACCGAAGACTACCGCTACTTCGAAACGACGGACTATGGCCGTTCGTTTCAACCGATCGATCCGCCGCCGAGTCGGCAGGCCGACCCCATCGCGGCCAGTCCCGTGGGCAGCCGCGTGGGCGCATATCTGCGCGTCGGTTGGGGTGCACAAGCCAAAAAAGATGCGCCTCCTTTCGTCCCGGAAAACGCATCCGGGTCGCCGTCCATGTTCCAAACGCCGCGTATTCCCCCGGCGACGCAGCTGGTTTGTCGTTTTTCCGAACCGCCCAAGTCGAGCCGCATGTCGGACTCGATGAACTTGGGTCTGTCAAAACAAACCATGTCGCAGATGTCCATGGGGCGGATCATCAACATCGGTGCGTTCTACTTTCCCTGGCGTCAAGTCCAAGGCCCCACATCGACGAACGCCGAGTTCATCTACATCTCGCCATTCGACGTCACGGGTACGGTACGACGAACCTCCGTGCCCATGTCTCGGCTCGAAGGCGAGGACCGCTTGATGCACGAGCTTCGTCCGGCGTTTGTCTTGAACGGTTCGACGGTTTGGCCGGTCGCGACCGATCGTTACGGTCGGTGCGCGGCTCCGCTGACGGACGAAGCCGGCGTGACGGTGCCGTTTGGAACGTGCCTCGAAGATCCGGCGATGGGGACGGTGATCGACGGCCGCGTTTTTCTTGTCCATCCGGACAGCGCGCAGTTCGTCATGGCCAGGTACGCCAAACTCGTGGTGTCCGCCGCCGACGTGAAGGTGGACGGTTCGGCGCCCATGAAGCCGCGTGTGACAAACCTCAAGACGCTCGGGACGACGCAGGTGTCCGGAGGCATCCTTCGGTACAAATTCGCGGTTGGGCACCGCGGGAAAACGCCGGTCGTGATCGCCGTCGACACGGCGGGCAATGCGGCGCTCGCGCCGATCAACCCGACAAACGGCAAGTTTGGCTCGGAAGAGACGCTCGTTGCTCTTTCCAAACTTCAGCTGGGCAACAGCCCGGCTTGCGCCGAACGTCCGGACGATGCGCAGGTCACGCTGGCTTTCACCACGGAAATCGGCTTGAATTCGCGCGTCTTGGAGGGCATTCACGAGACGGATCAAGGGGGCGTGGCCGTGCTCCGGTGGTCGAAAGATCGAGTTTGTCTCGACGCCATCGACATGACGGTGCTCGACGAACGCCACGAAGCGGATGCGTTGTTGCACGTCTCTCAAGGCCCCCTGCGTCGGTTCATCGTCCGTTTCGACAAACCATCGTCGGGTAAAGGCATGCTCTCCGTGGTCTCCTACGGCATGGAACTGAAGCAGTCGGTGGTTTGCGAAGGAGCGTCACCTTGAATCGGCGCCCCTTGTCGCTCCTCCCCGCGCTCGTCGCCGGCCTCGCCGGCGCCTGCACGAACGCTCCGGCCAAGGTGGCGGCACCCAAGCGAACCGCCATGGTTGCTCCCGCCAAACCGTCGCGATTCGATGTCGTTCGACCGGCGCGTTACGTGTTTCAAGAAGGCGTCGGCGTCGCGTACGACGAATCGGGAGAAGCTTCGCCCGTGCGTTCGCACGATCCCGCGATCGTGAATGGCAAACGGCTCATGCTCGAAGGTGGGCGCATCCTCGAAAGCGCTCCGTCGGCCGAGACGCTCGTCGGCTTTCGATCCTTGCCGGCCCGCCTCGGAGGCGGCTACGTGTTCTGGTCGGACGAACTTACGTACCACGCCCCGACGTTCCTGGGCAAACTCCAGCCCATCGCCAAGGTAGGTACGCCCGGTGGCGTTCGACCCTGGTTCAACACGTTTGTCTTGAGGTCGGACCTCGGGCCGCTGGAAGTGACGCCGGGTTCTTTCAGCGTTCGGCGGACGGACCTGGCGCGTTTTTCCGAGATGCTCTCGCTCGATGGAAAACTGGGTATTCGCACCGATCCCGTGGGACGGACGGAAGCGTCGGCGGATGGGGGAAAAACCTTCGCGCCTTTGGTGTTTCCCGAAGGACGACGCTACACGGGCCCTTCGGTTGGTCCGGACAACAAGCTCGTGTTTCGGCTCGAATCCGTGCCCGATTGGCCTGCGGCGCGGATGGATCGACGCGCACTTGGCGCCCAGGCGCTCGGTCCCGCCGGTACGCTGATTCCGTTTGACCCCAAAGCAAATGATCCGATCGAGCTCGACCCGCCGATTGTAACGACCGCGCAGGGAGAACCGGCGACGACGCGACGAATGGCGCCTTCGGATCTGGGCATCGCGGCCCTGTCGGGAGCGCTCGTGGCCGGCGATCAGGTGATCCTCCTGCGCGAGCTCACGCTCCGCGTATTTTCCGCAAAGACGGGGGATCTGATTTACGACCAGGCGTTGCCGGTGGGCAATCAAGAATTCGGGCACTGTCAGCCGATAACGCTCGGGCGCGATGTGTTCCTCGCGTGTACGCATGCAGCGGGCGGGCACTTGTACGCGCTGCGCGGGACGCCCACGACGACGCACCTCGAAGCGACGTTTCCCGAGGTGGGCTCGTTTGTCGCGGGACTTGGAAACCGCCTTTTGTACACGGGTCGCTGTGGGTCGACGCCGCCCACGGTCCGGGACTTTCCCGGGTACAATCCGTCGGAAGAAGCGCCGGCTGCGCCGACCGCGGATCCCAACGCTCCACCAGCGCCTCCGGAACCTCCCGCGCCGCCCGAGGATCCCCCGGAAAAACCCGCGCATGAAGCCGCCGTGTGCGTACGACTGGATGACGGTACGTGGGTGGAACGGCGCATCGACGGCCTCGTAGAACGCGGGAAAACCTTATTTTTGCCCGGGGATAACGGCTTCGTCGCCGTCGTCGAGTTTGGCGAACGCGCCGCGGACGAACAGCCTCCCAAACCGACGGAAGGCGTTCGTCGCTATCTGTTCGATCCCAAGACGACCGAGTTTGACGCGACAGACTTCTTTCAACCGAACGATTCGTCCGAACCGAAGCTCCGCACCATCGCCCGAGATGTTTGGCTCGATGAAAAAGATGGGTCCGTCCACGGGTGGACCATGTCGGCCCCGAAAGAAGAAAAACCAGAAGAGGACGGGGAAAAAACGGCGGAAGAACGCGATATGGACGAGCTGGTGGCGGCTCTGCGGCGCAAACACGGCCTCGCAGACCCCAGCGTCGTCGCTGCAATCGTTGGAGTTCAAATCAAAGCGGACGGCACCGTCGTGAAACATCCGGCACCGGCGGGCGTCGTTTCGGTGGTCGTGGGTGGTCCATACTCGGTGGCTCGAGGCAAAAGCGACGATGGTCCGACGTATTTCGAGTCCACGGATGGGGGACGAACGTACGCGCCCGTGGAAGCGCCCATGCCTGGGGAGATCCTCGAGAACACCGGCGGCGAACCGGAAGGATGTTCCGAAATCGGTTGTGCGCTCGGCGGAGGACTCGTGCGGCTCGGTTGGGGTGGCGCCGCGCCGGTGAAGGCGAAGTCGGAAGCTCCGCAAGATGCGGATCCCGAAGCTTTGACCTCCAAGGTTTTCGACCCGCACACGTATTTGCCTGCGGACAAACGCCGGGAGCTACATTGTCGACTGGACGGGAAACAGGAACCTTACGTTCCGAGTCCGGACAAACCTTTTACGCTTGGTTTGTCGCTGCACGGCGGGGCTGATCTTGGCTCCCCCGTCAAACGCAAGTGGACGGCGGTCGTAGGCCAACCGTTCGCCGCGAAAGAGCCGTATCGCGTCGACTTTGAAGACGTCGACGACAACGAGCTCGAAGGCAACCTCTTGCCTATTCTTCGTTCCGCGGCGGCGGATCCGGTGGGAATTTTTTTGAGGACCAAGGAACTTCACTTCGATTTGTCGCCGGGGCCGAAGCGCAAGCCGATCACGATGGCGCCGGAGATCCGCGGCAGTGTGGCGGCCGAAGTTGATCGCGATACGTTTTTGCTGCTCGACTACAACGAGCTGCACTTCGTGCGAGGTAGTACCCGACGAACGGTTTTACGATTCAATCCGGTGGCCGACGTGACGCGCGGGAGTTTTACGTTGGCTCGTCGCGCGGGCCCCGGCAGCGATGTGTTTGCCCTGGTGCTGATTCAAGAAGGCTCGGGGGATATTTTGCTGGGCGAGATTGACCTTGGACGAGCACAGGTGGGTCCGCTGCGCCTCGTGGGCAACACGCGCAAGCTCGAACGGGGCGCAGGTTGCGTACACGGCCCGCGCGAGTACCGGTTTGTCATTGATGAACATAGCGCGGTGGACTTCGAGGGGTTGAACGACGAGCACATGGGGCTGTTCGGCACGAGTCTGCTTTCGGTCGGCTCGGGTCCGGTGTGTCTCGACGGGTCCGAGATGCGTCTGATCAATGAGTCGACGTTGTCGGTGCGGTACGGGACTTCGGAGGCGGCGGGTCATTCGGCGATGTTGCACGAGCGCGGAAAGTCGTTTCGAGCGACGTGTCGGTTCGAGTGACGGATCTGTCGGCCGCGAGTGCGTGATACCTTGGCAAACATGCGAGTGGCATCGGAGTGGGCCAAGGTTTGTCTTGGAGCGATCGGTTTCGTCGTCGTCGGGTTTGGTTTTTCCGCGTGTGCCGGGGCAAACTACCCCGATCGACCGGGCGTCGCGAAAGCGCAAGAAGGTTGGTGCCTGGCGGTCGCGAAATCGGCCGGTTCGGACAGTTCGTGGGATCGGCTGGGTGAATGTAAGAAGGCGTCGATGTCCGCGAGTCCCGGATACATCGCGGGCATGACGAAGTGTTATTCGCGGGTGTACGAGGAAGCGAAAAACGCCAACGATCCGTCGGCGGACGATCGCAGCCTGCTCATTGCGCGTTGTCGCGACAACGTGTTGATCGAGCTTCCGCCGTCGAGCCCCGGCATGGACGAGCTGATGGACGAGAAGTGCAAACGAGCGGTTCGGTGCGAGAAAGACGTCACGTTCGACACGTGCAAGAAGGCGATGTCGACGCTCGAGCCTGCGCAGTTGGCGATGTTCACGACGGCCTTCAACAGCACGGCGCTGCACCAAGTCGCGAGCTGTTTGTCGGGCGGATGCGAAACCAACGAGGAAGAGGCGATCACCAAGTGTTACGAAGACGTCAACGAACGGCTTCTGTGGACGCCATGAAGCCCCTCTTCGCGCCGAACGAATCCTGATACGTTGTTCGGCATGAACTCCGTTTCCATCTCTCCGGCATCGCGCCGTGCGATGCTCCTTCGCGCATTTTTCTCGGCGATCGCATTGGCGTTCGTCCTGTTCGCACCTTCGCACGCGTTCGCGTTCGGCACAGTTACTTTGGCCACCAAAGAGCCGGAAGAGTCGGACGGCAAGTGGAAGCTGAACTTCACGATCAACTACGGGAGCACGCCGCACATCGCGTACATCCCGATGATCTTCAGCTTCACCCCGACGGTGCTTTACGAACGGACGCTCACGGATCAATCCCCGGAAAAACCCGTCATCAACCGGATTCCCTTGCAGAATCAGGTGCCGCTGAACGAGAGCATGGACGTGGGTTTTTCGAACGCGGAAGGCAAGATCTTCCCGACGACGAAATTCGATCTCGTGCTCAAGCGCGTGAAGGAATACGAGGCGGGTGAATACGACCTGAAGATCACGCGGGCCGAGGACGGCGCGCAGGTCGGACAAACCATCAAGTTGAAGCTCAAGGGCGACAACGTCGTCGTCGATCGTCGCGCGATGGTCTTCAGTGGTGAAAAGAAAAAGAAGAAGCCGGAAGAAAACAAGGACGAGAAAGCCGACGAAAAGAAGGACGGCGAAGGTTCCGGTGATTCGGCGAGCGGTTCGTCCGGTGAATCGAGTTCGTCGAGCGAAACCCCGACGGAAGCGCCTCCGGCGACGCCTCCGAAGCAAGGTGGCTGCGGTTGCCGCGTTGCGGACACGTCGGCGGGTTCGTCTTCGGCGATCGTTGCGTTACTGCTTGGAGCGGCCGTGACGTGGCGACGGCGAGTTCGTTCGGGTCGATCCGCAGATTGAAGAGATATCGGGCACTGAGGCGTTTTCGGCGTCCTTGGCCCAATCCGAACTTGGAAAAAACAAATTCCAAGGAATCGGATAATTCGTTCCACCTCCCGCACTTCGTCCCCTGAACAGCGCATTTCCGTGTTATCCTGGGGCTAGCTCGCCCGTATGGATTGGGCGGCGGAAGCACCATTGGAGATCGGCATGCGTAGGCGCTTTGCATTCCTTGGTATTGTCTCCACGCTCGCTGCGGGCTTTTCCGCATACGGATGCAGTGGAACGTCGGATCGAACCGGTTTGTCCGGGGGGTCGGCCGGAGACGGCAATGGGGGCCAAACGTCGGGGACGGCGGGGGGCGGAGGGGACGGCGGGTGTATTTTCGGCTGTCAGGGTACGGGGGGCAATCCCCAGGTCCAGCAGCTCGTGATTTCACCGACGAACGTGGTCTTGAACGTCGTCGACGCAAACATCCAGACGCAGGCGTTTACCGTGAAAACGCAAGCCGGCGTCGATGTGACGTCGAGCGTGCAATGGATTTACGAGCGCCCGGACATTGGGGACATGGCCGGGTCGAGCTTTACGCCGACGGGCAAAGTCGGGGGAATTGGAACGCTCACGGCGAAATACTCGATGGCCGAAGCTTCGACGTCGGTGACGGTTTCGGTCAAGACGACGAACAATGAAGCGGGTATCGGGCCGGCGGAAATGGCGATTTTCGACAATCCGACGCTCGGACAGAATCCGGGGCAAATCGTCTACCCGTACAACGAGACGGTCTTCCCGCTGGGCGTGCTTGCGCCGGAAGTGCAGATCAACAACGTGCAGCCCGGGCCTTTCCGATTGAAGATCAAAGAGAAGTACCTCGAGCACGTGAGTTACTTCAATGGCAACACGCCGTTGCGATATTTGATCAATCAGCAAATCTGGGAAAACATTGGTGCGTCCGGTACGGGTTCCATCAGCGATCCGCTGACGGTCGAGATCTCGCAATTGCAGGGCGGCCAAGCGTATTCGCCCATGACGCACACGTGGCACATCGCGCAAGGCAAGGTTCGCGGCGCGGTGTATTACTGGGAATTGCCCGGCGTTTGTCCGAACGGAAACAACGACGGCAAGATTCTGAAGATTCGTCCCGATTCGGCGACGCCCGAGGAATTCTATTTCCCGGGCACTTGCTGGGGCTGTCATACCGTCAGCCGCGACGGAAAAACCATGATGGCGACGCTCGATCCGCCCTTCCCCTTCCCGCAAGTGACCATTGATTTGACCCAGACGCCTGCGGTCACGGGTTCGATCACGCCTGCATCGGGTTTGGCCGGAACGTTCAGCGCCTTCAATCACACCGGCGACAAGATCATCGTCAGCAATGACGCGTCCAGCATCAACAATGCCAGCAAGGTGTTGCGGATCGTCGACGCGGCCAATGGCGGCGTGCTGAACGGCAATGCGATGGGCAATGGTTGTATCGAGCCGGCCTGGTCGCCTGACGGCACCAAGATCGCCGCGATTTGCAACGCCGGTGGTGGTACGACGTGGGGCTTCGATTCGCCGACGGGAAATCTCGCAATCGGCGATGTCGGCGCCGACGGATTTACCGTCAGCGGCGTCAAAGACATCGTGCCGCAAGCCGGTGGACAAGGCCGCCCGGCGTATCCCAGCTTTACTTCGGACAGCGCGTTCATCGCCTTCGGACGTCCGACGGCCGGTTCGCGCTCGACGGGCTCGGGCAATCTGTGGCTTGTCAAGACAGACGGCACGGACGTGAAACAACTGACGGCGGCTTCGGACGACAACCGCAGCTTCAACCCCGTTTTCGCTCCGCAACGCGCCGGCGGTTATTACTGGCTCGTGTTCATCTCGAGGCGCGATTACGGAAATACGCTCGTTGGGACAAACCGTCAACAATTGTGGATGACGGCCATCGACGATCCGCCGACCGCGGGCGATCCGTCGCATCCGCCCTTCTACATGCGCGGCCAAGAAGGTTGCGGCTTGAGCGAAAACGCCTACATGGCCAAAGAGCCCTGCAAAGAGAAGGGCGAATCGTGCGTCACGGGCGCCGATTGTTGCGGCGGTCAATGCAACAAGGGCGCGGACGGCATGTACGTCTGCGGCGAAGCTCCGCCTCCCGGCATGTGTTCGTCCACGGGCAACGCCTGCACGACGGCCGCGAATTGCTGCAACTCGGCGGACAAGTGCATTGACGGGTTCTGCTTGCCCGAACCTCCGAAGTAGTCCCGGGTCGTTCGCGAAAAACATGAGGAGCGCCGGGCAAACCGTGTTATACGGCGCTCTCATGACCCTTCGTCCCTCCAAACTCCACACCATCTCCTCGCGTTTTCGTCTCGCTCCGCTGATGCTCGCCGCGCTCGTCGGCGCCGCTTGCAAGCAACCACCGGCTCCTGCACCGGCCGCTTCCACGCCGGCGCCGAGCGCGAGTGCCAAGGCGGTTGGTCCTGCCGAACCCACGGTGGACGAAGCCAAAGCATTCGTGCAACGCGTCGATGCCGATTTGAAGAAATTGTGGACAGCGTCGGCACGGGCTTCTTGGGTCAACCAAACGTACATCACCGATGACACGGTGGCGCTCGCCGCCGCTGCGGACGAAGCGTCGATGGCGTACATGGGTCGAACGGCGGCGGAAGCGAGTCGTTTTGAAAAATTGAAATTGCCCGATGACGTGGCGCGACAAATCAAGCTCGTCAAATTGTCCCAAACGCTCCCGGCCCCGAATGACGAAAAGAAACGCTCCGAATTGGCCACCATCGCGGCATCGATGCAAGCCGATTACGGCAAAGGCAAATATTGTCCTCCCAAACTCGAAGGCAAATGCCTGAACTTGGATGAACTTTCGGAGATCCTCGAAAAGAGCCGAAAGTACGACGAATTGCTGGATGTGTGGACGGGTTGGCACAGCATATCGCCGCCGATGCGTGAACGGTATCAGCGTTATGTCGAATTGGGCAACGAAGGCGCCAAGGAAATGGGTTTTTCCGATATGGGAGCTCTGTGGCGCGCCGGATACGACATGACGCCGGAGGAATTCGAGGCTGAGGTCGAACGGTTGTGGACGCAGGTCAAACCGCTTTACGATGAATTGCATTGTTACGTGCGAGCCAAGCTGCGCAAAGAATACGGCAAAGACAAGATTGGCGACAAAGCGCCGATCCCCGCGCATTTGCTGGGCAACATGTGGGCGCAGGATTGGGTCAATCTCTACGACATGGCCGCGCCGTATCCCAAGGAGAGCAAGCTCGACGTGACCAAGGCGCTCGTGGACAAGAAGGTCGAGCCCAAAGAAATGGTCAAAATGGCCGAAAAGTTCTTTACGTCGTTGGGCCTCGACGAACTGCCGAAAACGTTCTGGGAGCGGTCGTTGTTCACGCGCCCGAAGGATCGCGAAGTGGTTTGTCACGCCAGCGCGTGGGATCTGACGTATGGGGGCGACATACGCATCAAAATGTGCATTGCGCCGAAAGAGGACGATTTCATTACGATCCACCACGAGCTCGGCCACGACTATTACTACCAATACTACTACAAGCTGCCGATTCTCTTCCAAGCAGGAGCCAATGACGGATTTCACGAGGGTATCGGTGACACGATCGCGCTCAGCGTGACGCCCGGGTACTTGAAAACGATTGGTTTGTTGGCGGATGCGCCTCAGAACGAGAAGGCCGACTTGAACTTCTTGATGAAAACGGCTTTGTCAAAGGTGGCGTTCTTGCCGTTTGGCAAGTTGATCGATCAATGGCGCTGGGACGTGTTTTCCGGAAAAACGCCTCCGGGGAAATACAACGAAGCTTGGTGGGCATTGCGGACGAAGTACCAGGGCATTTCGGCGCCTGTGGAGCGATCGGAGAAGGACTTCGATGCGGGCGCGAAGTATCACGTGCCGGGAAATACGCCGTACATGCGGTACTTCTTGATGGATATCTATCAATTCCAGTTTCATCGCGCCTTGTGCAAAACAGCGGGGCACACGGGGCCCTTGCACAGCTGTTCGATCTTCGGGAGCAAAGCGGCGGGCGACAAGCTGAAGGCGATGCTGGCGCTCGGTGCAAGCGTGCCATGGCCGAAGGCGTTGGAAGCTTTGTCCGGAGAAACCAAAGCGGACGCGACGGCGATCTTGGATTATTTCGCGCCGCTGCGTAAATTCATCCAGGAAGAGAACAAAGCGGAAACGTGCGGCTGGTGAAATAACCCGGACAAAAAAAGAAGCCCCTCTCGATTGGAATGCTCGAGAGGGGCTTTTCGCTTTTCGCGAGCGGTTCTACTTCAGATCTTCGGGCATGATCGGCAAGTGCCGAACACGCTTCCCAGTCGCCGCGAAAATGGCGTTCGCGACGGCCGGTGCAATCGGGGGCGTTCCAGGTTCTCCCGTTCCTCCAGGCGCTTCGCCGCTCGGCACGACGTACACTTCAATGGCCGGCGCTTCATCGATGCCGATCAATTTGAAGTTGTGGAAATTGGCCTGCTTCACTTTGCCTTCTTCCACTTTGATGCTCGATTTGAGCGCTGCGGTAAGGCCGTAAATGATGCCGCTTTCCATTTGCGCTTCGACAATGCCCGGGTGAACGAATTCACCGCAATCCACGGCGCAAACGACCCGATCCACTTTGACTTTGCCGCCGTCGACCGTGACTTCCGCGACCTGCGCGACGTAGCTGCCGAAGCTGTGATGCACGGCGACGCCGCGCCCCTTGCCTTTGTCCATGGGTTTGCCCCAGCCCGCTTTCATGGCGGCCACATCGAGCACGCGCTTCAATCGTGGAGCATCTTTGAGGAGCTTGCGACGATATTCGACGGGATCGATTTTCGCGGCCGCCGCCAATTCGTCGATGAGGCTTTCCTCGACGAACGCATTCGACGAATGCCCGACGGAACGCCAGAAACCAACGGGAACTCCTTCCTGACGATGGTATTCGACGTTCAGGTTCGGGAAGGCATATTCTTCGCCGAGCCCTTCGACGGACGATTTATCGACGCCATCTTTGAACAAGTGCGGCATGACGCGCGCCATGATGGCGGCACTGACCACTTGGTAGCGAACCGCGTCGGGCATTCCATCGTCACCCAAGGATGCTTTGATGGAAACGAGCGATTGCGGGCGATAGAAATCGTGGCGAATGTCGTCTTCGCGCGTCCAAACGACCTTGACGGGTCCGCCGAATTGCTTGGACGTTTCGACGGCTTCCACGGCGAAATCCGCTTCGAAGCGTCGCCCGAATCCACCACCCAAGTACGTCGTGTGCACTTTGACGGTTTTGGGATCCAAACCGGACACTTTCGCGGCCAACATTTGCACGATCCCGATACCTTGATGACCGACCCAAACATCGCACCCATCCGCGCGCACATCCGCGACGGCGTTTAATGGCTCCATGGGTGCGTGCGCCTGGAAAGGAAGCTCGTAGGTCAATTCGAACTTCTTCTTGGCTTTTTTCCAAGCAGCATCGAAATCACCTTTTTTCAGGCCGACGAGACCGGGTTTCTTGACCAGGTTTTTCGCGTCCGCCATGAGTTTGTCGCTGGACATTTTGGCGTTTTCGCCGTTGTCCCACGTGACCGTGACGGCCTCCGAGCCTTTTTTGGCGGCCCAGAAATGATCGGCAACGACGGCGATACCCGACGAAATCTGAAAAACCTTACGCACGCCCGGCACGGCGAGCGCTTTTTCCGCCTCGAATTTGGTCGCTTTGCCGCCGATCACCGGCGAGCGCACGATGACCGCCGTTTTCATTCCCGGCAGTTTCACATCGAGACCGAATTGAGCTTTACCCGCGCCTTTGGCTTTCGCATCGAGACGCACCGGACGGGTGCCGATCAATTCCTGCATATTTTTCGGCGCCAGCGGCGGATCTTGCGGCACCTTTTGCTTGGCGGCCAGGTCCGTCAAGTGGCCGTACGGAATTCGTTTTTCCGTTTTCGCGTGCACGACGTGACCCGCTTCGGTCGACAGCTCTTCCGATGGAACGCCGAGTTTTTCCGCGGCGGCGGCGACGAGCATCATCCGCGCGGCCGCACCGGCTTTGCGCATGGGGAACATATCGCCACGAATCGACGTGCTTCCGCCCGTTCCTTGGAAACCGAATAGCTTGTTGTTGTACGCAGGACCGGCCGGAGCCCATTCCGTTTTCACCGCGGTCAGCGCGACGTGCAATTCTTCCGCCACGAGCATGACAATGGCGGTTTCGATGCCTTGTCCCATTTCCGCTTTGTCAATGACGATGGTCACCGTATTGTCGGGCGCGACGCGAATCCACGCATCCGGGGCAAACGTCGTCGTCGGCAAAACCTCTTTCGGTGCTTCGACGGGTTTGTCATCCTTTTTCACTTCGACTTTGGGAGCATCCACGACGGGAGCCGGACCGCATCCGACGGCAAACCCGGCGCCCGCGCCCATGACGAGGCCCAAAAAGAAGCGGCGATTCACGGGTTTGTCGATTGCGCCTTCATGTTTCGAGTTCATGGCTCAACCACCTTTCTGCGCAGCCGCATGAATGGCGCGACGAATTCGAGGATACGTGCCACACCGACAAAGATTGCCGCTCATGGCCTTGTCAATATCGGCATCGGTGGGCTTTTTGTTGACCTTGAGCAATGCGGCGGCGGCCATGATTTGGCCGGGCTGACAATAACCGCATTGAGATACTCCTTCTTCCATCCACGCCTGTTGCACGGGATGATCACCATCTTTCGACAAACCTTCGATCGTCGTGATCTTTTTGCCGACAACCTGCGCCGCGGTCACCTGGCACGCTCGCGCGGCGGCACCATCGATATGTACCGTGCACGCGCCGCACGTCCCGATGCCGCAACCATATTTCGTTCCCGGCAAATCCAAAATATCACGTAATACCCACAAAAGAGGCATCTCGGGATCATCCGTATACGTACGTTTTTCCCCGTTTACTTCCAAGACGAGCTGTTTTTGTTCCACCGTCCGCTACCTTTCCTCAAAAAAACGTCTCCGTCGTCGGATGAGGCGTCATTTGCCGAATTGTTCGATCAAGTTGCACAGCGAATTGCCCGGACAACACAAGTCGTATCCGCCGCCAATTTGTGTCGTGTGAAAACAAACGTACGCGCCTTGACTGGGGTAATAATACGCCCAGAAAAAGCACATTTCGTCATTGGCCGATTCGCCGAATCCCACGTGATTCGCCCCCGTATTGTTGTAATCGCACGTAAAGCGGAAACCTCCGCCCTGAGGAACCGTAAACGGCGGATCATGAACCACCGTCGCCGGCTCGCTCCATTGCCATCCGGGAACATCGTAAACCGGTTTGTCCGGTCCGTCTTTCGAGTCCGCGGCCTGAACCGTGACGTTCGTCCCCCATTGATGCGTGTGCCCCGTGATGCCGAAAAATTTCGCGTCTTTCAAATCGTCCGGAAGACCGAAAAACACAGGTCCCAACGTCGCCTTCGAATGCGCCGGAATGTCGATGTCGGGGCTGCCGATGAACAAGAAATCCGCTTCTTCCTTGTATTGCTTCGCAGGCATCGTGACGAACGTGGACGTCGCCGACACGTCGAGCGGCGCCGACGATGTATTGATGAAATGCATTTCGAGGCGCACCATCTGCCCCGGCGGCATTGTAAACCCAACACCATCGGGAAGCGTCAACGTTTCGTCGTGCTTCTGCGTCACCATCACCGTCGACCCTTTCGCCGGATCGATTGCATCGACAAATGGCTCACAAGGATACGGCGTGAGTTTTTCCTCGGTGTCCGCAGTACGATACACGATCAAGTGATGCGAACCGGTCGGCAACACGTTGTGAATCTGATGCACGCGAATCAGCTCGTCGTTGCCCAGACGCTTGACGACGCATTGCGTGTCCTCCGCTCCGGCAGCAACCGTCGTCGCCGGAAATTCCACGGTATACGTGGACGATGTCGAGTCGCCGATGATCACATCCGTCGTGGATGAACCACAACCTAGGCCCAAAACGCCGCAAAGTATCAGTCCCGAGCGTGCGTGCATCGACATTCTCCCGTCGTTCGTCAGGAAAAATGCCCGACGAAACGCCGAGCAGACTAGCGCAACGATTCGGGCATTGTCCAGTCCAGAATACGCCGGCAATCGAAAATTCAGTTACATCCGTCCAAACGCTTTACGCACGATCGTCTCGAGCCGCACTCGGTGCTCGTCAACACTCTCGTACAACGACAGTTGCCCCCGCCCCCGCAAAAGATTGTGCTCCCCACGCGCTGAAAATCGCTTCGCGTCATACCCAAAGTATCGCTCATAGAGCGCATCGGCCAAAAACCGCGCCGAAAGAATGATGCAAATGGTCGCCAAACCACTGACGAGCGTTTCTATTTCGTCTTCGGAAATCATCCCCGCATCTTTTGCAACCCCACCATAACCTGACAATGCAGCAGCAAACGTCTCCACGTCCACCGCGGATCGATGCTGATCTTCCCCATGCGGGTTCGTCCAGGAACGAAGCGCGTCCCCCATCTCGAAAGGCCAAATCATTCGTCCAAGGGTATCGAGGTCGACGAGGCAATGCCCGGCTCCGTCCAAAAACAAGAGGTTCGATATTTTCAAATCCCCGTGGGCATGGCGCCGAGACAAACCGGACAAATCCGGCAATCGCTCGGCATGCGCGAATATACGGTCCGCCTCCCGAGCCACCTCGTCGAACAAGCGATGACCGGCATGTTCTTCGAGCGCGCCGCGTAAAACCCCCAAATGGCGCTCCTTTTCGTGCACGCCCGCGCGAACGTGTCGATAATCGTGTTCCAGGTCCGCGACGGCGGCATGAAACGTCGCCACGAGTTTCCCCGCTTCATGGGCCATTTGCGGCGAATGGATGCGATCGAAGGCCCGGCCTTGGACAAACGTTAGAGCGCGCCAAACCCCGCCGTCTTCGCCTTCCACCCACAAAGCGCCCGTGTCCGTACGTATGGGACGAGGCGTCGTCAGGCCTTTGGCCGCCAGGTGCGTCGTGACGACGTCGATGTCTTCATTGACCGAACCCGCGAAGATCGGGTGCAGTCGCTGCAAAATCACCGGACCTCGGCGCCCCTGCACAACAAACGTGCGATTGATGAGCCCACCGCTTTGGACCGTGACCGGTTGTCCGGCCAAATCCCGGTAATGCTCGAGGACCGATACGGGGATGCTTTCGTTCATGCTACACGTACGATATTTTTACGATCTCGAGTTCGATCGCGCCGGCCGGACGTTGCACGACGACCACGTCGCCGACGGTTTTTCCGAGCAATGCACCGCCCACCGGCGAACGCCAGCTGATCGCCCCTGATTTGCTGTCCGTCTCGTCTTCTCCGACGATACGATACACGGCACGTTTGTCGTCTTCGTCGATGACCTCGATGGTCGCTCCGAAAAAGACCTTTTCGCCTTTTTGCGCTTTGGGATCGACCACCACCGCGCTCTCGAGGCGTTTGGTCAAATAACGCATGCGCCGATCAATTTCGCGCAGCTTCTTCTTTCCGTAAATGTATTCGGCGTTTTCGCTGCGATCGCCTTGCGCCGCCGCATCGGCCACTTCTTGCACCGTGCGCGGACGATCCACCGACCGCAATCGTCCGAGTTCTTCCGACAACCGTTTGGCCCCATCCGGGGTGATGTAATTGGGATTCGCCATGCGAGATTTGTTTTAATGAGCCTGCGGCTCCGCCGGTTTGCCGCCTTTTTTCTGCGCCATGACTTTTTGAAATGTTTCCTTGTCGATGGCTTTTTCCAAGGCAACTTCGGGCGAAATCGTTCCTTTGTCCACCAATCGTTCGAGCGCCATGTCCATCGTCTGCATGCCCTGCGATTGTCCGACCTGCATGATATTCGGAATTTGGTAGGTCTTTCCGTCGCGGATCATCGACGCCAACGCGCTGTTGCCAATCAATATCTCATGCGCCGCGCAACGCCCCTTGCCATCGGCCGTTTTCAACAATTGCTGCGCCACGATCGCCACGAGACTCTCCGCAAGCATACCGCGGACCTGCGGCTGTTCGTCCGCGGGAAATGCATTGATGATGCGATCGATCGTCGCCGCCGCGCTGTTCGTGTGTACCGTGCCAAACACCAAAACCCCGAAACTCGCGAGCTGCAAGGCCAGCTTCATGGTTTCGTTCGTCCGCAATTCGCCGATGAGAATCACGTCCGCATTTTCCCGGCCCGCGCTGCGAATGGCCGTCGCGAACGATGACGCATGCGGTCCCACTTCGCGATGAGTGACTTGCGACTTTTTGCACGGGTGAACGAATTCGACCGGATCTTCAATGGTCAAAATATGCGCTTCCCGCGTCGAATTGATGTGATCGATCATGGCCGCGAGCGTCGTCGATTTACCGCTGCCCGTCGGTCCGGTCACGAGCAACAAACCATTGCGTTTGTCCGAGAGTTTGCGAATGACGGGTGGACAACCGAGTTCGTCCAGGGTGAGGATTTTCGTGGGAATGATACGAAACACCGCCCCAAGGCCGGCGTGTTTGTACAAATAATTCGCGCGGAAACGAGCCTTGTCCTCGTATTGGTACGCAAAGTCCAAATCGAGTTCGCTCGTGATTTTATGCTTCTCTTCGGGCGTCGTAATCTCGAAAAGAAGATCCTCCATTTCCTCGGTGGTCATGGGTTCGTCGCGTATCGGCACGAGCTCGCCACGCGAACGCACGAGCGGAGGATAGCCGATACCGAGGTGCAAGTCGCTGCCTTTGCGGGCCAACAGTTCGTCGAAGTACCGGTCGATGCGCGCCATCGCAATCAGCCTTTCTTTCCAAAAAGTGCGCCCGCTCGGCCGAAAAGCCCTTTGGCTTTTTCCACGGGATTGTTGGCTTGAGCGTCCGGTGGAGGCGCAGGCGAATTCGTCGATGCAGGCGGTTTGATTCCTTCATTCACGATCGGCGGGGCCGCTTGCAGGCGTTTACCGGAAAGTGTGGATTCGAGCTCCTCCGGACTGTCCGCCACGGCAATGGCGTCTTCGGCGGAAACTTTGAACGTATTGACGAGCTCGCCCAAGGAATCGTCGAGGCGAATGATGCCGAAACCTTTGCCGCGTTGTTGCAAGCTCGGAATTTGATAGGTTTTGTTGTCGCGAATCAAATTCCAAAGCGGGACGGATCCCGGCAATATTTCCACGGCCGCCACCATACCCGGACCATCTTTTCGCGGGAGCAAACGTTGGGAAACAATGAGCCGCAAACCGCCGGCCAACGTAATGCGCACCTGGGCTTGATCGCCGGGAGGAAACAAATCAATCAGCCGATCGATGGTTTTCGCAGCGCTCGGCGTATTCATCGTTCCCAGCACCAAATGCCCCGTTTCGCTGGCCGAGAGCGCCATACGCACGGTCTCGGTATCGCGCAATTCACCGACGACGATGACGTCCGGATCTTCGCGCAGCGATCCCTTTAATGCGGCGGCAAAGGTCTTCGTATTCGTTCCGACCTCGCGCTGGCTGAGCATCGCTTTTTTGCGCGGATGGATGTATTCGATCGGGTCTTCGACGGTAATCACGTGATGCGTCGTGTTCGAATTGATGATGTCCACGATCGCCGCCATCGTCGTGGTTTTTCCGTGCCCCGTCGGCCCGGTGATGACGATGAGTCCTTGATGGTGATGCGTGGCATTGCCGATCGCCTCGGGCAAACCCAAGCCCGCGAGCGTGGGAATTTCACTCGCTATGAGGCGCAACGACGCTTTGAGCCCCGTGCGCTGACGCGTGATGTTGACGCGCGCCCGACCGATTTTCTCCCCGGACAACGCAAAATCACACGATCCGTCTTTCTCGAGCTGGGCGTGAAGTCGCGCGGGAATACGCGGCATGAGCAATTCGGCGAGTTTGTCCGGATCGATCACATCGCCACGCGGAATGAGACGCCCGGCCAAACGAAACAATGCGGGCCGTCCGGCGACCAAATGCAAATCGCTCGCGCCTTCGCTTCGCGCCGCGAGCAATACGTCGTCAATCGAATCCTCGACCTTGAACTCGATGCGCACCGGCGCCTTGGCTTTGGGCAACGGAGGCGCCGCAGATTCACCCGGCGCGGAACTTCGTTCCGGCGGCACGGAAGACGAACTGCGCTTGGCAACCGCATTCGGATCGATATCGAGCTCGAAGGCCGGTCCTCCAAGGTCCAGCGTCCCTGGAGATGACGTCGGAGCGGCATTGGGATCCGCAGGCGCAGGCGGCACGGCGGACGCCGACGCAACGCTCTTTGCGGTACGCGAATCGTCGAGCTCGACATCGAGATCGCCCTCGGGAGCCTCCAAAATCGCCACATTTTTCTTCGGCGGCGAAACATCGATCTTCGGTGGAGGGACCGATGCCGGTACGGCCGGGACAACCACGGGTGCGTCGGGAGAAACTTGCCCGTCGGGCTCCGGAGGTGGAATCGATGCCAAGCCCGCACGTTGCGCCGCTTCACGGTTCATCAAGGTGAAACGGGCCTGGACGATCCCTTGGCTGAGCACCGCGGCGACCGCGATCGGACCGATGCCGTCGACTCGAACACCCCACGTCGTTGGTTTGGTGCCGAGCGAGTCGACATGACGAACCCCTCCGGCGACCATCAGCATCATGAGAATTTCATCGGTCGACAGAATCGTGCGATCGATGATCTCGTAGGTGCCGTTCACCTTTGCACAAGGATTTCGAGCAGTTGCGAGCGCAAGTTCCGATACTTCGGAGCGCAGCAGATGCTCGAGCAGTTCTTTGATGTAAGCCATCGAGGTTCCGCCGGAAGGTTGCCAAAAGAAACGCCCGGTCATCGTACCGGAAACGAGCTGCGAAACGCAAGATCCTGCCCGCGTTGAAAAGGACAAACAAAGGGGTGGTCTTTCCAAACCGTTTCGGGCATGATGCGATTCGCACGTGGCCCCGCAGGCACGTGAACACGACGAACCCAAGACCATGAACGTCGACACTCCCAGCACCTGGCACCCTCGTCTCGCAGGCGAAATCAGCAAACCGTACTTCCAAAAACTCGCCGCGTTCGTCGACGAGGAGCGACAAACCCAAGTGGTTTTTCCTCCCGAACCAGACCTATGGACGGCGTTTGTCCTTACGTCATTCGATGCCGTACGCGTCGTGTGGCTCGGGCAAGATCCTTATCCGACCGCCGGGCAAGCTCACGGATTGAGTTTTTCCGTCAAGCACGGTCAGAAGATCCCGGCGTCGTTGTCGAACATGTTCAAAGAAGCCGCGACCGACGTGCCCGACTTCGTTCGGCCTCCGCACGGATGTCTGGAAGACTGGGCAAAACAAGGCGTTTTCTTGCTGAATACGATCTTGACCGTCCGCGAAGGCGAAGCCGGATCGCATCGCGGCAAAGGTTGGGAGACGTTCACCGACACGGTCATCGGCACGCTGTCGGGTCGAGACAAACCGATGGTCTTCGTGTTGCTCGGCCTGCTCGCGCAAAAAAAAGAGTCGCTCATCGACACGAAGAAACACCCGATCATCAAGGCGACGCATCCATCGCCCTTGTCAGCAAACCAGGGATTCTTTGGGAGCAAACCTTTTTCGGCGGTCAACGCTGCGCTCCAGAGGATCGGCGAGCCCGAGATCGATTGGAAGCTCGCCTGATCAAGTCGCGCCCGGGTGTTTGTCTCGGCTAGCCATCGCGCGCGACGTCGACGCCTTTCTTGACGAGACGCTCGAGCACCGCGGGGCGGTCGAGCTTCGCCAAACCCAAATCGAGGCGCGCGAGTTTAGGCAAGGTCTCGAGCACCGTGGCCGGCTTGCACTTGCCGGAAAGAATCAGGTGCTCGAGCGCCGGATGCCCTTCGAGCGGCTTCAAGTCGAGGGTGGCGGCGCGATATCCATGCCCATCGAGGCACAACGTTTTCAGGCCCGACAAGGCCGAGATCCCCGTGATTGCTTTGAGCTCATACGTATCCGCTTCGCCGCCGGTTTCCGTCCCCGCGCCGTCTTCGAGCAGCATGTAGATCTCATTGCCGCCGTCGAAATCCACCGATTCGATCGCCTTCAATCGTTCGGGATCGAGCTTCAGCGTATGCAATCGAGCCATGGCGGCGAGCAATCGTTCGTCTTCGCTCGCGTCGTCATCGAAATCCAAGCCTTCAAGTGTGGCTTGAATGAGTTCCGCGGAGATCCACTTCATCTCCATCAGCGCCCCGAGCACTGCAAGATGAAATCCCGGATCGGGAAAGACGATTCCGTCGTTGGTGACCGCCGAGATTTTCTTGCCGGTGTTTTTCGGTTTGTCGGGGACGCGCTTGGCCGCTTCTTTCATTTTTCGCGGCGGCGGGGCCGGTCGCTTGGCCGCCTCTTTCATTGCCGGTGCGGCTTTTGCCGCTACCTTTTTCGCGGGCGATTTCTTCGCGACCGTTTTTTTGGACAAAGCCTTTGGAGCAGCAACTTTCTTGGCGGCGGTCTTCATGACTCCTCGATTCACGCGACGTCGATGTGATACGTGTTTCGCATGAAAACACGTCGCATGACCAGCCTGATATTCACATTGCTCGTTGCCGCAGGTTGTCCGGTCTGCCCCGATGGAGAACTGCTCGCGATCGACGGTGACCCGGCAACACTGAAACCCAATCAATCGGTGCAATTCATTTTTCGCTACGGTGACGACACGTATTCGAGCCCCGCGCGATGCGACGGACATTGGTATGTCGACGACGTGGAGGGTGGAACGGAAACAACGGGCAAAATCGATTCTTGCGGTAAATACACGGCGCCTCTCGTTCCGCCCGCCAAACAGCCGATTCGAATTACGGCGGCACAATACGAGCCCGGCAGATGTTACGATTGTTGTCCCTGGGCGACGACGAACGTTTGCGTGATGAGCTTTTGACCATTCCCGCACATATCGGCGTTTCCCCTTGACGCCCGCCCACGAAATGCCTTTTGCTGGTCGAAACGATTCCGTGGGGCGGCTCAAGGAGGTTCACGTGCGACGATGGTTCATTCCCGTAGCATTTTGCATGCTCTCGAGCGTTGGTTTGCACGCGGCGTGTTCCGCCACGGGCAACTCACGATCGAACCAAAATGATCCGGATGCAGGTCCGGGCGGCAATGGAAGTGGTGGTGACGGGGGCGGCATCATTTTCGGCGACGGCGGACTTTGCTCGGGATTGCATTGCTCGGCGGATTTGCATTCGCTCGTCGATTGCAAAGGCAATGTCGTGATGACGTGTCCGGGCGATCAAGGTTGCTCGGGAGATGCGTGCGTCACGGCTTGTACGAGCGCCGGCGACAACAAAAGCACATTCGGTTGCGATTATTATGTCGTCGGACCCGATATTCTCCTCGATGGCCGGGGCGCATGTTTTGCCGCGTTTGTGGTCAATACGTGGACAACGCCGGTGAGCGTCAGCGTCGATTATGAAGGTATGCCGCTCGATGCTTCGAAATTCGGATACATTCCTAGCGGCAGCGGAAGTTCCATTACCTACAAGCCATTGACGAACGCCGAAATTCCGCCGGGCGAAGTGGCCATTTTATTCCTCAATCGACGAGGTACCAATCCTTTGGGTCTCGTCACGGATTGTCCCGCCGGTATTACGCCCGCCATTACGACGAAAGACACGGCTCCGCACGGGACGACGAAAGGTTCCGCTTTTCATATCGCCACGTCCGCGCCCGTGGTCGCGTACGACATTTATCCTTATGGCGGCGGGCAAAGTGCGTTCACGAGCGCCACGTTGCTCTTGCCCACTTCGGCGTGGGATACCAATTACATCGCCGTCGATGCGTATGGCCCGGGCTTGTTGGGAGGCCCCTTCGTTTCGATTGCCGCCCAAAAAGACGGCACATCGGTCACGATTCAACCGTTTGTCGCCATCGCCGGCAGCGCGACGGTCCCCGGCACACCCAAAGGAACTCCGGCCACGTATATGCTGGATCGCGGTCAAGTTCTCCAATTTACGCAAGCCGCTCCGCTCGGCGGCAGCGTGATTCAATCCAATCAACCGGTCGGGGTTTGGGGAGGTAAAACCAATCTCGGGATCGATTCGTGTTGCGACGACAGCGCGCATCAACAAATTCCTCCCGTACGCGCGCTCGGCAGTGAATACGCAGCCGTGCGTTATCGCAATCGGTATGACGGAATCGAAGAAGAACCGCCGTGGCGCATCGTGGGAGCCGTCAATGGTACGGTGCTCACGTACGATCCGGCGCCGCCCAACGGAGCTCCCCTTTCGATCAATTTGGGCCAAGTCGTCAGTTTTCACGCGACGGGGCAATTCGTCGTGCGCAGCCAAGACGCGCAACATCCGTTTTACATGTCCGCACACATGACGGGCGCCGCGCAATTCGATCCGGCCCAACAGATGCCGCCCACGGGCCCCGACGATGGACGCGGGGACGCCGAATTCGTAAACATCGTGCCGCCCGCGGAATACTTGGACAAATACGTCTTCTTCACCGATCCGACCTATTCCGAGACAAACTTGGTGCTCGTGCGGGTCCAAGGTCCGGAAGGTTTTGCCGATGTCAACCTCGATTGTTTGGGCGTCGTCGACGGATGGCAACCGTTGGGTGCCGCGGGAAAATACCAATACACTCGCGTGGACTTGGTGCGACACAACTTTCAACCCCAAGGCAATTGCAACAATGGTCGGCATGAAATCTCGAGCAAGCAACCGTTTGGTTTGACCGTTTGGGGCTGGGGATCGGCCGAAACGGGCGTGCTTGGAAAAGGGTTTTACACGCAATACGTCAGCTACGCCTACCCGGCCGGTGCCGGTGTTGCCCCCATCAACACCGTCGAGGTCCCTGCGGTGCCAAAATGAAAAAAACCTTGACGCTCTTTGCTCTCCCGCTCGTGATCTTCGCCTGCGCCGCCGGCGGCGAATTGGAACACTCGACCGGCGGTGGCGATGGCAATGGTTCCGGCGGCTCGGGCGGCTCGGGAGGAAACGAAACGGCCGGAAGTTCGAGCAGTTCGTCGACGTCGGGTACGGCGAATACCAGTTCGAGCAGCTCGGCCGGCAGCAGTTCGAATGGTTCGTCCAGTTCGAGCAGCAGCAGCTCCGCGAGCAGCGGTGGCGCGGATCTCTGCAATGCCGGAAATTGCGCCAATGGCTGTTGCATGAACGGCCTTTGCAATGGCGGTGCGAGCGACACGATGTGCGGCACGGGCGGCCAAACGTGTCAAAATTGCACGGCGACCAATGGAAGCTGCTCCAATAAGGCGTGCGTCGCCGTTCCCCAATGCAATGCCGCGTCGTGTTCGGGATGTTGCCAAAGTGGCCAATGCAAGCTGGGGTTGTCGGATCAAGCTTGCGGCAAGAACGGACAAGCGTGCATTGATTGCTCGGCGAGTGGCAGAGCCTGCCTCGATGGGTTTTGTTTTTGACGTCAGCTCACTTGACGCGTCCGCCCCGCCCAATACGGTTCGCGCAATTTGAATTTCTGCAGCTTTCCCGTCGCCGTGCGCGGCAAGCTCGTGACGATTTCCACGACCGTCGGGCATTTGTAATGCGCGAGCTTGCTGCGACAATGCTGAATGACGTCTTGAGGCGTAAGGCTATGGGTTGAACGAACGACGACGAAGGCCATGACGGTTTCGCCCCATTTTTCATGCGGAATGCCAATGACCGCCGCTTCCGCGATGCCCGGATGTTGGTAAAGACAATCCTCGACTTCAATCGACGAGACGTTTTCTCCGCCCGTGATGATGACGTCTTTTTTGCGATCCGTGATGACCGTGAACGGTCCGTCCAAATGGCCGCCGTCGCCCGTGTGAAACCAGCCGTCGACGATGGCTTTGGCCGTTTCTTCCGGCTGATCGTAATACCCATCGAATACGTGATTCGATCGGGCCAGGATTTCGCCCCCGGGACTCGACGCCATGCGCACGCCCACGCCCGGAACACCCGCGCGCCCGAGTTTTTCCGCTTTGGCGATCGGATCCAATCCATCCCATTCCGCAGGCGCTCGATTCATCGTCAAAAACGGCGATGTCTCGGTCAGCCCGTAAATCTGAATGAATTCCCATCCGAGTTCGCTCTGCACCCGTTCAATCGTTTTGACCGGCGGCGGAGCGCCCGCCACGATGATGCGCATTCGGCCCGCCCCGGGGACGCTCTTGCCTTGCGCTCGTAATGCCGACGCGGCGTCGAGCACCGTGGCGACGACCGCGGGAGCGCCGCAGAAAAAGGTCACATTTTCCGCTTCAATGCGCCGAAGAATTTCCGGGCCGTCCACTTTGCGCAAAAGCACTTGACGCGCTCCGAGCGCCGTCACGGCATAAGGCATTCCCCAGCCATTGGCATGAAACGTCGGCAGCGTGTGCAAATACACGTCGCGATCGGATACGCCCGCATGCAATGCAAACGTCACCGCATTGAGCCAACAGCTGCGATGCGACAATTGGACGCCTTTCGGCCGAGCCGTCGTGCCCGAGGTGTAATTGATCGAAACCGCGCGCGATTCATCATCGACCGAATATTTCGGCTGCGCACCTTTACGTAAAAAGAGCTGCGCATCGGTATCGCGCCCCAAGACGAGCTTGTGTTTGACCGGGATGTCCCGCAGGGTATGTTCCAAGTCCGGATCAATGAGCGCGACCGAGGATCCCGAATGTTCGAGGATGTAGCGAATTTCGTCTTGATTCAGACGAAAATTGACGGGGACGAGGATGCGACCAAAAGCGCTCACGCCGAAAAGCGACGCGAGAAATCGCGTCGAATTGGGCGAGATAATGGCCACACGTGCGTTTTCGGGGACGTCGAGTTCGTCCAGAGCAACGGCCAAACTTCGCGCCATGTCCGCGAAGGCCCGATACGTCACGCGTCCGAGGTCTCCGCCGGGTTGATGCGGTTCGTCGAGGATGGCTTCACGATCGCCAAAAACAAATTCCGCACGATGGAGAAAATCAACGAGGGTCAGCGGTACGAACATGGAGAGTCTCTCTGCAGGGTCGAGGACGAGGTTTTACGATCAAAACTTGATGGTCGGAGTCGTGATGATAAACGACGGTGCCAATTGCCCCGGCGGAATATCGCCTGAATCCGGTGCGCGCTCGGTGAATGCGGCAATGGTCGCCGCTGTGCCTCCGGCAACGACGACGCCCAAGCCCGTCCAAAACCACCAGCGCTTGTAAATGGGCGGATCACCCAACGTCACCGTGATCGCCCGCTCTTCCCCCGCCTTGACGATCAAGCTCGTCTCGAAATCGCTATGTTCGGGATGACGCGCCAATATTTTATGTGTCCCCGCGTCAGCCAAGGTTTCCACCGGCGCTTGTCCCAAAACCTTGCCGTCGAGCGACACGGTGACGCCTTTTTTGGGCGCTTGCACGAGAATTCGCCCCGTTTTTTCTTTGCTCGACAATTGAGCGTCCACGGTATATCCACCGCCGCCGGGCAATTCGATCTCCGTGCGATAAGAGAAATACCCTTCGGCTTCGATGAGCACGGAGGCTTTGCCCGCTTTGAGCGCCAATGGTTTTTCCAGGGGCGATTGACCGACGATCGCATCCCGCACCAAAATCCGCGCCCCGGGGACGTTCACGTTGATCGTCAATTGCGAAACACGTTTTTGGATATTCGCAATTCGTTCCTTCAATCCCGGCACCTTCGCCAATAATTCGGGTGGCGCGGTCGAACGAAACGCTTCGAGTTTTTCCAAGGCCTCGGGCAAACGATCCAGCGCTTCGAGCGTTCGGCCCAAATTGTACAAAAGCGCCGGCTGAGGACGCAACGCGTACGCTTCGTTGTACGCCGTGAGCGCGTCGGCATAACGCAATGAATCCATCGCCTTGTCGCCTTCGAGCTTGCGTTCCTGCGCCCGCGCGATGTTCGGATCCTCAGCCGGAGGAGCCGGAGGAGGCGTCGACGCCGTCGGTGCAGGCGGATCGGCAGCCTGGGCCGAAGGAATCCACGCAATGCCCGCCATCAACGACAGGGTCAAACTGGCACGACGAATCAAACTTCCATTCATTGCGATATCTCAAAGATGGGGGGGATCCAGCGTCGGTTTGGGTGGAGGCGCCGGGGCCGGGGCCGGGGCCGGAGCTGGAGCCGGCGCGGGCGCCGGAGCCGGGGCGGCGGTTGTTTTTTGGTTTGGCGCGGCCGATCGGACCGTGGGAACCGGAGGTTCTTCCGGCGCAGCCGACGTCGCTTGCGGTGGAGGCGTGACTTGCGTCGACAATGCCGCCGTGGGCGTCACCGTAATGGTCGGCGCGGAAGACGGGGTCGTTTCGGGTCGAGCCTCCGGCACGGGCGGCGGCGGCGCAATTTTGGCGGAGAGAATGGCCAGGACAACCCCCACGATGACCGTCGCAATGCCGGCGGAGATCAACGCCAACCGTTTCGTCGAACCGTCATTCAAATCCGGCGCCGTCCCGGCTTCGCGAACAACCGGCGTGGCCACGCGAGCCAACGTGGAGGCCGACGCGTTCTTGGAGCTGAACGGCGTGAGAGCCGCCATGAACGAAGAAATATCTTGAAATCGGTCTTCGACGCGTTTTTCCAAAGATTTGACGACGGCATCGGCCAATTTGGCCGGTACGTCCGGACGAATGGAACGCAAATCAATCGGCGAGTCGGCGATGATCGCCGCCAGCGTCGCCGTGGATGTTTCTCCCCCGAAAGGCGCTCGTCCGCCGAGCAGTTCGTACAAGACAACCCCGAGCGCCCAGATATCCGATCGACCGTCGACGTTTTTCGTGGAACGCACCTGCTCGGGGGACATGTATTGCGGAGTTCCAAAAGCGGACGTCGTCGCCGTTTGATTCGCGGGGTCCTGAGACGGATCGACCACTTTGGAAATGCCAAAATCGACGACTTTGACGAGGCGCCGGGGTCCTTCCTGGCACAAGAACAAATTGGCGGGCTTGATATCCCGATGCACGATGCCCATTTGGTGCGCCTGGCCGATGGCTTCACAAGCTTGCAAAATGAAATCGACCGCTTCCGGATACGGCAACGGCCCACGCGCCGCCAGTTCTTGCCCGAGATCCCAGCCCTGGAGCAGCTCCATGACCATCATCGGACTGCCGTCGGGGAGATTATCGACGTCGTACACGCGCACGACATGTGCGCCTTGAATTCGCGCCGCCGCTCGCGCTTCGCGTTCGAATCGAGCCACGACATCCGACAGATGACGGGCATGCGGCAAAAGCAGCTTGATCGCGACGGCTTGTTCCGTGCGCTGATTACGCGCCTCGAGGACGATCCCCATGCCTCCTTGCCCGAGCACACGCATGACGACGTATTTGCCGGCAAGAATGGTCCCCGGAAGGGGAACGCCTTCGTTCATCGAAGAATCCGGTTGGTTTGTCACGGTTTCACATTACGAGGATGTGTATACAAGGGCAAACGAAGGGGTAGCACGAGAGGCTCGGGGGCTTTTTGAGGTTTTCGCGGAGTATCTTTGCGCCGCGGCGGCAAGGCGTACGTGTCGCCGACCACCAAGATGCCGGGAGCAATCAAATGATCACGCAGCGATTCGTCAATGTTGACCAACGTCGACATCGAGCCTGCGTCGGGAGGACCGCCTGCGGTGCCGCCACTCCCCGCGGTGCCGCTGGAACTGCTCGAACTGCTCGATGAGGGACCGCCGTTTCCGCCGCCGGAACCGCCCATTCCCGTCGCACTGGTGGCGCTGCTCGAACTGCTCGATGAGGGACCGCCGCTTCCGCCGCTTCCGCCCGAACCGCCCGAACCGCCCGAACCGCCCTTTCCACCACCGCCCTTGCCGCCGGTGCCTCCGAACCCGCCCATATTGACCATTCCGCCCATTCCACCGGAGCCGGCGATGTTCAGTCCGCCGATTCCACCGGAGCCGGCGCTGTTCATTCCGCCCATTCCACCGGTTCCCGTCATGCCGCCCATACCGGCCGCTCCGCTGGTGCTGCTCGTGCCGCCCGTTCCGCTGGTGCTGCTCGAGCCGCCTGTTCCGCTGGTGCTGGTCGTGCTGGTCGACGTGCCGGTCGACGTGCTGGAGGAGCTCATGCCGCCTGTGCCGCTCGTACCTGACGAACTGGACGAGCCCGCAGAGGGATTGTCATTTTCGAGTTCGCAACCTGCGGAATCCGAGCATAATTTTGGATTCTCGATAACGTCGGGAATACAGCTGCGGTCCCACGCGCATGTCGACCCGGGATCACAACGCACACCAATACAATCCGTACGCATCGTGATTGGCAGGTAAAGCGGCGTGGTGGGAATGAATCGCAACGTGCGCCGCGCGGTAACGCAACCACCATTGGGATCCGGAGGCGGCGCGGGCTTGGTTGGATCGACTTCGACGGAAGGATCGCTGATGAGGCACTTTTCGGCGTTGAAGCTCTTTACGCCGGTGACGACGCGAATTGAAATGGCGAAGTCCCTCGTGCCGTCCTCTTTCTCCTTCGGGATGAGAACGATCGCTCCGATTCGGCCGTCGGTGCACATCTCGGTGATGGTGTTTGCCGAAGTGCTCTCGGCGCTCGAAGTACCAACGATGATCGCGGTACTCGGACGTTGGTCGCACGAGATGTCGGTGAAGATCTCCAGCTTGATCTGCGTCGGTTGCTGACAAGCGGAAAAAAGAATTGCCGTGGTGGATACGGCAAAAATAGGTCGAAGCAGCCGAGTGAAGCCAAGCCCCATGATGCGGATGAGACATGATCTTGACGCCGTTGTCAAGGGCTACGACGCACCAAAAGATACTATCCCGAGTCGCCCCTGTGTGCATCGAGAGGGCAGACGCGATGTGTTTCACGTAACGCAGGTCGTCCGTCCCAGCGTTTCGTTTCGGCGAGTTGGTCGCGCAAATCGAGGACGACCTCAACGCTGCCGAAAGTCCCACGGCAATTCGTCGTAATCGGCCAGGTCGACTTCGAGCACCACTTGATTGCCCTCCTGGTCGATCACTTCGATCCCAATCGTGAATGCCCCCCAGCCTTGCAGGTTCACTCCCGCTTTTCCGGCGACAAAAGGTTGCGTCACGACTTCATTCGGAAACGTCGGGTGCAAATGAAATCGCGCCACTTTTCCAGGACCTCGGACGATGACGTCCATCGTCAACAGCATCCCGTCGAACTTCTGGACCTCGACCGAAGCTTGAAATCTTTCCCGCACCGGCGACATGCCCCAGCGACCTTTGTGCGGATCGTCGACGATCGTCTTCGACAAACGCTCGGGCAAAGGCAGTCTTCCACCTTGATCAAATGCCTGGCGCAAGAATCGAAGCAATGCGGGTAAGCCCGCGAATCGGCCGTCGTCATTGCGAAAATAAATGCACTCGACGCCGTACTTGAGCCGCAAACGATCCCGTTTTCGATCCGCCGGTTCGTCATTCGCCGTAGGCTCGGCCAATATGGCATAATGGCGATGCCCCCGATAACCAAGCTTCGCCTTGACCTCGCGCAATACCCCCATCAGGTCCAAATCCGTCAATGAACTGCCGACGAAAAGCATCACCTTCGACGTGAGCACGACGAAGAGCTTGGAGCGATCTTCGTCCGAACGCAGATATCGCTGCTGATACTCCTGCTCGGTAAACACAAAACTTCGGTGACCACCGTCATTGTTTCCGTCGACCGGAACGACGCCGTGTAAATGAAGGCAATGAACGGTTCCCGTACGAGCTTCCCCCAGCAAGAAACGATTGAGGTTCGGTCGATCGGTCCAATCGATCGAAATGGGATGCCGCCCGGCAAGCTCGGCCAATGCAAATTCGAGCGCCGAGTCGTAATTGAGGGTGATCCACGACAAACACGGCAAGGCCGCAAGGGCCTGCCATAACGCGCTCTTGCGAATACGCTCCTGTTTGGCGTCGTCACAAGAAAATACGTTATCGTAAAATTGCAGGTATTTCTTTTCGTCGTGAATGGCTTGTCGAAAACGATCGGCCAGGAAGAGCGGATCACCGGGCAACGTTTTGAGGTCGGGATCGGTCACGCGGCCGAGCTGCAAAACCGCATTGTCCCACCCGGGAAAACCAACGGCTTGACTCACCCCCGCACCGAGAAACGGAACGACCGTTCCGAGGCGCATGTCTTCGATGAGTTGGGCAAGAGCAACCCATGAGGGAAGATCGGCGAGAAATGGGTCGATTTCCTGGATGTCCAGCGCTTTCATGCCGGCAGCCTATCATGAACTCGCACGCCACGACAACGAGCGTAAACACGATTCGAGTCGTTACGGATCGACGAGCACGAGTCGATGCAGGTGCAACTTGTAGTCGGTCTTTTGGATGACTTGAAACGAGGTCTCCAAAGCGCCTTCGACCGCTTTGCTGGGATCTTGAGCCCGTTTAATCTTGGCCGCTCGCTTCTGCACCCAGGCCAGCTTTTCTTCCTTTTCATTCGCCTCACGAACCCTGCCGACTTCCTGCCCGACCTTCGAGATGGAATGATTGCGCTTCGTTACTCCATAAGCATTGCCCAAGTCCAGCGGTCCATCGCAATGCAAAGCGTAGCCCCCTGTACGGGCCACCAATCTGGTGAGAATGAAGTCGACGTTGCAGGACGCGATTGCATGAATGTCGACCCCCGCGTCATTGCCCGTACCGCGACCAACCTTCAGCAGATTGGGAAACTCGATGGCCGCCAATCCCGCTCGATGATCCGCGCAGATCTCCACGGCAAGCTTCAATCCCCGGTGCGTGAAATAATGCGGCAGGAGGTAGTCGGAACGCTTTGCCCCCATCGGCATGCAGCGATTCCACATATCGTCATCGAGGCGGTTGGCCCAGAAGGTCGCGGGAACGACCGTCTTCACCTTGTGCGCCGGCTCGAAAATAATGAGTTTATCGCCATCCGCAGTCACGCTCCACCGTTTGTCCTTCTCGAGCGTGGTGACGACGGCCAAAGGCAAAGACTTGGGATTTCCAAAGCCTCGGGCAATCAAAGCCTCCTGGATGGACTTGGGGATTCGACCCTTGTTGAGCGTAACGTGTCGCTGTTCATTGAAGGACGCTTTGAGTTCGAACGGCGACAGTGAAACGGAAATATCCGATCCCCAGAGCTTCTTGTGATATCGAAACACCTCTTTGCCGTCGGCGACGAAAATCGCGGTATTGAATGCCGCCGTGATACCGAGGTTCTTGTTCTTCATTCCCCAGAGAATCGTTCCCGGACAAATGAGCCATTTCGGGCCGCTTTTTGATAACAACTCGAGCTCGTCAACGATGGTGTCGCGCTCCTTCTCCGTATAGAGATGCTCCTTGTCGGCG
>WBZU01000334.1_pt1 | contig 42465 bp, 39 predicted proteins | sample 5204311 | NCBI WGS metagenome assembly WBZU01 (sample SAMN12344359, study PRJNA552823) | activated sludge metagenome | biome: Activated sludge suspended growth; feature: Nitrification reactor; material: Wastewater; isolation source: activated sludge from nitrification reactor of wastewater...
ATCCATTCATCGCCGAATGAATGGCGTGATGGAAGAACAGGACCTGTTCGGTGGCTTTTTGATACCAGCGGCGTGCATTGGATTCGTATGCCCCATAAGCTTCGGGCGCCACTCCGAGCGGGACCAAGATGCCCGCGCCTTCTTCCGGGCTTTGTCCCACCCAACCATAAACGAGTCGGGCCCATTCCGTCAGAGCGTCGCGTTCCGCCAAAAGATCGTCGATGCTCCTTGGGACGCGGAAAAACCGATGCGTTTGTCCACCAGAACCCGTATCGGTTGTCGTGAGGAGTTTGTCGGAGCGATTCGGATCGTGCAGCGCGTGATACTGTCGGGCGAACATCTGGGCGCTGTTGCGGAATACCGGATGAGTCGTCACGTCGCCGACGCGTTCGCCGTGGACCCAAATTTCGCGTGAATCGCGGAGACTATCGATGTAGGCGCTGCGGGTGAGCGGTTGCGTTTTGCGCGGATTTTCGTGCGTGTTGGGAGCGCTCATGAAGTGTCCTCGACGGCCGCATGCAGTCTAGTCGGACTTTGGGGACGCTTATGAATTTTTTGCGGTGGATCTTCGAACGGGAAGGATCGCCGCTTTTTTGGAGGTTCGTCAAACCGATGGCATCCTCGCGCTCACGACCATGCGGCAAGTGTTTGTTTGTTCGATTCTCCTCGGCCTTGGGTTTGTCCTTTCCGGTTGCGACTCGACGGTCGGCGGAAAAGATTGGGATCGAATGTTCGACGATGCTCTGGCGGGCATGTCGAACGATGGCGACAGTCCCGTCTTCGACTGTGACGACTTGCCGGATTTGTCCGAGGAAGAGCAATCTCTTGGTCCGATGTCGCCTCCGCGTCTCGAGAAGAGCACCAATCGAGCGGACGGATCGCCGCATAAATTCGCGCAATTGTCCGATGTTGTCCTTGCCGGGCCGGTTGCGGAGAAAGTGGATGCGATCGACGACGCATACTTTCGTCGAACGGGCAAACATTTGACCGTGACGAGCGGCACGCGGGACGCGGCGCAGCAGGCGCGAGCGATGTACAAGATGATGCGTCTTGGCGGCGATCCTTTGCGGCTTTATCGAAACAAAGAAGCGGCGCGGGAGATCAAGCGGGCCTACGAGCAGGCGCGAGCGGCCAAGAAATCGCCGGACGAGATCGTGAACGAGATGTATTCGGTGATTCAGAAGCAAATCGCGCGGGGTGTTTACATTTCGGCGCATTTGCGGGCCGGCGCGGTCGACGTGCGGAGCCGCGATTTGAATGGGGCCGACAAGAAGCATTTCGCAGCGGCGCTGGCGAACATGAAGGACGTGCAAATGCTCGAAGAGTTCACCCCGCCGCATTTCCATTTGCAGATTGATTGATTCGACGAATTCGTCGGACGAACGATTACGGCAATGGATTGGCCGGACGAACGATCGCGAGGCATCCGATCATTCGAGTTGGTCGATCCAATCGGCGATTTCTTCCCATACCTCTCGAGAACGCGCATGGGTCACGAGCCCCATGTGGCCCGGGCTTTTTTTGACCACGTGCAGGGTCTTGTGGCGATCCGCGATCGGGGCCAGGAAACGTTCGACCGCATGGGGTGGCGCCAAGAACGTGTCGCCATCGCCGGCCACCGAAAACACAGGAATGGCGATTTTTTCGAAGCCTTTCCAATAGTCGATGGAGCCGTCTGTATTGCCAAACCGGTTTGTCGACCATAACAACCAGAGCTGCCGAACGTACGGCAACGCCAAGGCATCGGTACCCTGCTTGAATGGCCGAGGATCGAAGTAGCCCCAACGCTCCGAAATCTCGAGCAGCGTGCGCAACGCCGCCGCTTTTTTCAAACGCTTCCACGGATCCGGTTCGATGGCCGGAAACCACCAATTTCCGGCAATCGACACGATCGCATCGGGAGATTTTTCCGGAAAAACGCCGGTCATGGCCAGCGTCGTCTGGGCACCCAAGCTGTGACCCACCACGACGGTCCGCTTGTGGGGGAAGGATTCTCGGACAAACTTCACGATGGCCGGTATGTCGTGCAAAACGTAATCGTCGTACGTGTATTGTGCGCCTTCGCGAGCGCTCGGACCGCTTTCACCGTGACCGCGCAGGTCGAACGCGACCACCGAGTGGCCGTGAGCGGCCAGGACCGATCCAAGTCCCGCGCCTCGGGGGCGGTCCATGGATTTCCGGTTGGCCATCATCGCGTGCAGCAAAATGACGACACATCGCGCATCGGTGTGTTCGGCGATGACTTCTCCCCGCAAAGTCCAGCCATCGGACGTTCGGGCTAAAACCGATCGGACGGAATTCATCTGTCAAGACGCTACCACATCGGCTCGTCTGGGCTACAGTGGCGCGCATGTTGGGATTGATTGCTGGACTCGTCGCGCTGGATTCCGAAAGCCCGCCTTGGTGGCTTCTTCGTCGATTACCGGCGTGGGCGATTACGACGACGTACGGGGGCGTGGCGCTTTGGCAATGGGCGGCGTTGCCCGCGTATTTCGTCTTTGCGATGTTTCTCGGATGGGTCATTTCCAAGGCCTTTGGATTTTTGCTCGTTCCGATTGCCAAACGTTCCGAAGCGAAGTGGGACGACGACCTTTTGATGGTTTTACGGGGACCCACGCGCCTGTTTGTGGGTACGCTGATTTTCTGGGAAATCGCGCCGTCCATCGCGTTGACGCGCAAGCCGACCGCCGTCGTCTCGAGCTTCATTGACATATTGGTCGCCGCGAGCCTCATTTGGGCCATTTTTTGCGCGCTCGACATCGCCGCCGAACGCGCCTCCGAAAAGCTCGCGGCCGCCGTCGAAATCAAAGATCGCGGAGGCATTTTGTCCGTGATTGCGATCGGCACGAAAATGGCCAAAGTGCTGCTCGTCGTCTTTGGGTTTGTCATGGTCCTGAGCATCCTCGGGGTGCAAGTCACCGGCATCGTCGCCGGTCTTGGGATCGGCGGTGTCGCCGTCGCGTTCGCAGGCCAAAAGACGCTGGAAAACCTCTTCGGTTCCTTGATGATCGGCGTCGATCAACCCTTGCGCATCGGCGATTACGTCAAAGTCGACGACCTGACCGGGACCGTCGAACAGATTGGATTACGTTCGACCCGCATTCGCACCTTGGATCGTACGGTCGTCACCATGCCCAACGGCCGTTTGTCCGATGCTCGGATTGAGAACTTCGCCGCTCGAGATCGTTTACGTCTCAATGAAAAAATCGGATTGGTTTATTCGACCAAACCTGAAACCGTTCGCGTTTTGCTGGAAAAAATGCGTGAATATCTGCGCGAACGACCCAATGTGTATCCCGACACGATCCTCGTGCACCTCGTCGCATTCGGTGATTCCGCATTGATCGTCGAAGTCAATGTGTGGCTCATGAGTCAAGTTTGGACAGACTTTCTCGAATGGCGTGAAGAAACTCTGCTGGGCCTGATGGAAATCGTCGATGCGCATCAATCGGGTTTCGCCTTCCCGACGCAAACTTTGCACATCGAATCCGTACCCGCGTCGTTGTCGCTTCCGGGTATGTCCCCGCCGAACCCTCCCCGTTGATTTGTTTGTCATCTCCATCCATTCTTTGCTTTCGAACGGCTGCGTCGGATACCGTCATGACGAAGTCGGAACCCGGGAGGCCCTGTGGCAAGTTGGCGCGACGAACTCATCGAAGCTTCAAAAACCAAAGCCGAGCGTGAAGAGGAGGAACTCGCGCGTCATCGCAAGCGGGTCCAAGAGGCGCTTCATACGGCCGAAACGGCCTTTGGTCTTGCCGCCGCGGCGCTCGAATATTCGCGCGATCGGTTGGTGGACAAAGGACAAACCCCGCAGCTCTCCGCCGAAACCGACGCGCACGCGCTCGAACTGCTCAGCCACAAGCTTCGCGTCGAGCTCGTTCGTGATTCCGCCGTGATCAAAGTCGTCTTTGGGGAAGGCAAGCCGCGGGAGTTCGACTTTGCCAAAGACCGGCACATCGCGCCTGCCGATGTCGAAGAATATGTCGGCCGTCGCGCCGTGGAGCTGGTCAAGAGCGCGCAGAAGTCATCGCCTTGGTGAGTCTCGGCGCGAGTGATCGAGCGTCCTCGTCACATTCATGGTAGAGGCGCTCCTCGTGAAGCCCTCGCACGACGATCTCCTCTCCGCACAAAGTTTGTCTCGGACCAATTCAGCGACCGCCGCGCCGCCCGTCCGTTTGTCTGGACCGGACAACGCTTCGCCCCGTTTCGGTTGGTTCGGTAGGTTTGGACGGACAATCGCGCCCGCGTTGCTCGTGGCGCTCGTGGCGTGTGGTCCCACCGGCGAACCGCTCACGCCGCCGCCTCCGTTGCCGCCCGAGCTGCCGACGGGACCGGTCGTCAAGCCCGTCAATCCGGTCGAAACGAGCGATTTGGCGCGCGTCGCCGATGACGTGAAGCGATTGGCATCGGATGAATTTTCCGGTCGCGGGACGGGTGAAACCGGCGCGCAGCTCGCTTCGGACCTCGTCGAACAACGCTTCAAAGAGCTGGGTCTCGAGCCATTCGGGGATGGTGAAGGCGCGGCGCGGACGTTCAAGAACAAGTTCTCGGCGCGGGTCGGAGCGAAGATCGACACGCCGAAGCTCGAGGTTTCACGCGCCAAACAGAAGCCGATCGTTTGGCCCGAAGGCGGCGTGATCACGGCCGATGGCGCGGAAAACGCTGAAGTTCAAGGGGCCGTGGTGTTTGTCGGGCATGGAGTTACGGCGCCTGCCGTCGCGTGGGACGATTACGCGGGCAAGGACATTGCCGGCAAAGTGGCGATTGTCTTGGACGGTCCTCCGAAGCCTGCGGATGATAAACAAGCGACGGCGCTTCGAGACTTCAAGAGCGCGCGGTACAAGCTGCGCACGGCGCGTGAACACAAGGCCGCGGGGCTCATCATCGTTGCAGCGGGTGAAGAATTGCCGCCGGCTCCCGCGGATGCGCGGGGGATGGGCATTCCGGGCGTCGTCATCAAGCGCAGCGTCGCGAAGCTCCTGTTCCCGGACATCAAGTGGGACGACATCGCCAAAAACGCTGTAAAAGCACCGGGAAAACCTGTCGATATGCCCATCGTCAACGTGAAGATGACGACGCACGTCGAGCCGAGCATGGCTGACGCGTGGAACGTCATCGCGCGTTTGCCTGCGAAGGCTGATTCGAAAACAGCTGGGGAATACGTCGTCGTCGGCGCTCACTACGATCACTTGGGCATGGGCGGACCGTCTTCGCGAGCGCCGGGAACGCGCGCGATTCATCACGGCGCGGACGACAATGCTTCGGGGACGGCGTTGATGCTCGATGTCGCGCGGCGTTTGTCCAAGCTCCAAGACAAACCCTCGCGAAACATCTTGTTCATGGCGTTTGGCGCAGAAGAACTCGGTGCGTTGGGTTCACGCTACTGGGTCGAACATCCGTCGGTGCCCATCGGTTCCGTCGTGGCGATGATCAACGCGGACATGGTCGGGCGCATGCGCGATCGGACGCTCGTGGTCGACGGCACGAGCACCGCGGCGACGTGGCCCGAACTTTTGCAAAAAGCCAACGAAGGTTTGTCGTTGAACTTGAAGCTCGGTGCCGAAGGGTTTGGCGCGAGCGACCATGCGTCGTTTACTGCGGCGCGCGTGCCGGTTGCCTTCTTGTTTACCGGCGTGCACGACGACTATCACTTGCCGAGCGATACTGCGGAGAAGATCGATGCGAGCGGGATTGATCTTGCGGCAACGCTGGCGGCGCGATTGACGGTTGCCGTGGTCGAGCGTCCCGAGCGTTTGGCGTTCGTGGATCCTCCGGCGGCGAATCCGCACGGTGGAGGAAGCGGTACGGGTCGTGGATTCAAAGTCTCGCTCGGTTCGCTTCCCGATTATGCGTGGCAAGGCAAAGGCGTGAAGCTCACGGGAACGCGACCGGATTCTCCCGCGTCGCGTGCGGGGTTGGTCGCGGGCGACGTCATTGTGAAGATTGGATCGCACGACGTGACCAACGTGCACGATTATACGTTTGTCCTGGGAGACCTCGAGCCGGGCAAAGAGACGACGGTGGAAGTCGAACGAGATGGGAAGCGTTTGACGCTGAAGATCATTCCGGCGCCGGGGCGCTGAAAAAACCGCGATTGCATTTCGAAGGTCGGGCGATGGGTTCATTTTTCGGTCGTGTGGGGGCGGGGTTCGCCTTTTGCGTACTCCTTTTGGCATCCGTTGCGGCTCCGGCCTGTTCCAATGGTCAAGGGGTTGTCTCGACAGACGCGGGGCCGGATGCCCAGGCGCAACAAAACGCAGCTTTGGATGCGGCCTTCGATGCGGCGCTCGACGCGGCGTATGACGCGACCATCGGCGCCGACGCGGACGTCGATGCGGAGTCGGCCACGGATGCCGGTGCCGACGGGGATGTTTTACCGGGTACGAGCGAAGGTTGTCCCGACGATATGGTGCTCGTTGCGGGCAATTATTGTCCGAACGTGCAGCAGAATTGCGTCGAGCACCATAACGAATTCAACAACGACCAGAAGAAAAAGAAAAAGGCCGAAGAACGCGGGGAAGGAAAGCGCGCGACGACGGTCAGCGAGCGGTGTTTGAAGTACGAAGAGCCTTCGGTGTGTTTGTCCAAGGAACGAGTTCCGATGCGATATTGCATGGACCGTTATGAATGGCCGAACAAAAAAGGCGAATTGCCTTCGTTGTTGGTTTCGTGGGGCGACGCGAAGAAGTTGTGCGAAGAAAAAGGCAAACGTTTGTGCATGGAAGCGGAGTTCAATTTCGCGTGTGAAGGCGAAGCGATGCTTCCGTACACGTACGGGTATACGCGTGATGCGACGGCGTGCAACATCGACAAGGAATATCGGAAGCGGGAAAAATCGCTGAAGAAGTACGAACGGTGCATGCAAAAGCCGGAATGCAAAGCCGAGCTCGAGCGGCTTGATCAGCGACTGCCGACGGGATCGTTGCCGCGGTGTGTGTCGCCGTTCGGCGTGTATGATTTGAATGGGAACATCAATGAATGGGTCGAGCGGCCGAAACAAAAATATCCGAATCGAAGCGGATTAAAAGGCGGCTGGTGGGGACCGGTGCGCGGCCGGTGTCGTCCTACGGTCGGTTTTCACAAAGAAGACGATTACGGTTACGAAGAGGGGTTTCGGTGTTGCAAGGACGCCGAAGGCGACGCGAAGTGAATTTCGTCGGAAACGACGCAGCACGCTTGCCTTTTTCCTGAAAAAGATCGATTCTCCCGGCCATGCGAACGTTGTGTATCGACATTGGTGGGACCGGAATCAAAGGTATGGTGCTCGATGCCGACGCCGTGCCGGTGACGGATCGTATTCGAGTGCGTACGCCGAGCCCCGCGATTCCCGCCGCGGTCTTTGCGGCGATTGACGAGTTATTGACCAAATTGGCCGATTTCGACCGCGTATCCGTCGGGTTTCCGGGGGTCGTCGTCGATGGAATTACGCATACCGCGCCAAACCTTGGGGAAGGCTGGGGTGGTTGTGCATTGGCGGAGACGTTGAGTCGCCGGACGGATCGACCCGTCCGAGCGCTCAATGATTGCGGACTTCAAGGCCTCGGCGTGATCGAAGGCAAGGGTACGGAGATCCTCATCACGCTCGGTACGGGCATGGGGTTTGGCTTGTACATTGACGGTCGGTATGTTCCGAATGTGGAATTCGGGCATCATCCATTTCGCAAAAAGAAGACGTACGAGCAGCGAGTTTGTAATGCCGAACGAAAAGCCATCGGCAAGCGCAAATGGAACAAGCGGGTGCGCGACATCGTCGAACAAATCGAGCCGATTTTCAATTATCGCCAATTGTATCTCGGCGGCGGAAACGCTCGGTATGTTTCGGCGGAAAAACTCCCGCCGAATGTCAAGATCGTCGACAACGTGGCCGGATTACGCGGCGGCGTGAAGCTTTGGCAGGAAATTCGATTTTTCAGTCCCACCGCAGCTCATCCTTGAGCAACGGTGCGCGGCGAATGTCCAGGCGCGACGCATTCGTTCCTCCGCGTGAAAATACGGGATGGACATGCCGGCGGTGATCTGGCAAAGTGTCGCGCCATGTCCGAACAAGCTTTGCGCACATTGTATCCGCCCATCGATCCTTATCGAACGGGCCGACTTCGTGTCGGTGACATTCACGAGATCTATTTTGAGGAATCGGGCAATCCCAAGGGTAAGCCGGTTGTGTTCGTCCACGGCGGACCGGGCGGAGGGACCGATGGAAAACAGCGTCGATTCTTCGATCCCGACCATTATCGCATTGTTCTTTTCGACCAACGTGGTTCGGGGCAGAGCACGCCGCACGCGTCGCTCGAGGACAACACGACGTGGCATCTCGTGGCCGACATGGAGGCGCTGCGGGATTATTTGGGAATTGACAAATGGCAGGTGTTCGGCGGTTCGTGGGGGTCGACGTTGGCCCTGGCTTATGCGGAAAAGCACCCGGATCGCGTGACGGAACTGGTTTTACGCGGCATATTTCTGTTGCAGAAGTGGGAAATCGACTGGTTTTACCAGGGCGGAACCAGCTTCTTGTATCCCGACGCCTGGGAAGAATACATCGCGCCCATTCCCGAAGAAGAGCGCGGAGATTTCGTCAAGGCTTATTACAAGCGCCTCACGGGTGACGACGAAAAAGTTCGTCAAGAAGCCGCGCGAGCCTGGAGTGTTTGGGAAGGTAAAACCTCGTATTTGCTCCAGAACGAAGCTCTGATTTCCCGTTGCTCGGGGGATGCCTTCAGTTTGGCGTTTGCGCGCATCGAATGCCATTACTTCACCAACGGCGGGTTTTTCCAAAAAGAAACGCAATTGCTGGACGATGTCGAAAAGATTCGCCATATTCCGACGGTCATCGTTCACGGGCGATACGATGTCGTGTGCCCCTTGAAAGCCGCGTGGCAATTGCATCGCGCTTTTCCCGAAGCGGATTTGCGTATCGTGCCGGATTCGGGGCATTCCGCATTCGAACCGGGCATCGTGCATGAATTGATATCGGCGACGGACAGGTTTCGCACGGGGAGCTGAGCGTCATGGCCAAGGCGGATCGCACCAAATGGGATGCTCGGTATTCGACGCAATCGCCGTCCGCTGAAGTTTCGCCTTGGCTCGAGGCGTGGCTGAGCACCGCGGACGAACTCATGGTACCGAAAACCGGTCGCGTCCTCGATGTGGCCGGAGGCGCGGGACGAAATGCCTTATGGTTTGCCCGTCGAGGGTTCGACGTGACGCTCGTGGATATTTCCCCGGTCGCGATTGAATTGGCCGAACAACGAGCAAAAGAGGCCGGTGTCACCTTGACCGCATGCGCGATGGATCTGGAAAGCGAGCCTTTGCCGAGCGGGCCGTGGGACATCATCCTCCAAATGCATTACCTCGATCGCGCGTTATTCGCGCAATACAACCAACTGCTGAGTCGCACGGGGCTCTTGATCATCGAACACCCGACGCGGGCGAATTTGGTGCGTCATGAAAAACCAAGCGCCATGTATCTCCTCGATGACGGCGAATTACCCGAGTTATGCCATGAATTCGTGATTGTTTCGTATGGCGAGGGCTGGAACGAAACCGGCAAACACGAAGCGCGGCTCGTGGCGCGACGAATCAACGGGACCTGATTCGCCCATTACTCCGCGCAACGACGCCAACGAATTCCGTACGTTTCCACCACCTGGCTGTCCACGCTGTCGAGCGTTATCAATCCCGAGCCGGATTTGTTGCGCTTGTTGTCGAGCTGCACGCTCGTCACGATGTTCAACCCGCGTTTTTCCTGACAAGGCGACCACGCGAGCAATCCCAGCGTATCCGTGCGATCGTAATCGCCAAGGAACGGCCCGGAAATGCGCGTCTTGAACGAATACTGGTCATCCTTCTTGAAGCCCTGGAAGTAATACGTCGACGTTTGCGCCGCATTGATCCCCGCATCCAAGTCGGCATATCCGCGATACGTCAGGTCCACGAGCGCGTAGGACAATCCCGCGGGAAATTCCAGCTGCAACACGAGGTGGCAAAAGAGGCGCTTTTTCGGAGCATCGACGTTCTGGCCGACCTCCGCGGCGTATTCGTCGAAGATAATCGTCAAATACTTGTAATCCGCCGAAAAACTCGCGCCGACGCTATCGACCGGGCAACCCGATCCCCCGTGCGTCATGGACAAAATACTCACTTCGTCCGGCGTGACGTCACCGGGATCCGCATCCAATACGTGCGCCGATGCCGCGGGCGAAAATGCCACGAATGAAAGTGCCGTTGCTCCAACAGTCAGCCATGCATGAATTCTCATGAAATCCCTCCCCCGGGAATGTCCCAATGGTTTTTCACTCGAATGTTGAATACACATTCGTGCGTCGCGGCTTTCATGTGACCGCCGTGGTCGCTTGGCAAGTGTTCGAGACTGAAATGGACGTCGCGTGTACGTTCGGGAAAAACGTCTCGGGCGGAGCGCGCGTGTGAATGTATGCGTGCGGGAAGGGCGTAACGAAGAGGTCGTTACGTCATTTCAAGAGGCGAGCGAGCGTCGAGCCCATTTCGGCGGGGGTTTCCGCGACGGCGACACCGGCTTCTTCGAGCGCCGCGATTTTTTCCGCCGCAGTGCCTTTTCCACCGGAAATGATCGCGCCCGCGTGACCCATGCGCTTGCCCGGAGGCGCTGCGCGACCGGCGATCAATGCCGCCACCGGCTTTTTCATGTTGGCTTTGATCCACGCCGCCGCCTTTTGCTCGGCGCCGCCGCCAATTTCGCCGATCATGATCACGCCGTGCGTATCGGGGTCATTGTTGAATTGTTCGAGCACGTCGATGAAGTCCATGCCCGCAACGGGATCGCCGCCGATACCGACGCACGATGATTGCCCGATTCCGAGCGCCGACAATTGCCCGACGGCTTCATACGTCAGCGTTCCGGATTTCGACAAAACACCGATATGGCCCGGCTTGTGAATATGCCCCGGCATAATGCCGATCTTGCATTCACCCGGCGTAATGATTCCAGGGCAGTTTGGCCCGATCAAACGCGTGGGTTTGCCTTCGAGGTACCGGCGCACCTTGACCATGTCCAGCACCGGAATGCCTTCCGTGATGCAAATGACCAGGCGACAACCGGCGTCAATGGCTTCCGCAATCGCGTCGGCCGCACCCACCGGCGGCACGAAAATGCAGGAAACGTCGGCACCTTCATTACGTACCGCTTGTTCGACCGTATCGAACATCGGCACTTTGTCTTCGAACTTTTGGCCCGCGCGTCCGGGCGTCACGCCCGCGACGACCTTCGTTCCATAAGCAATGCACGCTTTGGCATGTTGCGAACCGTATTCGCCGGTGATGCCTTGAATGACGACGCGCGTATCTTTATTGACCAGGATGCTCATCGTTCTTGAATCCTTGTTTGTCCAGGCACCATCAGGCAGCCGCGTGTTGTTTTACCGCGGCGACGATCTTTTGCGCGCCGTCCGCCATTGACGAAGCACTTTGAATCGTCAATCCACTTTCATCGAGGATCTTGCGACCCGCATCCACGTTCGTTCCTTCGAGACGAACCACGAGCGGCACGGTCAAACCAAGCTCTTTCGTGGCCGCGACGATACCCGCCGCGACAATGTCGCAACGCATGATTCCGCCGAAGATATTGACGAAAATGCCTTTGACCTTGTCGCTGTTCAAGATCATCTGAAATGCCTTTTTCACCTGCTCTTGCGAGGCACCACCGCCCACGTCGAGGAAGTTCGCGGGTTTGCCCCCGTAATGCAGAATGATGTCCATCGTGCCCATGGCCAAACCGGCGCCATTGACCAAACAGCCGATGTCACCATCGAGCGACACGTACGAAATACCCACGCGCTTCGCTTCGAGCTCCGTCGGGTCTTCTTCGTCTTCGTCGCGGAGTTTTTCCCATTCGGGATGACGAACCTCGGCGTTGTCGTCCATCGTCATTTTGCCGTCGAGCGCAATGATGTCGCCCTTTTTCGTGACGATCAGCGGATTGATTTCGATGAGCGAACAATCTTCGGCGATGAAGCATTTGTAGAGTTTGTCGACGAGCGCGACAAACTGCTTCATCGTCTCTTTCGCGCCGAGACCCAAGTCATACGCGAGCTTTCGCGCTTGGAATGGCGCAAGTCCGAGCACCGGATCGATGTGCAACGTGTGGATTTTCTCGGGCGTATCGTGGGCGACTTTCTCGATGTCCATGCCGCCTTCGCGCGAACCCATGATCGCGATGCGTCGACGATCACGATCGAGGAGCAGCGCCAAGTACAACTCGCGGTCGATTTCGACGCCTTGTTCGATGTACAAACGGCGGACTTTTTGTCCCGCCGGACCCGTTTGTACAGTCACCAGTTGCATGCCGAGCATTTTCTCGGCAAGCTGCCGAGCTTCCGCCGCACCACCCTTGGCTACCTTGACTCCGCCGCCTTTGCCTCGACCACCTGCGTGGATCTGCGCTTTCACGACGACAACCGGGCTCCCCGTTGCCTCGATGAGCTTCTTTGCACCGGCTTCCGCCTCGTCGACGGTAAACGCCGGCTCACCTTTCGGTACGGGAACGCCGTAACGAGCGAAGATTTGCTTTGCTTGATACTCGTGGATTTTCATGCGAAGGCCGGCAAGGTATCTCATAAGCGACCTGCATGCGATCGAAAATGAACGACCAACACGTAACTTTCTCGATGCCCAACGAACGAATTTTTTTCGCGATCGCGCGTCGCTCGATCCTCCCCGGGCTTGTTTGTTCGCTCACGCTGAGCGCTTGTGGAGGTCAAACAGAAACGCCTCCTCGGACTTCCGAAGTTCCATCCAAGGTACCGACGACGTTCGTCGTTCCTGTCGCCGATGCGGGCCTTGATGCCGAAATTTCCGATGCTGCCGCGATGTCGATCGATCCTGATGCCGCGGCGCCGGTGGTTCAGCAAGACAAACCAGCGTCGGCATGCCCCGACGACATGATTTATGTCGATACGACGTATTGTCCCGAAGTGGATTTGCATTGCCTGAACAGTTCGTACAACACGGCAAACCATATCGTGATTTGCAACGAATTCGCCAAAGAGCCGCAAAAGTGCGTGTCGGGATTGCGGCGACAACGGTATTGCATCGACAAATACGAATATCCCAACAAAGCGGGGGCGCATCCGCCGGTGATGGTCGATTGGTACGATGCGCTCGGGATGTGTCAGGAGCGGGGAAAACGTTTGTGCTGGGAAAGTGAATGGGTTGCGGCTTGCGAAGGCCCCGAGAAAAAACCATTTCCTTATGGCTACAAACGGGACCCTCAAACCTGCAATATCGACAATCCGTGGCTTCAACCGACGCTCGACAAGATTTATTCGAAAGACAAAACCATTCAAGAGCCGGAACTATTTCGCCTCGACCAAAGCGTTTGGAGCGGCGAACGGCCGGGCTGCAAGAGTGATTTCGGCGTGTACGACCAGACGGGCAATGTCGATGAATGGGTGAACGCCGAGAAAAACTATAAGAAGTCGAAATGGGCGGGACTCAAAGGAGGCGCTTGGGGCCATGTTCGGAATGCTTGTCGACCGATGACCGTGAGCCACGAGCCTTCATTTACGTATTATTTCGTCTCGTTTCGATGTTGTTCCGATGCCGCTCCGGATGCCGCCGCGGACCAGGATCCGAAAATGTGGAAACCGCCGCCGCAGCCGGATCCGAAAAAGCCGAGCGCTCTGTCCAAAGGTTATACGCCCCCGACGCGGGGCCCGCATCAGCCGCCTGCGCAACAGCCGTAGAAAAAAATCAAAAGGCGTGAAATAATTTCGGGCTTCGAACGAAGGGACCGCTCGTTGTTCGAAAGGAGGTTCCCGTGGAGAGAAAACTCGTCTCGATCCAGCTCGTCGAAGGCATTGCGCCGATCGAGGGTGCGGATCAAATTGAACAAGCCCGGGTCATGGGCTGGACGGTCGTCACGAAGAAGGGTGAATTTCGCCCTGGTGACAAGTGTGTCTTTTTTGAAATCGACAGCATTCTTCCGGCCGGCGCAGCGTGGGCCGAATTCATGCGTCCGCGAGGTTTTCGCGTGAAGACCATCAAATTGCGCGGTGTTTTGTCACAAGGTTTGGCGCTGCCGGTGGATATTTTGCAAGGCGATGTGCCCGAGGTCGGCGTCGATGTTCGCGATCGATTGGGCGTGACGAAATTCGAGATCGTGGTCCCGGATGTGCGGGAAATGGCCGGAACATTTCCGGCGCGCGTGCCGAAGACGGACGAAATTCGTTTGCAATCGGCGCTCGGCGTGCTCGACGAAATTCGCGGCCAAGAGTTTTATATTACGACCAAAATGGACGGATCATCGGCGACGTTTTACCGGGACATCGACGGCGGATTCATTGTTGCATCACGTAATTGGGCGATCAAGCCCGGGGCAAACCAATTATGGACCGTTGCGGAAAAATACGGCTTACCTGACAAACTGCCGCCCGGATATGCCGTGCAAGGCGAACTTTGCGGGCCGGGCATTCAGAAAAATCGCCTGAACCTGGATGGACTCGATGTCTTCATGTTCAACGTGTACGACGTGAAATCCGGCAAGTACCTCGAATACCAGGCATTCGTGGATTTTTGCCGCGACCTTGGTTTGAGAACCGTACCGATCGAAAAGGTCGTTCGTGGCGACGAAGCGTTGCGATTCGAGCATTCGCTCGACGGATGGCTCGAAGCTGCACGGGGCCTTTATGCGGGCACAAAAAACCGCAAAGAAGGCATTGTGATTCGGCCGCTCGTCGAAACACCCTCGCGCACTTTGCAAGGCCGTTTGTCCTTCAAAGTCATCAACAATGATTTCTTGCTGAAGGACGAAGGTTGACCGCGGAAAACCAAACCTTCATTGGAAGTTTTGCACCGACCATACGGATCCGTCGGCGGTCTTGAAAAACCCGCAAGCCACTTTCGTGTAGCTCATGCTGCTCATATTGATGTAATGGCCGTGGGTCGAGAAATCCGCACCCGGACCTTCGGCCCACATCTGGGCCAAACAGCCATCGATCATTTGTTCCGGCTCACCGGGCCAACCGGGGCATTCGTTTTGCGCCATTTCGCCGCATGTGCCGAATGCTCCGTGCGCCGTCCCCGTTTCCGAATCGCTTTTCGCTTCGCCATCCGAACAAATCTCGGCGTCGGTCCAACGCGCGTACGGAGTAAGGCCCAGCGTCGATCGATATTCGTTGATCTTATCCACGCAATGGCTCGAAGCCTGAGGAAATGCCGCGCCTGTGGGAACGTCCGGTTTGGTTCCTTCGTCGGTGTCCGAGCAACCGATATTCGTGAATGACAAGAGACCAACCAGCGCGCACATCAAAAACGTTGTTTTCATCCTTCGACGGTATCCGTTGATTTTGCCGATGTAAACACCCTGGTTCGCACGAGCTGCGCAAATCCTTCAGCAAGGGCGCATTTTTTGCGCCAAACGATTTCTCTCCATCGGACATCCAGTTGATTCCAGGCCCGGTCGAGCCGGCCCGGAGCTTGCCTCCGGGCGAACCATGACGACAAAGCTGTCTCCTGGATCTTTCCTCGCGCTCACGTTCATCGGTGCCGCTTATCTTATCGGATGCGGCGGAGCACAACCGCCTCCCAATGGTTCACCCGGGGATGGGCCCGCACACCTGCATCATGAAGGCGGCGGCGAGCATCACGAGGGAGGCCATGCGCACGTGTTTCCGACACTCGACGAATTCCACGAGCTTTTTGCACCGATCTGGCATACGGAATCGGATTCCGAACGCACATCGAAGGCGTGTGAAAAAGTCGCCGCCATCCATGCGCAAGTGCAGAAAATCGAAGAAGGGCCGGTGCCGGAAAAGGCCAAGGATCAAGCTGTTTGGAAAGCCGCGGCGCATTCTCTCATGGAAGACGCCGACGGCTTGAAAAAGGATTGCGATACCGGTCGCGAAGCTGTTCTTCCGCGCTTGAAGAACATTCACGAGGGGTATCACGGGCTTGTCGATCAAGCGCTTGGAAACCCGAAGAAGTAGTTCCGTATTGCGGTCGGCGAGGGTTTGTCCGTCAATGCGCGTCGAACCACGCCGCCCAATTCGCCACCAAATGCGCCGTATGCGCCGGTTCCCGGAATCCATGTGGTTCCCGCGGATAACGCAATAGTTTTACTTCACAACCCATATCGCTGAGCGCGCGGTAGACAAGCAATCCTTGGCTCGAGGGAACGCGTTCGTCGTTATCGCCATGGGCGACGAGCGTGGGCGTCGAGACGCGCGACATGAGACGCATGGGATTTTGTTTGTCGAATTGGTCCAGGTTTTTCCACGGATTGCCTTTGAACTCCCATAACGCTGCCTGGCCGTGATTGATGTCCGACGTGACGTATTGAATCACGACATCCGTCACGCCTGCGCCCACCATGGCCGCACGATATCGTTTCGTATTGCCGATGGTCCAAGCCGTCAAGAACCCGCCCCACGACCAGCTGCCATAATACAGACGGGACGCGTCGACCTTGCCGGCTGCAATCAGAGAATCGACGCCGCTTTCGATATCCTTGTATTCGATTTCGCCCAAACGTCCGCGATTGGCCGCGTAAAACGCATGTCCGTAGGCCGTGCTCCCCTGATAGTTCGGCATGAAAACCGAATATCCTCGCGCTCCGAAATATTGCACCCATCCGCCAAACGATTCTTGCGTCGCCGCATCCGGACCGCCGTGCGGCATCACCACGAGCGGCGAAGCTTTCCCGGCGGCGACATGCGGAGAGGTGACGAAAAGCCCTTCGATCTCGATGCCGTCGGGGTTTTTCCATTTTACCACTTCGGTTTTGCTCGAGGCCCACCCGGACACCTGCGGGTTGGGCTGGACAACCGGTTTTACGGAATTTTTGTCAATCTCCAAGACGCTGGGGGCTACGGGTTCGGTGGACGTGGATGAAAGGATCGCCAAAAATCGCCCCGAAGAATCAGGACTTCCTACTTCGCCGCCCAGAATCCGGTTTGTCCGGCCAAGATCTTTTGCGGCTCCTCCGCCTGCGGGAATCTGGACGATTTTGGTGTAGGTGCGCTCGGCGACGACCAAGGACAAGCGCTTCGAATCGCCGCTCCAGGCATAACCTTGGACCGTCACGTCCAATCCTTTGGTGATCGGCGTCGATGTTTTTGCGGCGATATCGTAGACGACGACCGTATTCATCAACGAGAGCGTATCGTCGCCTCGAGCGTACGAGACTTTGGAGCCGTCCGGTGAAAAGCGAATCCAATTCAGCGTCCGCGGTTTTGCTTCGAGGTCCGCGACGACGGCACCATTTTCAGCAGAAATGATGCGTGCGCTTTCTTCCGCCGATGCTTCGTAAGGATCGCCGTTGCGCGAGGTGACCACGAAAAACTGTTTGGTGTCGGGGGACCATTCAAACGCGTTGATGCTCTCCGGGCCGGGTGTGATTCGTTTGGGTTTTCCATCGTTCCGGGGCACGGTATACAAGATCGCCGAGCGATGAGAGACGGCCTCATCGACGACGCCGCCGCTGCGATATTGCGCTTCTTTTTCCGCGTCGGTGAGAGGTTCCTGGGCGGTGAAGGCAATGGCATCTCCGCGGGACGACCATTCGAATTGCAGAGGCTCGAGTTTGCCCGTGTCGATGATTTCCGCTTCGCCGCCGTCGAGCTGCAAAACGTGTAGTTTGACGGCATTGCCATGTTTTCGCAGAAATGCAATCGATCGCCCATCCGGGGCCCAACGAAAGGAGAGAACAGCGTTATCGCTTTGCGTGAGTTTACGCGGCGCTCCGCCGGCGCGGTCGACGATGAAGAGTTGCTTTTCGACTTTCCAACCGCCCATGGAATCCTGGTCCGACGGTTTCGCTCGAGGGTCAAATGAAGGAATGGACAAAACATAAGCCACACGTGAACCGTCCGGCGAGATATGCGTTTCGAGGGTTCGACGCAACGAGGCCAAATCCGCGGCCAACGGGTGCGTCTCGGGATGGGCTTCTTTTGCCGGTGAAGGTGGTAATGCACCCGGAGGCGCATGCGCTGCGGGCGCTTGCGGCGACGCGACATTGGCAGCTCGCAGCGTAGGGTTTGGCGGTGGAGCTGCGGCGCACGCTTGCGCGGCGAGGAGTGATGCGACGAAAATGGGTTGAACGAAACGAGGAAAACGTTTGTCGAGGGCCATGTCGTGGGCTTACACGAGCGCGCTTGGTGAAGCAAGGCGAAACGATGGTTTGCCTTGACCCGACATTCGACATTCGGTAAGAACGTGCCATGCACGAGCCGACCGTCGACGGGTGGTATGATCGTTATGATTCGGAAGAAGCGATTCGTGCCGTTGCACAGGGATTGCTCGATACGAGCTGGCCCGAGCCGGATTGGAAACATCGTGAGCATTGCGTCGCGACGCTGGGATTGATTCTGTTTTACCCGGAGATGAACCTCGACGTGGAATTGCCGGGGATCATTCAGCGATACAATTCGGCGCACGGCGGACAAAATACGGATACCGCCGGATATCATCATACAATGACGCTTCTTTACCTGAATGCCATTCGCCATTTCGTGAAGGCATTGCCCGCGGGTACGTCCGGTCCCGAGGCGTGTCGCGCTCTTTTGGCATCGCCCATCGGCAAAAAAGATTATCCATTGCGTTATTATTCGCGCGAGAAAATCATGTCCAAAGAAGCCCGCCGCGGCTGGGTCGATCCCGATATGGCCAAACCTGCATATCTTTGAACGCCGGCATTTCGTTCAATCGATGTCTTCCCATCGTGGAGATGCGGCGAACGCGGCATGAATCAATCCCACGTGCGAATACGCCTGCGGAAAATTGCCCCACATTTCACCTGTTTCCGGGGCCAGGTCTTCCGCGAGCAGTCCAAGCGGCGAATGGATCGCCCGGACGTTGTTCATGAGCGTGCGTGCTTCGTCGACTCGCCCCACGGTACACAATGCTTCGATGAGCCAAAACGTGCACAACGTAAAGGCCACCGACGGCTCGCCGAATCCATCATTGATGCGATAACGACGCAACCAGCCTCCGAGGGCCAAATCATTTTGCACCGCCAGAACCGTACCGATCATCCGCGGGTCCGTGGGCGGCAAAAGACGCAACGTGACGGCTTGCAAAAGCGCCGCATCTACCTCCGTTCCGCCATAATCGGCGACCAGAGAATTGCGTCGGGCATCGATGGCTCGACTGAGAATTTCGTCGCGAATACGCGCCGCCGCCGCTGTAAATTCGTGCATGTCTTGCGCATGATGGATCCTCGCAATGCGACTCATTCGGTCCGCAGCCGCCCAGCACATGAGCGTGGAAAACGTCTGCGGTCGCCATTCGGCTCGATATTCCCAAATGCCCGCGTCGGGTTGTCCGGACACGCGAATGGCTTTACGAGCCAAACCGGCGACCAAATCGATGACATCTTTCGAGACCTGATTGCGAAATCGAGCGTCCAGGAACATCGGCGTCAAGGCCAGCACCATTTCTCCATAAACGTCGTATTGGCGATGGGTCGCCGCGGCATTTCCGACGCGCACGGGTTTTTCGCCATGGTACCCCGCCCAATCGACTGTAAACTCGTCGAGGTCGCTTTTTCCGTCGATTCGATACAGCGGCGCCAATTCGAGATCCGGCGCGGAGCCGGCCACATTGAGCAGAAATTCCAGAAACTGCTCGCGTTCTTCGAAATGCCCCAAGAGCCGAATCGCGCTCAACGTGTAAAAAGCATCGCGCAACCAACAATATCGATAATCCCACGTTCGACCGCTGCCCGGAGACTCGGGGATCGATGTCGTCATCGCCGCGACGATGGCCCCCGTGTCTTCATAACAATGCAACTTCAACGCCAACGCGGAACGAATGACCTCGTCTTGATACATCGCGGGTACGACGCAATGTTTGACCCAACGTTGCCAATAACGAAGGGTCGATTGCAAGAATCGATCGCATAACGGCGCGAGGGATTCTTCCACCGGCGCACCCCAGGCAAGAACAAAATGTCTGCGATTTGTCAAAGCAAACGGTTCTCCATCCAAATAAGAAAGCGCGGCATCCGTCGTCAGCCGTAATTCGGCATCGAATCCCCGATAGGTGATATGATGCGAACCCACGTCGCGCAGAGGAGTTTTGCGAGACCAACCAAGGACCGGATCGCAAAGAACTCGTATTCGCGGCGTTCCCGACAAAGGTTCGACGATACGGACGAGTTTCGTCGGCCGAAAAATTCGTTCAAACAGGTAAAACCTGGGCGCAAAATCCAGCACCCGAAAAGAACCCGATGGTTCGTCAAAACGTGTTTCGAGCACATTCGAGTTTGGCAAATAACGCTGCTTCCCCGGCTGACCGCTCGCCGAGGTGATCATGAACCTCCCGCCTGCTTCCGCGTCCAGCAAAGCGCCGAACACGGGCGGCGAATCGAACCGAGGAAGGCACGACCAAACCAGCGAACCCCATCGATCGACGAGCGCGGAAATCTGACAATTTCCAATCAAACCGAGGTCACCAAGGTTCATGGAGTTTCCCCTCTTTATGGATTTTGCGAACGTCCGACTTTGCGGAAATGCTTCTTCGGTATCAGGTGATGCATGTATGTAATGGGCGATGAATCCGCGTCGAGACGATGGATGGATCCAAAGCGATCGAAATGGTCTGTCGTGGTCGCTCGCCAATCGCCTTGGGCTTGACGATCCGGGCAGGCGCTTGAAGAATGACCGGTGTCGAATTTGCAATCGTCAACGGTCGAACGGTCCCTTGTTTGTCCGGAACGTTCATTTCATGATCACGATGAAGTGCACTTGATGCTGGATCGCGTTCGTCGGCACGAAAATCTCGTCCTGTTGCTCGATTATGACGGGACCTTGGTTCCATTCGCGCCGATACCCGAGCAGGCTGCGCCCGATTCCGAATTGCTCGAATTGCTCGCCGGCTTGAGTCGTCGGCCGAATACGCTCGTGCAAATCGTCAGCGGTCGGGATCGAGACACGCTCGAGCGATGGTTCTCCGGTCTTTCCATCGGATTGCACGCCGAACATGGTTTGTGGAGCCGTTTGTCGCCGCACGATCCTTGGCGCCTCGGGCATGATGTCCCGCTGTATTGGAAGGATTGCGTTTTACCGACGATGGAACAATTCTCCCGATGCACGCCGGGTTCGTTGATCGAGCACAAATTCGGATCGATCGCTTGGCATTATCGAAGGGTCGATCCTGAATTCGGAGAAAATCGGGCCGAGGAATTGTGCCGACGTTTGGCGGATGTGGCGAAAGATTTTCCCGTGCATATTTTGCCGGGGGACAAAGTCATCGAAGTCAAGTGGCGATCCGTCGACAAGGGGCAAATCGTAAAATGGTTTGTCTCGGAAACGCAGCCTCCGTTGCTCCTCGCGCTCGGCGACGATCGCACGGACGAAGATCTGTTTGCGGCTTTGCCTGACGTCGGCATTGCGGTGCATGTCGGACCCAATCCGAGTTGTGCCGCCTATCGAATCGATGGTGTCGGCGATGCCCGGCAATTGTTACGAAGCCTCTTGGAATGACTCGATATTTCGACGAAGGTCGGCGAACCGGTTTCGGCCGGAACGTTCTCGAATTTCCCGGCTGCGCATTCTTGCCTTCGTGACGTTTCGTCAGCATCCTCCAGCGCATTCGGCGCTTCCTCGCACGGTCGAATCGCCGTATCTTTCGCTCGCGGTTCTCGTACCCGACAAACCAACCCATGACCCTCGAATTTCCCGGCTGCACGATCGTCTCCACGCTCGCTGAAGATGCTCGTTTTGCGCTCTACCGTGGCCGTCTCGAAGATGGCACATCCGTGCTCGTCGAAGCCACGCGTCAGCGTGCGCGAAGCGATGATCGGGCTCGTTTCCGTCGCGCCCATGCCATCGGCAAGGAGCTCGGCGAGAGCATCACGCCCCGCGCACTCGGGTTTGTCGAACATGCCGATCACTTCGGCGTGATGCGTGAAGATCCAGGCGGCTCGACGCTGGCGCAAATCCTGTCGACACGTCGTTTGTCTCTTGAAACAATCCTCGCGTACGCCGCGGGAATCGCGCGCACCTTGGCGGTCACCGCCGCACAAGGCGTTGTGCATCGGGATCTCACGCCGCACCACGTGTTCGTTCGCGAAACGGACGGCATGGTTTTTCTCGTCCACTTTACTTCGGCCGGACGAACCGGCGACGAGTCGCTGCGCTCGCCAAATCCCGACGCTCCCGAAGGCACATTGCTGTACATGTCGCCCGAGCAAACCGGTCGGACAAACCGTCCCGTTGATCATCGCGCCGACTTCTACGCGCTCGGGTGCGTGCTCTACGAGATGCTCACGGGCGCTCCTCCGTTTACGTCTGCCGAGCCGATGGCGCTTGTTCACGCGCATCTTGCGCGTACGCCGAAGCCTCCGCACGAGCTCGAACCCAACGTGCCTCCCGCCGTGTCGCGTATCGTGCTCAAGCTGCTCGCGAAGAGCGCCGATGACCGATATCAGAGCGCACGAGGCATCGCCGCCGACTTGAGCATGTGCATCGATCGCCTGCGGATCACGGGGCGAGTCGATCCGTTTCCGCTGGGTGGTCAAGACAGACCCACGATGCTTTCGAATGCGGTTCGTCTTTACGGACGCGACGCCGAACGCGAGAGTTTGTCCACGGCGGTGGAGAGAATTCGGCGCGGAGGCCGGGAAATTTTCGCGATTGCGGGCGCCGAAGGGATGGGAAAAACCGCGCTTGCCGTCGACATGTTCGCGCGTACGCCGGCGGATGATGCGTATCTCGCCGCCGGAAAGTTCGATCAAATCGGCCAAAGCATGCCGTTTGCCGGCATCGGGCATGCTCTGGGTGAACTCGTCCGAGCCGCGCTTGCCGAGCCTGAAAACGAGCTTGCGCGCATTCGTTCCGAGCTCGAAGCGGCGCTCGGGCCCAACATCGAGCTGGTCGCGCGCGTCGTGCCGGAGCTCGGCATGTTGTTCACGCCCACGGGAACATCGCCGGATCTCGGCCCGCTCGAATCGCAGAATCGCTTCTCGATCATCGTTCAACGTTTCATTTCGGTCTTCACGCGTCGTCGTCCCGTGGTGCTTTTTCTCGACGACTTGCAGTGGGCCGATCCCGCGTCGCTCAAGCTTCTGCGCGACTTGTTGAGTGACCCCCAAGGCGCGTATCTGCTGGTGATCACGGCCTTCCGCAGTCGTGATGACGGCGAGGCGTATGGTCCGATCCGACGAACCCTCGATGAGTTGCAGTGGCTTGATGTTCCGGTGACGGAGCTCGAGCTGCGTCCGCTGCGTCCGTCGGATGTGCGCAGCATGATCGCCGGGCTTTTGGGGTGTGATTCGGCGGAAGTCGAATCGCTCGGCGTGATGTTGTGGAGCAGGACAAACGGCAATCCGTTCTTCGTCCGGCAGATCCTCGGCGCGCTCGTGCGCGATGGTTTGGTCGACGTCGATGCGGCGACAGGCGCGGTTTATTGCGACGAAGAGAAGATCGAAGGTTCGATCACGGACGACATCGTCACGTTGCTCTTGGCGAAGATCGGCGACTTGTCGGCGCCGTCGCGACATGCGCTGGTCCGGGCGGCGTGTTTTGGTCACGAGTTTCGGATCGACGCGCTGGCGAGTTTGTGTGGACGAACTCCTGCCGAATTGCGCGGTGATTTGAGTGCCGCGGTAGGGGACGGCTTGGTTCTTCCCGTACGTACACGTCCATCGGCTGTTCGTCCGGGCGAAACCAAATCATCGGGACCGCGCGCGTATCGATTTTCCCACGACAAGGTGCAGCAGGCGGCCTATTCGCTGTTACCGAAGGACGAACTTCCGGCATTACATTTGGCGATCAGTCGGCGATTGCGAGCGGAGATCGACATCGAGAACGACAATCCGTTCGAGGTGTTGTTTCACGCGCATCGCGGTGCATCGGCGATGACGGATTCGACCGAGCGGATCGAGGTGGCGCGGTTTGCGCTTGCGGGCGGGCAAAAAGCGCGCGGAGCGGCGGCGTATGAAGCGGCGTCGGGATATTTCGCGACGGGCATGATGCTGTTGGGGGAGGAAGGTTGGCAGGACCAACCGCAGCTGATGTTCTCGCTTGCGTGGGGCGCGGCAGCTTGTGCGTACCTCACGGGTCGATTCGACGAAGCGGAGAAGCTCTTCGCGCTTTTGCGTCGGCATGCGGCGTCGCCGCTGGATCGTGCGAGTGTTCGGGATCTCGAGACGGTTTTGTACGTGACGATGGGGCGATTCACGGACGCCGTGCGCGTGGGATGTGAAGGTTTGCGCTTGCTTGGCGAGCATTCGCTCGACAATCCCGATCGCGCGGCGGTGTTTGCCGAGGAACGAGCCAAGATCGATCAAATGCTCAATGTACGGCATGCCGAATCGATGGTGGCTGTCGTGATGCTCGAAGATCCGAATCGTCGAGCGATGTTGCGGACGTTGATTCACTTGGTTCCGGCGGCGTATGCGACGGATCCGGCGCTGTTATTTCTCGTCGCGGCGCGCATGGTGCGAACGACGCTCGAAGGCGGGCCGACCGAGGACAGCGCATTTGCATTTGCCGTGTACGGTATGACGCTCGCGGCATTGCAGCGATATGACGAGGCGTTCCAAATGGGTGAAATCGCGCTGCAATTATTCGAGCGATTTCCGTCGCCGTCGTTTGCGTGCAAAGTATATTTGTGTGTCGGCGGCAATTTGCATTTTTATCGTCGCCCGTTGGTCGCGGGGCTGCCTTATTTGGAGCGGGCCCAGCGGGAAGGTTTGGCCACGGGTGATTTCCCGTTTGTCTCGTATACATGCTTCAGCATGGCCCAGATCCGCCTGGGGCTCGGCGAAGACTTGGCGACGACCGAGCAGGAGATTGAAGGGTTTCTTTTGCTCATGCAAAAGACGCGCGACATCATGTCCGAGGCGCATTTGCGCATTGCGTATCAGCTCGTGCGGTGTTTGCGGGGACGAACGCGGGGTTCGACGACGTTGTCGGATCGAGAATTCGATGAAAAGAAGTTCGAAGCTTCGTTGCATGAAAAGAACTTGCCTTTCGTGGTGAGTTATTATCACGCAGCGCGTTTGGAATTGGCGGTTTTGTTCGGTGAATGGGCGCTTGCGGAGCGAATCCTCATTGAAGCCGATCGTTATGTCGACGTAGCCGTAGCGCAGTTTTTTGCGACGGGCGTGTTTTTCCGGGCGGCATTTTTGGCGGCTTTGCGCCTGGGTCGTGGGACCGGTCCCGAGCATGAAAAGCGGGCTGCCGAATACGAACGTCGGGAAGCGAAGCTCGTCGCCTTGGCGGAGAGTTGTCCGCAGAATTTCCAGCATTTATTGGATCTGGTTCGGGCCGAACGGGCGCGCCTCGAAGCTCGAGATGTCGACGCGATCAATCTCTTCGATGCGGCGATCGAGGGCGCGGCCCAAAATGGGTTTGTCAAGGATGAAGCATTTGCGCTCGAACGGGCGGCCTGGTTTCACTTGGCGCGCGGGCGCAAGCGTTTGGCGCGGGCGTACGTCATGGATGCGCATCGGGTGTACGGGCGCTGGGGCGTGACGTCCAAACACGAGCATTTGGCGAGCCAATTCGAAGAGCTTTGGGAGGATGAATTGCCTCCGTGGGATCAACCCGTTCAAAGCTCGCGTGTGGACAAAGCGTTCGCCGCGCTCGATACCGCCACGGTGATTCACGCGGCGCAAGCCATTGCGGGGGAAATCCTGCTCGAACGAGTGCTCGTGCGGGTCGTCAAAGCCGTCATTGAAAGTGCCGGTGCCGATCGCGGGATGTTGTTGATCGACCGTGGCGGTCGTTTGTGGGTCGACGTGATGATGCTGGTCGATCCGGAAAAGATTGAAACGGAAACGAGTGTTTTGGCGGAAGAATGCGAGACGTTGCCGCTGTCCGTCGTGGAATACGTCCGCCGGACACGCGAACCGTTGGTCATGGGCGACGCTCGTGCCGACCGACGTTTTGCCAAAGATCGATACATGGTCAACGACGCGCCCCGCTCGATTCTGACCTTGCCGATGTTACACAAGGGCAAACTCGTGGGCATTATCTATCTCGAACACGGTTCGGCTCATGATGCGTTTGTCCCGGCCAGACTTCCGCTCATTGAATTTTTGGCCGCCCAAGCCGCCGCGGCGGTCGAAAGTGCATTGCTGTACGCGGAAGTTCAGCGGATGACCGACGAATTGCGCCGCTCCAATGAAGGACTCGAGGCGCAAGTCGCCAAACGTACGCAAGAGGCCCGTGAGACAGCGGATATGTTGCGTGTCGAGCTCGAACAACGCGAGCTAGCCGAAGCGGAACGTGAAGCATTGCAATTGCGGGTCATCGATGCTCAGCGGGAACGATTGGCGGAATTGTCGACTCCGATCATTCCCATTACCGACGACGTCGTCGTCATGCCCCTCATTGGAACGATGGATGAATCCCGCGCGACGGAGCTCATGGAGGCGGCATTGCGAGGGGCGGCGGAACGTCCCGTACGGGCGGTGATTTTGGATGTTACCGGCGTAAAGAATGGCGATGCGCGCGTGGCGGAAACGCTGGTTCGCACGGCATCGGCATTGCGACTTTTGGGAGCGCAATCCATATTGACGGGTGTTCGGGCGGATATTGCCAGGTCGCTCATGGAAAGCGGCACCGAGCTCGCGGGCATCGTCACGAAGAGCAGTTTGCAAGCGGGCATTGCATTTGCGCTGGGAAAGCAATTGCGAGGGCGTTGAAGGCGCGTCTCGATGGGTCGCACCGGTTTGTCCCATGAATCAACAAATATCGAGAAACGATCGCCATAAGGAATCACGGGACGCGCAGGTTCGTCGAAAATCGGCGCCTCTCGATTTCCGAATTTTCAAGGGCGAGGACCTTGACGACGAACGTATTCGTTCACTTTGGAATTTTCGCCGTCGCTTCGTAAAGAACAAGCCCCACGTCGAGGATTCCGTCGATTTCGCGCGATTTCAAAGTGGTTTGCGCCGTTCGAAGGCGGTCGTTGTCGGCGCTGATGCGTGCGGAACGCCGCATGTTTTGCTCGTGTTGGTCGTGTGCGACGACGCCGAACGCCGTGAGCGGATATTGAATTGGGAATACGCGTTTTTTTCGCCGGAGCATCGCGGAGAAGCGCGCATTTACGTCATTTGGTGGTGGCTCATCGCGCGGAACGTCCTCGAAGTTCGGGGTTGGTCGGTATGGTGTGCCGCCTGGACGTACCCGGCGAGCTATTTCGTTTTACGGGGCAATATGCCGGGACTGGTTTCGTTGCAAAGTCCGGGGTTGTCGCCCAACGCTCGGGACGCGTTGTTGCGATTCGGCCGAGACATCACGGACGGTGCATTCGATACGTCGACGGGTGTGCGCAATATGCCGACGATTCCGCTCGAAGCGATCGATGATCGTCCGAATCGGGCATTGATGAAAGAGGCGCATCGCGAATACATCACCGCCAATCCGCGGTGGGCCGAGGGGTACACATTGGCGGTCGTTGCGCCGGTGTCGGCTATTTCCTTGGGTTCGATTGCCTTGACCGTGGCTCGACGTTCGTTACGTACGTTGCGTAAGGCAAAAACGAAGAAAAATCATACGCGGAAGGATTGATGAGCGGCGCGTGCCGCGGTCTTCACGCCGCGTATCGGGATTTTTGCTGCGCTCGCGATCGGCGCTCATTTCAATGGACATTTCGCGACGATCTGATAATCGTGTAGTCGTGACAATACAAAAACGTAACTTGGCCATTCTTGTCGGCTCCATGCTTTTCACCTCGGGCATCATGGCTTGCGGCCCGGATGTCGACAGCAATACCACGTCCTCGAGCAGCAGCAGCAGCGGCAGCAGCAGCAGCGGCGGAGGCAGCGACGTTTGTCCGGCAAATACCATTTGCTTGGATGTGAATGTCCTTCAGGGCAGCGCAGGTCCAGGACGTGTTTTCGCGCTTTGGTTCCAACTTGATGACGACGGTCCGGACCCGATGCCCGTGATTGGGTATGACGCGCCTTTTGACGCAAAGGCAACGCGTGTCGAAATTCCAAATTCGTCGATTACGATTCCGAACGAAGAAAACCTGCTCTGCCCGCGAGCGTGTAATGATGAATCGATGTGCCCGTGCACGGGAGAACCCAAGCTCGGCATTGGCCTCGTCGGCGTCGCGAACGATGCGAATGGAGATGGAAAGCTTGATATGACCGAGGTTATGGGGTTGAGCGGTGGTCCCGGCGGAGTTGCCTACATGGCCATTGGCTACACCGCTACTCCTTATGCAATGCTTCCGGCCCCGTACGACACGATATTTCCCGAGGGAATGGATGCAGGTGTGCGACCTTATCGATTGAAAAAGGACGCACAAATGGTCTTCGATCGCATGCACAAAGCGCCGGACGGCGAGGTATTCGACTTGAACCTATGTGGTGATTTGGCCGATCCAATGTGCATGATGCCGTTTCCGAACTTGACCTGACACTACCGCCAGTTCATCGAAGCACAATATACGAAGTGGCGGAGTCGTGCTAATGGGGTTCGGCCGATGGTTTTGGCCCGGCACTTTCCAATGCCTTCGTATATGGATGGGCGCGACGTTCCGCGAATCCATCAATCAAAAGACCCACACCGGCGAAGAACACGAGCGCCGTCCCGATGCCTCGGCCGAATTCGTTTTTAAGGGCAAACCTGAGCACGAGGCCGACGATCGCGAACGTCGCCCACGCCGTCAAATACACCGGCCATGCTTGATTGACTTTGGTCATTCGGGCTTGTTCTTCGGAACGCGTCTTTTCCGGCTCGGCAATGTATGCGGCGGACAATTGTTCGACTTGCGCCGGCGTTCGAAACCCGACCGTCGCACCCGTGACCGTCAGCGCCAAACCGAGCACCACGAACGGCCACGCTACGCCGCGAAAAAACGATTCTTTCGCGTCGGTCAAGAGCCACACCCCGAAGACGATACTCGCCAAACCCATGGGCAAAATGAAGACGAGCGCTTCGAGCTTTTCACCGCGCAGATAATCGGTCATCATATCGACGAGATTCATGCGGTTTCCTTTCCAGTTTTTTCGATGACCACGATGCGACCCGTCGGCGTCGCGACGGTTTCGACGTGCCGACAACGCATTTTGACGAGTAATCGTTGGGCTTCCGCCAGCTCTTCCGGCGCTTTTTGGCCCTTGATGAGCAACAACCGCCCGCCGGGTTTCGCAAATGGCGCCGTGAGCGGCAAAAGATCCGACAACCGCGCGACCGCTCGAGCCGTGACCACGTCGAATGCATTGCGTAATGAACCCGAGGTCAGCTTTTCCGCTCGTTCCGCCAGCACGTTCACGTTCGACAAACCCAATGCCGTCGCCACGGCGGACAAGAATGCCGACTTTTTTTGAATCGATTCAATCAGCGTCACGCGCACGTCGGGCCTCGCGATCGCCAGCGGAATGCCCGGCAATCCTCCACCCGAACCAATGTCCGCAATGCGCCCTCCCGCCGGAACGTTTTGCAGCAGCGGCACGAGCGTCAACGCGTCGAATGCATGTTTTTGCCACGCCGCATCGGGACTCTCGATCGCGGTCAAATTCATTCGCTCGTTCATGGCCAAAAGACGCGCCAAAAAGTCACTGATTTTCGCAATGGCTCCCGCGTCTACGCGGATACCAAGTTGGTCCAACCGGGCACCGAAGTCCGCGGGCACTTCGAGCGGCGGAGGGTTTGGCAGAGCGATGGGCTGACGTTCGTCCGAGCGTAACACGCGCCTACGTTAGCATCGCGAGAACCAGCCGGGTACCCATTTCTTTCTTCTTGACAACTCCGATTTGATCGAGGATTTTCCACGTATGAGCGCGCCGTGCAAGCTCTCATCCGGCTCGGGAAGAGGCCGCCGCCGCTTCTTTCCGCCGTCTTTTTTCCACGTCTTCTTCTGCCTCTACAAGCGCATTTCACTTTGCATGGCCTGAGTCCGCCCATGACCGACGCACCAAGTTCTTTTCGTAATGATCGATATGCCGTGATTCGCCTCTTGGGGGAGGGGAGTCAAGCGACGACATTCGAAGCCGTCGATAAAAAAGAAGGTAAACCCGTCGCCATCAAGCGTTTTCGAGTGCGCGGCGCAAAAAGCTGGAAAGAAGTGGAGCTCGCCGAACGCGAAGCCCGAGTCCTGGCTGGTTTGTCTCATCCGGGTTTGCCCAAGTACGTCGAGCATTTCGAGGAAAACGGCGAACTATTTTTGGTGACCGAAAAAATCGAAGGTGAAAGTCTGCATTCGTTGCAAAAACGCGGCGTGACCTTCAGCGAAGAAGAGATTTTTCAATTTTTGCGCGAAGCTGCGGAGATCCTCGATTACTTGCATGGCCGATCGCCTCCCGTGGTGCACCGGGACATCAAGCCGAGCAATGTCATGCGTCGCCCCGACGGCTCGTTGGCACTGATCGATTTCGGAGCCGTGCGCGACAAGATGAAACCCGAAGGGGGAAGCACGGTCGTAGGCACGTTCGGTTTCATGGCGCCCGAGCAATTTCAAGGTCGCGCGATGCCCGCATCGGACGTGTATGCGGTCGGAGCAACGGCCTTGACCATGATGACGGGAAGGCAACCCGAGGATTTGCCCCACAAGGGTTTGGCGCTGGATGTCGCTGCCGTACTTGGAAAAACCGCTCATCCGACGCTCGTTTCGGCGCTCTCCGCCATGCTCGAACCTGACCCCGACAAACGCGCCGATCAAATTGGAAAGCTCTTGGGCGATTTGCGTAATGCGCCTGGAAAGACGAAGCGTGAGCCGCCGAAGAAAAGCGACGCGTCGAAAGCAGAAAAGCCGCGAAGCGTCGAGAAAACGCGGGGCGATGAAGCAAAAGCCGCGCACGACATCGAGCAGGGAATCGAAGAAGCCGTCGAGCAATTGGAGCAGGGTTTTTCCGAGCTGAAAAAGGAATGGGAAAACAAAGCTCACAAGGATGAATCGCGAGCGGAACGAAAAGCTCGGAGAGCCGAACGAAAAGCCGAACGAGCCGCAAAAAGGGCCGAACGTTTGGCGAATCTTCGTGAAGGGCGGCCGGGTTTGCCCGTTCCGGTGGCCGGGTTGTTTCTGTTTGGATTGACGCTCGCGCAAATCGCCGTGCTCGTGTCCTTGCGCGCCATCGTGCCGACGTTCTTGTCCCTGCTCTCGATATTTTTCGGCAAACCATTACGGAACGCCGCGGGGCACGTCCGCGACGCGGGCGTGACCGCGCACGAAGCGCTGGAGCGGGCGAAACGTCGCGTACGAGGACAAACGGAAAAACCGTCGCCCGCGGTGCGTGTGGCCGTCCCGAACAAGCCGGTGCGTATTCGCTTCGTGGAAGACGAAAACACGGAAATCGAAGTGCAGGAAGAAATGGCGGCGGAGGAGGAAGCCGCCGACGAGGAAAAACGGCGTCGGCGGCGATGATATGCGGGGCGCGGTGATGACTACTGTTTGTCGCCGCGAGCCGAATCCTTTTTCTGCAATCCCTTGAGGTCCTCGGCGGCGACCAATTTCGGATTCATGAGCTCGAAGAACGCTCGTTTTGCCATGTCGCCCGTATCTCCCGGCTCTTGACGCAAGGCCATCAAAACGCCGCGTTCCTTCATGAACTTGAGCGTCATGATGGCGCCCTTCTTGCGCTCGGCGTCCGTGCCTTTGGCGTCTTGCCACAAGCGATATCGCAAAACGACGCGCGTCTCCGAATGCGGACCGTTGTCGAATTCCAGGTTATCGAATTGGGCCTGCAATCGTTGCCGCGACCAATCTTGCGTCACGTCATTGACTTTGATCCGCGCAATCGCTTCGGCATTTGCGACATAGCGATAGAGGTTGCCACGCTTGAAGTCTTCGTCCGACCAATACCCGAAGGCTCGGAAGTAATCGTCTTTCAAATCGTTCAATTGCTCTTGGCCGAAATCGCCGTACATGGCCACCGTTCGCGCCGCAATTTCTGCCGAACCGCCCAGAATCAGCGCCAACGCCGCCGCATTACGCGTGTCGACATTCTGCAATTTCTCCTGGAGGATCTTTTGCGCATCTTCGTCGACGCCTGCAATGCCGATCGCCGTCGCATACGTCGTACGCAGGCCGCGATCCATTTCGGGTTTGATGAGCTCGGCCAGCGTTGCGGCAATGCCCGGCATAGGCTTGCGCGACAAGGTCAGCGCATAACAAGCGCCGATGAATTGCTTTCGCGGCTCCTTTTTCGCGCCAAACTCGGCGGCCTTCTTGGCCACGTCGATCATGGTCTTGTCGTCGGCACACCAAGCCAATGCTTCGCACGCTGCTTGCCGTGCTTCTTCGTTCCAGAGTTCGTCCTCGATGAACTCCATCAGGTCCTTGTTGCCTCGACCATCGCCCCATTGCGCCAAACCTTGCGCCGACCCATACGTGACGGCTCGCAGGGCCATACCGAGCATGGCGATACCACCGCCGTTCATGCCTTCGAGCGTGGTATCCATTTTCTTGTCTTTCTTACGCTTGAATTGCTCGAGCATTTTCGGGAACGATTGTTCGTCCTTCATCATACCGAGATATCGCAATGCGCTTTGCGCCGTTTCAAACGCTGTGGGGAAGGGCGGAGGCGCGCCTTCTTTGGGCAACGGCTCCTTGGGGAAAGCCCAATCACGCATATCGTTGAGCGCTTTTTCCGAATTAATCGCGGCGAGGAAACGCAGGCCGTTCGCGTGCGGTTGCGGGTGCTCTTTGGGACCGAGATTCTTGATCCAAAACAGCACTCCATCTTCGGCGGTCTTGAGCTCGGCGAGCGCAGCCTTGTTGTCCCGGTGAATCATCGCCAAGTCCGCGAGCATGCGTGACGCGACGACGCGCGACTCGTCCGCACGCGATAGATGCCCGCCTTTGCCCGCTTGCCAGAAGTTCTTCAGTTCGTACACGGTGTCCGGAGCGAACCGCATACGTTCGCCGAGGATCTTCGCCGCGCGAATGTCGCCAATCTCGGCCAAACGCGTTCCTGCTTCGCCTTGCCAATGCACTGTGGGCTTTTTCGTCTCGAGCCACTTGACGAGCGCATTGCCGGTACGCGGATCGGCGATGTCCTTGATCATATCCATCAGCTGTTTCGTCTGGAACCATTCCGTTTCCGGAGGATCCGACTTGACGCTGTCGAGTGCCAGGACCAACCCTTCGCCGCCGATGCCATCCCGCAGCGCTTCGAGGAATTTTTGACGGTTTTCCTTGAAGAGATTGTCCTTTTGCGGATCGACGCCCGCCGGTGGTTTGAGCGCTTCGAGCAGCGGTCCACGAGCGGTTTCATCACCGATCTTGCCGAGACCCGTCGCGGCTTCACGACCGACTTCGACGTCTTTGTCTTTGACGAGCTGGATGAGCGTTTGGGTCCACTTCGGGTTTGCATCGCGAGACAAAAGCGTCGCGACGAGCTGGCGCACGGAGGGACTTTCGTCGGTGGAGAGCTTCTGGAACTCTTCGAGCGGCACGAGCTGCGCGAGTTTTTCCGGGTCGAACGCCGTACCGCCGCCGAGTCGTTCCACCTTGGACAAGAAGCCTTTTCGGTACTGCTCCATCGCGTCTTTGAAGACGGCGGGTTCTTTGAGGGCGATCAGGGTCCAGACGATCTGGGGTTTGTCACTATCATCCGCCTCTTTGAGCGCCGCCAGAAGTGCTGCTTTTGCGCCGTCGGCCTTGGGTGAACCGTAATACGCGAGCACCTGAGCGCACACGCCGCGGACGCGGTGATCGGGTTTGGCCAGGGCGTTTGTCGCGAACGTTGCACCTTCAGGATCGTCGGCGTACGCAAGCTGAATCAGAGCTTCCTGCTGCAGGGCCCACTCGTTCTGATCGGCGGCCCATTTGCGCCAAAGAGGTTGTTGATCTTTTTTGGGCAGAACGAAGATGTTCTTCTTTTCTTTGACGATCTGTTCGACCGTCATCTTCGTGTGGCCTTCTTCCATGTTTATGAGCGCGCGGATACCTCCGCCAACACCACCCGCAAGGATCGTGCCGAGGACCATCCTAACCAGCATGCCGAGCCTTCCCTCTAGCATTGGCTTTCGCTTGCGAAAGTCTACATCGTCGATGTCGCCACCGCCTCCGCCGGCGGGAGCTGCGGGCATTCCGCCTCCGGGAGGGGCGGGCACATCGGCATCATCCGGCGGCCATTTTGCAAGCTCGAGCGCTCCGGGTGGCGGCCGCTTGCCTTTGATGGGTGCTGTTGTGTCGGTCGACGAATTCGGACGATCGAGCATGTTTCCTCCGACGCGGATTTCGGCGTTCGGCATGAGGGCTTCGGGGCTTGCGTAACCGAAGTTTTTTGCTTCTTGCAAGATTGCGACGTTGGAAGTCGCGTGGGGCGAACGATACCAGGGGTTGACGAAGCGGCGTAGACGCAAAGAACTTGCTATGAACACTTCTTCCAAATGACCGATTCAGCTCGCTCCGAAGAAACCCCGTCGTCCAGCATCTTGGCCGTCCTGCTCGTTGTGGGAGCGTTCATCCTGGTGGCGCTTTTGCCGAAGTTCAAAGGCTCCACGTCGCCGCTCGAAGGCAAGACCGCGCCGGATGCCACGTTCTCCGTTGCCGCGAATGGAGACGCAGGATCGAAGGTTCAGGTGTCCGGGTACAAGGGTCATCCGGTTGTGCTGGACTTTTGGGCGACGTGGTGTGGGCCGTGCACGTTGCAAGCGCCGATCTTGGATCGCATCGCCAGACGTTATGAAAAGCAGGGTTTGGTGGTGCTCGGCGTGAACGTCGACGACCCGCCGGAGATCGCGCGGGCGCATGCGAAACGCCAAGGTTTGTCTTACCCCATCGTGATGGACACGGTGCGTGACGGATCGCGAAAATACGGCGTGGAGAAGCTCCCGAGTTTGGTCGTGATCGATCGCGAAGGTCGCGTCATCAAGTACATGTCGGGGCTAGTGGATGAAGCGTCGCTCGATGAAGTGATCTCATCGACGCTCTGAGAACGTTGGAGGACCAACGAAGGTTTGGTAAGACGAACGTTTGTCGGGGGCTGACGGAATAAGCTCGTTGTGGTAGGTTCGGTGCGCGAGGTACCGATGCTCAACGCCAAAGCGGAAGTGCAGGAGCTTATCGAAAAGCTACCGGAAAATGCGTCGTTTGACGATATCCAGTACCACATCCACGTGTATCGGAAACTGAAGCGCGGCCTTGCGGATATCGAAGATGACCGCGTTGTCGACGACGCCGAGGTCGAGCGACGGTTGTCGCGATGGCTGATCGAATAACGTGTGACTTCCTACGTCGCCTCGGACGAACCCCGAACCCGCAATCGCATTTTCCGCCAAACTCGTTACGAGGTTCGTCCGGCCGATCGTTCGTCCAAATAGAATGAATTTTGTGTTTCCGAAGGTTGCGTTTCGCCAAACGGCGAGTACCATGACGCATCGATGCACAATCGCTTCGATCAATACACAAAAAACCTGCTTCGCGAAGCGTTGCGCAGTGTATCCAAGGTTCAGGAAACCGAAGTGGAGGTGGTTGGGGCGCCGCAGAAGATCGATGTGTATGCGGTACCGGATCCGAATCGAGCTGCGGAGCGTTGGGAGTTGGGGCTCTTGGGTTATTTATTCCAAGTAGCCTCGATGTTCGAAATCTTCAGTACCACGCCAAACCCCTGGCGTTTTCGTTCGTGTCTCAAGAAGCAATTGTCGTGGCATACGGAGCTCGAGCGGCGGGCGCGAGTTGCTATGGCGTTACAACAAAAGGATCTGGAGAGAGCAGCCGAGAACGGCAAGGAAATCGTGCCATATCCAAGGCTCGTCGTGATCAGCACGGGACGACCGGACACGGTGCTGGCAAAGTTTGGCGCTAGAAACGTTTGTCCGGGCATCTACGAGCTGGTCGATGGCTTGTGTGTGTACGTCGTTGTTCTGGGGGAATTGGCGCGCATTCGCGAAACTCTGTTCTTGCGACTCATGGGTCGTGGCCGTGTGCTTGCCGAGGGGCTCGCGGACATGAAAAACTTACCGCCCGACGCTCTGGAACGATGCATCGTGTATCCACTTCTGGTACACTTCCAATTCGAGGTCACTGACCCCACACCGGATGAGAAACCGATGAGTGACGAAATTCGAGCGTGGTACAAAGCCTATTCCGAGGAGCAGGAACGCAGGCAGCTTGAGCTGCGCAACGCGGCTGTCAGCGAAGGCATCAGTCAAGGCATCAGTCAAGGCATCAGTCAAGGCATCAGTCAAGGCATCAGTCAAGGCGAACGCAAGACTGTTCTGCGCCTGCTCCGTCTACGGTTTGGTTCGCTGCCTACGGGTGTACTCGAACGTATCGAAGCGGCCGATGGGCCGAGCATCGAACGTTGGTGCGAACGTCTCCTTACGGCGCAACGTTTGTCCGATGTGTTTGACGAACCAAGCTGATCAGCCCAAAGCGCCCAGCGTTCATCCGGACGCAACCATTTCGACCTCGGTTCCGGCCGATTGCACCTCTGCTTTTCGCGCCGGAAGGCTTTTCGCTCCACACCAATCCCCGTAAACGACCCCGACAAACCTTTCCACACCCGCCAAGACATGCCCCGTTCGTTCGGACGGAAATACCTCGAACGCGTGCTGCGCCCCGGGAATCTCCGCATACAGCACGGGCTCGCGGCTTTGTTTTCGCAACAGCTCCACGAACACCCGCGCACCATCCACCGGAGCGAGCGAATCCATTTCGCCATGAATCACGAAAAACGGCGGCGCATCGGCGCGGACGAGGCTCATCGGGGAAGCCGCTTCGAATTCCGCCGGGGCGTCTCGAAGGCGTTTCTTCATGATCAAACGCTCGACCATCGGCACGAGCAACGAGTGTTTCCAATGCCCGTGGCGATCGGTGAAATCATACGCCCCGTAAAACGGAATGCAGGCTTGGACTCGCGTATCGACTTGCTCGAATCCGGGTTGGTATTTCGGATCGTTCGGCGTCAGCGCCGCCAACGATGACAAATGCCCGCCCGCCGAGCCTCCCGTGATGGCAATGAAATCGGGATTCGCGCCATACTCTTTTCCATGTTCACGAATCCAGCGAATGGCGCTTTTCACATCGATGAGGTGATCCGGAAACGTAAATCGCGGCGATAAACGATAATTGATCGAAACCACCACCCAGCCGTGCGCCGCCATGCGATACGCCAAGGGTTTGCCTTGGTTATCCTTGTTGCCGATGATCCACGCTCCGCCGTGCACGAACAAGATCGTCGGGCACAACGCGTCTTTGGGTAGACCTTTCGGTCGGTACACATCCAGCCGCAAACGAATGCCGCCCGCATTCGAATACACGATGTTGCGGATTCGTTCGACGCGCGTATCGAACATGACGAGCGGGAACAGGCGTTGCCACAAATTCAATCGCTCCGACAAACCGGTTTGAAATGGTTCGGGGATCTTCTGCGTGTACTCCGTTCCCAATCCTGTCGAAAGGGCCCGTTCCATGATTGCATCGGTTCGTCGCGATTGGATGAGAATCGCCACGAGGCCCAAACACGACAGGCTCAAAACGACCAGGCCCGCGATGGCCGGCCATTCCTGAAGACCGGCAGCCCACACAAAAAGTGCCGTAACGGCTATTTGTATCGACAAATGATGGAGCGCCAATTCGCCCGTCAGCCACGCCGCGAAGAAGCTCGGACCGGTCAACGGACCGATACGCCGCACGGGGCGCAATGCATTGACGGTATGCAGCGCCGATACCACGGCGAAGGCGAAAAAGAGCAACGGAAGGGAGATGGGCAGGTGCACGGTGGGCCAAGGATGCAACAAAATCACGGACTTGTCGCGGGTAAAGAACTCATTTTCCGATGGACTTCCAAAACAGGCGTCTGTAGGCTCGGATCGCGACCGATCGCGAGCGAACGGAGGAGCGGGCGATGTTGTGTGAAGTTGCCAAACGGGGGAATTTTCTTACGACGTGGATCGTCCTGACGATTCTCGCGCTCGTTTCGATGCTGATCATGTCGGGATTCATCTTCTGGCGTTATTACATGAATCCGACGTACGAACAGTGGAAGCGTAAATCGAATCCGAATTACCCCTCGCCGCAGCTCGTCCGCAAAGAAGTGTTGACCATGCTCAAGGGGCTCGTCACGGCGGCGGCGTGTCCGGCGATGGCGTTGCATCTCGTCGATAGCGGGTATTCCAAGGCGTATTGCGGAACCGCGAATTACGGCGTGGCGTACTTGTTCCTTTCGTTTTTCATCGTGTGGATCGGCACGGATTTCTTCGAGTTTGCGTACCATCGATTGGGTCACGTGAATCGCATGGCGTGGAAAGAGCATCGCCATCACCATGCGTTTTACAATCCCAGCCCGTTTTCGGTCATCGCGGACTTGCCGATCGATCAATTCATTCGCGCCACGCCGCTCGTGATTTTCCCGCTCGTGATGCCGATCAACATGGACCTTTTGTTTGGCATCTTCGCCATTTTCTTTTATGGGTATGGTGTGTACTTGCATTGGGGGTATGAATTGAATTGGCCGGACGCGCATCATCCGTTCATCAATTCGTCGTTTCAGCATTACGTGCACCACGCCAAGTCGACGCTGAAGAAGCCGTACCACACCGGGTTTTTCTTCAAGATTTGGGATCAACTCTTCGGCAGCGTGTACAAGGATGAATGCTTGTGTGCAAAATGCTGCGTCGCTCGAGGTGAACGGACCGAAGAAGCTTGGGCGGCCTTGCCGAAACCGGATTATTCGCCGCTGTTCTCGTTGACGTTCTGGCGCACGGGCGACATCGCGCACGATCAAATGGCCGAAGTCGCCGCCGAAGAATGAAACGAATCGGCTTTCTGGGCGATATTCATGCTGAAGACGCCCGCCTCGCCATTGCCCTTCGAGAACTCTCCCGACAATCCGTAGACATCATCGTAGCCGTCGGCGATATCGTCGACGGCCCCGGGGACGTCGAAAAAACGGTTGCGCTCCTGCGCGAATACGATGTTTCGAGCGTCCGGGGAAATCACGAGCGGTGGTTTTTTGCAAACCAAATGCGCGACCTGCCGGATGCTCACGCATTGCCCAGTGTTTCACCGGACACACGAGAATGGTTGTCGTCTTTGCCGCTGATGTTCGAGCTACCGACGTCGGCCGGAAAGGTATTGGTTTGTCATGGATTAGGTGCGGACGACATGGCGTCCATTGTGCCCGAGGACGACATCTCGCTGATTCGTTATGACAAAGGGTTTCGGGCCCTGTGCCGAACATCGCCGGCGATGTTCGTCTTGAATGGGCATAGCCACAAACGCATGGTTCGTCACGTGGAGGAGCGCATTTTCATCAATGCCGGAACGTTGTTTCGCGAGCACGAGCCTTCGTTCGGTCTGGTGGATTTTGCCGCGGGTTATGTGACGACGTGGTTATTTGCGCCTGATCTTTCTATTCGTTCCATTCCGCCCGTTCCTCTGGACGAACCTCCGCCGTCGACCCGTCGCGAACGCTGATCTTCTATTCAATGTCGAGTCGACTTCAGCGTTTTCCACGTTGCGGCCAACTGCTTCGCTGCTTCCTCGATATGCGCGGCCGTCGTGCCGCGTCCCAACGTCAAGCGCACCGTTCCCAATGCTTCGTCCGGACGTACTCCCATGGCGGTGATCACGCCGGATGCCGACTCATGGCCGTCGTGGCACGCGGATCCTGTGGAAGCGGCGATGCCGGGCGTTTGAGCCAGCAACGCCGTTCCGGACACGCCGGGAAAACGCACGGAGAGCGTATTGGGTAATCGTTCGGTGGGGTGTCCGTTCAACGTTATGCCGGGAACGAATCGATTCAATCGCGCCCAAAGGTCGTCCCGTAAAACATGAATACGGTCGGCTTCCGCTTCGAGCGTCTGTCCGGCGATTTCACACGCTTTGCCGAGGCCCACGATGAAAGCCACATTTTCGGTGCCCGGACGTAATCCGTGTTCGTGTCCTGCGCCGAGCACCAAAGGTTGAAGGCGCACGCCTTTTTTGATGAACAATGCCCCGACGCCTTTCGGCGCATAAAGCTTGTGTCCCGCAATGGACAATAAATCCACGCCGAGCGCTCGAACGTCCACAGGCACTTTTCCCAGGGATTGTGCGGCGTCGGTATGGAAAAACGTCCCATTGGCATGCGTGACCCTCGAGATCGCCGTAATCGGTTGCAACACGCCGGTTTCATTGTTCGCGTGCATGATCGTCACCAGGCTCGAGCTGGCGTCGAGTTTTTCCTCGATTTCATCCGCATTCACTTGTCCCAGTGAATTCACGCCCAACACTTCCAATCGATATCCATGCCGGGCCAGATACGCACAAGGTTTTGCGGTTGCGGGATGTTCGATGTTCGAAGTGAGGATGTGTTTTCTTTCCGGATGTGCTTCGAGCACGCCGCGAATGGCGAGGTTGTTTGCTTCCGTGCCGCCCGACGTGAAAATGATTTCGTCGCTCGAGCTTCCGATCAATTCCGCAACGTGAGCCCGCGCCGTTTCGATGGCGGCTTTGGCTCGTTTCCCATACACGTGATTGCTCGACGGATTGCCGAATCCTTCGCGAAGCCAGGGCACCATCGCTTCGAATACTTCCGGCAAAATGGGTGTCGTCGCGTTGTAGTCGAGGTAAATTGGATCGGTTGTGTGCACGAATCGATCGGGTAGCCGTGTCGCTCGGGCGTGTCAAGATGAAGTTGGAACGGCTTATGAGCCGAGGAGCGTCAATATGAAAATACCTGACTTGAAGTACTCGTTGGCCCTGGGATTTGCGGGATTTGTGTTTCTCGCGTGCAGCGGTGGCGAAGGAGGAGGCTCGACGAGCTCCCCCGCGCCCGATTTCACCGTCGCGCCGCTCATCAGTGAATGCGGTGGGTTTGTCGCGGCAGGCACCGCGCCGAAAATTCCCCAGCCCGATCCGGCGACCTATTGCGATGCCGAGCGATTGCTTTGGAATTACGATGCGGCCGGCAAAACCCTGGGTTTGACCAACGCGCGAATTCAACTCAATTGTTGCGGCGATCATTCGGTCAAGGTCGACAAAGACGGCGACACCGTGGTGTTTACCGAAGTCGACGCGCCGAAAGACGGCAGTCGCTGCAAATGCGAGTGTGTCTTCGATTATGCGGCCGATGTCTCGACGCTCGAATCCGGTATGGTCGCATTACGAATCGTTCGTAACGTGACGGATGCTCAACCGGCCACGCAAATCGTTTGGGAAGGTACGTTGGACCTTTCTGCGGGCATGGGCGAAGTGATCATCAGTACCGATTCTGCCGCTCCTTGGTGCACGCCGCCTGCACCGTGAATGTGAGACATAAAATGCGCGGATGACGAACTCCCTCATTTCCTCAACCACATCGTTGGTTTATTCTCCCGACCCGACGACGTTTGGGAGGAAAACATGACAGACAAGTTCCGGCTGGTGACGAGGAGCGATTTCGATGGGCTCGTATGCGCTGTGCTCCTGCGAAAGCTGGGGATTTTGGAGGAGATCAAGTTTGTCCATCCAAAGGACATGCAAGACGGCAAGGTGCCCGTTACCCATCGTGACATCACGACAAACCTTCCGTACGTGCCTGGAGTGCACCTGGCGTTTGATCATCACTCGAGCGAGACGCAACGGGTAGGTAAGCAGGACAATCACATCATCGATCCGCATGCGCCGTCGGCGGCGCGCGTCGTTTGGAAGTATTACGGGGGCAAGGAAAAGTTCAGCGACATTCCGGACGACATGATGGATGCGGTGGACAAGGCGGACGCGGCGCAATTTTCACGGGACGAGATCCTCGACGCGCGCGATTGGGTGCTTTTGAACTTCATCATGGATGCGCGCACGGGACTCGGTCGATTTCGTCAGTTTCGCATCTCGAATTACGACTTGATGATGCGGCTGATTGATGCGTGTCTTCAGCATTCGGTGCAGGAGATCCTCGAGCTGCCGGATGTCAAAGAGCGGGTCGACATGTATTTCGAGCACAAAGAGAAGTTCGTCGATCAGATCAACCGGTGCGCGACGGTGCACAAGAATCTGGTGGTGCTCGATTTGCGCGGCGAAGAGACGATTTGGGTCGGCAATCGATTCATGATTTACGCGCTTTACCCGCAATGCAACATATCGATCCACGTGATGTGGGGATTGAAGAAGCAAAACACGGTACTCGCGACCGGGAAATCGATCCTCGATCGTTCATCCAAGACGAACGTCGGGGCATTGATGCTCGAATACGGCGGCGGTGGTCACGACGCGGCGGGGACGTGTCAAGTGGACAATGATCGGGCCGAAGCGAAGCTCGAAGAGATCATTGCTCGAATTACGGCGGACGGGTGAGGCTCCGCGAATTCGAGAATCATTTGTCTTGATAAACGATGTTACTGGCAGCAGCGGAACCCAATTTCGGGCGACGTCGTGGATCGAGCTGCCGAGGCGTCGGCGGTGCACGCCACGTCGGCGGCCGATGATGCGTACGAACCGCCCCGTAATCGGCACAAATCACCGGAGCCGGTTTGGGCATTGCATGAATCTTCCCATTCTGCGGCATTGCCGCTCAGGTGATACACGCCGGGGAAATTACCCGCGCATGTAGACACAAGTGGCTTATTTTGAATGACGTCGAAGACGGTGACGACCTGGGTAGCCGTTCCTTCATCCGTACACAAT